>Ga0310690_10000742_pt1 | contig 65210 bp, 95 predicted proteins | sample AusTroGonzalo_MG_2_FD_207661 | JGI IMG/M metagenome (GOLD analysis project Ga0310690, IMG submission 207661) | Bovine rumen microbial communities from tropical cattle in Woodstock, Queensland, Australia - Gonzalo_04 (v2) (version 2) | ecosystem: Host-associated > Mammals > Digestive system >... | reverse complement strand
GGTTCACAAATTCAGCCGTGTAGTCTGATCCCTGACGTGTATAAGCGGCAGAATTGGTCTGGCCGCCCTTGATAGCGTTACCGTACACAAGAGGGAGTTTGTAAACGCCCGTCGTGCGCACAACATACGAGTTGGCGGTTTCCCTGAGCATCAGGGAGGTTCCGTCAATCGAATACATGGAGAGGTCCTTAGCCGTTGCCACCAACTTACTCGCATCGAACGCGATTGCGTCACCGGTAGTTGGATTATGGAGCAGGACCGCCTTACCGGCCACCATTGCGGGGTCGGTGTAAACCGTCAATTCGGTTACTGGTTTTTCGGTTGCAGACATAATGTATTATAAATAAAGGTGTTATAGCGTTATACTTACCCACGTATTAGAAGATGAATCATACTTCATAAAGCCAATGGCCGGGTGTAGCATCAGGCCGTAGTTACCGCCCCTGAACTCAAATCCTCCGAGGTTCTGGCCCTGAGAATAGTTACAGCCGCCGAGGCGGAGGTAGTGAGTGGAATCCTTGAAAATCTGGATACCGTTCTTACCAATTTCGGTAAGCTGTTCGATACCCGTATTTTCGTGCACAACCGTTACGGCCCCGGCTCCGTTCTGTTGGGACGCGGAGTAGTTGGCGGTATCCATTGCGTAGTAAAGCTGGCTACTATTCGGGTTCATTCCCCAATAAATGAGCAGCTGATAGGGGCCAGTTGCAAGGCCGGAAATTGCCGTTGCTTGCGAGGCTGTAATCGTTATCGAGTTGCCGACAGTCATATTAGGACCAGCCGTAAACGTGAGTTCACCAGTTCCAGAATACAGCGTCGTAACAGTTCCGGACGGTATGTGCTTAATCTTAATCTGGAGAGAGCAGGCAATCGACATGATGCTGGGTGATACCTGAGAGCCGCACTTTCCGTAGAATCCGAACGAAAACGCCTTTGTCCCTGAAATCTTGATTGTGTCGCTCGAGGACCCAATAGAGAAACTACCAACATTCTTAGTCGTGGAAAGTCCGGTTTTTCCGGAACTGCTCGAGCCGGCATTGTAGGAAATACTCTCGGTAGTTTGCGTAGCGCGGTCCGTAAGGTCGTTACCATGTACCCACGTGCGGAGTGCTCCGTTGCTGTCGAATACCTTAATTTCGTTTTCGGCAATCTGGAGGGACGTAGTGCCAGACGTAGCAAGCTGTTTTGCCACAAGGTTGTTAAAGAAGGCCTCGTTGGCGGCAATCTGCTCCATAACAGCGTCAGAGAACGAAGCTCCTTCAGCAATCAGCTTATTGGTAATAATCGTACCGTCCTCAAAGATTCTGGTTGCGGCGTTGGTCTTTGCCTCCGCAACTCCGTTATCGGGGATACCGGCGGCAATCATCAGGCGGCCGTGCTCGGAATCAACCCACCCGGTAATGTTACCGGAAGCGTTAATACCAGCCTTAACGTTATTGCCGTCCTTAACGCCAATGAACGAGGACAGGACCATGCCGCCAGAAATCACCGTGTTATCGGCCGCAAGCGCATTTTTCAGGTACTCGACCGCATTAGACTTAGCCAACGCCTCGTCTGCAGTGGCCTGAGCCACGTCAGAAAGCACCTTAAATACGTTATTCAGAGCTACGTTGTAGTCACGCACCCGGGCGGAGTAAATCGACCGCGAGAACCCGCTAAACGGCTCGTTAACGTTAAGCTGGACGGAGGCCAGATATTCGCGCAGGGCCAGATATGCCGCGTCAAGCTCGGCCTCGCCAACGGAGTTGTACGTGTAAATCTTCCCGTTAAACGTGTAAATCTTGTCGTTAAACACGTAGGCAAGCTGGGGCGCATCAGAAGCGGCCGCGTCGGCGAGCATCTGCTTGGCCTTGTAGTAAGTACCGGAGCTACCGGTCCGCCCGGTATCAACGTCGCCGTTAATCGAAATCCAGAGCGTGCGGATAGATGCCTTTTCGGATATATCGAGCACAGTGTCGTCGTTAATATCCTTAATGGCAGCACAGGCGTACTCGGCCAATTCAGTAGCCGTCTGTGCGTAAGCCTTAGCGGCCGTGGCAATGGCGGCAAGAATCGTCGTGCGGGCATCGTAGTAGGCCGCGATATTAGCATAGTCCGAATCAATCTGAATAGACTCCGGAGAGGCGGCGGTGTACTTGGTAAGGGCGGTGTTCGCAAGGGTGTACGCCGCTTCGTAGGCCGTAGTAGATACGCCGTACTTGCTCGCCTGAGTAAGAATATCGGCCTCCTCGGTCTGAATATCCTTCTGCTGTTGCTTCAAGGCGGTTTTCTCATTCGGGGAAATATACCCGTCGGAGGCCCACGTGTTCAGCTTGGTCTGGTTGGCCGTGGCAATCGAGTAAGCGCTGTCGGCCTTAGACTGAGCCGTGGCCGCGTCTTGCACGGCCTGATTAGCCGTTGCCTGAGCTGCAGCTGCATCGGAGAGTGCCTGAGTTGCGTCTGCCTGAGCCGCGTCGGCGGCGGCCTGAGCGTTGTTGGCTGCGGTCTGGGCCGCATCGGCCTTAGATTTGGCGGCGGCGGCAATATCGTTCAGTATATCCGTTCGCTCGGCGTAGTATGCGTCGATTAGGGCCAATTCTGCGGCCACTACGGGAATGTTCTCAGGAGAAGCGGCCGTGTACTTGTCAAAGACCCCGTTAGTGCCGCAAATCGCGTTATATGCGGCCACGTAGTCAGTGTCAGATACGGTTGGGTAAAGGGCCGCATCGGCGCAAATCTGGATTTTCTCAGCTTCAATGTCGGCCCTCTGTTGTCTGAGAGCGGACTTTTCCTCCGGGGAAATATAGCCGTCAGAAGCCCAAATTGAGAGCTTGTTAAGCGCGGCGGTCGCATCACCCTGAGCGGCGGCAGCAGCATTGGCGGCGGCCAGCGCATCAGCAAGCGCCTGCGTAGCGTCGGATTGCGCGGCCCGAGCGGCAGCGGCTGCAGCGTTAGCTACCGTGTCGTCGGTGTACTTATCGGCCCGGCTCCAGTCGGCAATATTGAAAGCCGTTCCAGCGTCCTTATGGACGGTTGCAACGAGCGTTTCATCGGTATAAGTACCGGCCGTGGCGTGGAGCCACATATCGCCGGGGTCGTACTCGTCGTTCTGGCCCGGCTGGGTAAGGAATGTCCGGCGCTTGCCGTCGGCGGTGTCCTGAGCCTGATTGGCTTTCGCAAGGGCCTCTGCAACGGCGCTATCCGGGAGCATATTCCACGAATAGACGTAGGCCCCGTCAACCTCAACCCTCTGCCAACGGAAAGCAAAGCCAGCAGTAGGGCTGTAATCCGGGTCCGTAGAATCCGCGCTACCGTTATCGTAGTACAGGTCGCCGAGGTGGCGCTCCCTGAGCTCTTCCGTGGTCCACGCGGAGGCAGGGAGGTTACTGGTCGTAGGAGTACCGGCGGCAAACCACGTTTCAATCGTGTTGTCGATAATGGCCTGCATTTCCTCGACGGTGTTGTTAATCACACCCTCAAAGGCCGCAAGGTCGGCCAGAATCTCAGCCTTAGTAATGGCAATCTCATTCTGGAGCGCCTGAGAAATCGCGTCGGATACTTTGAGCTCGGCATCGTAGTAGGCCGTCAGCAAGTTAGAGAACTTGGTACGGTCAAAACCACGGTACACTTCCTCGCGGTTGTTCAGGTTCAGTGTCGCAAGGAACTCCCTGAGCTCCAGATACGCGGCATCAAGCCCGGCCACGCCAACGGAACGGTACGTGAATTTAAGCCCGTTGTAGGTAAACACATATCCGTCGTAGGTATAGCTGGCACGGCCAATCAAAGATGCGTATTTCTCATACTGAGCTTTCAGCGTGGAATAGGAACCACGGGGGCTCGTGGACGAGGTGCTCTCGATGCCGTTAATAGTTACCCATTCGGTCCTGATAACGTTCTTTTCGTTCAGGTCCAGAACAGCGTCGTCGTTAATGTCCGCAAGCAAAGACAGGGCTTTGTCTGCGGCGGTCTGGGCGGCAATAATCGAATTGGAAAGGTCCGTCCATTCCTCCATGTTCTGCAACCCGGACGAACCGCTCCCGATAGTCACAACGCCCTCAAACGAACCGTTCTTAGTCCATACACCCACCTCGCCGTTTTTCACGCCAACGGTGGTAATGAGCTTGCCGGTCAGGTCGTAGGAGTTAATCCCCTTGTAGTAGTCTGTACGCGGGGAGTTTCCGTCGTTAACAGTGATAACCTGAGCGTTCATTCGGGCCGTCTGGGTCCTGTTACCGAGTTGCACAATGTTATCACCGGCGGCCGGTACTCCGGAGCCAGTGTCGCAATCGGCCTTACTCAGTATGATATAGTCTGTGCCAACTTCCGTGACGAGCCTCCAGTAGTATTTCGCAACGGTGTTCGCAAGCTGGAACCTCTGGCAGCGGGCTTGGTCGCCAACGGCAAAGAGGTTAGGGACCTGAGCGTGCCCGTCGTTATCCTCTTTCGTGTCAAAGAAGCATTTGTAGCCCGTTTCCAGTTCCACCACGCGGGTACATTCAATCGCGGCGGCAGAGTAAATCACAATGCCTCCCTGATACAGAATTTGCTGTATAATGAGTTCAAAGACCTTCATGGTCTTGCGCACCGTGATTTCGTCAAGCTCGAGGGTGGCGCTTCCGTTCGGAATCTGCTTCAACGAGTAGCCAACACCGAGCGGGCCGGTGGTAAAGTTTGCGGACTTAACCTCCGGGGTCGTTACCTTGCCAAACTGAACGTCGTCGGTAGTGCGCACAGGCTGATTCAGGTAGTCGCCAAAGTGCTCGCCGTCCCACTTGTCGGAGTCAGTGGCGTAGTCGGCCAGCGTAGCTTGGTCTGCAAGGTCGGCGTGGTCCGCATCGTCCGCGTGGTCTGCGTCGTCTGCATGGAGCGCTTCGTCGGCCGCGTCGGCGTGTGCCGCATCTAAGGCTTCATCGGCGTTTGTGGCGTGCGTAGCGTCCCCGGCGGTATCAGAGTACCCCGCCTGTATTTTCGAGCCGTCAGCAAGCAAATAAAGGCCATTAAGGCCGAGCTTGTCAAGCACCTCCTTGTTGTTGTGGGTGTGGCCGTCGCCGGAACCGCCTCCAGACGAACCGCCGGAGGTCTGGGTTTCGGCCTGAGCGGGCGTTTCCTCAACCGGACGGGAGGAAATCTGGGTAACGCTGGCCTTGTCGGAATAGGACTTTTTCTTTTTGTCCCTCAGCGTCACTTTGTAGGTCGGAATAGCCGCGTCACTTTCGTTGATAGTGACGGAATCAACCAGAATCTTAACCGGGGAGCCGTTCGGGGTTATATCGTCGCAAAGGGTTATGTTCTGAGCCGGGAGGATAATCCTACCGGTTTCAACCATAAACTTAGCGTCAATGTCGGGAACGTATTGCCACTGCTCTTTCGCCATGTCGGCCAGTACTTCCTGTCCGGCGGCGAGCAGGCGCTTTTCGGCAATCTTGATATACATTTCTGGCATTGCTATATCCAGCAATACAAAGTGGTCGCCGGTGGCAATCTGGTAGTCCAGATTCGGGAACCACTGAGCGAGCGACTCGTCCTCGGAACGGATTATTTCAAGTTCCCACGTATCGGTGTTCTGAGCATAGGTGGCGCTCTTAATCTTGAACTCGCGTCCTGCGCAATCACCGGTGCGCATAGCCAGCGTCATACCGTCACCGAGCTCGGCCTGTTCGGAAATGTTAAAGCCAATCTGTTTGAGAGTCAGCTTGAACGTCTTTGTGCGGAATACCTTGCTCTTGTAGGTAAGAGTACCGGAACAGTTGGTAAGCAATTCGGTGGCGCTGGTATCAGTACCCATGTTCCAAAGGTCAAGGAACATTTGAACTACAACCTTATCGCCAGACTGGAATACCGGAGTATCGTCGCAGGTAACGCTACCGGCCGCAGTGGAATACGAACCCGCGTCGCCCTTTGTCAGATTGATACGGGTTTCGTAGAACCGCACCGGGTCGGCGCTCCCGCGCTTCAGATAGAACCGGAATCCGAGTTGAACGTTCGTAGCGCCGCCAATCATACCAACGGACGGGTGCTCGATAACAAGCTCGGCCGCACCGGAACCCACGTTGAACTCGCCTTCGAAAAGCCCGGTCGTCAGGATAGAACCGACAGCGATAGTCTTGTATTCCCCGTTGTGATTATACGTGCCGTACTCCACAACGTCTGCGCCCTTTCCGGTGGACCCGGAGGCTAAGCCGTAGTCTGCAGGATTCTCACAGGAAAGCACCTCGTCCACGCGGTCGGAATCGTACCAGATAGCCGACGGGACATATTCGGGCGAAGCGGCCCGAACCTCGGCCATTGTCACGCGCTCAAGGGTCGGGTAGATTTCCTTCAGGTCGCCGGAACCGTCAAAGTAGATGCTCTTTGCCCGAAGGCCCTTAGCCGCAATAGAGGCCAAATCTTCGATATAAGCCTTTGCGGGGTCCGGGAGTCCCTCAGTCCGGCCCCAACCGTTATAGTTGCTTGTAGGGCCAGCAAACGTGTAAATCTTGCCGGAATACGTGTATATCTTTCCGTCGTAAACGTACTTGACAGCCTCGCCGGTAACGGGGTCGGAAGGAAGCATCAGGTTTTGAATATCGACGGACTCCGCGCCGTAGATTTCCTGAGTGTTATACCAATTCGCCAGCATATTGCGCTGGGAACCGTACACGTACAGGCGGTTAGCGATTTCCTCGGTGTTGGCCGCCGTCTTAGTCAGGGAAACAAGGCCCTTTCCTTTGCCGTATTCGTACTGGTCGCCCGCGCCGTTAAGGCCCGCGCCGCCAATCGTGATAGTGTTAAGCCCGTTCTCAAACGAATAGACCCAACCCACCTCCGGCCAAATCTCATAGACCTTATCCAGAACACCGAGCAAAGAAACGCCGGAAACGGAAAATTCCCTTTCCTCTTGCATCAGGGCCAGAAGCTCAGTCGGAGCGCCCATTTCGGCCGTCGCAAGCTGAATCTTCCACGCGCCCGGGTGGAACGAATCGAGGCACGCCTGAATACGCTCCGCTATACCGGCCACGTCGTCGAAAACGGAAATGGCGCTTTGGGTAGAAAAATGCACCAGATTGTCATTGTGCACCAAATCCCGGAACGGGCAGATTTCAAGCTCATAGGACGCATCGTGCAGTTGTACGTTCTGATACAAGTATGCGCCCCCGTAAGTCTTGTAACCTGCCTGTTTCTTGACTTGCGGGATATTGTAAAGATAGTACCGGAGCCCGGTACGGGGGTAGTCCACGTAGTCGCCAATCTTCCACTGAATCGGGAACGGCGAAGCAATCTCCCTGAAAGTCAAAACACCGGGTTTAAGGTAAGTCCCGGTGAAAGAAGGCGCTCCGTTCGCTATTGGCGCGTTATTCTGGATAATGTCGAATCTCATACGCTTAGCCCTCCACGATATAGTTAAGCGACTGATTATACTTCATGCTTGTTGCCGGGTCGTTGACTTTCAGCGTAACAGAGAAAATCAGTCTGGTGTACTGGCCGTACTGGTCGTAAGCGTCCTCCGCAGGGGCTGGGAACTCAGACAGCCGAACGTCCTTGAACCCGAATCCGGTGTAAGCGTCGTAGGTGCGAAAAAAACCCTGAGCGAGCGCGTTCTGGAAAGCCCTGAGCCCCGTCTTAAGCTCGCTGATAGCGTCGTTGCCACGGGCAAACATGGCACATTCCAGCTTGAACGTGAACGCCTCGTATTTCAGGCCGAGCGGGTCGATATATTCCTCGTCCCCGTGCTGGTCTTTCCACTGGTTTTTGTAGGGCTCTTTGACTTTGAGTGCCGATGGGTAGTCGTGCGCCTTGACGACAACTTTGTAAGTATCGAGTATATCAATAGCATTGCCGACTCTGAACTGAACGTAGAACGGCTTGTAGTCGAATATGGGAGGAACGTACAACATAGCGTCACAATTTTAAGCAATTTGGCCCTATAAGGGCCAAAAAGTATTGATTTGTATTGATTGAAAGGCCCTTGTAAGCGCTGAATATCAGCAACTTAAAAGGGCCAGTCGTTTTACACCGTTTCGACCCTGAGAACGTCGCCGGACTGGCCCGCAGGTCCGATTACGCTCCGGAGCTCAGTCAGGATAGCGGCCGTGTCCTGAGAGGCGTTGTAGGTGTTCGCGGCTATCTGCTCTGCGTAGTCGGCAAGCGAAGGAATCAGAACGCCGGTAAGCTGTTCGATATTGGCCCACCCGGCCTCCTGAAGCGTCCGCATAAAGCTAATGTCCGCACGCATGGCGTTGATATAGGAGGCCAGCAAGGAGGCCGTTTCCTCGGTAATCGACTTGATGCCAGCGCCGAGCGAATTTTTGTCATTCGACTCGTTTTCGTCCTCTTCGTCGTTAATAATCAGCCCGCGACTTGCAAAGGCGTTAATCAGACCGTTGATAGCGGCAGACTGGTTTTCGCTATCCCTTTGCACGTTTTCTGTAAACTGCTTCAGCCACTTAGCATAATCATCTTCCGACATTTCGCCAGCCGCATAGGCGGCAAGCATAGAGTTAGCCTCGTCCTCGTACTGATTGAGCACTTTATCAAGAATGTAGGACTGGAGCAACGAACGAAGGATTGTTTCGCCGAGGTTTTCAAACACATCTCCGAGGTCGTCAACGGCGTTCCCCATTTCCTTAAAGTTCTCAATGAACTGGTCCGTCATATCAGACGAAAGCGAATCAAAAAGTTCCTTCGTGGAGTTATGGATTGTTTCTATTGCGGCATTATATTCTTTCGCGGCCTCCTTTTCTTTCAGAAGCCAGTCAAGCGCCTGTTCGTTTGCGTCGCCATAAAGCTCGATAACCTTTTCCAAAAACGTAGGGTTCAAATACCCGCCCTCTTGGTAAAGTTCCATGTTCAGGTTTTTGGCAATATCTTCGAGCTTGGTCCACGTATCGCCGTTCCAGAAACTATGGTCGGTCTTAATTACCGCATGACCCTTTTCTTTGTCAAGAAGTCCCCAAATATTAAACGGGGCATTAAAGCGCACGTAACGGTGGTAAACTTCCATATAGGCGTTTGCCGACTTTAGGTCATTTTTCGACTCGTCTATTGCCTTTGTGGCGGCCCTTACGTTTTCGATAAAGTTCTCACCGAAAATGCCGTTATCACCGGCAGAAAGGCTATCACTCCAGCGTGCTTCGGCCATTTCATAGCGTATTTCGCGTATCGTGTTACGCATCTGCATAGCCTCTGCCTCTGCCTGAGATATGCCATTTACTATCTGCACAATAGCGTCTAAAACACCGGCAATCACAGCACCCCACGCGCCGCCAACCTGAAAACCAGCTGCGGCCGCAGAAAGGTTTTCAGAAATCGCAGAAGCGGCCTTTGACGCATCGCTGAGCGCGGAATCGCCCGTTGCTTCGGCAAGTTGCCGCATAGATTCTGCGGCCTTTCCAATGTACTTTGCCACATTCTGAGCCGTGCTCGCCCACGACTTTTTCATTTCTGGAACAACCGTGTTGGTAAGGTTCTCTCCGGCAATCTTTTTGAGCTCCATATAAAGCATACCGGCAAGCTCCAGATTGTCGCCGAGCGCTTTTCTCAAATCATCAGGGAGCGTAACGTGTTCCATTGCGTCCTTAATGTCTTGAATCTGCGAAAGCGTCTTGTCGGTCCAGTTAGAGAGGTCAAAACCCTCCATTTGCTCGTCAAATAGGGCTTTTGCCATTCCACGGACGCGCTCTTTCATCACGGCGGCGTTTTGGGCCTTTTCCTTTGCCGCCTGAGCTTTGAGCGCATCGGTCATTCTGGTTTTATATTCGTCCCAATAAGCATCTGCTTCTTCTGCCGAGTGGCCGCTCTTGATATAGTCGTCAACAACTTTTTGGCGCTCTTTTTCAAGGGTCTTAACAAGCTCCCCATAGTGCGCATCTACACCAGCGTTCTTTGTCTTAAGGTCCGCAAGAGCCTTACTGATTTTTGCCGCAACACGCTCGCCCTCAATGCCGAAATCTTTAGTCAGGTATTCATTGAGTTTCGCCTCTGCGTTTGCAAAGTCCTGTTCGGCCTTCTTTGCCGCCTTGTCAAGCGCAACAAGTTTGGAAACAGCGTCGGTCCCGAGCCGAGCCTCGATAGCGTCTGCGGCCTCGTTACCCTGTTCGCCAAGCGCCCGGAGGCTCTCCACCACGTCCGCTATATCTTTGTCAAGATTTGCGAAAGTGGACTCGTCCTGCTTGAACATTTTAGACAGGAAGCCAATAGTAGCGTCCCGGCCCATAATCGGCTCCAGCTTGTCGTAAGCGTCCTTATACTTTTCGAGAAGGGTACACTGAGTTTTGAGCGCCTGAATGGCCTCCTTGTCAGCGTCGGCACGGCTCTTTTCGTACTTTTTGAAAGAGCCCTTACCCATGATTTCCTCATAGGCTTTAATGTCCTCTTCCCGGGCGGCACGAAGGTTCGCAAGCTCCTGCTTTTCGTTAATCTCGTTGCCGTTCTTATCTTTGCCGATATAGAGCCCCACGGTGGCCGCCTTTTTCTCCAGACGGGCAATATCCTTTTCCGTTTTTCTGATACCGGCAATTATGCTCGAAAGACGAATGGTTACACCGTTCGTATCTGGGTTCCCGCCGCCGTTGTCGTCGGTCTTAGTGAGCGCGTTAACAAAGGTTTCAATAATATCGTTGCTATCATTGAACTCCCGGTTAAGTTCAGCCACACGGAGCCTGAGATTTTCAATGTATTTTGCTGCCTTTACGGGGCCGGTATCACCAGCGCCATAGCTGATAAAGCCCTTGTCGATTTTCTCAAATAGCGACGTGGCCTCTTCGAGCTTACGGAGGTTTTCCTCAGAGGTAACACCGGCAATCATCATTTTCAGGAACCCGGCCTCCTTAGCGTCCAAATCAAGCTGATTTACAACGCGCACCATAGAGAATCTTCCGTTTTTATCGAAGATTTCACCTATCTGCTCGCTGTAAGTCTGCTCCAGAGAATGACGGGCCGACGCTATGAATCTTGCTTTAGCCGCGTCCTCAACCTTCTGGCGAAGTTGGTCGTAGATTGCCGCAAGGTCGGATACGGCAACACCTTCGTTCTGAAGCTGGGTAATGTACTCGCCGTATCTGGACTGAATCGAACGAACGGCCGTATCGTACTCGCTCGTGCCCTTAGCGGCCAGTTTCAGTTTGCCGTACAGCAGGTCAAGCTCGGAAACGCTCTTGGTAAGGTCAGTAGTGTACTTACTTTGTTCCTTAGCCATTGTTTCCTGCATAGCCGTTGCCTCCTTCATGCCGTCAATCATCTTCCAGACGGCGGCGGTAACGGTGATGATAGCGGCCGCAAGGAGCGCATAGGGGTTTTTAAGCATCAGCTTGTTTTTAACCTCCATGACGGTAACTTCGGCTATTTCTGCGGCGGTATAGCCCTTAGCGGCCAGTTCGGCAGCATAGATAGCCGCCCTATACGCGCCGTACAGAGAAACGATTTCGACGATTTTCTTTCCGAGTTCGTCGTAGTGCACAAGCAAGCTGCTTATGGAGCTTACCGTGCCTTTCAGGATACCGGAATTAGCCTGACCGATAGCCGCGAGCATATTTTCCCAACGGCCTTTCAGAATGTTAATCTGACCCGCCAGCGTCTTAGCCAGAACCTCCTGCATCTGGTAGAACTTACCACCCTCGGAGGTCATGCGTTTAAACGCTTCCTCCACCATTTCAAAGGGGATTTCGCGCTTCATCATCTTGTCGAAAATCTCACCCAAAGAAACGGTGCGCTTTTCGATTTCGGAGAATTGCTTTGCCAGTTCCTCCAGCACCGGGATACCGTTCTGGGAGAAGGAACGAAGCTGAATACCACGAAGGAATCCAGAGGATTTCACGTGACCGTAGGCCAGAATAACGCGGTCCATAGAAACACCTACGCCGGAGGCAACGTCGCCGAGCATCTTGGTAGTTTCCAGCAAGGAGTCTTTGCCGATATTGAAAGCGGCAAGCTGTTTTGCGTACTTGGCGAGCTCAGAGAAACGATAAGTCGAATCAGAGCTAAAGCGGTACAGGTCCTCAAAGATTTTGTCCGCGCCGTCCACGTCCTGAAGCATATTCCGGAGCGCCATGCGCTGAACCTCAAACTGGCCCGTTATTTCAATAAGCTGGGCAAGGAAACGGCGAAGGCCGGTAACGGAGAATGTTACGCCGGTAAGCTGGCTCAGCGTGCGCAAGATTGCCTGTGTGTTACCGAGTGCCGCATTGGTGCTTTTTACGGCCCCTGTATGCCCTTCTTGAATCTTTCTGGTGCGTTCTACCTCCGTGGCTACTTTTTGCTGTTGTAGGGCAGTTTTGGCTATTTCCTGAGCCGTTTTCTGTTCTGCCTGACGGACCTTCTCGGCATTGACAATCTGCTGGGTCGTTTCGCTGTTCAGGCGCTTTTTCAGGTTCAGAACATTAGTCAGCTTCGTATTAAGGTCCTGAGCTATTTTCAGGTCGGCCTCCACGGACTTTTTAAACTTGTCGTCCAGAAGCAAAACCTCAAAATTCAGAGAGTCGATTGTTCCAGTTCCCTTTGCCATTGTATCTATTTGCTAAAAATGTCATTCATACTCAAAGGAGCTTCGCCCCCGTTCATTGCTGCACGGCGCTGGGCCGCCTTGCGGTTAGCCGCTTGTTGAAGCTCAAACGCCCGGTCGTTCGCTTTCGGAACGAACGTACTCGAGCCGCCGCCCTTGCCCTTCCTGTCGTTGTGCTTGATTAGCGTGTGGGGCAGGTCCGCTTGCATCAGTTCGATTTGTGCACAGGTTAGGATACACCGGTAGCCGAAATTGCGCTCCCAACGGAAGAGCCGCCAACGGGGCCGCCCGTAGCCGGGGAAGTCCTTGCAGAAAGCCGCTTCGCTTCCAAAAGAAGTTCTGCTCGGTATTGCTCTGCTTCGGTCTTTGTCATCTTCACCCAATCCGTCCTCATATCCAGCGAGAACGCCATAGTCGCGTAGTGTGCCGTAAGCGGAAGTTTTTTTTTACCCTCCGCGATAATACCGGAAATCTGAGCCTCGCTATATTTGTAGGCCAGATAACGCCAGTAAATGCCGTAAAAAAGGCGTATCTTAATGTCGTGGTTAAGAATCATTAACGCCGCCTCTTTAAACGCGAAATACGGCTCTTTAGCAAGGTCTTTGAGAACGTCAGCGCCGCTTTCCAGCTTGGCGCTTGCAAGTTCGCGTTCAATCCAAACCTTAGTGATGCGCTCCATTGTATAGGGCTTAATCCAATGGAGTTTTACTCTCTTTTTCGTGCCCTCAATCGGTACTATTGATACAGCGTCATTCACTATATCGAGATACTCTTTCCTCTGTTCGAGTGTAGGCTGTTGCATGAGATTGAATTTTTAAAAAGGGGCAGGGCTTTAGACCCCGCCCCTCGGTTTAGGTTGTTACTGGCCCTATTAGGTGGTAGGGCGAGTGTCGGCCTTCAGCACGGCGAAGTCGCCAACAAGGTCGCCACCAGACTTGGCAGGGTTCGGGAGAATGAAACCTACGAAGGAAAGGTAAGCGGGGTTGGTGTTGTCGTCCTTCTTGACAGGAGAAACGACCATTTTCACGTGCGGGAAGAGGATAGCCGTGTTCTTGGACTCGGACTCGACAAGCACGGAAACCTCGATGATTTCCGGGGTTGCGAGGAAGCCAAAGCCGGTGTAGTAGGCGGAGCCGTCTGCACCAGTGATGCCCTTCGGGGAAGAGGCAGTACCGGCGGCAATAGCCTTGCCCTCGGTGAAAAAGTACTTCAGGAGGTCAACGGCTATGGAGGGGATATTGCCGGTCATGCGCCAGTTACCGCCCTTTTCGATATTGGTGTCGATAACCTCCTTGTGCTGGTCGATGCGAATGTCGGTGCCGCTCGCGTCGTCACAGGTCAGGTTAAAGGAACCCTCGAGGGTGTAAATCTGGTCGGAGTTGGAGAAATCCATACCGGCGGTAATATCTACTCCAGAAGGGCTGTAAGCCTTCAGGGAAAGAGATGCGTTGCCGATATGGAGGTCGTCAAGCATCGCGTGAGTAAGAGTAGCAGGCATAGTTTATACAGATTTAGATTTGATAAACACTTTGAAATTGACTATCCGGCAATGGAATCCGAAATCGTCTGCGGTATCGCCAATAACGCGCGGTTTCCCGTTAATAAGGAGCGGCTCAATCCAGAGCGGTAGGTTACTGAGCTTCTTCTGCATCACGGAGAGTTTCTTGGAATTTTTCATTTCCTTTACGTCGCGAGCAAACAGGTAAACCACTACGCGGCAATCGCCGTAAGCGGCCTTATCCGATATGCCGCCCGAAACTTTCACGACGGCAAAATTGGAAATCTTGTCGTCGGTGGCCTTCGGCCTATTGTTCCAGACGTTATCAGAAACACCGAGCTTGCGCACTTCGTCGGAAAAGAGCTTTTCCACGTCCGTTATGTCAAAATTATTCGGCAACATACATTGTTCTGAAGTTTCTTGTAAACAGCTTTTCTACGTCCTCGCGAGCGTTGTTAAGCACCGCCATTTCGTAGTCCAGATGAAAGAAATAGAGCTTTCCCTTAGCGTTATCGTGGACCTCGCCCATACTGGCGAGCAATATCCCAACCCAACCGACTTGCGGAACGTCCCGGGCGGCTCCCATGAGCTCAGTGTAGGCATCACCCTCACCATGCAAGCCTTCGTTAACCTTGTGGGCTACGTGCTTGCCGTCGTGGAGCACCAGCCAGCCGTAGGAGTTCCCGGTGGACTTGTGGAACCAGTGGTCTGCGTCGTGCGTCGCAAGAGCAATCATCATAGCCTCGTTCATTATGCGTTTCATTCCGTTCTCAATGATTGCTTCAGTGAGAATCCCGAAACGCTTAAACGCCGCGTTGATTGTGCGCTTGTTTTGGCTTGCGTAGCTCATTAGTTCTTAATGTTGTCTATCCACAAATCAGTGCCCCAATTATAGGTAGTGACCTTCATTACTTTAGCAAGGAAAGTGTGCGTATAGTCGGTCAGTTCAAGGATAGTTCCGGTCGGTAGCTCCGTCAGGAGCATAGGGGTTGAAATCTTATAGTCCGCGACGATTACCTCCCCGGCTGCTTTCAGACCGCCCGTTGCGGTTCTGTATCCCCACGGAACCTGAGTAACCTCCTTAGTAACAAACTTGCCGTCAGATGCCTTGCGCGGGTTCCAGTTGGAATCGTACTCGGCAATCAGTACGGTAGGATTCGTGGCCGGGGTCGGTTCGGGTTCCGGCTGGGGCTCGGGCTCCGGTTCCTCGCCCTCAGAGGGTTCCTCCGCAGGTTCCTGTTCCTGTTCGGGCTCGCTTTCGGGCTCAACGGTGATAGGGTCGCCGTTTTCGTCCGTAAGCGGGAGTCCGTTCTGGTCCAGTTGTTCCTCCGGAGCAGGGGGCGTAGGCTCGCAGGGGTCGCCGTTTTCGTCCGTAACGGGCAGGCCGTTATCGTCCAGATACTCGGGGACTACTACGAAAGTATGGGGCCAACGAGGGTTATACATTAGTACAGGGGCTTCAGTCTGATTTTGTTGCGCGGGTCGGAAAACGGCTCATTCCACTTGTCGTAGAGCGCCTTTGCCATATCGAGCAAGCCGTTACGGTTTACGGCGTTCTTAATTGCGATATAGTGGGTCCAGCCGCCGTCGGATTCGCCTTGCGTTCCCGTTTTGACGGAAGATACGGCCGCTGCAAACAGCACGTCTGCATAGCACAGGTCTTTCTGTTTCTCAGTGGCGGCAGAGTACAGGTACTCGTCGTCATTGATTCCCCGCCCAATGAGGATAGAGAAAAGGAAATCATCGGACAGGTCCATGAACGGCTCGGCCTTAGCCCTGAGCCACCTTACGAAAGTCAGATTTGTGCTTATGTCGGCCATATCTTCCTTCAATTACGGTTAAACTACTCAACGTTGTTCGGATAGAGATACCACATATACTGAGGTACAGTAGGAATGACAACGGAGGTCATTTCCGTATTGTAGCTCTGGCACTTCTTAACGAAGTCAACGCCAACGGTCAGCAGGAGCTTGCCGCCGTAGAAGGAAGCGTAGTTACCGCCTTCCAGAGCGATAGGCTCCACGGTCTTGACAACGCCGATTTCACCGTCAGGAACGAACACAAACACGTTCTTTTCGAAGGCGTTAATGTTGGAACGGGTGAAAGCCTTTTCGGACTTGTCGATAGACTCGACAGGAACGATGCTGTCAATGGCCTTAATGGGAGCGCCAATCAGGCTCTCCAGAGCGGACTTCTTGGCCTCGTAGCTCAGGATACTTGCGTAAGCGGCCTGAGCGGTGGAGTCGGAAGCGGGCAGGGTGGCAACGCCAATCTGGGCCAGTACCTTGCTGTGAGCAAGGACTTCCTTCAGATAGTCGATTTCGACCTCGAAATGGCCGCGCACACCAGCGTAGCGAGCCTTGTTAACAATGTCCACAAGGTCCTTTACGGGATTGGAGTTTGCGCCTTCGTTGGCCTGAACGTGGGTGGTGGAGGTCCACCAGCGAACACTCGTCTGAGGAAGAACGGTCTTGTTGGCAGAAGGAATGTGGTAGTCGAGGGTAATGTTCTTAATACCCTTCGGGTTGTTCGTGTTGTTGATAACGAACTTACCGGTGGAAACAGCCTGATGACGCTGATAGGTCAGAGCGTTGGTGTGACCGCCAATGAGCTTGTCAACAGTGATAAACAGCTGCTGATAGGCAATCTCGGCAATCTGGGCGGCGGTAGTGGACTTGCGGTCCTCTACGAGCTTCATCTTGCGGAGTTTGTCCTCGTTGAAGTATTCGACTTTCTTCATGCGAGGAATCTTGCCAGTGTAAGCCTTAAAGCCGGTCGTTCCGTCGGGCAGAGCCGGGGAATCAACGTCGTAATACTGAGCCATGACGTTCAGGGGGAGGTCGCCTACAATCTGTTCGTAGGTGAAGTCGGCCTGCATGAAAGGCTCAAAGGTAAAGCCGTCAAGCTGAAGTTTGTTGTACTTCAGGGCCATAGTGTTATCCAGAAAGCTCTGGATAGACTCGCCAGCGCCGAGGGCGCGGGAAAGCAGGTCGTAGAATTGAATCTGATAAGCGTCCATAGTGTACTTGGAATTACAGGATTAAACAAGCACCTGAAGCACGCCGGGAACAGCAGCAGCCATCTGCGCCTTAACGGCGGCAGAAGGAGTCAGTTCTACGAGCAGGCCCTCGGAATGGAACTTCACGACAGCGCCGGAGGCGGCAATGGTGTAGTTGTCCTTGTCACCGGAAAGACCGCCAAAGTAAATGTCGTTGTAGAGGTATCCGTTAGGGATAACGGAAGGAACCTTACCAGAAGCACCGGCTTCAGCGGAGGGAGTGAGAACGTCACCGGCAGTCAGGCTACCGAGGTTGGCGCTCTTGGCGATTTCAAGAGTGTAGCAACCTTCGTTGTCGCCACTGGTGATAAGGGTAGAGGAGTGAATGGCACGGGCTGCGCCGGCGGTTGCGAAAGTAGCGCCTACCTTCATCAGAACGTCGTCAGCAGCAGGGGCGATTTCAATGTCACCGAGCTTCACGGGCTTAACCACGACGGTATCGTAGGTGTCGGAAGCACCAGCGCCAGTGTAAGCAACCACCTCGAAGCCGATAAACGGGGTAATGACCTTTTCGGCCAGCTTGACGGGAGCGCCTGCGCTGAGCAGGAGGCCCTTCAGAGCGTAAGCCTTAGCCAGAACACCGCCCACGGGAACGGGGGTCACAACGCCGAGCCAAACAGGCACATGACTCTGGCCGATTTCGTTGGCCTCGGAGCCAAAAGCATTGAAAGAGCTAAACTTAGGCATAGTTGTAAAAAATTGGTGTTACTTTTCCTCTTGGGGGAGGAGTCCCTGTTCGCGCAGAAAAGCGTTTTTCTTTTCAAGCGCGGTTTTCGCATCACCAAACGTCTGCCCGCCGAATTGCGGTTGGGGGCCGTCGCCAAATGTTGCCTTTACAGTCGCGTTGTATTCGCCTTTCAGGCGTTCAACGGCGGCCTCTTCGGTTTCCTTATCGGCCAGTGTAAAGCCTTTCAGTGTGGCGGCGAGGATTCCCGGGTTGTTGCACCCGGCCTCTTTGAGCTTCGACTCCAGACGGGAAACAAGCTCCTTGTGGGTCTTAGCATCGTCGTCAGCTTTCTGGCGGTCCAGCAACTGCTGCATCTGGGCTTTAAGGGTCTTGACGTATTCCGGCTCTTCGGGCGGAGTGGGAGGCGTAGGAGGCGTGACCTGAGTTTCAGGGTGCTCCTTTTTGTAGTCGTCAAAAGACTTCTGGAGGTCCGAACGGGAACGCCGTTCGGCATCAGCCGACTTCTGCAACTCGTTTGCGATAAGCTCCATTGTCTGTGCGTCAGCAATCGCACTTTCAATCTCGCTCTCTTGGGTGACGGTCTTTTCTTTCGCAGAGGCAATCCGGTCAATAGCCTCGTTGCTCAGCCCGAAGCGCTGATACTTAGTTCTGAGCGCGTTAATAATTTTGGTTTTCATTTGTTCAATGAGCGGTTGGGTTATACAAAAAACCCGAAGCGGAAACCCTTTTCAGGATTTCTACTCCGGGCCTAAGCGGTTATCTATGTAACTCAAAGTGGCCTCTTATACGCGCTCGCGGGCGCTGGCTATTTAATGTCCGAAAGCGTTATTTCGCCGGTGCGCTTGCAGTGCCTGCACAGGACCGAAAGCCGAAGCCGCCCCTCTAAGGATTGCACCCTTACAGGAAACGACTTCTTGCAATAGGGGCAAGTCACTTGCACACCGCTAATATGCGCTTTTTCGTCCATATACACGGGCAAAGTTATAGTTAAAAAATCAATACATTTCAATAAATATTGATTTGTATTGAAAATTCGTGCATAACTTTGCGCTCGATGAACGTTGAAACCGTCATAAACGAGCGCGAATATCTGGACCCCGTATTTGCACAATACGGCATGGAAGTTTACTCCTACGACTTTGCTCAGGAAATACGGAAGGAGAATCTGGAACAAAAGCGCCTCGGCAAACGCATCTGGGATTTAATCCCGCAGGAGGGCTTTCAGGAGAAAGTGCTTACCAGCAAAGCGGATATTACCATTTGTGGCGGCGCAAGGGGCGCAGGAAAGACCGCAATTAGCTTGATTGGAGCATTGTACTATGCCGACAACCCGGACGTTAATATGTACGGTTTTAGGCGCTTAGAAAACGACGTAAAGCGTGGTATCTGGAAGTCCTGTAAGCCGATATTCAGGGGCTTTGCGACCTTCGCTGACACCAGCTTTGAAGCAAAGTTTTTCAACGGGACCGGGGCCACTATGAAAATGGAGCACCTCGCAGACCTGAAGGCCGTAAAAGACCGTTTCCGTGGTGCTGAAATGCCCTATATCGTGATTGAGGAGCTTGCAGAGTTCACGCGCGATAACCTGAACGTGATTTTTGACCTTATGGGCTCTAACCGTTCGACCTCCGGCGTACCCCCGCGTTTCATTTGCACCTGTAACCCGGTAGGTAAATCCAACAAGCTAAGGACGCTCCTTGACTGGTGGATAGACCCTGAAACAGACGAGGCTATACCGGCACGCTCTGGCAAGATTCGTTACTTCTGCCGCTACGGCGAGGACGTAACGGAGATTGCGTGGGGCGATTCCCCGGAGGAGGTCTATGAGAACCCGAACGCCCGCAACAAGATTCGCTCTTTGACAGACAACCCGGACGAGGAATATAAGGAATTTATTACGTCCCTGACGTTCATTGACGGCGACTTTGGGGAAAACAAGATACTCCACGTATCCGACCCTAAGTACATGAACCGTATTTCCTCCGGCGGCTCAAAAAGCACCGTAAACGATATACGCGGTGTCTGGCGCGACGTTGACGATACCGGCTCGCTGATTACGGCCAACGATATGTACCGGTTTTTCAACAACGCTCCTCAGACCAACGGCCGGAGAGTCGGCGGCGGCGATATTGCCCTACGTGGTGACTGGTTCGTGCTCTGGGCTATGGACGGCTGGCATATCATTGATATAGAAGCCGCAAAGTTCCTTACTGCAGAGGACGTTGTGCCCCGTATCAAGGCGTTTTTGGAACGGAACGGCATTGCGGAGGAAGATTTCGCCTACGACGTGAACGGCATCGGTAACTGGCTCCGCCAGTCTGAGGACCTGCGCCGGGCGCACGCCTTTGACAACAAGGGACCGGCACGTGACAAGACGGCTTACACAAAGCGCAAGTCTGAATGTGCCGGTATTCTCATAGAGAAAATCCAGAACGGGGAAATATCCATTGAGGAGTCCGTACTGAGAAAAATATTCATGGATAAGCGCCAGCCGTTCACGATTGAAGAGCGCCTGATGCAAGAGCGCATAGTCCTGAAGTGGATTGAGAACGAGAGCCCCCGTTCACTGATAAAGAAAAAGGATATGATTGCCTTGCTGGGCCACTCCCCGGACTTTATCGAAGCCCTGCTGTACGCCGTTGACCGGGCCGACAATGCCAGAGCTATGCGCCGTGTGCGCCGTGGCGACTGGAGCTTTTTTGGTAACTAAAGTGAACTTTAAATATTTACTGCCATGCGACTTACGCCTTCCATAGAGGCAATGACCCCGGAGCAAATCCTCCGGAAAAAGCCTTTTTCTGTGCCTATTCCCCCCGGGGTAATCGGGCAAGCGCCTATTATCAACCCGCACCAGCCGCACGTAGTCAACCTGACAAACGTTCAGTTTGAGCTACGCACGCAGGCCGACTTTTACCGGGAGTTCTACCCGTCCTCCCACAAGATTAACCACCTGAAGTACTATCCGAACACGCTGTACGTGAATAAGGAAAACGGCTCCTATCAGGCCAAAGTCCGTTCGCGTATTGCCGTAGGCTTTCAGGAGCGAATCCTTGTAAAGCGCAAGGAGGCCCTGCTGGGAAATAACGTCGGTATGCGACTGATTTCCGGCGGGACTAACCAGAAGATGCTCGACACGCTGGCCTTCTTCCGCGAGGGCTGGGAAGAGTACGATATGGAAGTGGCAATCAATGATGCTATCGAGAAAGACTTTAAGCTGGCCGATATTGCTGTTTATATCTTCATGGATAACAGCAAGCCCGCATGGCGCATTTTCTCTTACGAATACGGCGACACGCTTTACCCGCACTACGATTCCCTAACCGGAAAGCTGGCCCTTCTGGGCCGCCTTTACACACAGGAGGATTGGGACGGCAACACGCGCGAATATCTGGACGTTATCGACAACAAGGCTTTTGTGACCTACCGCAAAGCCGATGATAACGAGGGCTGGGTAATGGAAGATAAGCCTAAGCCCCACGGTTTCCCGCGTATCCCGGTCGAATACCACCGGCGCGATAACGGCCCGGTCTGGACCCCCTCGCAGGGCCTTTGCGACGGCTACGAAATTGGCATTTCTCAGTTCAGCGAAAACAACGCAGCCTATGCACTGAGGATTCTTTACACGCTCGGCGGCGATATGGAGGTGCTTACGAATACCGACGGAACCCCGAACCGAATTGACTCCGTGGACCCGAACGCCAAAGTGGGATTCCTCGAGCCCGCACAAGGCGCTGACGGAGCTTTTGCCAAACAGCTTGAAATCATGGAAAAGAACATTATGCGCGGTTCCTTTGCCGTCGAAACGCCGGAAATCAAGTCTGGCGCAGATATGAGCTCCCGCACCGTGAAAATGCTCTTTGCTGATTCCTACCTGAAGGCCCTCTCCGATTCTATGGAGTACCAGCAGTTCCTGAACGGCGTTACCGACCTGTTCAAATACGCTTACTTCATGTCTGAGAACAGGGCCAGCGAGGCCGCAGGATTCAAAGTTAAGTCCTATCTGGACCCGTTCATTTTCCTGAGCGAAAACGACGTTATTTCGGCCCTGCAACAGCTTGTGGCGATTGGCTGTATGTCGAAAAAGACCGCAACGGAAATCGCTTACAGCATTGGCTATTCCTCGCCGGACGAAATCAACCGTCTGCTTCAGGAGGCCAACGACGAAGCGGCCGCTCAGGCACAGGCAACTCGGACGCAGCCAAACAACCCTGTAAACGAAAGCCGCGCTAATGCTTAGTACAAACAGGATTAACACGGCTAAACAGGAATTTGGCCGGGACGCTAAGAGCCGGTACGACCAGACCGTAGCGGCTCTTGTTGCCCTTGCTTGGAAATACCCAAAAAGCGAGGGTGATTTCGCATGGGATACAGAGCCTGAGCTTTACGCGGAGGCGCTGCGCCTTTGCCGGGAGCTTACTGACAACTGCTTGAAAGACGTTCGGCGCGTCATTGCTGGGGTGATTGGCGACTCGCTGGACTATGCCGACGAGGAAATAGCCTATGAGAGCGCCGTTAACGGGCGCGACTATCTGGCCCGCTTTGATATGGCCGGGTCGCACCTTCTGGAGCTACTGGCTGTCTGGATAACGCTCGGCCGCCAGAAAGACTACACGGCAAGCTATATCCGCATAGTTGCCTCCCGGTACGCCAATTACCCGTTCCTAAATCCGCTCTGGCGCGAGGCTGGAAGGTCGCTTGTCTGGGGGCGCGGTTACGGGTTCAATATCTACTCCCGGCTCCAGCGTATCGGCTGGGACCTGATTATAGATGCGGTCCGCTACGCTGAATGGGTGGACGCTCAGGCGCAGGGGGCGCTGTACTACATTATGCGTCGTGGGTCCAGTTTTGATTGCCCTACGTGCGACGAAATGTGCAATCACAAAATCCCGATTACCGTTCCAATCGACCGGCCGCACCCGAACTGTATGTGCTGGCCGGAGTATCATTTTGAGGAGGACTAACCATGACTTTTGGAGCAAGACCGAAATACGGAAACAAGAAGGTCGTAACGGCCGAAGGCGAGTTTGCGTCAAAGGTGGAGTACCACCGGTGGCTATTCCTGCAGGAAGCGGCCAAAAACGGCGAAATTTTCAATCTTCGCCGTCAGGTTGAATACCAACTACTCCCTACCCAATATCGCACGGAATTGAAGAAATTAAAGTACGGCCGTGTTAAAGCCGTCCAGAGAGTCGCCGAGCGCAAGGTGTGTTATATTGCGGACTACGTGTATGAGAAGGCCGACGGCCAGTTGGTCGTTGAGGATACGAAAGGCTTTCACGACGACAAGTACCCGCTTAAGCGGAAGATGATGCTCTTTTTCCACGGAATCCCGATTAGGGAGGTGAAAAGGGCCACTGAGCCTATCTAATTCAAGAAATAACGGATTTTATTTGCCAAAAACGCCTATTTTTTAGCGAATTTTGCAAATAAAGTGAAAATTTCGCACCTTTGCGGCAAAGACGACGTGATGTTGTCGAATAACTCAAAGATTTGGCCTCTCGGAAACGGGAGGCTTTTTTAGCTCATACAGGCCAGTTTCCGGGTTTCGTTCCACGTCGGCAACGGTAAGGTCCGGATTGGCGGCCATGAGCTTACGGAGGCTCTCAGTGGCCTCGGCGTTTGGCATCGGTGGAAGTATCATCTGAAGTCGATTTCTACTTTGAAATACGCCTTGTCGCATACCGGGGTAGTGCCCGAATCGTCCCAATTCCTGACCGTGACGCTCTCGATGCGAGCGCAGCAATCTTTCTGGCACTCTGCGGCCAGTTCCGCAAAGCGGTTCTGCCAGTCTTTAATGTTCATCTATGAAACAATTTTGTTATATTAAAACGAGCCGGGATATAGTGTAAGCCACTAAGGTAAGGGCAATGGCGAAGGCGAGGACCTCCAGTGCCAACAAGGGCGAGGACAAAGGCAGAAAAACTGACTTTTCGGCACTGGAGCCATTTTGCCGAATCGAACGGCTACGCAGGTTCCAAATACCCGTGTGCTACCATTGCACTTGATTTTAGCTGTGGGCAGTGACGCGCCCCCACGATTGGTTTTAAGTCACATATTTTGCTTACACTATACCCGTGCGCCGTAGTCCGGGGACTGGCCCCGGGCCATACGGCTACCCGTTATTCACAGCGTTATACAGGTCCCGATACTGGTTCGGGATAATGATTTTGAGCTCTTCAATGAGCTTGCGGCGGTCCAGTCTGGCCTGTTTGTCTGCCAGCGCGATAGCGTCACACTGGCGCTCGTGTTCGGCCACGGCCTTTTCGTGGGCCTGTTTCTTTTCACGGTACTCGTCCAGCTTGCGCTGCGCGTCGGCCTGTACCTTGTATTCAACGTCGTGCTTGTAGCCGTTAAGCTCAGCCTCGGAACGCCTGTGCTCGGCCTGAAGGCTCATCATCACAGCGTCGATTTCGGCCGTAGATACCGCCGTTTCGCGCTTAATGAAGGCCGTATCACGGCCAGCCATTGCAACCTTAGTCGGCTCCATGAAAGCCTCGTAAGCGCGGTCGCGTGCCTTGTCAAGCACGCCGCCGGGGTGGATATACTTGCCGTAGGTAGCGGCCCGGGCCTCGGTTGCAAGAAACTTGACCCGTTCGCCAACGGACCACCCGGCAATGACGGCCTGTTCGGAAACGGGACGTTCGGGAATTGGCGCAAGCGGAGCGGCGGGAATCGGGCTCTGGAAGTCCTCAATTTCCTGCGCAAGCTCAGACTTGCACTTGATAGCCTCGCGGAGGAACGCGATAAAGCCCTTGCACCGGGCCACTTCGTCCAGCTTCACGCGAATATCCTCGAGCGGAATCACGCGGGCGGAGCGCATAAGGTTCTCAACCTCAGAACCCACGATAGACATTTTCTCAGTTACGAAATTCAGCGAATCGAGCTCATTCTCGATTGTTTCATACCTGAGCTTCAGGAGGTTTGCGATATGGTTCGCAGAAGTGGCCGTAAGGCCGTTTTCGCCAAAGAATCCTTCCGGGATAGGGGAAAATTCAGTAATCATGGTTACTCCTCTTTTTTGTTCATTTCAGCCTTAACAGACTCCTCAAATTCGGCCATTTCCTTTACCTCCTGAGCGGCCTCGGCGTTTTCCTTGTCGTCGTCAGACGGCTTGTAGCCGTACCAGTCAGGGTGGCGCTCAATGGCCGCTTTAGTCAGGTCCACAACGCCCTTGATAGCCTCGTTGTCGGGGACCATGCAAAGGAAAGTCCAGATAGCGGAGGCATAGACGCGGAGCGTTTCGTGGCCTTCTTCTTTGAGTTTGAGAGTGTTTTCAAGCCAGATGCCGATTGCCATGCGGCGGCCCACACGGAAGGTCATAAGACTGTTAAGGTCTTGAACCTTTATATGCTCGGGCTCCAGCTTAAAAAAGAAGTTTCCTACGCGGGTTTCGTCGCGTTCGAGCTTTACCTTGCCCTCTTTCGTTACTTTCATAGCTCTAACCGATAAAGACCAAACGAGGAATCATAGAACGGGTGGCGGTTCCCCAGCTTTCGCCAAGCGGCTTCAGGGTTCCGTCTTTCTCAGTAGCGACCATTGCTTTAGACCTCCACACCATAAAGCCGGAGAGGCGGGCCTTAAGGTGCTTAGTCTGCTTGCGGCGAAGGTCTTTGTACTCTTCAAAGTCCATGCCCGCAGGTCGTTCATTCAGGATAGCTCCGTAACGCCTAACAGTGTACGTTTCGGGAATCTGGAGGGTTTGCTTTTTTCTTGCCATATTTAGAAAGATTATAATTTAGTCAGTTGTGCGTCAAGCAGGTTCATTTCGCCTTCTGCAAGCTGTTTGAGGACCGGAAGCCACTTGCGGGGGACCGTCACCTCGGTAGTGCCGTCCGGGCACTTGTTGTAGGCCGCCTGAAAGTCCTTTGCGGCCTGTTCGTAGGAGTTGCGCTGTGCTACCAGTATCGCAATTTCCTGAGCCTTGTTAATATCCATATCTTTAGTCAGTCAAATAGTTTTTGCAAAAGTCCACGTCGCACGTGGGGTTGTCGCCGTTTCCTTTTCGCCTTTCAATCTCACGGCGCATATCGTAAAGCTCACAGGCGAGCCCGTAGGTCGATTCCCCGGCCTTAGCCCGGCGGGCTACCTCGGCCCGGCGTTCCTCCCAGAGAGCGACAAGCTGTTTGAGAGGCATATTAGCGTACTTTCTCATAAACCTTGTATCTCATTTCTTTGCTCCGGTACGTCTGTACGCCAAAGTTCACAAGCTCGCGGGTGATAGCGTGCGTGGAAACGCGCCCACCAAGCCCGTTAAAGATTTCGTCGCGCGAAATCAGCACGGTAGGCTGGCCTTCGTAGGAAGGATAGACCGACAGGCCACGCCCCTCCAGAAAAGCCCGCACCGGGTAATCGGTTCCCGACTGGACTCGGCCTTTAATCAGCGTCAGGTCCGTATCCATTTTCTCACAGAAGGAAAACTCCCCGGAGTTACGAATCAGCCTGAAACGCCCCTGAATTATCCAGTTGAAGATGCCCGGGAGGTCCGTCTTGCAGATACGCTCGGCGAGCCGTTTGTCCTGCCGGTGCGGCGGTATCTGGACCTCAAACGAGAACAGGAGTAAGCGCCTAAAGAAAGCGTCCGTCCCGTCCTTGAACGCCGGGAGCTCATTCATAGCAAAGCAGAGCGGGGGGCATTTGATTTTCTCCGCGTCCCCGTAAATCTTTCGGCCGGTAACGTCCTGACCGGAAGCAAGGGCCTTTAGTGACGAGGTAAAGTCTTTCTGCCGGGCCATGTCCGGGGAGAAGTTCAGCCGGGCCCCTTTCACGTAGGGGAGCATCTTTTCGTCAGTAAGCTGTGCCGAGTCAAGGGTTGTCACCTGTTCCGGCCCGAGCGCCCGTTTCATCACTTCAAAGATAACCGACTTGCCGTTGGCCCCCTTTCCGACGAAGATTGCGAACTTTTCCACAGAAAAGTGCTCCCGGTCCAGATAGACCATGCCAAAGAACTCCTGCAGGACGTTACGCATATCCGGGTCCGGGAGCACCTCGGCTAAGAACGCCTCCCACGCCGGGCACACGGCCTGCGGGTTATACCCATAGGGCACGTACTCTGTTACGCGCGTTTCCGAAGAAAACCCATCATGGAAGTACAGCGTATCAAGGTCCAGAACCCCGTTCGAGAACGCAAGGAAATTCGCCCGGCGATATTCTTTCTCGGCCAGCACCGAGAGCGGGAGGTCGCCGACCTTGCGAACGTCCATAGGCGGGGCCCCGGCATCAATCATTATGTTAAAGAGCGTGTCGCGCACGGTGATAGGGCTAATCAGCGAGTACACCCGGCCGTTGAAGTAGTGCATATCCCCACGGATATAGCAAAGGGAGGACTTGCGGATAAGGTCGCGCTCCAGTACCGCCAGCGAGTCCTGACGGTCCCGCCCGTGCCGAATATCCCGTATCTCGCGCACGCGGTCAATCATAGGGGTAATAAGCCCCGAAAGCTCATTATGAAGGGTAATAGTCAAACGCTACTCAGAAGCAAGCTCAAACCAAACGTTGCGCCCGTCCATTCGGTCCCACTTAGAGCACTGAATATCGGCGCAGTTCATAACATAGTCTTTTGTGCGGGCCTTTGAGAACCAGCACCCACGACAAGCCTCGCAGGGGAGTAGGTCCTTTGCCGGAGGACGTTTGACGCAGATTAACTTGTGGCCGTAGCGAGTCAGCGTCCCACCAAGAGCCACATAGCGAGTCGGTAGTTTCATTGACAGGCTGGAAAAATCCTTTTCTCTCATAGTGAGCGCAAAAATAAATCAAAAATCAATGAAAGTCAAGAATTATTGACAGAAATTGCGCGGAAAATCTCGCGGAAAAATCCGAAAAGACTTGCAAGAGTAAAAAATACGCTTTACTTTTGCGGAAAAGTTTACTTTTATGCAGAACTTCAGAGAAAATTTCCTGTACGTCCTGAAAAAGCGCGGCATGAGCCAAGTGGACGTAGCCAATAAGCTCGGGCTTACCAAACAGAGCATACAGCACTACCTGACGGGGCGCATCAACCTGCCGACCCTCTATAAAATAGCCGACGCGCTGAACACCACCCCGGCAGCCCTCCTTTCCGAAATTCCCCTAAGCGAACTGGAGGCAGTCCCGACCGCCAACCGGCAGACCATTACAACGCTGGTCTGCCCCTCATGCGGAGCCGAACTCAGACTCCTCGCCAAAGCCGAGCTCAAAAAATAGCCCGGGCCAACAAACACACCCCAGCCGCCAGACTTTAACAAGCCACGGGCGGCTTTCTTTGTGCCAAAACGTTGCGCAAGCCCACAAACGCCCCAGAGCCCCTCAAAATCAGCTTTTGCAACTTTTTTGCAACTTTTTTTGCAGAAGTTACAACGAAAAACGGCCGCAGAACGCACTGAGAGGCCGATATTGTAACTTTGTAAGTTTTGGAGTACTCTTTTGCGTGTATTTATATTTGTTCTATTTCGCAGGAAGTATAGATAAAAAGTTACAAACTTACAATTTCGCCACTACAACACGCTGGAAGGCCGATTTTTATTGCAACTTTTTGATTTTTTCGACGAAAACTTACAACAAGTTACACCGAGCTTGCGCCAAAACGTTGCCCAAGTGCGTAACAAAGTTGTTACATTTAGCCAGACAGGGCTCAGATAGGGGCCTGTGAAAGACGAAAAAAAATTTGAAAAATAAATTTCTGGCTATACCCCCGGGCCCCCTGCGGCCCCCGATTTCCCCCTCCCGGGGGCCCTTTCAGCGAGCGCCCTCCTCGCGGCCGTAAATGCTTGATTTTGAGCCCCGAAAACGTAACAATATAGCGTATATTTTAACGTTTTTCTTTGTAGAGCGGGCATTGATAGCACAATAGCGGCAAATAAGCCCGTACCTGCCGCCCTTCCTTTGCGGCCTGAGAATCAGCCCGCTGCCCTGATATTATCACTTTGAGCGCATCGAGGGCCTCGCCCGGGTCCGTTGCACCCGCAATGATAGCGTTTAATTTCCTTTTTTGGTTTTCGGGTTTAGTATAATCCACGCTTCCCGCCTTCATATCATCATCAGCCCCGGCAAAAATCGTATCTTTTACGGCGTTTATTTCGTCGCTGATATGGTCCTGAAATTGCGCCCTGATACGCTCGCAGCAGCGGGTTATTTTCGTGCTATTTTTCCACGTGGATACCATCGCCCCTTCCGATTTTGCCGGGTCCCGCTCAAATTCGCCCGGGTGAGCAATTCTATAAAGCAGGGCCCAATCATCAACCCCGCCGAAAACGTGCAAATACATTGCCGCCTCCTCGCGCCGGGACAAAACCCGGTTATTTAGTCCGGTTAACTTTTTTTCCATGTGTTTTTAGTGTTTTTCCGCAAATATAGGGATTTTTCCCGAGTTCCACGCTCCCGGGCGGCGTAATTTGCCCGTATTGCCGCCTTCCGGGCGATTTGGCGCACTTTCATAGGTTTATAGTATCATTATACCTCCTGCGTTATTTGGTGCGCTTATAGCGCCCCTGAGAGGCTTTTTAAATAGTTTTATTTACTCCTTTTGCGCCCGGGTTCAAAACCCAAATTTTTGAGCCATGCAAATGATTGATTTTTAAGCACTTACATTTTTAAGAAAATTTATTTAGGGTTCAACCCCTAAAAAAGTAAAAATATCTATTGCATATTAAAATATTATCACTACCTTTGTATCAGTTCTTTGATAGTTTGATATGTTAAAACGCCGTCGCAGGTGACGGGTTATTGATTTATCAGTAACGGCGCAGTCCTATAATACATATCAATCTATTTGCCGCCGGGCCCGGGTTTTTGAACCCCGCAAAAATCCACGCTGAAAGGGTCCACGCTGCCGGGGAAGTTCTTTGACAATACGGCGTATTTAGTACGGAAATCTGACGAAACTCGGCGCTTTTGAGCACTGCGGAAAATGTTGCAGCCCGGGATTTTTCCCGGGTCCTATTGCAGTGGGGCCCTTCATGGAGTACCCTATGCAGGCGGCTCAATCCTGAAAGATACGCGATAACTCAAAATGTTAGATTTTTAGTTGTTTTGACTCACGCCGCCCCGGGTGCAATACCGCACCCGGGAAAATTGCCCCGGGCGCCGAAAACCCCGCCGCAGTTCTAAGTCAAACAATTAAAATTTTACGCATTATGAAAAACAATGTAAACATTTTGAAGTGCTATGTTAACGGCAAAAAGAGCGCTATTATCGTGGAAGGTTCCACATGGTTCCTCGGTTCACATTCTCAGGCGTGGAATAATACCCGCCTCGGCAATATGTACGGCTGGAAATTTATGTATAAACTTTGCGATAATGCCGCCGTTTTGAGCCCTGAAAACGCCGCCGGAATTTTGGCCTCCTGCGGTCCGGAAAAATTGCAAAGTTTTGTATATTTCGGGACCCCTGAATACGACGAAATACGGCGCAATATTTCGCACCGCACCCGCCGCCCGGGCGAGCCCGCCCCGGTTCCCGCACCCATGCCGGAACCCGAGCCCGCACCCGTCCCGGCCGAGCCTGAGAAGGCCGCCCGCAAAGATAGCCCCGCCGAGGTCCTGCATGATAAATTTAACACGATTTTAGCCTGCATGGAGCTCGGCGAGTCCGTCTATCTTTATGGTCCGGCCGGGTCCGGTAAAAATCACGTTTGCGAGCAAATTGCCCGCCGCCTCGGTATCGAGTTCTATTATCAAAATTCGATAACGGACGAGTACAAATTAACCGGGTTTATAGATGCAAACGGGACCTATCATGAAACGGAATTTTTCCGGGCTTTTAAAAACGGCGGGCTCTTCATGTTAGATGAGCTCGACGCCTCCTGCCCTGATACACTTGTAACACTAAACGCCGCCCTCGCAAACGGATATTTTACCTTCCCCTGCGGGCGTGTAAAAATGCACCCCGATTTTCATTGTATCGCGGCCGGAAATACCTGCGGCCGGGGTGCAACGGAAGAATACAACGGGCGCAGCGTTTTAGATGCCGCCTCCCTGAATAGATTTTGCCCGCTGCAGTTCGATTATTGCGGCAAAATTGAAAAACATTTGGCGGGGGGCTCAATCGAAGTGCTCGAGTTCATTCGGGACATGAGAAAATCGGCCGCCGCCGCCGGGGTTCATATCGTCCTCGGGTATCGCAATATTTCCCGTCTTGCAAAGTTCATGAAGGCGGGCATGGATACCGCCGAGGCCGTCCGTCTTGCAGTGACGGGGGGATATGACCGGGACGAAATAAACATACTTCGCGCCGGGCTGAGTCACAAAGATAACGCCTTCGCACTTGCAATGTAGCACGAGCCCCGGGGCCCCTGATACGGACCCCGGGAGCACAAATTAAAAATCTTTTGAGTTATGAAAAACCATGTACAAAGTTTCACAAATTTAGACGGGCTCCGGCGCTATCTTGATACCACGCCGGAAAATAACGTTTTCAGGGGCCGCCGCCTCGGTTCTCAGACCGGGAGCGAGGAGTTCTCCGGGACTGAATCATACGCCGCCGCAAACGTGCTGCTGCGGGACGGGGACGAAAAAAGCGCCGCCGCCCTGAAGGCCGCCGCCGGGGTGCATATCAACGCCGCCGGGGAGGGGTACAAAGTAAGACGATACGCCGCAGTTTGCGGCGGGACCGCAAATGTAGCCGCCGCCCTGATAGGCCTGCCCCGGTCCATGTATGCAACGAAAAAAGTTACATACAAAGATAGCAAAGTTCTAAATCTTTGTTACAACGGGAGCGCCGATTGCAGCGTCGATAAAAACGAAATTGCACAAACGGCCGCCGCCCTGACAAATGCCGTTTTAGGACTTGAAAAAAACGGATACCGGGTTAATTTGTACGTTTATTTCGGTTCCCGCTGCAGCACTGAGTCCTGCAATATGTTTGTAAGGATTAAGGACTCCGGGCAATATATAGACGTGCGAAAAATGGCATATCCCCTCGTTAACCCGTCCATGCTGAGAAGGCATTTTTTGCGTTTTGTGGAGGTCGTGCCGGGGCTCAAATCGTCCTATTTTACAATCGGACATGGAACCCCGATAAATGACCGGGACCATGTGCAAACGTGCGCAAAGGAGGCCGGGCTGAATCTCAAAAAGGTAGTATCTTTTTACGACCTGCGCGGCATGAAAACGCCGGAAATTGTAAAAATGCTATCTTGCTAAATGTACCGCTCCCGGGGCCCCCTGATACGGGACCCCGGGACCCAATCAAAACAAGCTAAAAAACATTATGAAACAAGCTATTATCAAACTTGCAAAGGATATACTCGGCGAATATATCGACGAGTCAGAAGTGGAAATTATCCCACGCCGGGAAGGGGGTGCATACTATTTCGATAACATGACCCTCGAGATATACGCCTGCGTGAAGGCATACGGCGACGGATATACAGAATGGTATGACTCGGACCACCCGCACGAGCGCGAGCAGGGCTGTCGGGAGCTATCCCGGGGTCCTGAGTTCTCAGATGCGGTGCGGGCCAAGTTCCCGAAAATCGGCCGCGTGCGGGTGCATATCGACCACGATTAACGAGCCGGGCCCCCTGACCGGGACCCCGCCCGCCAATCCAATGTTAAACAATCTAAAATCTTTGAGTTATGGAAATCAAGTTCATCGAAATCGACATGAAAAAGGTTAACGAGTTTCTGAGTAAGCTCCCGAAATGGGAACAGGCCGCCGAAAATGGCTACAAGCCGCTGACGACGCTCTGGCAGGACTTCTCAATAGCCGAAAGGGCCCCGCAGTTCGGCGAGGACCCTATCAGGGCTATCCGGGAAACGTTCAAAAGCGCCGTGCTCGGCGGCCGGGACAATTACAAGTTCATGACCGAGCTTGCATTGGTCCTGAATCATAAGCTCTTCGCCCACTACACCGCCGCCGAGCGGGCCAAAAAGCACAACAAAGTGCGGGCCTATAAGCACTTTGACCGCCTCGCCCGCGAGTACAATGCCGCGTGGCTGGCCGTCGATAATTGGTGCGTAAATAACCTCTCCGAAGAGGGCCGCGCCTATTACGAAAAAGTGACCGACTAACAAACCACCATGCCGACCTAATCCCCGGGGGCCCGACCCGCGCCCGGGGGTTCAAAATCTTTAAAATCTTTGAGTTATGACTATCTTTATTCCCATGATGATTATTGCCGCTATCATTAACGAAATGGCAAAGGACCACTCCCAAAAATAAAGACGGGGGGGGTATTCCTGAGAAAAAGAAAGGGCGGGGGCCCCTGACCGGACCCACGCTCGCCAATTACTAAAAATCTTTACAAAAATGAGCCCTTTATGGATTATTCCGCTTGCAGTCTTGATTGAGCTGCCCTTCCTGCTTTTGGTATCATCGACGCGCCGCGCAAATGACCGGGAAACGGCCGAAAACGCCGCAAATTTGATACGAAAAGTAGAGGAGGGGGCAGCTATCCAAACAATCCTGAGAAACGCGCTAAAAGCCCTGAAAACAAACCGCGCCGCCGGGGCCCGGCCTTTCATTGCCGCCGTGCTGGAGAAATTAACCGCCGGGGAGGAAATTGAGCCGGGGACCGCCGCCGAGGCAATACGTCTGACATGGGACGATTTATCCAGATATGCGCCACGGCCGGAGGATTTTAACCCCAACGTCCGGGAGCACGCAATGAAGAAGTATGATTTTTCGTACTTAGCGCCGTTTATCTCTGAGCTTGAAAAAATGGAGGAGGGGGACTGATACTCGCCCTTCTTCGCCAACTATCTAAAAATCTTTGAGTTATGAAAAAAATCTATGTATTTCTGGCTGTCGGCGGCATGGCCTACGTGACCGCCAACGCGAATTTAACAGGCTGGGAGCCCGATGCGGTGTACGAAAACGCCGCCGAGGCTATCGAGGCCGTCCGGGAGTCTGATTATTGCTTGCAACTGGACCGCAAACTACTGGATTCAAACCTCTGCTGCGGTGGCTTTTGCTTTGCGGGCGACGATTACGACCTATGGACCGACGACCTGCAGCCGAATGAGTAAAAACGGGGGCGGTTCCCTGACCGGAGCCGCCTCTGCAAATCTTTAAATCTTTGAGTTATGAAACAGACCTACGAAAACGCAATCAAAATCATTAACGGCAGCAAGAGCTTTACCTTTGACGGCTCGGTACTCGAAATTACCGGCTACTATACTGGCGACTCCGTGAAACTTGACCTTTCAAAGCTGACCCCGGAAATGTTCGACGTTCTACGAAAGGACGAGCCCCGGCGGGCTGTGTGGCTCCGATGCAAAGAGAATATCGAGGATTTCGACCAAAGAGCCCTCCGGGCGCTGGGGATAATGGATAGGGACCGCTGCTTGGCCGAACGCGCCGATAGGGACCTTACAAACGAAATCCGGGAACAAATCGACGACTACTGCTACGACGAGGGGCTCGATGCGGACGAGGATATAGACTTTTCCGTGGAGGACATTATGCTGTTCGTTGATGATTAAGGAGGCCGGGGCTTGACCGCCCCTACCTTCGCTAAACCAACTAAATCATTGAGTTATGTATAAGCTATCTATCAAAAGCACAGACCCCGCCAGCCCGGACTATCAACTCGGGTATATGATGATGCGGGAAATCTTCGATGAGCTTGTTTTCTCGGGCAACGTGGCCGGGCACGCGCCCGCCGGGACCGAGTGCGTAATCTTTGATTGCGAACGCGATTCTATCAAGGCCGCAGCCGAGGAAGTCTGGCGGTCCAACAGGGACTACAAAGAGCCCGACACCCTCCTGATGCTCGAATGGGTATCCGGCTGGGACGCGAGGCCGGAAGGCAAGACCGAAAACGTAGAAATGACCTTTGAGGACCTGATTCAGTGCAAACTGGCCCTGCAGGACTACGCCTCTGGATTCAGGGCAGCCGCACGCAATTTTGCGGACGAGGGAAAGCCGATAAAGCTCATTAAGGAAATGCAAGACGCGGCCGCTAAGGCCGATGAATTGTGCCTGAAAATCGCGCAACACATGAACCCGCGTTACTTCTAATCACGGGGACGGGGCCCCGGCCGGTCCCGCCTTCGCCAAATCTCTAAATCTTTGAGTTATGACCGAGGAAAACAAAAACGAAATCAAGCGCCAAATCTTATTCGCCTGCTACGAAAACGAAGCACGGCTCCAGTACACCGGCCCGGACAAACAAGAGTCCGTAAGGGTAGAACTTGACCCGTGGAAACGGGAAAGTAACGAGGAAATCTACATGGTATCCTTCTGGGTAGGAAACAATATCCTCTCAGGCATGGATAGTCTGACGCTGGACGCGGCCACCGAGTCCGTCTGTAAGTGGTTTGAAAACGGGTGCTCGTTCCCGTACTGAAACAAGCCCGGGCGGGGGTGATTCCCTTCCCGGACTCCAAACAACTAAGTAAAACTTTTAAAATCTTTGAGTTATGTATGAAGTAGCTTTCACAAAGGAGCAACTGGACCTTATCGGCGAGTGTGTTCTCCATACTATCGGCGACCTTCGCCGGGTAACTGAGCAAATTCCCATTGCCCGCGTCAAATTTGACGACACAATAGCGGAATTAAACAAAATTCTCACTACCTTAGCGGAAGTCAGCCATGAGAACGAATAACCCGAACGTAAAAGTGGGCGACACTATCCAGATAGTACGCATGAACGACTCCAACGGCAAGGACCTTCAGGCCCGCGCATACAACGGCCGCACCGGTGAGGTGACACACATTGACGGAATCGGCCAGTTACACGGCACTTGGGGCAGCCTTGCGGTTATCCCGGAAGAGGACGAATTTAGAATTATTAAAAATTAGAGCTATGCCGAAAGAAATCACAAAAGAAAACCTACAAAAGTACGCCGAGGAGCATCTGGAGGGCACTGCCAACATGGTAGCCTCCGGCCTGCTGGACGGCAAGATTGCCAAAGGTCACGTAATGGAGCTTTTCTATCTATCCGGCACGTTCGGGCTCGGCCTTCAGGATAAGGCCCGGCATCTGGCGGCCGAAATCGAAAAGGAAATCCTCGGGAAGTAACAAGGGGGGCGGGGCCTGATACGCGCCCACCTCCGCCAATCATTAACACTTTGAGCTTATGAAACCACAAAACGACGAACCCTGCGTAAATTGCCAGTTCTGGAGCAACAAGACCGGGTGCAAGAAAGAGCGCTACAACAGTGCTTCTATGGTGATATTCGGCCACTGCGGATTCTGCGAGCCGAAACGCAAAAAGGAGGAGGGGGCCTGACCGCCCTTTCCTTCTCCAGTTCTAAATCTTTGAGTTATGACCGAAAAACAAGCATTTTCTACGCCCATTACAAGCTCATGGGGCGCAGTTACCTTCGTAAACCACGGATTCGCGCTCGTGGACTCCGACCACCCAAACACCTGTATCCTTCTGGATAAAGACAATATCCCTATTCGTCTGGAAGATGCAGAAAAGAACCCGCTCGGCACAAAGGGCTTTATCGTCGTTGTGCGCCGGACCGGCGACCCCCGGCCGACGGAGGACGAAATCAAAATGGCCGAGTCGTGGAAAAAGGCCGTAATCGGAACCGACATTAAGATAGTTGACTTTATCATTATCTGCGGCGGTTCTCATTATTCCTTTGCCACCGAGAAGGTGGAGGGACCCGGGCCGAAAGGCTTTTAAAACGGGCGGGGCGGGGTGATTCCCGGCCCGCTTGCCAATCCTATGTTCAACTTTAAATCTTTGAGTTATGCAAGTAGATTTTTCTGTTAACGAGCTTATGTGGATTGCCGACCACGCAACCGACGAACGAATCAAGCTCACCGTGGCCTCCGCCGCGCTTTCGAGGCACGAAAACCTCGACGACAAAAAGAAGAAGGCCCTCTTCGCCGCCAATGAGATTCAGGACGCGCTGAAGGTCCTTATCGAAAAGTGCCTGAAGGCCCTTGAAGATTATATCAAAGCCGAAGGCGAAAAGTAATCTTCCCCATTTCGGGCTGGCGGTCCTGACCGACCACCGGCCCGCCAATTTAAAAATCTTTGAGTTATGAGAACACTAAAAGAAGCAATCGACAAGATGCAAAAAGGCGCTGGCGGGACCCTCCGCAAGCACCTGAGCGCCGTCGGTATCTACGACTGGAAAGACGTTACCCGCTCGGCGCTGTATGAGTTTCACGACCACCTAACCTCTGAGCTTGCTCCCAACACCGTTAAGACCGTCATGGCCTACGCAAAGTCACTTTTCAACCGCTATTGCGAGGAAATCGAACTCCCGACGGACTGGCGCAAGATTCTGACGGCAAAGGCCGTAAGACCCATGAACACCTATCTGACAGAGGACGAGCTTACGCTGTTCGCCAGTGCTCCCACGCACACGGGCAAACAGGAGCTTGTCAAAAACCTGTTTCTGATTTGCGCTTTCACTGGCCTGCGGGTCAGTGACGCAAAGAATCTGAGAGTCGAAAATATCACTGACGGGGTGCTCCGGTACGTGGCCCAGAAAACGAAAAAGGCGGGGTCTATCCCCCTGAAACCGGGACTGGAAGAGCGTATCAAGTGGGTATCAGACCACCCGGAAATCACGATTACGACCAAGTGCTACAACGAGGCGGTACGTCGAATGTGTAAGCTGGCCGGAATCGACGACGAGGTGGTGGTCCAGAAAGCCGGTAAGGAGGAAAGGGGGCCAAAGTGGCAGTTTGCGTCGTCCCACGCGGCCCGGCGCTCTTGTGCTACGAACCTCTACACCCGTGGAGCGGCTGTTCAGGAAATCTCCACTATCCTGAGCCATTCAGGAACGGCAATGACCGAGCGTTATCTGTGCGCTAAGAAAACAGAACTATCCAGCGCCGCTAAGGCGTTTTTCTCTTAATCTTAATCTTTGAGTTATGTTCAAAATGTTAAAAAGGGACAAAAACGAACTGGTGCGGAAATCCATTGTGATTATCTGCACCGGCCGAAAGGAGTTCCGCATCAAAATAGGCGGTAAGCTCCACACGGCAGACTTCGTGAGCGTGAATGACGCGCTCGCGTGGATTGGGCTCATGTGGTCCAACGGGCTCTACACCGGCTTTGACAACCTGTACGTGGAAACAGCGACAGGGGCGCTCAATCCGGCCGTTCCGCTCTACGACTATGACAAAATGAGCTAAAACAAGCCCGGACGGGGGGGGGTACTCCTTTTCCGGGCTTTTTCGTATCTTTGCATCAGCACTAAAGACCAAAGCATGAAAAAGATTCTACTTCTGGCCGTGTTCCTTGCGGCCATTGTCGCCTGCCAGAAACCGAACGGCGGGCTCGAACTCGGAATTTACAGCGCCGATACCACCTACGGGATTCTTAATGCGGAACTCCTGAGCGGAGGCTCGGCAATCTTCTATTTTACCGGCGGCCAAGAGGACGGCGGGTACTGGCACGTGCTGTCTAACGGCTCAATCGTCCTTATCGGCTCCGTCAAGACAAAAGACGGGAGGCACACTTGCCGAATGTCAAGCGACTTTGAAGGAACTATCAAAAGCTCTACGCATTTCTACGTTGATTGCCTATGGGACTATTCCAACACGAAAGAGGGCTTTTTGTCGTTTAACAAGCGGTATTGAAATCCGGCCGGGCGCGGGTGATTCTACGCCCGGTCGCAAATCATTTAAAGAACGGGTTATCTTTCAAGATACTGGCGTTTTCCTGCTTTGTCAGGCGTAGATAGTGCCGTATCGAATCCTCGTCTTTGTGGCCGGAAATCAGCATCACCTGTTGTAGCGGAATACCGGTCATATACAAGAGCGTGATACCCGTTCGCCGGGCGGTATGTGACGAAACCAAATCGCATTTTTCTTTGCGCTCGGTGGTATGCTTTACTCCGTCGCTGGAGGTCACGTCCACTTTCTCAGTAATCCCAAGACCCCGGCAGACCTTTTTAATCCACTCGTTAAGGTGCTGTTGCGCGAGCGCGGGGGCGCGTCCACCGTTTCGCTTCAGGATAGCAACCAGACGAGGGGAGGCGGGAACCAGCACGCTATTAGCTGTCTTTACCTGAGTAAAGCGTATCACGCCGTCCTGAATCATATCCAGCGTAAGCCGGGAATAGTCCGAATACCGTGCGCACGAATACACGCCCAGAAGGAACAGGTCGCGGGCCTTGCGGTCCAGTTCACCCTTCGGCCGGTAGTTCCAGAGCGCCTCCACCTCTTCGCCCGTCAGGTAGATTGTGTCGGGGTCCTCCCGCTTTGCCTTGAAGTCTTGATACTCCAGATTGCTGTGATATTTGAGCTTCCGGCCCTCGTTCATGACGGTTTTAAGCTGGCTGACGGTTTTCCATTGGTAGTTAATACCAAACCCGGCATCACGCATCTTCTGGACCAGTCGGAAATGAAAGGCGGAGTCCACGTCCTCCCATGTAAATTCTTTCCCCATGAACTTTGCCACGTTGTTGTAGCAGAGCTTTTTTTGGCGCACCTGCGTACTCGGCCGGTTCGCCCACTCCTCAAAGTATTCCCAAAACGATACCTTCTGTATCTTGAAATCGGCCGCGACTCTTGCGGCTGGCATTGCGCCTGTCAGCGCATACTGAATCACCCTTAAACAATCATCGTCGGAAACGACCCCGGCCTCTTTCTCATGGGCCCTCGAGTCAATCTCCAGCAGTCGGGCCAGAATCCGGGCATCTTTGCATTTGGCGCGAAGCGTTTTCGCGTCCCGCCGCCAGAGGGCGGCCTCCGTCGTTAGGCCGGTGGCTTTCTTATACTGTTTGCCCCGGTGCGATACAACCAGTCTGATACTCCCCTTGTCGAAGTTAAAGCTGTGTGTCATAATAACTCAAAAATTTAGACGAAAACTTAGACGAATCTAAACGAAAAACCCCTCCAGAGCGTTCTGAAGGGGCTTTTTTACACTTATCTGTGGTGCTGGGAAAAAGCGCCCACAGGGCCCCTTCTAACTCGCTTACTACGAGCGCTTTAGCGTTGATTGCCAGAGCTTTACGTCGGTTAAACTTGTAAAATATTGTAACATTAAGTAATAGTCCGTAACAAGTTTGTCGCAAAAATTATCCGAAAACTTAGACGAAATTTTAAAGCCTTTTCAGGGCTTTTCTCAGCAGTTCCGATAGTTCCCTTACTTCGGCCGTCAAAGTGTCTAATTTGGCCGCCAAAACGTCCTTTTCGGCGGTAGATTTGAGCGGCTTTCCTTCGCCGGTATAAAGCCAGTCCTTTTGCACGTCTGGATAGCCGTGCATGATGCGCGGGAAATAAAAGGAGGGAACCCCCTTTCCGTTCCGAATCCGGCTCAGGCAGTCCGGGCGTATTTCACACGCCTCCGCGAATCTGCGTGCGTTCCCGCCAGCGAGCGTGTCTATTAAATAATTTATCCTGTCAATTTCGCTCATACCCTATTCTCCCGTATGGCCTCGGCGATAATATCCTTCAGGTCGCCAAGATTCCCAATTATCACTACGTTGTTATCGTGCACGTCGTTCCCATGATGCGCGGGGGACGGGGAACCCGTAAGCATGGGCCCTTCGCCAAGCATAAGCCAGTTGGGGGAAATACCCAAATCGGACGACAGAATGGAGTACAAAAGAACATACCCGGGGGCGCTTTTCTTTTCCCCGAGAATATCTTTCAATGCCGATACGTCCTTTCCGATGCGTCGGCAAAATTCTGATTTGTTTCCGGCGCAAATAGCGTCTATTGCTATCTGAAGCCGCCCTTGAATGTTGCTATCCATAACTCAAAAATTTTTGTTTTTAGGCGGCTTTTCGTCTTTCTCCATAAAATTTTGTCGATTTTCTCCAAAAAGTTTTGGAAGTTCGGTTTTTTCTCCTAACTTTGCAATCGAATTGAGTAAGTAAGTTCTTTGATATACAAAGCCAGGGGAAACCTTAAAACGGCCTCCTATACGTTTCAACCGCTAATTTAGGGGTTTTCTCCGGGATTTCAAAGTAAGTAACCTACTTTTTTCAACAAATCTTTGAGTTATTTGACAACACTGAAGGTCTGGCCGGACCGAAAACGGCCTCCCGTGTGCGTTCAGCTTAATTTTCGCACGATAGGGAAAATCGCGTGGGCCGGTAGCGCCGATGATTAGAAGGCGGCTCTCCAAACGTCACCTTGTTTGGGGAATCCGTTGTTAGGTATTTGGGACGAATCAGTGAGGTAGCGCTGGCAGAAAATAGAAGCAAGAAAAGCGAAAGAAACGACTTTAACAACTACTACGAGTTATAAGATAACGGATAGGGAAAAATATTTAACTGCCGCAAAGTACTCGATTACCATGCGCCGCTGAGGGCGACGACAAATAGATGCGTCAGTGAATAGAACGACCGGGACGGGGTGCGACTCCCTGCCGCCGGTCCTAATTTTACAAAATATGACCTACTTTGAAACTCACGCTCTAATCCGCGACAATAAGCTGACGGAGCTATTGCGGAATCTGGAGCCCGGGTCCCACGACCTCAAATTTAATTCCGTCGCCCAGATTGCCTCCCTGAAGGCCATTGCATACTCCATTAACTCAGACCATACCAACGGCGGCCGCAAATACTTTTTCCATGTGGATAAGGGGAGCCTGCGGGTGCAAATAACCGTCACTGAATAATGGAAGTTACCCTCTCCGGCTACGACCGGGCCTTACTGGAACGGCTTGCATTTGAGCTCAAACGCTATAATGATGCAGCCGACGAACGAAAGCAAGATAGAGTGCTTTCCGTCAATGATGCAGCCCGCCTGTCTGGACGGAGCCGACAAACTATTTCACGCAAGATACGCGAAGGTGTGCTCACGAAAGTTAGCCGTGGGGGCGTTACTGGTATTTTGCGGTCTGAACTGGAAAAGATAAACCCGGCGTGAGTCGGTGGAAGCGCGAATGAGAGAATTTCAATTTGGATTAGCCATAAAAGATAGTGCTAAATCGGTATTTTAGGTTTTAGTGCAATCCCCGGTCTATGCGCTTCATCGGGGACCCATATAGCGGCAAATACTTTACTATTTCTATTCTTTTGTAAGCACCGACAAGGACGGTGCGCGGTTAAAGTCCGTATTTAGGAATATTGATACTTAAGTGTTTCCTTACTCTAACCAAAGCCAAGAGCCGCTAATCAGCCTCGGCGGGCCCGGCCGCCCGCAGGGGCTCTAAGTTGTGTCGCGCCTGAGCTGTCCCGACCTGCTCCAACCCAGAGGGACACGACCACGCTCGGGCGTGTAGCGGAGGCCCCCGGTCAAAACCGGCGCGTAAACCGAAACGAGCATAGTGGGTAGGCTAAGAATACGTCAGAGTGCGTACCTCCGTGAACTGAATATCGCGCACCAAGTAACAGAGAAAGCCCGACGGGGGTTAATTCATTAAGGGCAATTCTTAGCATCGGTGACGCTGTGGAAAGACACAGGTGCGCCCGGGTGGCGAAACTGGCAGACGCAATGGCCCAAGGAGCCATTTCCAGTTATGGAGTGCGGGTTCGACTCCCGCCCCGGGCACAATACCGCAGTGATGCGTCGCGTACATATTTGATTGTTTGACACCAGACAGCCGGGAAAGACCGGCATTTGGATTCGTAGCTCAGTGGTAGAGCAGTGCGCTGTTAACGCAATGGTCGGAGGTTCGACCCCTCCCGAGTCCGCGAATTGCCGGGTTAGCTCAGCAGGCCAGAGCACATGGGGCGGCCAGATTCCCATGCGGTCGCTGGTTCGAGTCCAGTGCCCGGCTCCAACCGCGTTTATGCGGGGCTTAAATACACAACACTTTAATTTTGGGGCGCGGACGAAAAGTAAGATACACTACACCTTCTGGCTTTTATGACACGTTCGCGCAAAGCGCCCCTTCGTTGTGAAATGCGGGGGCTTCTTTGACAAATCTTTGAGCGTATGAAAAAGATATTTGCAATCCTACTTTGCATCGTGTTCACGTGGGGCGCTTGCTCCCTATGGAATTGGGCCGAGGCTCTGGCCGAGGCCACGGACACGAACGCGCAACTCTTTGATGCGTTTGCGGTTATTTGCCTGTTCGCGGGGTTGATTTGCTCCTGTTGGTTCAATGAGGTTAGGAAAGATGAAAAAGCCCAAAAGCAAACACCTGACGAGTGAGCAACTGACCTACATTCAGGAACACTACCCGAACGAAACGAACGAGGAAATAGCTCAGGCTTTAGGGCTCTCGAAATGGACGATTAAAAGCCGGGCCGAAAAACACGGCTGGCATAAGTCGAAAGAGTTTATCTCGAATCTTAACAGGGAAAGGGCTATACGATGCGGAAACGGGGCCAGAATCAACACCCCGGAGGCATACAAGAAACGCGAGGCCACACGGGCCAAAATGAACCGCACCGACCTGATGCGGATTCGTTGGGGTCTGGAACCCCGCCAAAAACGGCATTTCCGCATTGAGCCTAAAGCCAAACTACTCCAGCGTAACCGCTTACAGCGTCAGGGCTATATCATTGACGAGCAAGCCCTGATTGCCTACTACACCCCGGAAACCAAACGTTGCAAACGTCTGGAGGCCATTCCGCGCGGAACCCAGAAGGGTACTATCAAGCCATTCTACGAATTTAAACCGTATAACAATGACACCGATTGAAGAATTTGCGGAAAAGATTACCGCCGCAGAAAAGAACCTCAAAGAGCTTAAAGCTCAGTTTGAAAAGCTCTGTGAGAAAAAAGTGGGCCAATTTGACCCAGATTCCTGTAAGTGGGTGGACCTCGGGCTCCCGTCCGGCCGCCAGTGGGCTGATGCTAACGCCTCCGGCCACTATGATTGGGAAACAGCCCTAAAGACCTTTGGCGAATACCTCCCGTCCGGTACTGCTATGGCCGAGCTTTGCGAGTGCTGTAAGTGGACGTGGGACGACAAAAACAAGGGCTACGACATTGAGGGACCTAACGGAAACCACATTTTCCTTTGGGCCGCAGGCTACAAGCCCAACAACAAAGGCGAGGCCAAGTATGTAGGCGACGAGGGTGCTTACTGGACCTCGATGCCGGTTTACAACTCTCAGACCCACGCCCGTGGCCTGAACTTCAATTCAGGCAACGTTAGCCCGTTGGACGACTACGGACGTTCCAACGGGTTTGCGGTGCGCCCTTGCCGAGAATTAGTTTAGAACCTTTTAACGCCCCGCCCTTTTTCGGGCGGGGTATATCGCAAGCTATGGATAAGATATTGGAAGATGCCATGAAAAAAGCGTTAGACGCTAATATGGCTACCGAGGAAGTATTTGAGCACGTCAATAATTGCTACGACGATTGCTTTGAATCCGTTATGGAGGCAACGCATAAGTCAATCGGCGAAGAGGGCGCTAAGCGGTTCGCTTGCGCTATGCTGGCTATCGGCGAAATTGAGGGCAGCGTTATCTACAAGATGCTCGACCGGATTTCACGCGGCTTTTTCATGGCCGGATACTATTGCCGGAATCAGGAAGCGTTAAAGGAGTTGATGAATGACGGAGAAGGATAAACAGCTTATCGAGAAAGCCCGGCGGTCCTATTGGGCCGATATTAACGAGGAAGAGGCCGACACCGAAGAGGCCCGGGAAATCCTCCACTGTATCGCCGTGGACCGATACCACTACGAAGAGTACAAATGTGGAATGTTATAACCTATGGAAGAAAACCCGAATCTTGCGCTCTATAACAGGGTGCGCGAAGTCCCGCCGGAGGCCAAACGCGACATTCAGGCGGGCAGATTGAAGGGTAAGACGGACATTAACCCGCTTTGGAGAATCCAGACGCTAACGAGGGAATTTGGCCCGGCCGGTCAAGGCTGGTACACCGAAATCGTCAAGCAATGGACGGAAGAGTGCGGGAACGAAAGGGCCGTTTACCTGAAGCTCAATCTCTACGTTAAAATCAACGGCGAATGGTCGAAGCCCATTGAGGGTTTCGGGGGCGCTATGGTTATCGCCAACGAGAAAAACGGACTTTTCCTCGACGACGACGCGGCCAAGAAAGCCTACACAGACGCTATTTCTCAGGCGTGCCGCTCGCTCGGCATTGGCGCTGATGTTTATTGGGCCAACGACGCTACCAAGTATCAGCAAGAGAAAGCCGCCGCAGAAACGCTCAAACAGGTAATTGAAGAGTACCTGCCTACCCTTACCACGCCAGAACAACTCAAACAGGCGTGGGACTACTACTCGCCCTACTACGGTAAGGACCCCGAGTTTAAGAAAGCCTACAACGCACGTGTAAAAGCAGTTACCCAGAATGGAACTCAACGTAAGTAACAGAATCTTTTTTGAGGAGGTTTCGCACAGCTATATGCTGGACGACGATAAGCTCCTCATGGGCGTTACCGAGCTTATGAAAAAGCACGGACTTAGCGCCGACTACTCAGGAATACCGGAGGCCACGCTCAAAAAAGCGGCCGAAGAAGGCACGGCTATCCACCGGGAACTCCAGAACTACGAAAACGGCGAAGCCGTCTTTGCATCTGAGCTTATCGACGAATACAAGAAATTGGGCCTAAAGTTCGTTTATAGCGAATATCCCGTTTCAGACTATGAGTTAGTCGCCTCGGCTATTGATATGGTCTATGCGGGCAAAAAAGGCGCAATTCTGGTCGATATTAAGACCACCCAGAAACTCCACCGCCGCCCGCTTGAATGGCAGTTGGGTATTTACGCCTACCTGTTCAAGCGCCAGAACCCGGAAATACCCGTGGACGCTTGCTACTGTCTGTGGATTGATAAAAAGAAACGCACGATACTCGGCCTCGTTCCGATTGACCCCGTGAGCGAGGCCGAAGTGGAGGCGCTTCTGGACTGTGAACGTCAGGGACTAATCTACGAGGACGAAAACGACAAACCGGACGCTGGCTTAGTCCTGTCTGGCGAGGAGCTTGTTTCCTACGTGGACTCCTACACCAAGATAGCGGAACTCAAAGCCGTTATTAAGCAGATTGAGGACGGGCTGAAAACCGCCGATGCCAAGTTGCTTTCATACATGGAGGAAAACAACCTCGAGGAAATGAAAGCCCCCGGCGGCGTTATCAAGCGCAAAGCCGCGTACACCCAGACCCGCGTTGATTCGGCAAAGCTCAAAGAGCTCTACCCGGCCGTCTTTGCAAAGGTCGCTAAGGAAATCACCTGCAAAGGTAGTGTATCATTTAAACCCGCAACAGAATGATACCCGAGGAAAAGCTCTTACAACTCCACGACGCGCTTCATGAAGCCGTTTTGGAAAACGCCAAAGAGGACAGCGAAAGCAAAAGTTGTCTTGTCTGTATTACCGGAATCGTTGACGGTTGCAAGTCTGCAGTTACGGGTTCAAAAGAGGACCTGATTCACGCCATGCTTGCCGCATACGGCGGGAACCCGGAATTTAAGGATATAATTGAAACCTTTATCGAAATCCTCCCGAGGTTCAAACAGAAGGTTAGAATGATTCCTGTTCCGTTCACGCCCGGCGCTGGAAAAGCAAACTAAATCTCAAACAATATGTCACTGAACAAATGTATGTTTATCGGGAACGCTGGAGCGGACCCGGAAATCGTCACCTTCCAAGACGGAGGGAAAAAGGCATCTGTAAGGATTGCCGCTACCGAGAAATGGACCGACCGTCAGACGGGCCAGCCGAAAGAAGCGACCGAGTGGATTCCGCTCGTTTTCAACGGCAAGCTCGCCGATATTGTGGAAAGGTTCGTCAAGAAGGGCTCAAAAATCTTCGTGGAGGGTAAGTTCCACACCCGCGAATGGCAGGACCAGTCCGGCAACAAACGCTACGCAACTGAGGTTGTTGTAGCAAACATGGAATTGCTCTCTGAGAAGCCCCTAAACGCGGCCCCGGCTCAGGGCGCTCCCGCTCAGGGCTACGGCCAGCCCGGATACCCGCAGGGTTATCCCCAGCAAGGCTATGGAGCACCGGCCCCCGGATACGCACCACAGCCCGGGTATCAGCCGCAGCCACCACAGGGATACACCCCCGCGCCCGGTATGCCTCCTCAACCCGGCCAGCCCGGCAATCCTCAGTACCCGCCGATGAACTCCCCGGCTTACACCCAGCCGCAACCCGACGACCTCCCGGAAGGTTTCTAATATGAAACTTACCCTACTGAACACGCCGCAAGGATTAAAGCCGTGCTACGACGACGATTACGACGCTAAAAAGATGCTCAAAATCGGCGAAGTTTACACGGCTGAAATCCGGCTGGCACGCAACTATGAGCTCCACAAAAAAGCCTTTGCGCTCGTCAACGCGGCGTGGTCTTATCTTCCCGAGAAAACCCAAAACGGATTCCGGTCCGTGGAGGGTTTCCGGGATTATTTGACGGTCGCAAGCGGGTATTACAAGGTTTACTACAACCGGAGGCTTCATGCTTTTGTGGAGGCCCCTAAGACGTGGAATTTCGGGGGTATGGATAACGCGGAGTTTTCCACTTTCTACGAACGGCTGAAAGACACCGTATTTGGCGTTATCCAGCCATTTGTTACCCGGGAGGATTTTGAACAGAACTTAGCCAACTTCTGATATGCTGGTACTGATACCGCACCTGCCTTCGGGCCAACAAGGACACGAGCTTATGCTTGCAATAGCGGGCTGGAGAAAGCACTTTAAAGCCGACTTCACGCTCGCTATTATGGGCGAGGGGCTACCTACTATCGAAGGCGTTGTAAATGTTGAATCACCAAGAGTCCCGGCCGTCCCCGTGGAATACCGCTCGCATCTGGACTACGTTTCGTGCGCCAGAAAAGCCCGGGCCCGATTCCCGGATACAAGGGGCTTTATCGTTGCCGGTGACGACGTTTTTGCCGTAAACGATTTCACGTTTGAGGACGTGCTCTTTCCAAAGATTCAGGACGACTGGCTACCGACTACCGGAGCCGAACACCCGAACACATGGAGAAGGAACCTCGCAAAGACGGGGCTTGTCTGCAAGCGCGACGGGCTCGGAATGTTGAACTATACGACGCATCTTCCGCACTACTACGAATGGGATAAGCTGTTTGCAATCTACGACAAGTACGATTGCGACCACAATTCCTATGTCATTGAAAACCTCTACTACAACACCTATCAGCCAGACCAGAAACCAGAACTCCTGAGCCGCGAGGACCGGTGGAAATTCGAGGTATCATTCACACCACTTAATCGGCCCGGCCTGTATAACGCTTTCGCCCGCAAAAAGTGGGTGACGTGTACTGAAAACGGCTGGAGTCAAGATATGGAGCACGAACTGGCCCGGCACTACGGGATTAAACTTTGAGCAAATGGAAAAGAGCTATGGAAAAATGGGGGGGGGTAAACCCTCTAAATCAATCATCAGTAGCGCAAAGAACGCTGTTGATTTAATCTACTCGCTTACCACTGGCGACGGATACGCCGACGGGTGGAAGGACTACGGAAACACGGACCTTTGCCGGGTCGTTTCAGAGCTTGTTAAGCGCGGTGTTCTGAAAAAGGTCCATATCGGACACCACAAATACAGGTACACATGGATTGCAACCAGCGAACCTACGGAGCATTTCTACATGACCGTTGCATATCGTCTGGCAGAAATCCAGAACAACGCTCAGGAAAACCGCAAAAAGAAACTCCACGCGGAAGCAGAGCAGAGCGTTCCCGACACCAGCACCGCCGAACCTGAACCCGAAAGCACGGGACCGGACGCAGATAAGCCCATAAGCCTTTCTGAGTTTTCCACTCAGGAGCTTTGGGACGAGCTCAAAAAGCGTGGAGCAAAGGTCATTGACGGAAGGCTCGTAATCATCACTGAGCTTTCGTAAATCCGGTCGGTTGCGGGTGATACCGCCTCCGGCCGCCAAGTTTAACCAAAATCTTTGAGTAATGATACACGGATTTAGCCAAGAAACGGCCCCTTTAAGCGATTCTGAGCTTCGGGCAATGGAATTTATCATTCCAACGCTGAAAATGGCCTACGGGCGCGAAAACGCGGTCTATAACCAGAATATTGCAGAGTCCTGCCCGCAGGAAATCCGGCCGGGGGCCGCACGAATACGAAAAATTATCAACCACATTCGCCAGAATGATTTAGTTCCGTGCCTGATTGCTACCAGCAAGGGCTACTACGTGGCCCAGACGGAAGAGGAACTGAAAGACTATGAAGATTCCCTCCGGGGGCGGGCCGAGGCTATCATGGGCGTTTGTGAAAGCATCGAACGCCAGCGCAAGCAACGTTATGGCGGTCCGTTTCAGGGGAGGCTATTCTAATGCAATACGGATTACCATACAAAGGCTCAAAATCCCGTATCGCTCAGGAAATACTGGAGCATCTTCCTCCTGCAGGTACGCTGTATGACCTGTTCGCCGGTGGGTGCGCTATTACGCACGCCGCCATGTTCTCCGGGAAGTACCAGACCGTCGTTGCCAACGATATTAAACCGTACCCGCAAATATTCGCCAACGCTCTTGAAGGCAAGTACCGGAACGAGTCGCGGTGGGTATCACGGGAGGAGTTTTTCGCCACGGACGACGCTTTTGTAAAGCTCTTGTTTTCCTTTGGTACGGATTGCAGAACGTATATCTATGCGGCCGGTGAAGTAGAGAACTACAAAAAGGCCCTACACTATGCGATAGTCTTTCGGGATTATTCCCTGATTGAAAAATACGGATACGACCTAACCCCCATTGATTCTATCCCCGACGTTCAGCAAAGGCGGCTCGCGGCTTACGATATTATCAACGCCAAAAACGAAGCCGACCACGCTAATAAAGGGGTCGTACATTTGGAGCATTTAGAAAGGGTTGCCCGGTTACAAAATCTGGAGCGCGTTGCCCGGTTACAAAATCTGGAGCGCGTTGCCCGGTTACAAAATCTGGAGCGCGTTGCCCGGTTACAAATATCTCAGCTTTCCTACAACGAAGTTGCGATTCAGCCCGATTCTATCATTTATCTGGACCCGCCATACGCCAACACAAACGGCTACGGGGCCAAGAAAATGTCAGACTTTGACTCCGAGGCGCTATTCGCGTGGATTGAGAAACAGACGGTCCCCGTCTATATCTCAGAATACGAAATGCCGTCTGACAGATTCGAGTGCATTTGGGAAACCAGAATCAACTCCACCCTCAACGCGGACCGGCCGACGGAATCCGTCGAGCGGCTCTTTGTGGCAAAAGGACAGGACTATTTCAAGACAACTCTATTCTAATGTACTGCTCAAACTGCTTTTTCTTTCACGGCGACGGCTTATGTAAGTGCCCCGATTCCCGGAAACGCGAAGTAGGGTACTTTCAAAAGCCGTGTAGCCACTTTGAACTATTAGACGATAAACGGGACCAAATCGAACAAAAAGTGCCTGAAATCGAACAAAAACAACCAATAATCGAACAAACCATGAGCAAAGAAAACAACCCCACGCCTCCCGAGGTACAGCAAGCGCTGGAATCCGTTAAGCGCACCTGCGCTGATTGCGGCCGAGAGTTGCCGATTACCGCGTTTGGTAGGAACGCATACGGCTACACCAAGTATTGCAAGGACTGCATGAAGAAGCGCCAGAAAGCCGGTAAGGCAAGGCTCCCGGAGGGAACCCCGGAACAGCACTTAATGGAGGCTATTTTCGGCCAGGACTACAAAGCTGACAAAGACGCTAAGTTTGACGAAATGCTCCTTGCCAGTATCCCGAGCGTAATTCTCACCGCCGAACTCAAACGCCGTGGCTATCATGGAAAACTCAGCCGAACCGTCGAAATCGAAATTTAACGTCGGCGACCGCGTTTCATGGGATACCGTGAACGGCCTTAAAACGGGCGTAATTGAACGATTCGAGCCAAGAGGTATTCTGATACGCCTCCCGTCAGGGAAAATCATTTACGCCCACGAAAACAGCCTTACATTATGCTCTCTCTGAAACAATGGCTGGAGAAATTCGGCCAAGAGCCGTGCAACGGCTGTTACTACAACAACGCTACGCGGGCCCATTGCTCATACAAGAGAGGCTACTGCGTAAGATATGACGAGTACCGGGCCGATGAAAAGAAACGTCGGCCCCAACAACTAAATCTTTTTGACAATGACTGAACAACAGAAACAATCACTGGAGGAAAAACGAGCAAGGCTACGACCATACCCGGACTATATCGACAAAACGAACGGTATTCAGCTTTGCAACGACTCCTACCAGAATTGGAAATCACACGGAATAAACGAGAAGGCCCAGTTAATCCTCTCTGATATTCCCTACGCAATAGGCACGGACGCTTACGGCTCAAACCCTATGTGGTACGAAGGCGGGGACAACTCAAACGGGGAGTCCAAGCTGGCCGGAAAAGCATTTTTCGACACCGATTACACGTTCAGGGTAAAAGAGTTCCTGCATTTCAGTTCCCAGATGCTAAAACCAGAGCCGAAAGACAACTCGGAAGGCAAGGAAATAGGCAAGACCGGAAAGAAATCGGGCGGGGCTCCCTGTATGATTATCTTTTGCTCCTTTGAACAGCAATTCCAGCTTATCGAAACCGCAAAGGAGTTTGGGTTCAACAACTACATAAATCTGGTGTTCCGCAAGAATTACTCGGCGCAGGTACTCAAAGCAAACATGAGGGTAGTCGGTAATTGCGAATACGCCGTACTCCTGTACCGCAATAGGCTCCCAAAGTTCAACAACAACGGAGCAATGGTCTTTAACTGCTTCGATTGGGTGCGCGACAACGACACGCACAAAGTTCACCCTACCCAGAAGAGCGTGCCGGTGCTGGAGCGCCTTATCGAAATCTTTACGGACGATGGGGACGTGGTGATAGACCCGTGCGCCGGTTCCGGTACGACACTACTTGCCGCCGCCAACCTGAAGCGAAAGGCATACGGCTTTGAAATCAAAAAGGACATTTTCAAGGACGCTACTGAAAAGGTGCTCCCGTTCGTCCAAAGAACGCTATTCTGATATGGCAAAGTTTATAGTTTACACTGACGGCTATTACGAAATGGCCGACAGATACGGAGCCTCGGCACTTGTGATTCTGGACCAGTCCAAAACGCAAGTGCTTTTTGAACGCGCCGCCGCTCGTCACTGTGAATATGACCCGGAAAAGAAACAGCGCAATAATGAGCAAGAGCTCGGAGCAATTCTCAGGGCGCTTACCGTTGTTCCAAAAGGAAGCCAGCTTGTAATCTATTCCGATTCTCAATATGCCGTTAAGGTCCTTTCCGGCGAATGGTCCGCAAAGTCCAATTTGGGGCTTATCGACAAGTTCTATGAGCTAAAGCGCAAGAATCAACTCCGCGTGGAGCTCATGTGGGTACGGGGCCACAACGGGGACCAGTGGAACGAACGGGCCGACCAGCTATGCGAAATGGCCGCAAACAGCCTGAGAAGCGGCGGCCCGGCAATATTCCAGTCAAAGGAAAATCTTTGTTTTAAAAACCAATAACCATGAAAAGAGTTCAATTACTGAAAGAGGGCGACGACGTTCGCCGCGATTATGGAACTGGAAAGGTCGTTATCGACAAGATTACCGTACCTACCCAGAAAGTCGAACTGACTACCTGTAATATTCTGGAGTGCGAAGTTGGAACTACCGGCTATAAAGGGGGCGACTCCGGCCACGGCTGCAGAACCTACCTGAAGCTAAAAGACCATGCCTCTACGGATATGCGCCTCCGTGTAAACGGCGAGGAAATCGACGTAATGGACGGTCAGATTGAGTTAATCTTCGGTGGTGATACTGAGCTTGACACCCTGAGAGCCGCGCTCAGATTCGCGCTTGCCGTTCTGGACGACGAGGCTTAATGCGCTATATCAGGCTTCATCAAAGACTACTGGAGTGGGAGTGGTACGGCATACCGGAAATGACGGCGCTGTGGGTCCACTTACTACTCGTTGCGAATTGGGAAGATAAGGAATGGCGCGGTGTTACCGTTCACCGTGGCGAACTTGTAACCTCCCTTTCTCATTTGTCGCGTGATACGGGGCTTTCGGTATCTCAGGTACGCACGTGCCTTAATCGCTTGCAAAATAGCAAACAAGTTAGCATAGAAACGACAAACCAAATGACAAAGATAACTATTTGCAACTATGATAGTTACCAATACATTTGCGAGTCGCAGTCGCAAGCAAATGACACGCAGGACGGCAACCAACCTTTACGCGAAATCGCAACAACAGAAGAATATAAAGATATAAAGAAGATAGATATAAAAGAAATATCTGATAAATCAGATAAAGAAAAATCTTCCGAACGTCTTTATGCCGCATATCCTACTCGTTGCCCCGTCAGTGGGCGGGCAACCGGCAAATCCAGCAAAGACAAGAAAAAGCTCATTACCCTTCTGGCGAAACACACCGAGGACGAGCTCTTGTCAATCATCAAGCGCTACCTTGCGGATTGCATCGAAACGAAAACCTATATCAAAAACTTCTCCACATTCCTGAACAATTTGCCGGACTACTCCCAAACACAAGAGGCGGCGGCCCCGGCAAAACCAGTGAGCGTTGAAAGTCTTTTCGCCGAGCAATTTGAGAACGGCCAGCGCAAGCGTAACACCAAACCTCAGTCGTAATCATGATTAACGAACAGGAAATACGCCGGTGGTGGGATACTTTCAAGAAGGACGAGCCGCTAACCGAAATCCGAATTTTGGGGAGCGGCCGGACTTTCTCAGGGTATTACACCGACCCGGAAAAACTCATAGCGGATATTAAAGCCTACGACGGCTACGGGATATACGCTACTATCAACGCCGTTAAGGATTCGTGCTACGGCCGAACGCAACACGATTGTATCATACCCAAGCCAAAGGCCACCACCTCTGACGGCGATATAGACTACCGGACAACGCTCCTTATCGACCTTGACCCGGAACGCTCCTCAGACACCAACTCGACGGAAGAGGAAAAGGCGCTGGCTCTGGAGTCCGCAAAGAAGATTAGCCGGTATCTCACCGAACAGGGATTTGAAAAGCCGGTGATTGCTGATTCAGCAAACGGCTATCATCTGTACTACCGCGTTTGCATTGCCAACACGCCCGAAAACAACGACCTGATAAAAGACTTCCTGCAGGTGCTGGATATGCTCTTTTCAACAGATGCTGTCAAGATTGATACCAGCGTGTTTAACGCCTCGCGTATTGCGAAGCTAATCGGGACCAAATCAAACAAGGGAACCGACACGCCGGAGCGCCCGCAGCGTCAGTCTTTCTTTCTGTTCACGCCTCCAGAGTTCAAACAGGTAGATATTGCGTACATAAAGAAAGTCGCATCGTATCTGCCGAAACAGGAAGCGCCCAGCCGCTACAACGGATATTCTACTGAGCGTTTCGACCTCCGGGCCTTCATTCAGGAGCACAATATCAAGATTGCGAAAGAAAGCCGCTTTTCTGGCGGTGTAAAATTCGTTCTGGAGGAGTGCCCGTTCGGGGGCCACAAGGCCCCGGATTCGGCGCTATTCATGCTTGATTCTGGAGCAATCGGATTCCGGTGCTTGCACAATTCCTGTCAGCACTTCCACTGGCGGGAGTTCCGCTTACACTACGACCCGCAAGCATACGACCGCCGGGAACGCGAGGAATTTGCCCGTAAACGCACTTACTACGGCCGGGTGGAACAGAAACCCATTGAGCCGATAAAAGAGGACGAAAGGGGCAAAATCTGGCTTTCAATGAAAGATATTATCTGGCAGGACCCGTCCCAGCTTATAAGCATACCTTCTGGCGTGGAGGCGCTGGACCGCAAGATAATGGGCTTTACGCTCGGCGACCTTACAATTTTCTCAGGGCTTTCCGGCGCTGGAAAGACAACGTTTCTGGATTTCTTTGCACTGAACGCGGTTCAGCGAGGCTTTCCTACCGCGATATTCTCAGGCGAGCTTCAGGGCTCCCGGTTCCAGTCGTGGATAGACCAAATGGCCGCCGGTAAGGCGTTCGTGCGCCAAAAGGCAGGATTCGAGAATATCTACTACGCTCCAAAGAACGTTTCGGACCAGATTAACGACTGGCTCGACGGTAAGCTGTATCTCTACAATAACGAATATGGGTCTAATTGGGACCAGCTTTACGAAAAGATTGTAGCGATAATCAAGGAACAGGGCGTGCGGCTGTTTATGATTGACAACCTTATGGCTCTTGACTTTGACAACTTAGAAGGCGACCAGAACAGCCGTGAAACGAAATTCATTAAGCAAGTCAAAGACCTCTGCAAGCGTGAGAACGTGCACGGGATTCTGGTATGCCACCCGCGCAAGGAGCAATCATTCCAGTTGCTCCGTAAGGAGTCCATTGCCGGTACTGCCAACCTGACTAACCTTTGCGACAACCTGATTATTTCGCACAGGGTCGGAAACGACTTTGTGAAACGCGCGAAGGACTTTTTCGGCGAGGCGAAAGTGGCCGAGTTTATGGGCTACGACGTTGTGCTGGAGTTAGTCAAAAACCGCTCTATCGGCGTGACAGACTTCCTGATAGGGCTCTACTACGAACAGGAAACCCGCCGTATCAAAAACGACGTTGCGGAGAATATCGTTTTTGGCTGGCAGGAACAGCCCAACCAAATGACGCTCGACGACCTCCCGGAATCCACACCGGCCACACCCGCTCCGGCAGTCAACTTTGACGACGACGATTTACCATTTTAGCCTATGCTACCAGACACGATTCACTACTACAAGACAATCTCAGGGGCGGGCCATTTCGCCGAAACCGGAGTGGTCCGCACAGAGGATAAGCTCGGCCAGTATCTCAGGCTGATGCGATTCTGCAAGAAGCACCTTGTCTGTCTGTATCTGGATAATCCGGACGACTTTAAGACAGCTAAGGAGCTTTTCCATTTTCCTGACAGCGTATGCTGGCAAGACGTTTATTTCGAGAAGATATGACAAAGGAAGTAACACCACAGGAACTCTACGCAAATGTAATCCTCGAATGGGGCATAGCCGCTCAGGTTGATATGGCGATTGAGGAGTGCTCGGAACTGATTAACGCGCTGGAGAAATACCGGCGCGGCCGCGTTTCAGAAAAGGAGGTAATAACCGAAATTGCGGACGTGATGATTATGTGCGAGCAAATGGCTTTCATATTCGGAGAGGAGGCCGTTGAGGAGGAAAAGCATTTCAAGCTGGACCGCCTACTGAAACGGCTTCTGGAACACCTAAAGCAAAAAGGAAATGCGCCAACTACACCCCCTGTATCAGCTTGACGAAATAAAGACCGGCGACGTATTCTACGACGCATCAAGCCGTAAATGCCACTTTGTCGGTACTCTCAAAGACGGCGACGATACGCTGTTTGTGTATTGGCGCTATAACAAGTATTCCCAGCGCCGCGTGTATTGCACGGAGCCAGCATGGGAATTTGAAATCACGCTACACTATTCACACAAAACACCATGAAAGGAAAAGTAAGAGGCGAGTTTATAGGTTCGCTATTTGTGCTGGTAATAACGATTATCGGTGCGTTGTTATTTACCTCTACGCGCCTTATGAATGAAAGGGTCGATGCCTACGAAATTCAAAGCATATCTGAAATCCACAATACGCATGGGAGCTCAGATAGCTTTGAAACGGAAATCTATCATTTAGTCCACACTGATAAGGGCGTTTTCAAGGTCGAAATGAGCGGTCTTAATGCCGCCCCACATTGCGCAGGATTGATTCATAAGGGCGATACCCTTGTGCTTAGGACTCGCGGTTTAGAATTTCCGTTTTTCGGGCTTTACCCGGACGTTATCGAGGTAATCTATGAGTAAGACTCGAAAAGTAGATAAAGACCCGTTCAGCAATGGAACGGAGTTTATGATTTGGGAGGAACGTAATTGCGATAGATGCTGGAAGTCCTCGCACCTGAAAAGCGAGGAAATAAAAGACGGGAAGGCGGAGTACACGAAGGTTATTTGTGCTATCCAGCGCGATATGTTTACCAGAATGTACTCCAGAGAACCCATTAGCCAGCGCACTATTGACATTTGCCGCACTTTCACGTGCCCTTACAGGCATGAAACACGCAAGCGCAAGCGCTACGAAAAGGACAAAGAACTACCAAAACTATTTGAGCTATGACCTACGCTGAATTGCAACAGAAAGCACACGACTACTGCGAAGCGTTCCCGGAACAGGACAGAGAGCAAGTGTTTATCAACGGCTTTATTCAGGGTATGAGCTTTCAGAAAAAGGAGGACGTAAAAGATGAAGCCTGAAACAACAAACTTACTGTACCAGATTCAAGACACCTGCAAGGACCTGAGAATGAAGATTGACGTATATATGTTCAACCGTCAGGATAGGCTCCCGGACGAGGACGCTGACTATCTCAGAAAGGTTTATAAACGCATCTGTAACGTAATGGACGCGCTATGACGACAAAGGAACTTGTAAACACGTTCGTTCGGCACAAGTCCAACGACGGTAGCGAATACCAGCACGATAGCGCGGACCCGATACTCCCTTTCCTTCTGGCCGACATTTGCTATCAAACCTATCTCGAGGTAACAAAGCGCATACCGCTTGCACACGAAACAAAGCGCCTTGATTCCCTATGGCGGGCCGCTTACGGCCGTTTCAATAAGCCGTTCTTTGCGGCATACCCGCAGGACGTTCAGGTGGAAGTGACGGACCTTATGGATTCGCTTACCGAAACGCTCTCTAACGATTTGGTGATACTCAGGGCAAGAATAATGAGCATCATTGACGATTTGAGCTTTGAGGAAAAACGAAACGAGGCCGACCTTCTCATGTGCTATATCCTTGCGGAGTTCGCACAGACCGCATGGGGAAACGTCTATAAGGTTGCCCGGGTGACGCGCGTTTCCGTAAAGAAAGAGCCGCACAAGAATCCAGAACTGGAGCAGATAAAGATGCTCTCTTTCAAACAGGCGTGGCATTATTTCCAGCCGCTTGCGAAAGGCAATATCCGGCTATCCGAAGTGAAAGCCGACGGAATCTTTCAGCAAATGGCAAATCATATTTACAAATGGATTGACGAAAACTAATATCACTATGACTAAAATTGCATTATTCCTTTTCATTTTCGCCGGAATCTTCGCATTTCTGGCTATTGCTGAACTCCTGCGCACCAAGCGCATACAGCGCGTTATTGAAAACGACCTTGCAGACAAGGCCGAGTATCTGGCTGGCGTGAAAAAGCGCCTTGATGATTACCAGCAGGACCTGATTAACAAAGAGGCCAGCCTGAACATGGACGCGGCAACGCCTATCCGGGCCACCTACTTTGTGAGCGAATCAGACGCGCTCAAATATACGGACGAAAAGAAGCTCGAAAGGGCCGTCAAAAAGTCCCTTTGCAACAGCCTTGCTGACTCGATAATGAAGATTGCAGAGCCTCGTAAGGGAACGGCCGACGGGCGCGATTTCTATATGCTGAGATTCCGCGTAAAGGAGGAGTTATGATAGCGACGACCGTTGAACAGGGCGAGCGCCTTCTTGCGGCCGGTGTAAATCCAGCCAGCGCGGATATGCAATACAACGCTATCCCGCTTAAAGACGGCGGCCATGTGGTCGAGCTATTCGTGGGCCAAGTGACACCGAACGGGCCGCCCGCATGGTCCCTGTCTGCGTTGTGGGATATTCTGCATAGGCTTGACAAAACCTACGACTTTGATACGAAAATGGACTCTACGGAGCTTATTGAATTTCTGGTACGAAGGATTTGTTATAGATTCGAGAACCGATGAAGGCTGAGAATTGCAAGTGCTGTGTTTGCGGAAAACAAGCCGTGGCGTTTTGGCCCGTTATTGACCCAGATATACCCGCCGACCCCTATTGCCGTTCGTGCCTTGACAAAGCCAAGATTCGGCTACTTATTGACACGTTCGGGTACACAAAAAACGAGGCAGAAATATTCGTTAAGGAGGCCGGGAAAGATAAATTACGCTAACGCATTTTGGTATGGATTTTTGGGATATTAAAATGGGCGTTCCAGACAAATTGGGCGACGAAGGATTTGTTGAGGTTTTGTGTAAGGTAAGGACACCAGACGGCTTCTGCAATCACTTAGTGCTCCGTTTTGACGAAGAGGGCTTTTGGTGGATATACATTCCCCGGCTCGGCGACTCTTTCAATGGCGGGTGGGTAGGAATTGGGGATATAGAGGTTCTGGAATGGTCTTACATTGACGATTGAGCTATTATGACCGCACGTGAGCTACGCGACTACCTGAATAACCTCCCGGAGGAACTACTCGATATTGAAATCAAGTACGATAACGGTTTTGATTGGGAGGAACTATCTCAGATACACCCGAAATACTCGCCGGATATTACCAAGATGCACCGGCAGTTATTTCTGGCGTTATCCTAACTGGACTGGCCTACCACGCGGGGACGGTCCGTGCTTTTTAAGGCTCTTTCGGAAATTTTTTCGAGAGAGCCTTTTTTTATTGACTTTTATTGACTACCTTTGCACCCGTGATTACGAACGGATTGAAATATAAACGCTAACCAGTTGGCTCCTTTCGCACGGAGTCAATCCCCTTAACTTGACTTCGTGGCGCAACTGGTAGCGCACCGGGCTTTTAACCCGGGTGTTAAGGGTTCGAGCCCCTTCGGAGTCACAACATGGGAGGTGGTGCAATGGTAGCACGGCAAGGACGTACCCGGGATAGGCCCCTTGCAGACGGAGGTTCGATTCTTTCCCTCTCCAGCAACATTGCGGAATAGAGCAGAGGTAGCTCGTCGGGCTCATAACCCGGAGGCCGTAGGTTCGATTCCTACTTCCGCTACAAATCCCATAGCTCAAAGAAAGAGGAAGCCGAGGCCCTAAAGCCCCGGCTTTTTCGTTGGATTTCAACGCCCAGCGTATATTGCGTTTCCGTGGCGCGGATTGGCCCAACGAATTAAATCCACGCGAATATCTGGATAATCAGTGCACCCAGAATAAACGCGACAGCGTTCCACCATTTCGCCTGTTTGCCAGAGATTACCTGAACAAAGCAGATAACTAAGGCGAGCATTGCAAGCGGGAAAGCGGGCCATTCGATAGCGCCGGGAATCACGATTGCAAAGAACGCACAGGCGATAAGCCCGATGATAAAGTAAACGTACCTCGGCACAGGGATACCGAGCAGAAGGTTAACGACCTTCTTGTAAAGGGAGGAACAAAAAGCCTTGATAGCCTCCAAGAGTTTTTTAAAAAATTCTTTCATGGTTATTTGGTTTTAAAGGTAATCGGCCACACGATAAGCCCGCCAACGATATACAGCCATTCGGGGTGGTCGCAAGGATTGTCAAGGTCGGCGCTTCCGGTCCGCTCCCTTTCATAGCCTATCATGTAGAGAAAATTGTGACAGGTCCATTCGAGGCAAAGCGAACAGATGCACCGCTCCCAAACCTTGCTATCCTGGTTGTCTTTGCGAATCTGGCGCAAGGTTTTCCCAAAAACAAACTTGCTGACCTTGTGCGAATCGACAAGGTGGAGGTTGGTTTCAGAAATGGTATAGTCAATCATGGTTTACAGCACGATTTTTAGGAGTTTTGCTATTGGTTTTCGGAATATCCATAGAAGCGCAAGCGCCAGAGCCCCGCAAAGCCACCAGAAAGCCCCGATTTTAAACGATTGCCACCACGACAAGGGTTTCTCTACCTCGACGTATTCCGTGTGAATTGTGGCCGTTTCTGAGCTATTTGTGGTTTCCGTTTCGGTGACGTGTTCTATTACCGGCACGTGAACCGGTATAGGCTTGTCGATATTCTTTAGCGTATGATGCAATCCGAGCGTATCCACCCACGCATCAGAAACGGCCAAAGACGTTTCCAAATGCGACGGAACAAACTCCGGCAGAACATTCTGAGAGCTTTCCACGGGAACAGGCACAAGCACAAGAGAATCCCGCACGTTAACGGAGTCCCGGACATGAATTACCGTGGAATCCTTAGTGTGCGTCTGGTCCGTCGGGAGGTGTTTCCCAGCAGAGCATGAACTTATCAATGAGCACACAGCCAAGATTGCTAAGATAAGCCCTACCAGAAACACCCAACGGAGCCAAGAGTTATCCTGATTCTGAGGAAAGTTATACTCGCTACGTGAAGTCATGGCATTAGCGGATTTCAAGCACGATTTCCTCGCCCTTTTCCCAAGCCGGAACAATATACTCGTCCATGAGCTTGTAAAAGGCTTTCGTGGAGTCCACCAGCTTGCCAACGACCTTGTTGTAGCCGGGCAAGATACAGCCGAGCGTATCGGCCGCCGTGTTGCCGGGGTGAATCCGCACGCCGGAATATCCCTTCACGTCCAGAATCTCAGGAAGGAGCCCGTGATACTTCTTCGCGTAGGGCTTTCCTTTGAGTTTCTGAGAAACAGAGAGGACAACCTTGTAAGTGCCTTTCGGGATTGCCGTAGCGCCGTAAACCTTCAGTTGGTTAATCTTGCCGGTAGGCATGGACTGGCGGAGGCCACGGTCCGTATCCTCGAGGCTTTCGCAAACCCTGTCGTCGTTAGCAAAGAAACGACCAACGCAGTAAGTAGGCTTATTCCAAGCCCTTTCAACAATGAGTGTAAGCATAGCTAAGATTTTTTAACAAACCGCCCCCGGCTATCCCGGGGCTTAATGATTTCCTTTGCCTCTTCCTCGGAAACGTCAACGCCGACCTTTTCAGCACCCTTGCGGAAAACAAGCCTCCAGAAACCGGCAAACGAAAAGTCGATACCCTTTGTTTCAAGGTAGTTCCCAAAGACGCTGACAAGCTCATTGCCGAACACGAGGCCGAGCACAGCTTTGTCGAGCCAGTTAATCTCGAAGAGTTCCTTCATCATCACGGCGGCCGCGCACCACATAATATAGCCTACCGTCTTGTCAACGGTCCTACGAATAGCCGTACTCCAGCGCACATTATCACCACGGAACTTTGCCGCACGTATTCCGTACAGCAAGTCAAGTAGAATAATTGGCACTGCCAGCCCAAGCCACGGTAGAGTATGCTTCATAGCCTCTGAGAAAAACGCAATGACTCCGACAGTTGCGGTCCCTTCCACTATGGTATTGACCGCTTGACTTTCAGTAGTCTGCAACATGGCTTATTCCTCCAGAATCCTGTTGGCTTCGACCTTGCAGGCCTCGGCAAAGGCGTTAAAGATTGCGAAAGCCTCCTCGGAACCTTCAGCACCGGCAATCTTGTGGCGCATGATTGCTTCGACTGCAGACTGAGAATACTGTACGCGCACCAGAGCATCGACAAGCACGCCGTATTCAACGGGGGTGGGGAGGTCCACAGCGTCGTAGCAGTAGGTAGTCTGTTCCTCGGTGCGGGTTTCCTCGGTTTCGGGGTCGGTGTAAGTGACGGTTTCGGTCTTTACTTCCTCGTTGAAGAAGCATCGGGTAAGGCCGTTGTTGAGTGCGCAAGTGCGCTGAGGGGAAGAAAAATAGTACTTCATAATGTATTGGGATTTAGAATTGTTGCTTGTTTCTGGTTCGGTGCAAACTGGTAAATTGTCCTTATGTACTCCGACTTCTCAATGGCCCGTCGTACAACGTGCCGCGCGTCAAAGTGCTGCATATACCCGAGCCGGGCGTTAATACAGCTAAGCTCTTGCTCAATATCAATCGGAACGCCGTTACGGATTTTGGTGTTCAGGCTCTTAAAGGCCGCATTGAACTTTACAACCGTTTCTTGCTTAGTCCAGCGCTGGAACGGAAGCACCACGGCCCCTAAAAATTCGTTCGGCTCATACACGCTGGTAATCGTCGTCTTAGCGTGGTTGATTTTCAGACCGAGCTCATTCAGGAGGAACTGTTCGCCGCGCTCTTTACATTCCAGCAGATAGTCATAACTGTTATGCAACTGGCGCGAATCGTCCACGTAGCGGATATAGCCCTTGATTTTGAGCTCGCGCTTCACAAACTGGTCGAACGGGTCCAGATAGATATTTGAGTTAAGCTGGTTAATCACGTCACCAATCGGGAGGCCAACACCGGCGGGCTGGCCGAAAAGGCTCTTATTCGGCAAAACGAGCTTGCGCAGGTTCGGGTTCCCGTGGTACTCGCAACCTTCCAACGGGTCGCGCGACAGGAACGTGTCAACAAGGAACATGGCAAAGTTGTAGTCGATTTCGTGTGGCCTGAGCTTGCGGTTTTTCTCCAGACGTTTGAAGATTAGGCTCCGTAGTATCTGGCGGTTAATTGACATGAAATAACCGGATATATCCAGATTCAGAGAATAGGCATCAAGCGTATAGTTCTTAGTGACGCTCCGTATCTCATGCTCAAAGCGCTGGATTCCGAAAAGCGTCCCCTTACCGGTGCGGCAAGAGTAAGAGTCATAGATGAAGATTCGCTCATAAATGGGCGAAAGGATATTGAAAAGCACGTGACTTACAACCCTATCCCGGAACTGAGGTGCAAAGACCTCGCGGACGGAAGGATAAGTCAGTACGAAAAAGTCAAGCGGGAGTGGGTTCCACGTGCGGCGGTAAAGCTCCCACGAAAGCACGTTGATATTCCTTTCCAGTTCGAGCTCAAATTCAATGGCCGCCAAAGACGAGCGTTCATGTTCACGGGCCTTCAGATAGCCCACGAAAACCATTTCATGTATTTGCTCGAACGTGTATCTCATAGTCTGTTAAAAGGCGTATTCTGGCCGTGTGTTCAATGCTCGGCAAGGGCGCACCGCAAACCCGTTGGAACGTTCGTTGTTGTTCAACGGGTTAACGTTGCCTGAATTGAAGTTCAGGTTACGGGCGTTGGTCTGAGAGTTCGGAGCAAAACTCCAATAGTTGCCGTTACCTGTAACGTTCGTCAGGGCCCCGGAATCGTTGGCACGATAGCCGGAAGCGGCCCGTTCAGAGCACCTTGTCTTGAATGAACGCAAGGCCGGGAGCCAACGGCTGACGGCGGAGCGGACTTCGGGGAGCACGTCCCTTGTATAACTGAACCTCTTGCGAGGCGCAAGGCGCTGAATTAAACTGGATTTACACCCACAGTTGCGACTAACCGCAGGACCGCAGGCCCTAATCCATAACGACCAGAATATGCCGAAAAAGTGCTCCATTATTTGTTTTTCTGAGCCCAACCATTAAGCTGGCGGGCCACTTCGCTTTCTAACTTGATTATGGCGTTAAATCCCTGTTTCTTTATGTAGTTCAAATCGAAAAGGATTCTCACGCGGATTTCTACCCGATGCAAAATGCCAATAGCGTTTGAAATGAACCTGTAACGCTCTCCGGGATTCTCCAGCGCTGCGTTTGCGAAAGCGATATGCTCCAGAATGTCTATAAGCATATTCTCGATAACGGATAGCTGGTTCACCCGGATATTACGCGGGACCTTCTGAGTACTCGCTTGAATCTGGATATAAAGCTGGCGCGTCTTGTTATAGACTGGTAGGCTCTGTATTTCCATTGTTGATACTTGCTTTAAGTGCCTTGATAAAGTCCATGCAATCCACCGGCGTAGCGTTGGCAAGGTCATACTCGCGTATTGCCCTAACGATTTCCGCGTTAGTGCATTTGCCGACGTTTATTGTCGAATGGTTGGCTATGACTATTTTCATGTAGTAGCGTGTTTAGGAGTCCCGCCCGCAATAGGGCGGGACCGATGAAAGGATTTAATTAGATTCTCGGCAAGGGCGCACCGCAAACCCGCCGGAACGCTCGTAGTAGTACAACGGGTAAACGCCGCCTGAATGGAAGTACAGGCGACGGGCGTAGGCCTGAGAGTTCGGAGCAAAACTCCAACAGTAGCCGTTACCTGTAACGTACGACAGGGCCCCGGAATCGAGGGCACGATAGCCGGAAGCGGGGAAGTAGTTACCCTGAGTATCGCCGGTCTTACGCATGAACTTCCAGCCAGAGGCCCACGAGCCAACAACATTGAACTGCGTTGCATCGGAGCTATTGTTACCTGTTGTGGTAAAGCCGGTGAAAGCGCGGGCGGCAGGGAGCATGAATCCCACCGGGCACGGGTCGTAGATAGTCTTTACTGCGCTGTCTTGGTCGTCCGCAGGCTGGCCGGAAGTGCTCGTCATGTGGGCGTTCCAGAAGTTGTAGAAATACGACAGGTTGTTCCAGTTGTTCGTGGTCGTATTGTGGCGAGTAAAGAAGATACCCGGGTTCTTAATGGCGTTCGCCACGGTCTTGTCGGAAGATTCGTCTTGGTCCGTGCCGAACACGCCGATAACAGACGAGCCGAGCGTAGCGGAACTGGCCCACGAAATAGCGTTGCCGCTAATATCGTAAACGGTCATGTTCGAGCTACCGGAAGCGAGCGAAGCGGGAACCATTGCGTCCTTTCGTCCCCACTGGAAATGAGGGCAAACGCAGTAGGTGCGGGCGGCGTTCCAGATAGAGAACAGGTTCTCGGGCATAAGGCGGTATTCAGCACCGGCCAGAGCCGCGCTCTTGAATACTTCCTCGTTCAGGGTATCGGAGGTCAGCCAGATAGTCCACGACCACATGATACGGCCGCCGGAGTCTTTCACGAACAGGACCGCGAGGCCGTTTTCCGTAGGAACGTTGGAAACGGTGAACTGAATGTACTTACAGTCGCCGCCCTCCACAAGGGAAACGGACGTAATCAGGTTCGTTCCGGTCTGCCAGAGCAGGCCAACGGAAGCGGGCTGACAGTTGGCGTTTTTCTCAATGAACGGGTCGGTAATCTGATTGCCGAGGTGGTTCACAAATTCAGCCGTGTAGTCTGAGCCCTGACGTGTATAAGCGGCAGAATTGGTCTGGCCGCCCTTGATAGCGTTACCGTACACAAGAGGGAGTTTGTAAACGCCCGTCGTGCGCACAACATACGAGTTGGCGGTTTCCCTGAGCATCAGG
>Ga0310690_10000741_pt1 | contig 65268 bp, 52 predicted proteins | sample AusTroGonzalo_MG_2_FD_207661 | JGI IMG/M metagenome (GOLD analysis project Ga0310690, IMG submission 207661) | Bovine rumen microbial communities from tropical cattle in Woodstock, Queensland, Australia - Gonzalo_04 (v2) (version 2) | ecosystem: Host-associated > Mammals > Digestive system >... | reverse complement strand
CCGGCGAGCGCGTCTGGGACGAGGGTGTCATGGTTTTCTACAACGATGGCAGACCTATCAGTATACCAACAATTTCCTCCTTTGAAGACGGCAGCGGTTTCGCTGTGACCTATTTCAAACAAGTAGATGATGGAGTTCCCATCACCACCCTTGAGGCGGTTGGCATGGACATGAATGGCAATGTGTTGTGGCAAACCGAATTGAGCTCTTCCGCAGATAAGAGAGAATACCCCGAAATCATTTCAGGTTTCCACAATGGACAAAACATCATAGCCTGGGCTAATGACTACGATAACGGTAACATCTACGCCCAGAACTTCGGCTGGAACGGCACAATAGGTCAGAATGCTGACGTAGAAGAGATATTTGAAGACGGAGAAATCGTCAATATCGAGAGAATCTTCAACGTCAACGGTCAGGTCATGCAGTGCAAAGACTTGAACGAACTCAACACTGGCGTTTACATCATCCAAGGCACCACAGAGAGCGGCAAGATGGTGAATAAGAAAATTGTCGTTGTGAAAGAATAAAAACAATTGGCAAATCTTATTTTATTATGAAAAAATTATATCTATTCGTAATAGCTTTAGTGGCATTGCTTTCAGCGAAGGCGCAATGGGTTGACGACCCTACAACGAACACTGTCCTTGCCAGCTGCCCACAAAATGCAGGCGAAGTTGTGATCATACCTAAAATTTCTTCTGACGGATTCTACATCCAGTGTCTTTATGGAGCCAGCAACGGCTGGGCACCTACCATCCAGCTCGTCAATACTGAAGGAGAGAAACAATGGGGCGATGCAGGTATCCATATCACCACACCAAACCTTACTGATTGGTCGCCGGGCTACGCTATGGAAGCCCTCGTCGATGGCGTTGCGAGCATGTTCCGTACAGCCGACACCACTCATTGGGTGGTGAAAATCAACGAAGACGGCACTTTCCCTTGGGGCGAATACGGTATTATGCTTTTCGACGGCGAAGGAGGCGATCGCTCCGAACTGCTGTCAACGTATAATTACAACCAAGACACAGGCCTGTGGGCTTTGGGCACCGACATGCATAGCTTATTCCTGCAATATATTAACGCCGACGGCACGTTGAGAACAATGGCAACCATCAGTGACCCTGTGCAAAAATGTACCAAAGGTAAGCTGGTTCCCGCCGATAACGGCGTTTTCGTGGTATATACTAAAAGAACGCTTGCTGAACGCGACCTTTACAATAAGAGAATTTATGTCGCCGGATACAACAAAGACGGCGAGCAGGTAGTTCCAGAGACCTTGTTGTTTGGAGAGGTGACCGCCGACGGAAGTCTTATCGTTAATGCGATTCCCGACAACAATGGTGGTGCATATGCGTATCAGGAATACGACGGTTCAACTTATGTGACACATTTCGATGCGACAGGCTCTCCTACCATCGCCGACACATGTGGTGTTTCTGTACACAGCATTGATTACAATAACGCCTACACTATGCCATGCGCCTCTGTAGATAGAAACACCAATGACATCATTATCGCTTATGCTCAAGAGGATAACGAATTCCAAAAACTGGGCAGAATCTATGTCAACCGTATCACAGAGACTGGCGAGGTGTTATTGGGCGACGGCATTCTGGTGGCTGACAGCATAGGGCAAGCAGATTATTACTTATTCGGTGTCGATGTTGACAGTTCCACAGGCACATATGTCGTGATGTACGGCACCAACCAAAACACCATCGAGGCTGCAGGCTTCGACAGTGACAACAACCTGGTATGGAACACCACAATAACTTCTACCAGCTATAACAAAACCTACGGCAAAAAAAATTCAGGATTCTGTGATGGACAAGACATCGTAGCATGGGTCAACTCTGAAGACGGAGGGCTTTACGGCCAAAACATCGGCTGGAACGGCACAATGGGTCAGAATGCTGACGTCGAAGAGATATTCGAAGATGGAGAAATCGTCAATATTGAAAGAATCTTCAACGTCAACGGTCAGGTCATGCAGTGCAATGACTTGAACGAACTCAACACCGGCGTCTATATCATCCAAGGCACGACAGAGAGCGGAAAGATTGTGAACAAGAAGATAGTCGTGGCAAACGAATAAACTGATTATAAGTTAGTTAGATACGAACCCCGATTGCTTAAAAACAGCTGTCGGGGTTCTTTTCATTAATAAAAAAGGTTAAATATGTTTTGTTTGGAAATAATTGGTTAATTTTGCACCGATGATATACCTCAACGAACATACTGAATCGCTCGATATCGAGAAAGCGCTGGCGATGGTGTCGCCGCAACGACGTGAGCATGCTCTAAAGTTTGCTCATGAGAGCGGCCGGCGCCTGTCGCTGGCGGTGTATCTGCTCCTGATGGATGGCCTCCAAAAAGAATACGGCATCACCGAGGCACCGGAGTTCGACTACCTCGAAGGTGGCAAACCCGTCATCAAAGGACATCCCGAGATACATTTCAACTTCAGCCACTCGGGCACCGTGGCATTATGCGCCATCGACAGCCAGCCGGTGGGCGCCGACGTGGAGACAAAACGTAAGATCACGCCTTCACTGATAGCATATACCATGAACGAAGTGGAGCAGTCCGAGATAACGTCGGCGCCTGAAAGCCAGGCGGCTTTCCTCGCTTTCTGGACTCGGAAAGAAGCAGTGCTAAAACTGACAGGCGAAGGCATCCGCAGCGACCTGAAAACAGTGCTCACAAATGCTAAAAATGTTGTTTTTGAAACAAAAATAACGGAAAACTATATCTATTCGATAGCTAGATATAAACCTATCTTGTAAATCCTGTCTTAAAAATCCTGTTAATCCTGTCTTGCTTTCAGCACAGCCGACTTCACCTCTACCCCATCTAAATTTCCCAGTTGTCCTGTCAAAGCCCCAATCTCGTCGGTCGTGCCTTCAAGCACCAGCGAAATTATGCTCATGCCTTCATGTCTTGGCAGCCCAAGCCGCCCGATGACTATCTCTGAATGCTTTGAAATTATGCCGTTCACACTCGGTGCCTGATTTTTGTCGCCAATCGCGATGATAACCGTTCCAACCCTTTTCTCCATGATTTTTTCCTTTAAAATTTGTTGACAAAATTATGAAATATTTTCAGTATTGATAAGAAATTTTATATAATTTTGCAGCGATACTCAAAAGCAATAGCTTTTATGAAACTATAGTTTTCAAAAAATTTTATTAATCTTTCGATTAGTACAAATATGTGTATTATATTTGCAGTTGAATCAAAACATCATTTTTATGAATAAAAAACTTATACGTTGGAACTCACGGAAAAAGAGTTCGATCTGATACAAGCTATCAGAAACTATAGAAAGAGTTACATTTTTGCAGGTGCTGATATTGTTTATCACATTGAAAAGTTCTTTACTGAATTAATGGAAGGTGAATAATAACTAAAAACAAGATGTTATGGCAACAATGGTATTAAAAGAATCGCAACAAGCAACTATGAAAAAACAACTTGAGGATTTGCTGGTTTCAATTTCGTGGCGAGACCTTGCAAACCGCTATTTTGGTAAATCAGGCTCATGGCTTTATCATAAACTCGATGGAATTGATGGAAATAAAAAACCAACAGAGTTTACTTTGGAAGAAAAATATCAATTGAAAGGCGCTCTTGTTGATTTGTCAGAAAGAATTCGTCGTGCTGCAGATTCGATAGAATGAACCTTTTCAAACATCTTATAAATCTCCTGTTCCCTCGAGTCTGCGCCGCCTGCGGCACCCTGCTTCTCGAAGGCGAAGACACCGTCTGCACCACCTGCCGTTTCCTGATGCCGAAAACGCATTATGAAACGAATCCCGACAACCCTCTGGCGCAGAATTTCTTCGGCCAGATGCCTTTCAACGCAGTGTCGGCTGAGTTTTTCTTCAGCAAAAGCGGAAAGGTGCAGCACCTCATCCACGGCCTCAAATACCACCACTGTCGCGAAAACGGCATCTTCCTCGGTCAGGAAATAGGCAAAAGCCTCCTTCAAGCCACTGATTATCAAGGAATTGACTATCTCATACCAATACCACTTCATCCTAAAAAGGAAAAAATCCGCGGCTACAACCAAAGCCACGTCATCGCCGAAGGTGTCAGCGAAATCCTAAATGTCCCCATCGCCGAAAAATGCCTCGTCAGAAGCATCTTCACCGACACACAGACCAAGAAATCACGTGAGGAGCGCTGGCAGAACGTGAAGGATATTTTTAACATCGAAAATCCCGAAAAACTCGAGCATAAACACGTGCTTCTCATCGACGATGTGCTTACAACAGGCGCCACCCTTATGTCGGCGGGAAAAGCCCTTTCGCAAGTCAACGGAATAAAAATCAGCGTGGTGACTGCTGCCTGTGCTGGCAATTGAAAATTTTAGTATTTTTGCAAAGTGAAAATCATGCTGCTCGTAATAGGAAAGACCGACGAGGCTTACCTCGAGACTGGTATCTCAAAGTATATCAGTCGGTTAGAGCATTACGCACAGTTCGAGATGAAGGTAATTCCCGATATCAAGAACCGCAAGACCTTGTCGGAAGCGCAACAGAAAAAACTCGAAGGCGAGCTTCTTCTGGCTCAGCTCCAACCTGGCGACGACATCATCCTTTTGGATGAAAACGGCAAGACGTTCTCGTCGCGCGGCTTCTCGCAATGGCTTGAGCGTCAGATGAATACAGGATGCAAGCGCATGGTTTTCATCATAGGAGGCCCCTATGGCTTCTCGCAAGAAGTTTATGACCGCGCCAACGCAAAGATAAGCCTCTCCGAGATGACGTTCTCCCACCAGATGGTGCGACTCGTCTTCACCGAGCAGCTGTACCGTGCCTTCACAATATTAAAAGGTGAGAGTTATCACCATGATTGATTTTTTAAAAGATTTTGTAAGATTTCTCGCCGTAGGCGACTAAATTTAGGAATGAAATGACTAAATAATTATAAAATGAAAAAAGTATTTTTAACAATTGTAACAACCCTTCTTCTCGGCACCATCGTTCGTGCTGACGAAGGTATGTGGATTCCTGCACTCCTCCAGCGCAACGAAGCCGAGATGCAGGCTATGGGCATGAAAATCACTGCCGACGACATCTATTCACTTAACCACAGTTCCATGAAAGACGCCGTGGTGCTCTTCGGAAGAGGCTGCACCGGCGAAATCGTAAGCGACCAGGGACTGCTCCTCACCAACCATCACTGTGGCTTCGACTGGATTCAGCGTCACTCAACAGTCGAGCATGACTACCTCACCGACGGCTTCTGGGCAATGACTCCTGAAGAAGAACTCGCCTGCCCTGGCCTTACCGTCACAATGCTTAAAAACATGGTCGATGTCACCGACAGAGTTTTGGAAAACATCACCGACGAAACAAGTGACGAAGAACGTGCCGATATCATAAAAAAGCATATCAAAACTATAATTGAAGAAGCTCAAAAAGATACCGAATATAAAGTGTCAGTCGAGTCATTCTACATTGGTAATCAATACTTTCTGATGTACAACGAGGTGTTTAAAGACATCCGAATGGTAGGCGCTCCACCGTCAAACATCGGCAAGTTCGGCGGCGACACCGACAACTGGGTATGGCCCCGTCACACCGGCGACTTCTCAATCTTCCGTATCTACGTCGGAAAAGACGGTAAACCTGCCGAATACAACGAGGACAATGTGCCCTACAAACCTGATTATCACTTCACTATCTCTCTGAAAGGCGTCGAAAAAGATGATTTCACTTTCGTGTTCGGCTACCCTGCTCATACCAACGAATATCTGCCGGCAGTCGCCGTAAATCAAGAAGCTAACGTGGTTTACCCTGTAGTAGTTGACCTTCGTACTCAGATTCTCGACATCTATAACAAATATCAGGAAAAAGACCCGAAAGTACGCCTTCAATACGCTTCAAAACACGCTGGTCTCGGCAACGGCTGGAAGAAATGGATGGGTGTTATCGAAGGCATCCGCGCTTTCAAAGGCGTCGAGAGAAAACTGGCGTTCGAGGAGGCTTACAACGACTGGTGCATGCAGTCGCGCAACCGCATGAAATATATGCACGCCCTCCGCGACTTTACCCCTGTATACGAGGAATATGAGAAATATCGTATGGCAACGACATATTTCACTGAGGCGGGTTTGTCAATTGAAATAATTGAATTTGCTGCTAATATGGCAAAACTATCAGAGGTTACAAAAGATACTCCACAAGAAGAAATAGATGAACTTATCAGCGAATTGAAGGAGACTTCCGCTGCATTTTTCAAAGATTACTATCAACCTATAGACGAAGAGGTGGCATTCACCATGCTTACGGCTTACCGCGCCGCACAGCCTGAAGATTTCCGTCCTGAGATTTTAAATGAGATTGACAAGAAATTTAAAGGCGATGTGAAGGCTTATGTTGATTATCTCTTTGGAAAAACAATGTTTACATCTGAGGAAAAAGTTAATAAGTTCCTTGACGAATTTAAACCTTCAAAAGTTAAAAAACTTGAAAAAGATCCGGCTGTTGTCGCTGCTAATAGCATGATGGACTTCTATGTTGAGAATGTTATGGCGAAATCGCGTGAATGCAACGCCAAGATCAACAACTTGCGCCGTGTTTATATGGAAGGCCAGATGAAGATGATCCCTGAGGTGTATCCTGAACGTAACCTCTACCCAGACGCCAACTTCACCCTCCGCGTGACATACGGCAAGGTGGGCGGTTTCAAGCCTAAAGACGCTGTCGAATACCGTCACTTCACTACCCTCGACGGTATCATGCAGAAAGAGAATCCTGACATCTACGACTATGTCGTAACCGACAGATTAAGAGAGCTTTACGAGGCTAAGGACTTCGGTCGCTATGCCGACAAAGATGGCTCGATGCACGTGGCTTTCATTGCTGGTAACCACACCACTGGCGGCAACAGCGGCAGCCCAATCCTCAATGCTAAAGGCGAGCTTCTGGGCTTGAATTTCGACCGTACCTGGGAAGGCACGATGAGCGACCTCGTCTATGACCCGTCGATATGCAAAAATATCAGCGTCGATATCCGCTATGTGCTGTTCCTTATCGACAAATACGCTGGCTGCACACGCCTCATCGACGAGATGACTATTGCTGATTAAAATGACTGATAATCAAACATTTAAAGAGCGGATGCTTTCATGCGTCCGCTCTGCTACTCCAAGCGCACTCAAGACCATCTGGTGGCTCACCAAAATAATGGTCGGTGTGTCGTTTGGCATTATGTTGCTCCAATATTTCGGTGTCATTGCTTGGATTTCGGAGCAACTCACTCCCTTATTCTCTAGCTTCGGACTCCCTGGTGAAGCCGCACTCGCCTACGTCTCAGGCTATTTCGTCAACTGCTACACCGCTATGGCAGTGATGAGCACCTTACATCTCGACATGCGTGCAATAACAATTTTAGCCGTTATGGTGCTATGTTCGCACAACATGATTGTGGAGACCACAGTTCAGGCAAAAACAGGCTCTAGTGCCGTCAGAATCGTTATTATTAGGACATTATCGGCTTTCATTCTGGCTTTTGTGTTAAATAAAATCATGCCAGGTGAGTTTGAGAAAACAGTTTCCGAGACTGTCACTACCGAAAATCTCACATTCATCACTATGCTCAAAGAATGGGCATTACGCACGCTGCGTACCGTCGCCCTTATGATTGTCTTGGTCTATGCCTTGACATTGTTACAGCGAATTCTCAACGAATTCGGCATCATAGAGCATATCGCACGCTTTTTGAAACCTGTGATGGTATTCTTCGGTCTTCCGCCTCGCACCGCGTTTCTATGGCTTGTTGCCAACACTCTCGGCCTAGCCTACGGTGCCGCAGTGATGATTGACGAAACTGAGCACGGAAGCACCACAAAAGAAGAAAACGATATCTTAAACCATCATATTGGAGTTTCCCACAGCAATCTCGAGGATTTGTTGCTGTTTACAGCTCTCGGAGGCAATTTCCTATGGATGCTCCTCTCCCGCTGGGCAATGTCGCTATTGCTCGTTTGGGAACGTAAAATTGAGATGAAATTCAGGAAGAAATAATGCTATTTGGCATTACGAATCAGCATCACAGGAGCACTGCCCTTGCCGTGTTTCTCGTCACTGACCCAAATTATAAAATTGTTGATGTTGTAACTTGGACATACAATGTAATAAAGATGTTCCAAATCGTCCTGAATATTAGGATACTTTGACACTGATTTTGCTCCGGCTTTCACCGTTTCAATGTAGTCGTACATGACAGTGGCAATCTGCTTGCATTCTATCGTTGAAGGCAGTCTCCAGTCGTTAAAATCTCCCACATTGCACGTTTTTATGATGGATTTGGCCTCTTTCCAGGTCAGATTGGCATCATCCAACGGGAATGTGATATAATAATCGCCAGCCTTTAAGTATCCTTTTTTCAATTGGCTCTGCAATTCTCTCTCTTCAGCGCTGTATTTCATCCTCACCTCTCTGGTTTTTACCAATGTCACAGAATCGATTAACGCCTTTTCTTCTAACATCTCTTTCGTCGTTTTGCTTGTCAATGCAGTCGTGATGGTGTTTGAAACCTTGGTCAGATCGTCCATGTTGTTCATGGTGCTGTGCACATTGGTAGAATTGATAATCTCAACAGTTTCAACGTCAATGAGTCGTGCCGAGACGTAATTTTCGCCAAAAACACTATATACGTCAGCCACACAAACATAATCCACGCCGAATTGTTTGCCGAGTTCCGAAATCTCGTCGTCGCTAACCGCACCCGAACGCTGGTATGATTGTTCTTTGCTTAATTCTGCCAAGAAATTGTGTGTGCGCTCGATAGCCGTGTATCTTCCGTGTTTTACAAAAGCATCCACCAATTTATCGCCCAAAACCTTGTTTATGCCGTCATCATTGCCTGTTACATAAACAGCCACCTTCTTCTGCGCAAATGCCATAGATGATAACGAAAGCATCAACAATATGAAAATAAAAAGCTTCCTCATAACAACTGTGTTTATTACCTCGCAAAATTACAAATTACTTTTTTTACATCCAAGAAAAAGTGAAAAATATTTTCCAAAAATTCCTTGTCTATTAAAAAAAGTTGTATTTTTGCAGTCCGAAAAAAACGGGTTCGGGATGTAGCGCAGCCCGGTAGCGCGCTTCGTTCGGGACGAAGAGGCCGCAAGTTCGAATCTTGTCATCCCGACACATTGTAGAGACGGATCACAATCCGTCTCTTTTTTATATTGCGTCTCTTTTTATTTCCATCTTGAACAATCACACTTATCACTCTTTTTCTGATAGTTACTCGGTCCTTTTGCTGTCGAGCAAGCCATGCAAAATACTGATAACGTGATGATTATCAAAGCAATTCTAAATATTTTTTTTGTTTTCATCTCAGCCACGTTTCCGGATTAGTGTTATTCTTGTCATTCCAAACTTCGAAATGCAGCGACGTCACGTTGTCGCTCGTTCCAGTATGCACGACACCAAGCTTTTCGCCAGTCTTAACCTTTTCGCCAGCCTTTACAAATACCTTTTCCAGATTGGCGTAAAGCGTGAAATATGTTCCATGTCGCACCATTACAACATTCGTTGAACCTGTGTTGAAAACCGTCGATACCTGGCCGTCGAAAACACACAATGCGTTGGCTCCCTGGTCGGTGGAAATGTCAATGCCGTTGTTTTTCACCACCACTTTGGGCTGCGTAGGATGCGGGTTGTTGCCGTATTTCTTCGTCACAACGCCACTCGCCACCGGCCAAGGCAACTTCCCTTTGTTGCTCTCAAACGACGCGGCAAGCTTGGTGTCGATAGTGGCGTCAGCACGCCGTTTTGCTAGCTCTTCCTCAATGATTTTCTTGATTTTGGCCTGCAAATCTTTAGTCTCCTTCTCCTTCTTGGCTATGTCTTTCTTAATGTCTTTTTCCTCTTTTTTCAACTTGGCAACCTTGTCGTTGAGCGTCTTTTTGTCCTTGTTCAACGCCTCAACCTCCTTCTTTTGCTGGGAATAAAGCTGCTCAACACGTTTTTTGTCGGTCTCCGACTGGTCCATACGTGTCTTGATATCGACCTTGTTGCCTTCAATATCAGCCATCTTCTGCTTCAAAAGCTCGTTAAACTGCTTGATATATCTTATTCTTCTTACCGCCTGATTAAAATCTTCCGACGAGAAAATGAATAATAAGTTATTGAGGTTGTTTCTGTTACGATAACTAATCACCAACAGGTCAGCGTATTCTTTTCGGTTTTTCTCAAGCTCGCCTTGCAGGTTGGTGATGTCGTTTTTATATGTTTTAATCTGCTTATTCAACACATCAAGCTGGCCTTTGTAAGTCTTCACCAACTTCTGCCTGTTGTTGATCTGCGCCTGCAAAAGCTCCACTTCACGCAATGTCGCCTCTTTGTTTTGCGATGTCTTCTGCAACAGCTTCTGCGACGTCTTGATTTCCGATTGCAACTTCCCTACCCTCTTCTCCAACTCATCTGCCGTCTGCGCATGGCATAACTTATTGACGCTGAATAACATCAATAAAACAAACAACAGATATTTCAGGCTTTTAATCATTTATAGATTCTCTCGTATTTCTTCGGAACGTTGAAAATGAAATCGATATTGTCGGATGTTGAAATATTCGAATATTTGATATTTGCCTTCAAATAATAATCTCCATGAATGTTAATAGTGACGTCTGTCGGGATAAATTTTCCATTAACTTCTTCAAAATCATTATATTGTATCTCGATTTTGCGCTTGCTGTCGTTGTATTCTTTGATGTAATATTTTGTGATTTTATAAAGATTCGGGTCAATCCAGAGGTCTTTCATCATCACTTTCCAATCTTCGTCGTTATGCTTGATTTCTTTCTTTAACTTCTTGGAAATCAATAAAACATATTGTCCGTCGTCGATTTCAACTTTGTAATTGTCGCTTTCGCGCAGATTGATGTCATTGCCCACCAACACCGATTGGATAAATCTGATGGATGATAGCATTGGCGAAATGTCGTTGAATGTTTCGATGTCCTCGCAGAGATAGGTCTTGTCGTTTCTGTTAAGGAAAAACACCGAATCGGGCGATATTTTAACCCTTACAACCTCTACTCCTAAAGGAAGCGATACGCTCGTCCAGATGATGCTGTCTTTTTTCATCCTGAGCTGGCCTTTCACATTGAAATTCTTGTCGTTAGTCTCAATTTTCACGTTAATCTTGGCCTGAAAATTGTTATAATCAAACTCGTTATTCTCCACTTCTTTTATAAGCCGGCTGGCGGTAAACTCGCGCAGACTCGTCTTGGTCATAGCTTTTTTCGACGAACAGCTTGTGATAACGAACGATACTGCTAACAGACAGAGTATCAATAAAATATGGTGTTTTTTATTCATAAAGTTTCTCATCTTTTATCTTATTTTCAAGATATTTCGACACCTCGCCTCCCATTTGTTGGGCTTTTTTCCAATTCTTAACGGCATTTTTAACATCGCCCATTTTATACAAAATATCTCCCAAATGCTCATAATTCACACCATTGGAGTTTTTGTCGTATTTGAAAACCTTTTCCATGTATTTTTTTGCCTCCTGATATCGCCCAAGTTTATACAAAACCCAGGCGTAAGTGTCAAGATACGTGGCATTCTTAGGCTCGGCTTTTATGGTCTTTTCCGACATCTCCAAAGCACGCTCAAGGTCTTTGTTGTCGAGCGACAAATAGTAAGCGTAATTGTTCATGACATAGATATTCTCGGGATCTGCTTTCAAAACCCTGTCATATGCATCATACGCTTTTTGATGGTTGTTCAAAACATGATATGTATCGCCGATATACATGTCAAAATCGGTGGTAAGCTCTTTATTTGCCGACAATTTTCGACCTTTTTCAAAAACCTTAACAGTGGTTTCATAATCTTTCAAGTTATAATAACCGAGTCCATTGAAAAGATAGAAAAACGGCTGTTCGGGAAATGTCGATATAGCATGCTCAGATATCTTGATAAGGTTCTGATAATCATGCAGATCCAAATAGCAAAGCGATAATTTGTAAAGCAAGAAATAGTTGCTTTTATTGAATTCAAAAGCTTTCAGATAATACTTGTTGGCCTTTACAAAATCTTTATTGGTATAGAAAAACTCACCTAATAAAAAATATCCGTAAAAATCATCAGGATGTGCTTCTATAAAGGCATCTCCTACCGCTTTAATATCTTCGTTGGTGACATCTGAAGCCCTTCTTTGAAACCAAAGTTGCGAAATCTGATACTTTGTGTCGTAGTCGAGGTTGTTGTTTTTTATGGCAGCAATCAATTCTTCAAATGCCTTGTTGGTGTTGCCCGAACTCCAGTAATAATCCATCAGCGACACGTTGATATATTTGTTATCAGGCTCCAACTCCTTGATTTTCAAATACATATTGAAAGCGTCTTTGTCGCGTTTCATCTTGCGGTAAGCCTCGGCAAGCATGGCTATATATTGAGTGTTTTCGGGCATAAACTCAATGAGTTTCTCCATTTCTTCGATGGCTTTGTCTTTCTTACCCTGTTCGTCATAAATCTGGGTTCTTTGCAGGAAAATGTATTCGTTTTTACCAAGTTGCTGCTCCAAAACATCAAGTTTTTCAAGCACTTTGTCGAGGTCGCCAATCCTGAGCAACATGTTTATATAGTCCTCAAGATACTCAAGGTTATCTGGCTCGTTTTCGATTAACTTGTCGTAAATATTGATAAATGTCTGATAATCACCATTTTGGGCACAAAACTTAGCTAGCCTTATCTGATACCATTTGTTGTCGGGCTGCAATGTGGCTGCCTGGTTTATCATGGAAAAAGCCTCTGTGCTGCGGCCTTCCGACTGATATAGTCCCGAAAGCTCGTACATGCTGGCGTCATCGTCGTTGTAAAACCTCAGCGCCTGCTCAAAATAGCTTATCGCCAACGGATAATTCTCGTTGTATTTTGCCTCCAAACCCTTTGAGAAACACTCGGCATTCTTCGCCAAGTCCTGCTTCACTATGCTGTCGGCGGGAATCGCCTGTGGTTCCTCGCTCTGCGCAAATACCGCTCCCGAAAGCACTAATAATATGCCGAAAATCAAAAACTTATAACTCATTGTTATTATTTTTTTCTCACAGATTTCACAGATTAACACGGATTATTTATTGACAAATCTGTGATTATCTGTGTAATCTGTGAGAGATTATATTAAACTCCAGTATGTCCAAAGCCTCCAGCACCTCTCTCTGTCTCGCTAAGCGTCTGAACCTCAATCACTTCCATCTGCTCGCACTTTGCTATAACCAGCTGTGCAATCCTGTCGCCGCTCTTAATCACGAAGTCGTTTTCCGAAAGGTTTATCAAAATCACCTTCACCTCTCCCCTATAGTCAGCGTCGATAGTGCCTGGCGAATTCAACACTGTGATGCCACTCTTAATTGCCAAGCCGCTGCGTGGACGAACCTGTCCCTCATAGCCTACCGGAATCTCCATAAACAAACCCGTTGGCACCAAAATGCGCTGCATTGGTTTTATAACTAATTCACCGTCAGGTAGATACGCTCTTAAATCCATGCCGGCCGAGTTGATTGTCTCATAGCCTGGCATTGCGTTGTCCGACTTATTTACAATATTCAATTTCATATTTTCAAAGGATTTTTACGTTCAAAAACTATAACTGTACCGAGATATACTAATATCAGTAATGTGTTGATTGTCAATCTTAAAGCTAATGAATACTCCATGAAAACAGAGCTTAATAGATACAATCCGATGGCTAACACCATGTACAAAGCAATCCTTCCAACCTGATAAGGCACTGGAAACACTTTTTGTCCCCAGAAATACGACACGAGCATCATCACAGTGTAACATCCGAGATGTGCTACGGCGGCGCCAAGATATCCAATTTGTGGGACTAAGACGAAGAGACACAACAGCGTGATGCAGGCTCCTACAATTGAAATAATTGTGCCTGAAAACGTCTTGTCGGTGAGCTTGAACCATATCGAAAGGTTAAACACAATTCCATAGAACATATTGGCTATCAATACGATAGGTACAATAATCAGACCTTCATGATAGTCGCTGCCTTCACTTCCTGCGAAGTATTTGAGAACATCGATATAAAGCATCACTCCAAGGAAAATCAGGAGGCAGAAAATGACAAAATAAGTCATCACCTTGGCGTAAAGCTCAGGTGCATTGCGATCTTTCGCCTTGCCGAAAAAGAATGGTTCGGAAGCATAACGAAACATCTGTATGAATATGGTCATCAGCACGGCGAGCTTGAAATTCGCGCCATAAATACCGAGTTGTTTGAGCGCATACTCCTCCCCTGTCATGCCCAGCGTAGCAAGTGTTGCAGCATCTGGAATCGGTGTAAGATACTTTATCAAAATCTTGTCAGCCACCTCATTGACCATTCCCACCAGGTTGATGAGCAAAATCGGCAATGCATAAGCTAGCATCGGGCGGATAAGGCTCTTGTCAAGCTCAAATCTGAATCCTTTAAACTGCGGAAGAAGCAAAACAAGGCTCAACAAGCTTGAAAATACATTTGAAATAAGCACCCAAACGAGCAAGCCGGCCTGTGGACCAAACACCTTTTCTGATATCGCTAACGATGTTTCTGGAATAACAATCAAGAAGAAGAGATTTAATCCGATATTTAGAGTTACATTGGCTATCTTTATGAGTGTAAATAACTTAGCCTTATTAAGTCTTCTCAATTTCGCAAACGGAACGGCAGTGATAGCGTCAAGTGCCACGATAATGCCTAATAGCAAAACATATTGTGTGTTATGCTCATACCGAATGAAATATGCAAAATTTTTGTAAAACAATCCGTAAAAAACAATAAAAATGCCTGTCGTCAGAAGTATGCACGACACTATGTTATTAAACACTTTCTCGGGATTGTCTTTTTGTGAAAAACGGAAAAAAGTCGTCTCCATGCCATATGTAAGCAGTGCGAGAAGGAACGCTATCCAGGCGTATAAATCGGTGATTTGGCCATAAACACCTGAGATAAACACGCGGGTGTAAAGTGGCACCAAAAGATAATTCAGAAGTCGCGGCACGATAGTTCCCATGCCGTAAATGACTGTCTGGCCCGCGAGGGCTTTAATTGGATTATTATTCATTATGATAATAACAAAATTTCTGCAAATTTATTATTTTTCTTTTAATATTGGTACATCAATTGTGAAAACTGTGCCAATTCCTTCCTTGCTGGCGAAACTGATATTACCACCCATCGCCTGGACTATGTTTTGTGATACTGACAATCCCACGCCCATACCACTCGATTTTGTGGTGAAATTGGGGTAAAACACCTTCGACTTGTCTTCTTCTTTGATTCCACAGCCGTTATCGGAGATTTTTATGATGTATCTGTCTCCTAACCTGCTGAGTATCACTTCGATATGTCCTACTTCTGTGCCAATAGCCTGAATTGCGTTCTTGATGATGTTTCCAATAACTCGTCCCAGATTGTTTCTGTCAGCATATAATGTCCAGTCGGAATCTTCATTGTAAATCAATGAGATAGTGATATTCTTTTCAACATCATAAAGCTTTATTGTGCTTTTCAGCAGTTCGCCGAGGTCGAAAGAAGTGGGGGAGTTCTCTGGCAACTTGGCATAGTTGGAGAACGCCGTTGCTATTTTAGAAAGTGTGTCAATCTGTTCGAGCAAAGAACCGAGGGTTTGCTTGAAACTTTCTTCAAATTTTGGGTCTTTTCTGTCCCAAAGCATCTGAAGATATTCGATATTCAAACGCATCGGTGTGAGTGGGTTCTTGATTTCATGCGCCACCTGTCGTGCCATCTCGCGCCAAGTGCTCTCGCGTTCGTTCCTGATGATTTTGTTTGCCGCAATCTCAAGCTCCCTACACATCTTATTATATTGTTCCACAAAAGCGCCAATTTCGTCGTGTCCTTTGAAATCTATAGGCTCATTCACTCCGTCTAGACGAATCTTACCCATCTGTTCCTCAATGATTTTCAAAGGTTTAAGAGTCTTTTGTGTTATCAATATCGTTATTATTGAAGAAATTCCTAATAAAACAATAATAATATTGATATAGTTAAGAATAAAATTTGATATCCTGTCGTCATAGTCTGAGTCGGAATCGAAATAGGGAACATTCAAAATAGCCACAAGCTCGTTGTTTTTGTCGAGGATAGGGAAGTAGTATGAACTGCATTTTTCATTGTCATAAAACTCCGGCTGCAAGAAATAGCCTGCCTCTTCTTCAAAAATTGTCTGATAAGCTTTCTGATTTATATATTGATAATCAGCATTTTCTGCGGCATTTTTAAATGTTGAGTTTATCAAATTCCCATCAAGGTCGTAAATGTTGATATCACAGTTGAATGTTTCTTCCAAATCGTGAAGAATGTCTTTGTTTGTCAAGCTGATATCATGTAAGATATTCGTTTCCAATCTGTTGCGAATAATGATGGCTTGTTTGTATTGTGAAATCTCTGTCTTTTTTTTGATATTGTTATTTAAGAACAGAAAAGAAACAAAACCTACAATGATAAACGAAAACAGCAATGTTAGAAGTATCGTGATTTGCATTTTGCCGTGGAAACTTTGGCGGAAGCTTGTATGTTCGCTGGCAAAATACAGATAAAGGAAGTAGGCGAGGAGCAGAGCGAAAAATATAATGGAGAATGGTGCCACAAAACGCATCCACCGCTCGTATTCAATGGTTACAATGATGGTTTTGTTGGTGTTTAAAACATTGTAAATCAGGTGTTTGAACTTTTTACCTTTATGAATGCCGTCTTCCTGCGAAATAAAATTTTTCAGACTGTTAGGATAAAGATAGTTGCCGAATTTGTAATCAAGAATGTTGTTTTTGTAAATGCTGAACGAGTAGTTTTTTAGATGAGCGGTTTCGAATTTATTGATAGACTTCTCTTTATAAAACTCAAAAAACATACTGTTATTCTCGGGAAAATCGATTGAAACCAGATAATAGGTGTCGGTTGTAGGATCGTCGATTTGGATGATGTTGTCGGTAACAACGGTCTTATCGTTTGATAAGATATTCAGGAACCACTCATTGCAGGGGATTTCTGTGTTTTCGTCCAATGTCAGACTTGTCTCGGCATCGCAGAGTGTAAATGTTATACTATACGAATTTAATAATTCAATACTGTTGAGATATTGGTTTTTAAGATATGAAAAAATGCTGTCATCGCTTGGGATGTTTTCATTAAACCAGTTGTTGACGGTTTTGTCGTTTTTTATTGCGTCAACAAATCTGACGGCAGCTTGTTCGAACGACTGGTCTGACTCGTTTGCAATATTTTTTGCAAAACGTTCCATTTCGGCGTTTTCCCGATTTTCATTTTTCTGATGGATGAAAACGGTCGCTCCGATGAGCACGAGGGCTATTAGTATGATAAAAATCTTCTTCATGACCTTATTTGTAGCAAAAATCGTTCCAAAAACTGCTCGATTTTAAGACATTTTTTAAAATTTTTTGATGTACGACACGTTGAAAAACAAAACCGCCTTAAAACGGCTAAAAATGGGCAAAAATCAGATTTTGTCAAAAACGTAAATCAAACTGGAATATTCTCCCGATTTTTTAGCCATGCGATTTGATTTCCATCCGGTGATGATACCTTTGATGAACGAGTTTTTGTTTCCGAGGAATTTTTCGCTCATCATTGAGATGTAGAATGCGTCCCATTTCATCGGGTAGATTTCGTCGAGTTCGAAGCTACCCGCAAACACATTTTCAAGTGACTCTTTGTGAAAATGATTCAGATGTCGTGGTACGTCGTATGCTGCCCATTTGTCTTTATAATATTGTGCGTCGTACGATTTGTAGTTTGGCACCGCAATCACCAGACGTCCGTTGTCTTTTAATAATCGGTGCAGCTGTTCGGCTTGGTATTTGAGATTGTCGATGTGTTCAAGCACATGCCACATAGTGATTACGTCGAAAGTGGAGTGGGGGAGTGCGAAGATTTCTTCAGGTGTGACGATGGTTTTCCCCAGTTTTTCAGATGCAAGTTTTCGCGCGTCCTCGCTCAAATCACAGCCCATGACATCGCATCCGTGTTGTTTTGCGTAATGCAGGAAATCGCCGACTCCGCAGCCGAAATCAAGGATGTTCGGTTTTGTTCGGTCACCACAGGCAATGTTATATTTGTTGCATATGTTGACCTTTTTCACCTTGTTGTATATCCAAGGCACCAAGCCTTTTTTATGCTCGTTGTGGCTCAGATAATCCTCCGATTTATAATATTTCCCGATTATCGATTGGTCGGGTCGGGGAGTGGTGAATAGCAGTTTGCAGTTGTCACACTCTACGATTTCGAAGTCTTCCTGGCTGAGGAAACAATCCTTCAGCTTGAGGTACGACTTCGTGTTTTCTGATTCACAAAACGGGCATTTAACGCTCATAATATCCTTATTTTATTATTGTTTCCTAAAATTGTTCCACGTGGAACATTCTTTTTTATCTACCGAGAAATACTGCCAACACTGAAATATCCGCTGGGCTTACTCCGCTGATGCGCGATGCTTGTCCCAACGTCTGCGGCTTGTGCTTCGTCAGCTTCTGTCGTGCCTCGATAGTCAGCGAATGCAGCGCATTGTAGTCGAAGTCCGGACTAAGTTTCACGTCTTCCAGGCGTTTTAGCTTGTCTGCTACTTCATGTTCTTTCTCGATATATCCTTCGTATTTGACCAAAATCTCCGCCTCCTCGATGACGCTTCGCGTCATCTCGTCGTTCAAATCAAACTGCTGCTTCAGCCATTCCACATGGCTTATCATCTCCATCAAGCTCACTTGTGGACGTGTCAAAACATGTGCCAATCGAGTCTTTCCAGCTATTTCAGGAGTCTCTTTCTCAACCAGCAGTCCATTTATTTCTTCTGGAGCTACATTATTGTCTTTCAATGAGTTAACTAGATCTTGTACGCGCTGCTGCTTGTCAACAAATCTGTCATAACGTTCCTGTGTGGCAAGACCGAGCTTGTATCCAAGTGGCGTCAACCTTGCGTCGGCATTGTCTTGTCGCAATAAGATGCGGTATTCAGCACGGCTTGTAAACATTCTGTAAGGCTCGTCAACACTCTTTGTGATGAGGTCGTCAATGAGTACACCAATATATCCTTCGTCACGGCGCAAAACCACTGGCTCTTCGTTGTGCAACAAACGATGTGCATTGATACCTGCCATCAAGCCTTGTGCCGCTGCTTCCTCATATCCTGTCGTACCGTTGATTTGTCCGGCGAAGAACAAGCCATGAATCTTGCGAGTCTCCAAGCTGTGATACAGCTGCTCTGGCGGGAAGAAATCGTATTCTATGGCATATCCAGGACGGAAAATCTTGGCGTTTTCGAAGCCTTCGATGTTTCTGAGAGCTTCATATTGTATGTCTTCTGGCAACGAAGAACTGAATCCATTGAGATAATACTCGCATGTTGTAGCTCCCTCAGGCTCCACAAAAAGCTGGTGGAAGTCTTTGCCGGCGAAGCGCTCTATCTTGTCCTCAATGCTCGGGCAATAACGCGGGCCTATGCCTTGTATCCTGCCTGTAAACATTGGCGATTTGTCGAAGCCTTTGCGCAGTATATCGTGTACTTTCAACGATGTGTATGCTATGTAACATGAACGTTGTTGCAGCGGTTTTTCCACGTTCATAAACGAGAATCCTGTGATTTCCTCATCGCCTTTTTGCTCTGCCAACTTGCTGAAGTCAATGGTTCTTCCGTCGATTCTGACTGGTGTTCCAGTCTTCATGCGGTCGGCTTCAAAACCCAGTTCCACGAGTTGTTCTGTGATGCCGTGGCTTGCCGACTCGCCTATTCTGCCGCCAGAAAACGATTTCTCTCCAATGAAAATCTTACCGTTAAGGAATGTGCCATTGGTGAGGATGACGGTCTTGGAGTAAACATCGCCACCCATCATGGTGTGGACGCCTTTAACCTGGTCGCCTTCCACGATTAGGCTATCAACATGGTCTTGCCAGAACTCAAGGTTCTTTGTATGCTCAAGGGTGTTACGCCATTCTGCCGAAAATGCGGCTTTATCGCTCTGCACACGCGGACTCCACACAGCGGGACCCTTCGACTTGTTCAGCATCCTGAACTGTATCATCGTCTTGTCGGCAATGATGCCCATCTGTCCGCCTAAAGCGTCGATTTCGCGCACTATCTGGCCTTTGGCGATGCCTCCCACAGCTGGGTTACACGACATTGCTGCCATGAAACTCATGTTCATGGTGATGAGCAAAGTCTTGTTGCCAAGGTTGGCCGCCGCTGCCGCCGCCTCACATCCTGCGTGGCCTGCCCCGACCACTATCACATCGTATTTTTCAAATATCATATCTTTGAGTGTTCCACGTGGAACAATTTTTGTTATTGCCTTATTTTAAAAGTCTTCACGACGCATTGAAAGACATTTTTCCTCCTGCTCGCGCATTGTTTTCGCGTCGGCATCGGTCTTGTCTTTGAAGCCAATCAGATGTAGCACTCCATGTGCCAAAACCCTATGAAACTCGTCCTTGAAAGGCTTGCCCATCTGCTCGGCGTTGTCCCTAATCCTATCGATGCTGATGTAAAACTCGCCTGAGAGATACTCGCTGCAGTCGTTCAACGGAAACGTCACGATGTCGGTGTAGAAATCGTGGTTCATGCGCTTCTGGTTGAACTCCAAGAGGTATTCGTCGCTGCAAAATAGATAATACAGCTCGCCAATTTTCTTGCCGTACGACGCCACAAAATACTCAATCCATTCCTTGGCAAGACGCTGGTTCAGCGCAGGCATCTCAACATCTATATTTTCGAATTTAATCATTTTTATTTAAGAAATATTTATTTATCTTTTCCTTGTAAAACGGTTGATACTCAATAGGATTTGTGCGCAAGAAATCCTGTTGCTTCTTGATGCTCTCCTCATATCGCATCTCATCTATATTGTGTGTCTTTTCAGGCCCTTTGTACTCATCCGACTTGCGCTTCTCCTCTTTTTCGCGTTCCTGCTGGGCGTTCTCGGCTTTCAGCATTCGCGACATGATATCTTTGTTGCGTTTGATAGTCTGATTTGTAATGCGTTTATTTACAATGTCTTCCTCAAGTTTCTCCATGTCGCGCATTATCTCGTTGATGCCGTCGTCGCCAAGCACGCCGTTTTTCTTCATCTCGTCGAGAATTTCCTGCATGCCTTGGCGGATTAGTTCCTGCTGGGCAGCCATACGTGCCAGTTCCTCGCTCATTTCTGACGAAGGAGTGCCGTCTTTTTGTTGCTGCATCTGCTGTTGCATCTTCTTCAGCTGCTCACCCAACTGATTCTGAAGGTCTTTCATGTCTTTCATCTGCTTCGTCTTGCCTTGATTTCCTTTGGATTTGCCTGGTTTTGAGCATGAACTGCTGCTCTGTCCACTCATCATCGACTCCATATCATTGAGCGATTCCGCAAGCATCAAAGCGAGGTTGTTCATTGACATAATTGCCTTTTGTTGTTTCTGGGTGGCATTGCCGAAACGCAATTCTAAAATATCCTGCATCGCCGACTCCGATTGCTGGTCGATGATCTGTAACTCGCTGAATACGAAGTTCTTAATCATCACCTGACGCATTGCCATATTACGTAATGAGTCTTCCACCATCACAAAATTTTCCACAATCTCCCGTTGACGGCTTATCTTTTGCGAAACAGTAGGATCATCGCGTTTCATGGAGCCGACTTCGAGCATAAGTGCCTCTTCGGCATGCGACGAACGCACAACGTTTTCGAGCAAAATCCTAACCAGATAAGCGTCTTCTGCAAGCTGTTCCATGCCGCCACCCATCATCATCGACATCATGTTTTCCTGCATCTCTTTCATCTTCTTGCCTGCTTTCTGCTTTTGTTTTTGGGCGCTCTCGTGTTCGCCGCCATTCTCAGATTCTTCAGCATTTTCAAGGTCTTGCTCGATTTCGTCAAAGGCTTCTTCGTCCTTTTTGATGTCGAAAGGATCACTCAGACCTTGGTTTTTCTCTATGATGGAATCGAGTTGCTGCTCCATCTTATTGAATTGATTTTCAGCATCTTGCGCTGAGATGGAGTCGGTATTGTTCAACAGCTCGTCGGCGAGTTTCTGCATCTCGTCCATAAGCTGGTTCATGTCTTTCTCTACCTTAAGCTGCTCCAGAAGCGAGAGGTTGCGGTCCATCATCTGCTGCAGCGCCTCGTTGTTTTTCTTGAGGTCTTTCATGATATCCTGCATCTTCTCGCGCGGCATCTCGTTGAGCATTTGCTCAATCTCCTCCATAAGCTTCTTAAGCTCATCGGGAATGACCTCGTTGAAAAGCTTATTGATTTCCTCTTGTTTCTTTATCAGCTCCTCTGAAGAAAGTTCGTTTTCCTTAATAAAATCTGACAGTTCCTTCTGTTCCTCCTGAATCTTTTGCCATTCTTCCTGTACCTCTTTTTCCTTTTCAAGCAGCTCTTTCATCTTCTCCTTGTCGCTCCAGTCGAGTTCCTTTTTCGACATAAGGTCGCGAAGCATGTCCTCGATGTCCTTACGGAGATTCTCAAGCTCATCGGAACGCTGGTTGAGGTTTTTAAGTATCTCATTTTCAGAGTTATCCGCTATGGAATCAAGTTGCTCTGTGGTCGGCAAAACGAGATAAAACACCTCCGAACGTCTTGACTTCGGTCCATTGATGCCATCGTTGTCGAAAATCTCGAAATAAGCCTTTATCTCATCGCCACGATAGAGTGTAAGTGTATCAATATCAATACTATAATAGAACGAAGTTCGGATATTTTTTTTGTCGATAGGGATGTTTTTCACAAACGACTGGTTAGGCTTGCCATCGACTTCAAAATGGTATAAAAGCTTTGTAAAACCGTAGTCATCGGCAATCAGACCCGAATAATACGTCTGTTTCGCGAAATCCTCGTGGAAGTTCTGTACCTGGATGTCGGGGTAGGCGTCTGGAATCACTTCGACGGTAAACGGTATGGCATCGGTGGCGTTCCAATTATTAAATAATGTGACATTGAATTTCGTGGTTTTCGTGTATTTCGATGTAAAGACAAAGCCATCATCTGATTTTTCAATAGATATAGAATCATTGATTTTCAATGCATTAACGTCGCGGGTGTGAAACACGAATTCCACCTCTGTTCCCTGTGGCACGATGATATGTGTCTTGCCTGTGAGGGTCTCGTTTTTGCGATGGATATATCTCGGGAATGTCAGTTTTGCCTCGTAATACAGCATGGTAGGGTTGGGGCGCACTGTGAGTGTTATCGTCGGACTCTTGTAGTCGCCGCCTTCGATGAAGAACGTCTCGTTTTGGTTCACGTTTTTGAAAATGAAACGGAAGTCGTTGGTGTTCAATCGGTTCATCATCCTCACGCCAGTGTTGCTGCGGATGTAGAAGGCATCTGGAATCCTCTCGCCTGTGACATGTATGCTGAATTCAGTGTCTTTGCCTTGCGACACCTCGAGATTCGTTGCGGAAAGCTGTACATCGAACGGCAGAGGCTTCTCAAATTCCTGTGAATAGTTGATGATTCGTTGTGCAGGCTTCTTGGAGAAGTCGGGAATGAATATTAAAGCAACGCTTAAAACAACGAATGCTATTCCAAAATATCTCAGGTATTTGTAGTTTTCTTTCAGATTAACTGCATCGGAGAAGTTGACAGGCTTCAAATGCTCAGTGCGTTGCTCAATAGTCGCTATAAGCAGTTGATTGTCAGAGTTTTGCGAAAGTTCGTTCGACAGTTGCAGCGTGTTGAGCAGCTTGTCGCTGATTTCCGGGAAGAATTTTCCTATGATGATAGCCGCTTTCTCGTCCGACATCTTTTTGCGGAAGCGTATCAGGTTGATAATCGGGATGATGAAATAGAAAATCGCGACGAAGCTTTCACTTAAGATAAAGAGTAGAAGCAGTATCAGTCGTCCTTTTTTAGGAAGCCATGAAAAATACTCTATTCCATTTATAATCAAGAACAAAGCTATCATCAAGACAGCTCCAATCAGCACACCTTGTATGAGGCGGTTGAGGTAGAACTTCCTGATGAAGCGCTCGATTTTTGATATAAGGACGTTATTCGACATATTAATCTGCAAAGATAATGAATTTTTTTCACGCAGATAACACGAATTTTCATTGAATTTTGCCACTTATTTTAAAGACCATACTGAAAAGACCTTAGAAACGGATGTTTCGAGACTTTGAAGTATGGTCTTTAAAATTACTTAAGAAAAATTATGCAATTTTTACATGAAAATTATTACTTTTGCAAAAATTTTGAACATATGAAAGAAGTACGTGTACGTTTTGCTCCAAGTCCGACGGGACCATTGCATATCGGCGGCGTGAGAACCGCTTTGTATAACTATCTTTTCGCCAAGAAAAACGGCGGAAAAATGCTGCTCCGCATTGAGGATACCGACCAGACCCGCTTCGTGCCGGGCGCCGAGGATTACATCATAAAATCGCTCGACTGGTGCGGCATCAAGTTCGATGAAAGTGACATAGTGGGAGGTCCTTACGGTCCGTACAAACAGAGCAACCGCAAGCACCTTTACAAACAATACAGCGACGAACTCATCGCGAAAGGCCATGCATACTATGCCTTCGACACAGCTGAAGAACTCGACAACCTGAGAAAAGAGGCCGAGGCACAAAAGAAGACCTTCATCTACAACGCCGAGACACGTCAGGAGCTGCGTAACTCATTGACAATGACCAAAGAAGATGTCGATAAGCTGATTGCTGACGGCACTCCATATACCGTGCGTTTCATGATGCCAGAAAACCATGTGGTGGAGATGCACGACATCATTCGTGGCGACATCAAGGTAAATACCAACACTTTGGATGACAAGGTGCTGTTCAAGTCGGACGGCATGCCTACATACCATCTCGCCAACATCGTCGATGACCACCTGATGAAGATTTCACACGTCATCCGAGGTGAGGAATGGCTGCCTTCTATGCCATTGCATGTGCTTCTGTATCAGGCATTTGGATGGGAGGCACCTGAGTTTGCACATCTTCCACTGCTGCTCAAACCAGACGGTAACGGCAAGCTTAGCAAACGTGACGGTGACCGTCTCGGATTCCCAGTGTTTCCAATGCAATGGGAGAACCCTGAGACACACGAGATATCGTCGGGATACAAGCAGTCGGGATATTATTCGGAAGCATTCATCAACATGCTGGCATTGCTTGGCTGGAACCCTGGCACCGAACAGGAAATCTTCTCGATGGACGAGCTTATCCAGGCGTTCTCGTTCGACCACTGCAGCAAGTCGGGAGCAAGGTTCAATGTTGAAAAAGCGAAGTGGTTCAACCATGAATACCTGATGCGTCGCTCGCCAGAGGAAGTGGGCAATGAGTATCAGGAATGGCTCAAGACAGAAAAAAACATTGATGCTGATATTCAGTATGTTACAAAAGTTGCGGCATTGGTGAAAGACCGTGTCAACTTCGTGAAGGAGATGTGGGATCAGAGCTTCTTCTTCTTTGAGGAGCCTACCAACTATGACGAGGTGACGGTGAAGAAACGCTGGAAAGAAAACAGCGCCGACCTTATGCGCCAGGCCTCGGAAGTGATAAAGAATATTGACGATTTCAGCGCTGAGAACATCGACAAGGTTTTGAACGAATGGATTACAACCAACGAGCTCGGCATGGGTCCGGTGATGAACGGTCTTCGCTTGATGCTCGTCGGTGCCGGCAAAGGCCCGCATATCCATGAGATTCTGGCACTTATCGGTAAGGATGAGGCGTTGAAACGTATCGAAAAAGGAATTAAAATATTAGGATAATGGCTTTGATTTCTATAGAAAAAATGGAGTTCTACTCCTATCATGGCTGCTTCGAGGAGGAGCGCAAGATAGGCACGTGGTTCAACGTGGACTTGAGCATGGAGGTCGATACCTCAAAGGCGGAAGAGTCTGATAATCTTGAAGATACAGTCAATTATCAGGAGGTTTATGCTGTGGTTAAAAAGGAGATGATGGTTTCCTCCAACTTGCTTGAAAACGTTGCTAGACGCATTTTAAAAGCCATTCAGAAAGAATTTCCTGCTGTCTCTTACGCCTGGGTGAAGGTCAAAAAAATGAATCCGCCACTCGGAGGCAAAATAGAGAGCGTTAGTGTTGAGTTAGAAATTTAAAAAGATTTTGAAAGATTTCTCGCTGCAGGCGACAAAAAAGTATTATTTTTGCAACGATATTTGGTGCCGATGAGGCTTAATAGGGAATCCGGTGGAAATCCGGGACAGTTCCCGCTGCTGTAAGCTCTTAATGCTTGTCACTATGCCACTGATAGTCAACGACTTCGGGAAGGCGGCAAGAGTCAGGGAGTAAGTCAGAAGACCTGCCAGATGTCGTAAACAAAGCTTTCGGGATAAAAGCTGGCTTCCCCTTTTTTCAAAGGTACCATCCTTTTTCCACGAGGTTTTGAGGTAATTTAAATTATTATTAAACCTTAAAAATCTTAAATTATGGTTAAAAAATTTACGTTTTTCCTCCTTTTAGGAATCTTCGGTCTCTTCACGACCAACCTCTTCGCACAAGAGGACGCATCAATTGACCCATCACAAATCAAATATTGGATTGGTGAGGGCGACAAAGAAATTGTTTTCATCGTCAACTGGAACGAGCCTGACACAGCATTGGCATGGGGCTATCGTTTTTACGCAGAAACAGTTACCGTAAAAGATATGATGCTCGAAATTCAGGCGACTGACTATCGTTTCGGTTTCGTTGGCGAGTCATTCGTCAGCGATGTCACATTCAACGACGGAGTTTTGGATCTTAAACTTGCCGGAATGTGGTGGATGTACAATGTGAATGGTGTAACAGCTGGTGAATATTTTGACACTCAGACTGTTGGCGATGGCGATTGGGTGAAATTCGGTGACGAGTCATGCGGAACTATTATTGACCCACAAATGTACACATACGTTTGGACAAAAGAAGTTGCTCCTGTCTATGCTCTTGCCGACGAAGCTATGATTGACCCGGCTGACATCGTTTATTGGATTGGCGAAGGCGAGAATGAAGCAATCTTTGCCGTCAACTTCGCTGACCCATCAGATGTGTGCTTTGCATGGGGTTACAGATTTGCTGGTGAAAGCGTCACAATTAAAGAAATGATGCAAGCTATTGCTGATGTTGACCTTCGCTTCGCTTTTACTGATGAACCGTCACAATGGGGTGGCTATATGCTTACCGACCTCTCATTTAACTATAATGAAGTCAATTACGATCTTAATGGTTACAACGCTATGTACAACGTGAACGGTTATCAGTCGTGGTACACTTTTGACGAGCAAACCGTATTCAATGGCGATTTTGTGAAATGGGGTGACTATACTATCGGTACTGAGATCGCTCCTTGGACATACGTTTGGACAACACCAGTGCAGGCTGTTTCGATTTACGACGGTCTTGCAGAAGTTGAGACTTCAGCTTTGAAAGTCTATCCTAACCCTGCTACAGATTACATCATGATTGACACACAGAATTCTGTGTATGTCGAGATTTTTGACATGACAGGCCGTATGGTTCTTACATCAACAGAATCAAAAATCGACGTGAGAAGTCTTGAAACTGGTGTGTATTTCATCCGTGTTAACGGTAATACAACCAAACTCGTTATAAAATGAGAAAACTTTTAATGATATTGATGGCGATGGTGCCGATGGCAGTGTGGGCGCAGACAGGTCCGTTTGCTCCTGCACAAGACAAGCCTGGCACCACTGCCATGCATGCCGACTCATCGGCGTTTGTGGCTTGGGCTACAGACTGCGTCGCCGAACCTGGTCCGATGAACATCTCCAACCCGAGTGCTGGCGTGGCAGGTCAAGGTTGGCCAGCATCCAATGTCATAGGATTCCCTCAAGGGACTATGGGTGTGACATGTTTGGGCGACGGCGGACAAGCGACAGTGACGTTCGCATCACCTATCTGCAACCGTCCAGGTCCAGATTTTGCTGTGTTTGAGAATGGTTTTGCCAACGCACAGAATCCTGACATGTGGTTCCTCGAATTAGGTTTCGTGGAGGTCAGCTCCGATGGCGTGAATTTCTTCCGTTTTCCGGCTATCTCGATGGTGCAGACATTGACACAGATTGGTGGTTTTGCATGCATCGACCCGTCACAAATTCACAATTTGGCCAGTAAATACGGTGCAATGTACGGCACTCCATTCGACCTTGATGAGGTTCCAGATGACCCGCTTCTCAACAAAGACAACATCACTCATGTCCGCATTGTCGATGTCGTTGGTTGTATTCAGCCAGAATATTGCACTTACGACTCACAGGGACATATCGTCAACGATCCATGGCCAACTGCATTTGCATCAGGCGGTATGGATCTCGATGCTGTCGGCGTTATTCACGATTTGGAGCATTTTCCAGGTCCAGGACAAGGAATGGCAGAAAATGAGATTGAAAATGTGGTGATTTATCCGAATCCTGCAAATGATTTCATCCATGTGGTGACATGCAATGGCGCATCTGTGCAGATTTTCAATTCTGTTGGACAGCTGGTTTTGACATCAGAGGAGATGGACATCAACGTGAGTGAATTTCCGAAAGGCGTTTATCTCGTTCGTGTTAACATCAATGAAAATATCGCTACACAACGTTTAATCATTGAATAATCATGAAAAAGATTTGTCCTCGTTGCGGAAAAGAGTTTGAATGCGTGCACTCAATCGATTGTTGGTGTGTGAAAATCAAATTAAGCGACCGTGCGAAGGCGTTTCTGAAAGAAAATTATCAGGATTGTCTGTGTGGACAGTGTTTACAAGAATTGCAGTAGCTACAGCAGCTGCTGCAATTTTTTTTGTCTTTGCGCAGAGTCCTGACTGCAACAAAAACCAAAGCTGCAACCACCAATAACACTATAACTGTCGCTATATTCATATCACTGCACTTGCTATTAAATAAACAACCAAAGCTGCCACCCATGCCACCACGCATTGGAATGCGATGATGACAAACATCCATTTTGTGCCCAATTCACGGCGTATGGCGGCCATTGCAGCCACGCAAGGGGTGTAGAGTAGGCAGAATACCAACATCGAAATGGATGTCGCTAAAGTGAAGAGAGGCATCGCATTTAGCACTTCGAGGGTTGCCACCACGCTTTCCTTCGCCATGAAACCGCTCACGAGGGCTGTCACAATCTGCCACTCGCCGAGGCCAATAGGTTTGAAGATAGGCGCTATCCAGCCTGCTATCATCGCCAAAATGCTGCCTTCGCCGTTTTCAACCATATTGAAGTGGAAGTCGAAGGTCTGGAGGAACCAGATTACCAACGAAGCAATGAAAATGACCGTGAAAGCACGCTGGAGAAAGTCTTTGGTCTTGTCCCACAGCAAGTGAGCCACGTTTTTGGCGCCAGGCATTCTGTAGTTTGGCAGCTCCATCACGAAAGGAGCCACGTCGCCTTTAGTCTTGGAGCATAATGCAACGATGAGACCTACCGCAATACCAAATAAATACAGGCAAATAAGCACTATTCCGCCGTGATGCGGGAAGAAATAATCGGTGAAGAAGGCGTAGATCGGTATTTTTGCCGAGCAGCTCATGAAAGGCGTGAGCAATATAGTACGCCAGCGGTCGTGTGTTGAATGCAATGTCCTTGACGCCATCACAGCAGGCACCGTGCAACCGAAGCCGATGAGCAACGGCACTATGGAATGGCCTGTGAGACCGAGTTTTCTTAAGAAACTGTCGCTGACGAAAGCCACACGTGCCATGTAGCCGCTGTCTTCGAGCAAACTTAGGAAGAAAAACAGCAAAATGATGATTGGCACGAAACTCAAGACTGAGCCGACGCCTCCGAAGATACCGTCAACCACCAGCGACTGCACCGCAGGCGTGACGTTCCAGTTGTATAATGCCCTGCCAACGGCTAGAGCCAGCCAGTCGATGCCTTCGTCAAGCCAATCTTGCAGCGGCGCACCGAGCAAGTCGATTGACAGGTATATGATTCCAATCATCACCAATACAAAAATCGGGATGGCGGTCCATTTGCCTGTGAGTATCTTATCAATACGGCGGCTACGTTGATACTCTTTGCTTTCGTGAGGTTTTACTACAGTTTTCGAACATAGACGCTTGATAAAAGTGAAACGCATTTCGGCCATGGCGGCAGCTCTGTCCAAACCACGTTCCTCCTCCATCTGAAGTATGAGGTGTTCGAGTGTTTCTTTCTCATTTTGAGAGAGTTGCAGAGCGTCGAGCACTATCTTGTCGCCTTCCACGAGTTTCGATGCCGCAAAACGCACCGGTATCTCGGCCCGTTGCGCATGGTCCTCGATGAGGTGCATAATGCTATGCAGGCAGCGATGTACCGCCCCATTGTGGTCGTCTTTGTCGCAAAAGTCCTGACGCACAGGCTCTTCCTGATATTTTGCCACGTGTATGGCGTGGTCAACCAGCTCGTTGACACCCTCGTTTTTTGCTGCCGAGATAGGCACCACAGGCAGTCCGAGTATCTGTTCCATTTCGTTGACACGGATGGTGCCGCCATTGTGGCGAACCTCGTCCATCATGTTGAGCGCCAGCACCATAGGCACGCCAAGCTCCATCAGCTGCATGGTGAGGTAGAGGTTGCGTTCGATGTTGTTGGCATCCACAATGTTGATGATAGCCTTGGGCTTCTGCTGCATGATAAACTCACGCGACACTATCTCCTCATTTGTATATGGAGAAAGAGAGTAAATTCCTGGCAAGTCAGTAACTTGAGTATCTGTATGGCCTTTTATCACGCCGTCTTTACGGTCAACGGTGACGCCAGGGAAGTTGCCCACATGCTGGTTGGAGCCTGTTAGCTGGTTGAAGAGCGTGGTCTTGCCGCAGTTTTGCTGTCCTGCTAAGGCAAATGTCAGCTTAGTGCCTTTCGGCAACGGGTTTTCGTGTGTCTTATCATGATAAATGCCTTCCTCGCCAAGTCCAGGGTGGGCGTTATGGTCAGGAAGAGAGGTGATATACAGCTTGTCGATGTCAAAATCGTCGTTTTCGGTCTCTTTTTCAGAGATTTCAGGCTCGATTTCTATGAGTTTGGCATCGGCTTTACGCAAAGTGAGCGAATATCCGTGAATCATCACCTCCATAGGGTCGCCCATAGGAGCATATTTCACCAGTTTTACAACAGCGTCTGGAATCACGCCCATATCTAGGAAATGCTGGCGTCGAGAGCCGTTTCCTTTAACGGTTTTCACCACCGCCGACTGTCCTGGTTCGAGTTTATCGAGAGTTGTCATTTAATATTTTTTTCTTGCTGCAAAAATACGGTATTATTTGACATCATGATATCCCAATTAATGGGGATTTTTTATACTTTTGCAAAATAAAATGACAGTAAAATGAGGTTTTTAAAGGTAAAAACAGCTTTATTGCTAATATTTGCGGTGGTTTTTCTTTTTGGATGCAAGAAAGAGAAGAACGTAGATGTTGTTTGTAACGACGACAGCCATCAGTATGTCAATTTGGGCTTGCCGAGCGGCACATTGTGGGCTACATGCAATGTGGGAGCAGATAATCCGGAGGATGTAGGCGATTATTTTGCGTGGGGTGAGACCGAAACCAAGGATATTTATGACTGGAAACATTACAAATACAGTGCTTTTGATGATGTCGATTTTAAGTTTACCAAATATTGCACCGATTCAGCTTATGGATACAACGGTTTTGTCGATAATCTGACGGTTTTGGAGTCTGTTGACGATGCTGTGGCGTCCAACTGGGGTGCTGGTTGGCGTATGCCGACGGCTGAGGAGTTTAACGAACTGTATCAAAACACCACCTTTGTTTGGACTACCATAAATGACGTGGAGGGAAGGCTGCTGACAGGACCTAACGGCAACAGCATATTTTTTCCAGCTACTGGTTTTTATCTGGATGGCGAGTTGATATGCAAAGGTCTTGGAATATACTGGTCGAGCAGTTTACAGACAGAAAGCCTGGAGAGCGCGTGGAGCCTGCATTTTGATGATGTAAATTGTCACGTATGCGGCACTTATGAGCGCTGCAGAGGACAAGTTGTTAGAGCTGTGAAAAAGTGAAGAGGTACCAGACGGAATCGAACCGCCGTAAAAGGTTTTGCAGACCTTCGCCTAGCCACTCGGCCATGATACCTTGTTTTCGGACTGCAAAAATACAACATTTTTCAATACGTCCGCATTTTTTCGAAAATTTATTTTTTCCGGCCGTCAATCCATAGCCATAAACGCCACATCAGCCAGCCCCAGGCAAAGAAAAACACATAGAAAACCCACTTCGGCGTCGTAGGCTGGTATGCGTCCTCGTTGACGATTTCGGAGTACTGCTCCGTCGGGATGTCGGCATAATAATAGGCTCCGGCACCGAAGTCGTAGCCATTCACCAAGCCGAACCTGTTCGCCATAATCCAGCCTGCCAAAGCCAAGGTGACTACCACCACAACGATGGTAATCACCTTGAAAATTATGTTTTTTTTATTCATTATTTGAACAAATCGAGGTTCGGCACGTCGAACACCACGCCCGAGAGCAGGAACCACACCGCAAACAATGTGAGGGCGATGTTGAACAGCTGTCCGACGATGTACAGCCACAGAACCTTGCCGCCCTGCATCTGCTTGAAGAGGGTCTTGAAGTTGGTGTCCAAACCGATGCTGGTGAATGCCAAAACGAAGGCCCAGTTCTTGTACTGGTCAAGTACTCCGTTGATGGCCTTCACAGCCGAAACACCGCCAAAATCCATGCCTTTGGTGAGTGGCATGATGACGAACGATGCCACCAGCGATGCCACGAAGAAACCGATGATGAACTTCGGGAAACGGTTCCAGATCTCGCCAGCGCCGACCTTGCTGTCACCAGTCTTATCGACCTTCAAAGCAAAGAAAACAGCCACGAAGAAGGCGATGAAACCGATGAGGATGTTCTGAATCATCTTGACCATCGATGCCACCTGCTCAGCTTCAGGTCCGAGAGCGTTACCTGCCAAAACCACAGCGCCTGTCGAATCGACAGTGCCGCCGATGAGCGCGCCGCCCATCATCTGGTTCATGCCTGCCCAACGGATGATCATAGGCTCAAACACCATCATCAAAATGGTGAAGATGATAGAGATGGAGATTGCCAACGAGAGGTCTTCTTTCTTTGCCTTCGCAGCGGCTCCAGTGGCAATAGCTGCCGATGTGCCGCACACCGAAGTGGCTGATGCCAAAGTGATTACCAACGGCTTATTGCCGATTTTCAACACCTTGGTGCCAAACCACCACATGAAGATGATGACGATAGGTGTTACAATCCAAGCGATGCCGAGACCATAGCCGGCAAATTTATAGATGTTGCTGAACAACACCGAGAATCCCATGATGACCAAGCCGGTCTTGATGTAAAACTCAGTCCTGATTGCAGGTTTCAGCCATTCTGGAGTGCCAACGGTGTTGGAAATCAACAAACCGATGAGCAATGCCCAGAATGCCCACTCGAGGTACATCTTGAGTGTGAATTCGGCGCTTATCATCCTCACAAGGATGCAGATGATAAATAAAACAAGGTAGGCAGGAATGAACTTGCTGAGTTTCTCGCCCTGTAGCTTGATGCCGATGCCGAACAAAATTCCTGTCACCAGGAAGGTGCGAAGCAACTTAATCCAGAAAGTGCCGTTGCCGAACTGTGAGGCAAGCGATTTCTTCTCCTCGACGTTTTCCCACCAGTGCCATGTGCCGAATTTCAAAGCCGAGAAGTCAAACCAGCCAGCCAAAACCGACACAGCACCTATCGCGATGACGATGAATCCAATCCACACCGCCAACCAGTCTTCTTTTTTCAATAAATCAGAGTTTGCCATAACTAATTGATATTTAATGGTTTATACTTAGAATTTATAGCTTACCATGCATTTAATACAATGGCTGTTTTTGCCTTCAGTCTCTTCAATCGAACCTTCTTTGTAAACGGTTTTCTGGATGAGCTGGTAGTTAATCTTAAGGCTCAAGAACTTATATGGACGATAGTCGATACCGCAACTGATAATGTTATATGGATCTGTTTTGACATCGATGTTCTTCGCAAAACGATCATAACGTGCATAAGCCAAGAGTCTCATTGGGTTTTCATGGCATGTGAAATCGAACCAGTAGCCGGCGACTGCATACATACCGTTACTGTTGTATGATGAAACTTCACTACCAACTATTGAATCCGTTACGATCGGGTCATAAACGTCTTTCATAGTACCTGTTTGACCTGCAATGTATTCGGCGCGTGCAACGACTTTGTTGTTGTTGAACTCAGCACCAAATCCGTAACGCTCTCTCTTCAAGGCTTTTGCTCCATAATGGCCTGTGTAGTATGAACCTGAAATTGTCAAAGTCTTGATAGGCTTGATATTCAAACGGCCGACCAGCTCTTTCTCTTTGTTTTCGTCAGAACTTTGCATCTTGTTGCTTGTTCCATCGTTAATCAGTTTGTAAGGACCTGTTCCGTTGAAAACACCAACGCTGTAATCGAAAAGATAATGTTCATCTTTGCCGATTTTCATGAATTTTCCTGTGAACATGACACCGAGGTCACGGCCGAGACCGCCAACGCCGCAAACATCGCTGTAGCCAACGAGTTTGGATATGACATCACCGTAATCTACAGCCTCGAGATCAACAGGATTGATAGGGCTCTCAATAGAGAATGGGAGCTTGAACTGGCCGAACTGTACCGCAAATGCGTCGCAGAATTTTGCCTTCACATAAGCGTCGACAAGAGTCGGAACACTGCTGAAGTCGCCTTGAATCTTATAAGAAATGACTTTGTTGAGATCACCGCTTACCGACATACGAACACGACGCATACGGAATGAATTGTCGATGTTGTCCTGATCATGAATGTCAACCTGATAAAGCCCTTGGACGAATCCGCTGACCTTAACTTTGTCGTTGTTTTGTGCAAATGTTAAGCTGCTGATAATCATCAGAGTAGCTAACATAATGAGTCTGATTTTTCTCATAAAAACATAATTTAGTTAATAATTTTTTTCGTTTTCGGGTACAAAAATACAAAAAAAGTAAACGCTTTTACTAAAAATAGTAAAATATTTTACTTTTTAACAAAAAAATCAAATAATAAACGAATGATTTTTTGAAAATGAATTAGAATTTGAAGTTCAGAATAGCTACAATGCCATGACCTTCCTTACCATTTTCCCAGCTTTCAAACTGATAGTTGAGCTTGAAATTCAGTTGGTTTATCAGCAAATAGTATATGCTTGCTGTAAAATAATTTGCAACACCTTTTTCAATAGAAGTGTCGGTGTCGATTCTGTCGTAACGCAGCACCGGCATGATTTTCTGCTTGCCTTTGCATATGTTGAACCAATATCCAGCTACGGCATAAAAACCGTTACTTTGTACAGTTCTGTCAATGTGACCCGTTTCGGCTCCGATATACTCCGAACGTATGACAAGTCGTTCGTTTTTGTATTGAACACCGACGGTCCAGCGGTTGAATTTGCCTTGATTTACAGTATCGCAGAAATAATCGCCAACACGAAGCGCTCCGGTGACCGTGAAATTTTTTATCGGGTGTAAATCCAGACGACCGACAAATGCCTTATTATTGTTGTTATCAATATTGTTGATGCCGTTTCCGTTGAATATTCCGGCTTTATACTCTACAAAATTTTTAAACAATTTGCCGCTTGCCATCACACCGATGTCGCAGCCGAGAGCGCCAAGAGGGGAGATATAGCTATACTCATATCCCACAAGCTGTTTGATGGCGTTGCCATAGTCGAAAATCTCACATCCGAAGGCGGGATTCATGTCGTTTTCAATGGTAAAAGGTGTCTTAAACTGACCTGCTTGAATGGCGAAAGCGTTGCAGACTGTATATTTGACCATAGCGTTCACAAGCATGGGTTTCCTGACGAAGTCGCCGCTCACAGCCCAAGAGAGCTTGTCGGTCAAATCACCGTTTAAACTTAGGCAGACACGATGAAAACGGAATGTATTACTCTGATTGTTGAAATCTTTGTCGAAGTCGGCATCAAAACGAAACTGTGCAAACCCGGATATCTTTGGGGTTCTATCAACTTTTTCTTGTGCAAATGACAAAACACTGACTGTCAAAGCGATAATCAGAAATAAAAATTTTCTCATTTTAAAACTTGTTAATCTTATCAAGAAATATCTTGTAAATCCTGTTAATCCTGTCTAAAAAACAAAAATCCTGTCGCTATTCCGCTAACACTGTAATCTTGTTTTCCAGCACCTCGCAGACGCCGCCTTTTATATCGAAAAACTTTTGTTTTCCGTTCGATGTCTGCACCTTGGCGCGTCCCGGACCCAGTGCCGCTATCATCGGGGCGTGGTTGTTCAAAATCTCGAACAGACCGTCGCTGCCGGGTAGCTGCACAAGGTCAACGTCGCCGCTGAAAATCTGCTTGTCGGGAGATGTAATCTCAAGTTTCATGGCTTACTCCTTGCTTTCTTCCAACATCTTCTTGCCTTTCTCGATGGCTTCCTCTATGGTTCCCACGAGGTTGAATGCGGCCTCAGGATACTGATCGACTTCGCCGTCCATAATCATGTTGAAGCCCTTAATGGTGTCTTCAATCTTGACGGTGGCGCCTTTCATGCCTGTAAACTGCTCTGCCACGGTGAATGGCTGCGAGAGGAAACGCTGTACACGACGTGCGCGGTGCACTGTGAGCTTGTCTTCTTCCGAAAGCTCGTCCATACCGAGGATGGCGATGATATCTTGCAACTCCTTGTATCTCTGGAGGATGTTCTTCACGCGCTGTGCTGTGTTGTAATGCTCCTCGCCGACGACATCAGGAGTAAGAATTCTTGATGTTGAGTCGAGTGGGTCAACGGCAGGGTAGATGCCTAATTCAGCGATTTTACGGCTCAAAACCGTAGTAGCATCCAAGTGTGCGAAAGTGGTTGCAGGTGCCGGGTCTGTCAAGTCGTCGGCAGGCACATAAACGGCCTGCACCGATGTGATGGATCCGCTCTTTGTCGAGGTGATGCGCTCCTGCATCAAACCCATCTCCGATGCCAATGTAGGCTGATAACCCACCGCCGAAGGCATACGTCCCAAAAGTGCCGACACCTCTGAACCTGCCTGCGTGAAACGGAAGATGTTGTCGATGAAGAACATGATGTCGCGTCCCGCTGTCTCGCCGTCACCGTCACGGAAATATTCTGCCATGCTCAAGCCCGAGAGAGCCACTCTTGCACGTGCTCCTGGCGGCTCGTTCATCTGTCCGAACACCAGCGTGGCCTGCGATTTGCCGAGTTCTTCGTAATCGACTTTGTCGATAGGCCAGTTGCCTTTCGCCATCTCTTCCTGGAACTCTTTTCCATATTTGATGACGCCTGCTTCAATCATATCACGGAGGAGGTCGTTGCCTTCACGGGTACGCTCGCCAACGCCAGCAAACACTGTCATACCAGAATACAGCTTTGCGATGTTGTTGATAAGCTCCATGATGAGCACGGTCTTACCGACACCGGCGCCGCCAAACAGACCGATTTTACCGCCTTTGGCATACGGCTCAATCAAGTCGATGACCTTGATACCGGTGAACAGAATCTCTTGTTTTGTCGAGAGGTTCTCGAATTTCGGAGGCTCGCGGTGTATGCTGTTGCGTTTCTTCGACTCGACAGGTTTCAAGCCGTCGATGCTCTGTCCGATAACGTTAAACAGACGTCCTTTCACCTGTTCGCCTGTAGGCATGGTGATAGGATGGCCGAGTGCACGCACCTCCATGCCTCGACGCAAACCGTCGGTCGAATCCATAGCGATGGTACGCATGGTGTTCTCTCCAATGTCCTGCTGAACCTCGGTGATAATCTTGTCGCCGTTATCACGAGTGATTTCAAGGGCATCCATCAGCTTGGGAAGATTATTCTCATCTTCAAAAGCTACGTCAACGACAGGTCCGATGATCTGTACTATGTGACCTTTAATCTCTTTCTCCATCTTGTTTTTCAACTCCTATGATTGATTCAAAATTTCTGATAAAACTCCATTGGAATATTATCAGGTAAAAAATCCCGATTGTTATAGCGCTGTCGGCTATATTGAACACCGGGCTGAAAAATATTTCGCCGCCAAGCCACGGCACCCATTCCGGGAAGGTGAAAAGCGGGAAATACAGCATATCAACGACTTTTCCATGCATGAAGCCAGCATAGTCGAAGATGAGGCCGTAAAACATCCCGTCGATGATGTTGCCCAACGCCCCCGCTATGATGAGCGAGACGCCGAACAACGGGCCAAACTTCACGTTTTTCTTCACCATCTTCCAGAGTATCCATATCATCAGAACCACAGCAATGACACGGAAGAGGCTAAGAAAAATCTTACCCCATCCTGCGCCGGAAAACTCCCATCCGAACGCCATGCCGTTGTTCTCGATGAACAGAATCTGAAACCACTTCCCAAAAACAGGAATAGCCTCACCGATTGTCATCGTCATCTTGACTAGAATCTTTGAAATCTGGTCAAGCAACAAAACCAAAATAATGACAATCAGTGGCTTTTTCATTTCTTCTTGTTCTGATTCATTTTGGCTTCGACGCTGAGTGTGGCGTGCGGCACTGCGCGCAGACGCTCCTTAGGGATGAGCTTGCCTGTCACGCGGCAGATGCCGTAAGTCTTGTTCTCAATGCGAATCAAAGCATTCTCGAGATTCTTGATGTATTTGATTTGACGGACCGCGAGGGCGCTGTTTTCCTCTTTCGACAATACTGCAGCACCTTCTTCCAAAATCTTGAATGTAGGTGCCGTGTCGTCAGAGTCGTTACCGCTGGCAACGTTTTCCTGCAACAAGGCAAGGTCTTTGCGTGCCTGAGCCAGTCTTTCAAGAATCAATTCCTTGAATTCAGCCAGTTCTTCGTCAGAATATCTGGTTTTTTCTGATGTGTTGACTGTTTCTTCCATATCGTTCTATTTAGTTAAGCTTTTTGAATCATTATTTTTGCCGAAATCTTATCCACAAGCTCCTGAGCATCAACGCCTTCGAGGTTGTCAACCATCTTCAGCGTCGCCAATGTCTCGTTGCAGATGTACTCTCCGAAACGCTCCACCGGCTTCATGATGTCGGCGTTCTTTTCTATCGTCAAGATAATCTTGTCGGTGACCTCCAAGCCGCTGTCTTTTCTCATGTTCTGCACACGGTTGATGATCTCTCTTGCGAGACCTTCCTCAAACAGCTCCTGCGAGATGGTTATGTCGAGGGCAACGGTCATGTTGTCCTGTGTTGTCACTGTCCAGCCTGGGATGTCCTCCGTGGTGATGAGTGCGTCTTCAAGAATGAGGTTAACTTCCTGACCTTCAACGGTGATGGTGGCTCCACCATTCTTTTCGAAGTTGCGGATGTCTTCCTGACTCATGGTGTTGAAATACTTCGTGAGCTGTCCCATAAGCTTGGCGTAACGTGTCTTCAACGAGGCGAAGTTCGGTCTTACCTTCTTCACCAAGATGTTGAGTTCGCCAGTGAGATATTCCACTTTCTTCACGTTGACTTCCGAAAGGATGAGGCCTTCGACTTTCTGAAGCTGCTGCATCATCTCGTCGTTGAGCACCGGTATCATTATTCTCGACAATGGCTGACGCACGCGGATGTTGGCTTTCTTTCTCAACGAAAGCACCATTGATGCAACCAGCTGTGCCATCTCCATGCGCTCTTCGAGTTTCTTGTCGATGTATTTCTCGTTTGCCTTCGGGAATCTTGTCAGATGCACTGATTCAGCGCTGTCGCGGTGTGTCACGGCGTTGAGGTCGCGATAAAGCTGCTCGCTGAAGAACGGCGCGATAGGCGAGATGAGGCGTGCCAAGGTGTCCAAACATGTGTATAATGTCTGATATGCCGAGGTCTTGTCCTCCGAGCCGTTGCTCTTCCAGAAACGACGGCGTGACAAGCGCACGTACCAGTTGCTCAAATGAGCGTCAACGAAGTTGCCAATGGCGCGTCCTGCCTTTGTTGGCTCGTAGCTCTCGTAGTCTTTCTCGACTTCCAAAACCAATGAGTTAAGCTCCGAAAGAATCCATCTGTCGATTTCAGGACGTTTCTCAAATGGGATGTCGGCTTCTTTGTACTCAAATCCGTCGATGTTGGCGTAGAGTGCGAAGAATGCGTAGGTGTTGTATAATGTTCCGAAGAACTTGCGGCGGACATCGTCAACGCCGTCTTCGTCGAATTTCAGGTTGTCCCAAGGCTGCGAGTTGGTCATCATGTACCATCTCACGGCGTCGGCTCCGTATTTCTCGATGGCTCCGAACGGATCGACGGCATTGCCAAGACGTTTTGACATTTTGTTGCCGTTCTTGTCGAGCACCAAACCGTTGGAAATCACGTTCTTATACGCCACCGAGTCGAAGCACATCGTTGCGATGGCGTGCAAGGTGAAGAACCAACCACGTGTCTGATCGACGCCCTCGGCGATGAAGTCTGCCGGGAAGGTCTTTTCATTGAGCTGACCTGGTTTGCCCATATAATGGATCTGTGCGTATGGCATCGCGCCTGAGTCAAACCACACGTCGATGAGGTCCGGCTCACGGAACATCTTCTTGCCTGATTTTGAAACCAAAACCACGCCATCGATATATGGTCTGTGTAGGTCAAACTTGGTGTAATCCTCTGATTTATAAGGATTTTCCTTCATAAATCCTGCTTTGATAGATTTTTCAATCTCTTCGCGGAGTTCAGCCACGCTGCCGATGCAAATCTCTTCGTTGCCGTCTTCGGTGCGCCAGATTGGCAGTGGAGTGCCCCAATAACGTGAACGTGAGAGGTTCCAATCGACGAGGTTCTCGAGCCAGTTGCCGAAACGACCGCTACCTGTTGCCTCAGGCTTCCAGTTGATGGTCTTGTTAAGCTCTATCATCCTGTCTTTCAACGCAGTAGTCTTGATGAACCAGCTGTCGAGAGGGTAGTAGAGGACAGGTTTGTCGGTGCGCCAGCAGTGCGGATAGTTGTGGGTGTGTTTCTCGCTCTTGAAGAGCTTGCCCTGTTCCTTCAGCATGATGACGATCTCGACATCCAACGACATGTCTTTGTCGGTTTTTGTCGAGTCGTAGGCGTTTTTCACGAATTTGCCTGCGTATTTCTTATATTCTTCAACATCAACGTGGGTCTTAACCCATTCAGGATCAAGGTCTTCGAGGAGGAAGAACTTACCAGTCTTATCGACCATCGGCTGTACCTTGCTGTCTTTGTCGATGAGATGCAGTGGCGGGATGTTGGTCTGTTTTGCAACACGGTTATCGTCGGCACCAAAAGTAGGAGCGATGTGGACGATGCCGGTACCATCTTCTGTTGTGACGTAGTCGCCAGGAATCACGCGGAATCCGTCGCCGTCAGGTTTCACCCATGGGATGAGCGGCTCATAGTCGAGACCTGCGAGTTCTTTTCCTTTGCAAGTGCCAAGCACCTCGTAAGGAAGCTTCTTGTCGCCGACTTTCCAGTCTTCAAACTTCGGTTTTTCCTCTTCTGATGGGAAGAACGATGCCATCAACGGCTTTCCGATGATGATGTAAATCTGCTCACCGTTGTTCGGATTCACTGTCTTCACGAGGTTGTACTCGATGCCAGGACCCACTGCCAATGCTGTGTTCGACGGCAATGTCCATGGTGTTGTGGTCCATGCCACAATTCTCACATCGTGGAAGTTCACATCGACACCGAATGGAAGCTTTTCAAATTTACGCTGGTCAGCTTTCAGGCGGAACATTGCCACGCAGGTGAGGTCTTTCACATCGCGGTAGCAGCCAGGCATGTTAAGCTCGTGTGAGCTGAGTCCTGTTCCGGCAGCCGGCGAATAAGGCTGGATGGTGTATCCTTTATAGAGTAACCCCTTGTTATACAGGTCTTTAAGCAAGAACCAGAGGGTCTCGATATATTCGTTTGTGAAGGTGATGTAAGGATTGGTGAGATCGACCCAATAACCCATCTGGCGTGTGAGTTCGTCCCAGCGGTCCTTGTATTTCATCACTTCCTCGCGGCAAGTCTTGTTATACTCATCCACACTGATTTTCTTGCCGATATCTTCCTTTGTGATGTCGAGTTTTTTCTCAACGCCAAGCTCCACTGGCAGTCCGTGGGTATCCCATCCTGCCTTGCGGCTCACGTGTTTTCCCTTTAAAGTCTGGAAACGGCAGAAAGTGTCCTTAATGGTGCGCGCCATCACGTGATGGATGCCAGGCATGCCGTTTGCCGACGGCGGTCCCTCGTAAAAAACGTAGGCTGTGCCGTTCTTTGTGTTTTCCAAACTCTTGTTGAAGATGTCGTTGTCTTCCCAATACTTGCGGATCTCATCAGCTATGTTGGTGAGATTCAAAAACTTATACTCGCGATATCCGTTCTTCATAAAACGTGTTTTATTTTCTAAATAATCTGCAAAGATATAAAAAAATTATTGATTTTAATTGATATTATTTAAAGTTTTTTTAATTTTGCGGAGAAATTCATCGTTTTGAAATAAAATTTGGCAAATATGAAATTAAATTATTCTATTGGAATCGATATCGGAGGCACCAACACCGACATCGGAATCGTCCGTGCTGACGGAAAAATCATCGACAAGGAAAACCTGCACACCAACGAGTATTACGATGCGGCGCTTTATGTGAAAGATGTGGCCGACAAGATTAAAATCTTGCTTGAAAGAAATAACATTTCTGAGATCGACGGCATCGGTATCGGTGCTCCGAATGGAAACACTTATACCGGCAGTATAGACAAGGCTCCGAACCTCAACTTCAAAGGTCAGGTGAAGCTTGCCGAGATGATGAGGCAACACATTGACACTAAAGTAGTTGTGTCGAACGATGCCAACGCTGCAGCTTATGGCGAGATGATTTACGGCGGTGCCAAAAACCTCGACCATTTCATCACTTTCACGCTTGGAACAGGTGTTGGAAGCGGCATCATCATCGACAGGAAACTGGTTTTGGGTTCTACAAGCACTGCGGGTGAGCTTGGTCATTCAATCATCATCATCAATGGTCGCCAGTGCGGCTGCGGACGACAAGGATGCTTGGAGACTTACACCTCGGCGCGTGGCATATGCCGCACCGCTCTCGAGATGATGGAGCAAAACCCTGCATATAACGGCGTTTTGAGACAGATTGACCCAGATAAAATAACCTCTAAAATGGTTGGTGACGCTGCCAATGCCGGCGACCCGATAGGTATCATGACGTTCGAAAACGTTGGTTATCTCCTCGGAATCGCGATGGCAAATGCAGTGACATTCTCCGCTCCACAGGCAATCTTCCTCATGGGAGGTCCCGTGCACGCTGGCGAGGTGCTGATGAAGCCTCTACGCAAGTCGTTCGACGAGCATCTGCTGAATATCTTTAAAGGTACAGTGGAAATATGTGTTTCGGAACTCGCCGACAACGAGGTGGCAATTTTAGGTGCCGCAGCGTTGTGTAAACTATAAAAATTGTATCGGCGAAAATACTAAACATCCTACCAGTGCGAACAGCGTCACCGTAACAAGTGACAATGCGAACACTGGTTTGTTTTTGTGGAAAAACTTCCTGATAACCAATGCCATAATCGGTATCGACATAACTGGAAGCATCGGGACGAACAGCCACACCGGACGGTTACGTTTCATTATGACGATTTTCTTAGCTCTTTTAAGATTCTTAGCTGAAGGATGCTTTCTTTTTTTATTCAGCACATCCATGAGAGCGCCAAAACCATAGTAAAACATGATAAATCCAGAGATGGCTCCGACTGCCGTGGCTGCAAATGTAGTCCAAAACGACAGCCCTGCCGCGAAGCCTGCCGCCGGCGCGAAAAACGTCTTAACAAGCGACGCCAAAACCACTGAAAGAATCTTCCAAAACATTTTTATTGCATCAATTCAAAAAAGTTGTATCTTTGCAGCCGCAAACAAGCCACTTTAGCTCAGTTGGTAGAGCAACGCATTCGTAATGCGTAGGTCGTTGGTTCGAGTCCGACACGTGGCTCTTTTTTTATTTGTCAAGTATCTGATACACAGAGTTATTCGACTTGAACTCTGGCACAATGACTTTCATCTGCTTAACAATCTCAAAGTCGTTGCATGTCGGCAAAACCTCCAAAAGCTTACTAATTTCGTTGTTAACCTCTTCTTCAGTATATTCGCGAACCTTGGCGCGCATAATCTTCGGATGCTCGGTCGGGATTGTGTTTTCTTTCGTTGCCAACAGCTCTTCGTACAGCTTCTCACCAGGACGCAGACCTGTAATCTCAATATGAACGTCAGGCATGTGCGACAGCTTAATCATCTTGCTTGCCAAGTCGTAAATCTTGACAGGCTTGCCCATGTCGAACACAAAGATATCGTCGTCATCACCAATGGCACCGGCTTCCAAAACCAAGCTACATGCCTCAGGAATCGTCATGAAGTAACGGATGATGTTTCTGTCGGTGACTGTCAATGGTCCGCCGTGAGATAACTGCTTCTTAAACAATGGGATAACTGAACCGTTTGAGCCCAAAACGTTACCAAAACGAGTGGTCACAAACTTGGTGTTGCTGTTACGGCTTTGTGTGTAAATCTCGGCGATACGCTTCGTCGCACCCATCACGTTGGTCGGGTTGACAGCCTTGTCGGTGGATATCATCACAAACTTCTCAACGCCATATTTTATTGCCAAATCGGCTATCAACTTAGTTCCGAACACGTTTACAAACACCGCTTCGTAAGGGAAACTCTCCATCAGAGGGACGTGTTTGTAGGCGGCTGCGTGGTATATAATCTGAGGTTGGTATTTTTCAAACACTTCAGTCATCTTGTTGATATCCTTGACGTTACCAACCACAAACTCCTTCGGTACCGCAATGTGTTTGTATGGCTCTTCGTTGTTCAGTTCAAACTGCAAGTCGTACATCGGTGACTCTGCTTGGTCGAACATCACAAGGCGTTTCGGGTTGTGCTGCAGCACCTGACGGCAAATCTCGCTACCGATTGAGCCTGCTGCGCCTGTCACCATCACCACCTTGCCCTCCAGCTCGTGTTTCACGTTTTCCTTACCTAAGACGATAGGCTCTCTTTCGAGTAAATCTTCAATCTTAATCTCTTGAATCTGATTGAAATTCAAATGATCGCCGTTAATCCATGAATCAACATGCGGAATTGATTTTACTGAGACGCCTAGTTCGATGAGTTTGTTGACAATATCATTACGTTTGTCGATATTCAAACTTGGCATCGCCAAAATAATCATATCGACATGATATTTCTCGATAAATCCTTTGTTTAAAACGGAATCAGGCTTGCGAATCTTAACTCCGTTGATTGATTTACCGATTTTTGAAGACGAGTCATCGACGAAAGAAACGATGTTGTATTGTGTCGAAGTGTCTTGATACAGAGCGTTTTGCGTGATAGGACCAGCATCACCGGCACCATAAATCACCACGTTGATTTTATTAGGCTGCGGGCGCAGATATTCGTTATAGATTCGACGGATGATAAGTCGTCCGAACACCATGAAGACCAAAGCGACAATGCATGTGAGCAATATCGTCAGATAATTTGGGAAAAACGCATCTAAGAATTTTATTGCTGCGAAGTTGTTTATTAAAAACCTGCAGATACAAAGAGTCAGAAAGACCCAAATCGTGGTCTTGGAAATCTGTTCGATATCTTTAAAACCGGTATATCTGATAAGTCCTTTGTAAGAGCCTGTTATCAAGAACCCCAAGACAAAAAACACCAAAATTGATGTCATGGCTTTGAAGAACCACCAACCCACCTTGCTGTAATCGGGATAGTAGCCAATCAGAGGCACAAAACATATGGCCACCAATACGATAAATATATCAAAGGCAAGGACGTAAAGCCTTGATAATGAGCCTGAATTTCGTTTTCCGAAAAACAGTCTCGCAATATTCATCATAAATTTCTTCATAATAACACGATTTTATCAAATAACTATTTTTGCCACTCTTTAATAAGTTGTTCGTCTTGCATCTTACAGATGAGGAGACAGTTGTTGTCATCTACAACTATATAATTATCAAGACCTTGCACAATAACTTTCTTTCTTCCATATGAACGCGTGATGCAGTTTTTGCTGTCAACCATCTGGATATTTTCACCAATGATGGCGTTGCCGTTGGCGTCGTATGGTATATGTGTGTACAGGCTGCCCCAAGTGCCGATGTCGCTCCATCCGAAGCTTGCCGGATACACGAAGACATCTTTCGATTTCTCCATCACCGCATAGTCGATGCTGATGTTCGGGCATGTCGGGAACAACTCATCGATGATGTCTTGTTCGTTGTTTTTATAGAAATGAGGCTCGATTTTGTCGAAAACTGCCGCCAAATCCGGTACGAGCTTGGCGATAGTGTTGACGACTGTCTTCACATTCCAGATGAAGATGCCAGCATTCCAGTAATAACCGCCGTCGGCAATATATTTCTTGGCTGTTGCAAGGTCAGGTTTCTCTTTGAAAGCCTCCACTTTCTGGATTTTTTCTTTTGATGTTGCATCCAACGCCTTGATGTAGCCGTATCCAGTCTCAGGTCTCGTCGGCATCATGCCGAGTGTCACAATGACGTCGTTTTTCTTGGTATATTCCAATGATTCTTTAATCACCTCTTGGAAATGCGGCACGTCGAGCACCAGATGGTCGGCAGGTGAGAACACGAGATTAGCCTTCGGATATTTGGCATAGATTTTACGGCTCACATATTCGATGCAAGGGGCTGTATTGCGCATACAAGGCTCCATAAGTATCTGTGTGTCAGGTACTTGAGGAAGCTGTTCCTTTACAATGTCCTTATATTTTTTTGATGTCACAATCCACACATGGTCAGGCTCAATGATGCCGGCAAAACGCTCGACGGTGAGCTGGATCATGGTCTTCCCGATGCCCATCACGTCGATAAACTGTTTCGGCTTCTCTGGTATCGACATCGGCCAAAAACGCGAGCCAACGCCGCCAGCCATAATAATAAGGTGATTGTTATTCATGTCTGTCATTATTCAAAAATACACTCTGCAAAATTAAACAATAATTTTTATTTGTCAATCTTAAAGCATGTTTTTCCTTCGCGATAGGCTTTTTCCCATTCCCAGGCGCTGCGTGTCATGTCGTCGAGGGTACGCTCTGCCTTCCAGCCCAACTCCTTATTAGTATAAGATGGGTCGGCCCAGATTTTTACGATGTCGCCAGCTCTACGCCCCACGATTTCGTATTTCAGTTTGAGATTGTTGCTTCTCTCGAATGACTTGATGATATCCAAAACCGAGTAACCGGTGCCTGTTCCTACGTTGAAAACCTCGAAATTGGCTTTCATCTTGCCTTGAATCATGCGTTCGACGGCCTTCACATGGGCTTTTGCCAAATCCATGATATGGATATAGTCGCGTATTGGCGTGCCGTCGGGCGTGTCATAGTCGTTACCAAACACTCTCAGGAACGGCCTGATGCCGTAAGCTGTCTGGGTGACATATGGCATGAGGTTGTTTGGCACTCCGAACGGAAGCTCGCCCAACTTTGCGCTCTCGTGCGCCCCAACAGGGTTGAAATAACGTAGAGCGATGGCGTTCAAGCCTTTATAAGCCACAATGCAGTCCTGCATTATCTCCTCGGCAATCTGTTTTGTGTTGCCGTAAGGACACTCAGCCTTCTTAATCGGGGCTTTCTCCGAGATAGGCAGGTTTTCTGGGTCAGGCTCGCCATAAACGGTGCACGACGACGAGAAAACGAGGTTATGAACACCGTATTTGTTCATCGACTCAAGGATGTTCATCAATGAATCAAGGTTGTTGCGATAGTATTTCAGCGGTTGTTCCACCGACTCACCCACGGCTTTGTGTGCGGCGAAGTGTATCACGCCTTTTATACCCTGGTGACGACGGAAAAAGTCATCTACTTTGGTTCTGTCGGCAAGGTCAAACTGCTCAAACTCAGGTTTCTTGCCAGTTATCGAGGCTATCGCGTCGAGTGCTTCAATCCTCGAGTTAAACAAGGCATCAACGATGATTACGTCGTAACCCTGCTGCTGCAGTTCGACTGTTGTGTGCGAACCGATAAACCCTGTTCCTCCAGTGACTAATATCTTCATTTTCAATTATTTATCTCCAACCAAATGGATGATTCGACAATGGCAATTTTGCCAGTGGATGATAATCTCCTACCAATCCGATTGGCTTTGCGTTTCTAATCTCATACACTATTTCGATGCAGTTTCTGGCTTCGGAAATCCTGAATCCTTCGCCTGCAAGAATCTTCTCGTAGCTCTTGGTATGCAGCTCTGTGAAACCGGCGCTGAACTCGAATTCCGAGCCGTCGATCATGATGGTGCGATAGGTCTTTTTCTCGCCTTGTACCGCATTTTCCGGAAGTGTATCAGCGTTGATACTCAGGAAGTAACGCACACGAGCCTTAGGCATCTCGAGGTATCCGGCCACGCGGTCGTGAGTGGATACATGGACCACGTTTTTTGTCACCGGACCGAAGATCCACGAGAGCATGTCATAAAAATGAATGCCGATATTTGTGGCGATACCGCCGCTCTTGTTTTCGTTGCCTTTCCAAGAGGTGTAATACCAGTTGCCGCGGGCAGTTATATATGTCAGATCGACGTCATAGACCTTGTCTTTTGGGCCTTCGTCGATTTTCTTTTTCAATGCCACAATAGAGTCATGGAGACGTAACTGCAAGATTGTATAGGCTTTATGTCCTGTCGCTTGCTCCATTTTCTCCAATGCGTCGATGTTCCAAGGGTTCAGAACCACCGGCTTCTCGCAAATCACATCCGCACCAAGTCTCAAACCGTATCTTGTGTGTGCGTCGTGCAAATAGTTTGGCGTACATACGGTTACGAAATCTATATTGGTGCCGCGCTCAATCAAACGTGTGTTGTGGCGGTCGAACAGCTCTTGTTCGGTGAAAAACGCCGCATTCGGGAAATAGCTGTCCATGATGCCAACCGAGTCGCTCTTGTCGTAGGCCGAAACCATGTTGTTTCCCGTGTCTTTTATAGCTTTTAAATGTCGTGGAGCTATGTAACCACCAACTCCTATCAGAGCAAAATTCTTCATTCTTTTATCTTTAATCTATTATCTTTTATCTCGTATTCCCTACCACATTTACATTTCAAATCTTCATTCAGTTTTTTTCCGCACTCGCAAACCCATCCTATTTGTCGTGCTGGCACTCCTGCCATCAGGGCGTAGTCTGGGACGTCTTTGGTGACGACGGCTCCTGCCGCTATCAAGGCGCTCTTTCCGACGGTGTGGCCGCAAACCACGGTGCAGTTGGCACCCAGCGACGCACCTTCTTTAATTAATGTCTTAGCATAAACGCCGTGTACCGGAAAGTGCGCTCTTGGGGTCATGACGTTGGTAAATACACAGCTAGGACCGCAGAACACGTTGTCTTCAATCTCCACTCCCTCATACACCGACACGTTGTTCTGAATCCTGACTCCGTTTCCAATCTTTACGTTGTTTCCAATGTTGACATTCTGTCCCAACGAGCAGTTTTTTCCTAAAATCGCGCCTTTCTGGATATGACAGAAATGCCAGATTTTGGTGCCGTCGCCCACGACGGCACCATCGTCTATGTAACTCGATTCGTGTTTAAAAAACATTATAAGTTAGCTTTTTCAATGTCTTTGAAATAGTTCACCGTGCCGACTTTCAGCTCTTCTGTTGCTGCGTCGTCGCATACGATGATGCCTTTAGGGTGCATCTGCAGTGCGCTGACGGTGCAGAGATGGCAAACTCCGCCTTCGATAGCTGCTGCCAAAGCACGTGCCTTGTTGTGACCGTTGGCGAGAATCATCACCTCGTCGCTGTCCATCACTGTGCCAACGCCAACTGTCAAAGCGGTTTTAGGCACCTTGTTGATGTCGTTTTCAAAGAAACGTGAGTTGGCAATGATAGTATCGGTTGTCAATGACTTCACTCTTGTGCGTGACTGCAGTGATGAGCCAGGCTCGTTGAATGCAATGTGGCCGTCAGGACCGATACCGCCCATGAAAAGATGGATACCGCCGTATTTCTTGATTCTGGCCTCGTAGTCGGCACATTCTTTCTCAAGATCTTTGGCGTTGCCATTCAAAATATTGACGTTTTCTTTCTTAATGTCGATATGTTTGAAGAAGTTGTTCCACATGAATGAGTGGTAGCTCTCTGGGTGGTTTTCAGGGATGTTGACGTATTCGTCCATGTTGAATGTCACCACGTTTTTAAACGACACCTTGCCGGCTTTGTAAGCTTCGATGAGGCATTTGTAAGTCCCGATAGGTGTTGAGCCTGTTGGCAATCCGAGGATGAACGGCTTCTTTGCCGTTGGCTTGAACTCGTTTATTCTGCGGACGATATGATTTGCCGCCCACTGTGACATTTTTTCATAATTAGGTTCAATGATAACTCTCATATAGCAATAGTTTTAGTGGTTTTACTTAATTAATTTTCTTGCGTCGGCAATGTATTGCAATGCCAGATCTGTCTCTTTCTTGATTTGTTTTACGAAGCTGTTGTCTTCGAGCTTGCCGTTCACAGCGTTACGTTCAGCTTCATTTCTGAATGTGGAGTTGCGGATGACGTTTTCATAGTCTTTCTTCCTTGACTCATAGACTTGGTCGCAGACGTAATGTAGTATTTTCTCGCCTCTGTTGAGTGCGTCGGCGAAGATTTCTTTTGTCAAAGAAGGACATTTGTCATAGATGAATCTCAACGCCTGATAGCAATGTAACAGCTTGTCGGTAGGATACTTAGCCCATAAATCGTTGTAGCGTTTATGGATGTCGTCCCAGCTGTCGAGAGTGCCGTTGCAGATGTCGTCGATGAGCTTTTCGAGGTCGTCTTCGGTGACGAGCTGACCGCCCATGTTGATCCATTCGCGCTGACGAACATTGGTGAGATGGCGGCACATCTCCTCGAACGTCTCTTTTGGATGAATCTCCATATAAGCGACAAGGTTTTTCACAGCGTAGTAGATAATCATGTCTTCGTAGGCGTGATATGCTTCATAAGGCTTGAGTATCACCACTTTACGATGTGATTTCTCCATTTCTTCGCCGAGGACTTCGAGACCTTTCACCACTGCTTTGTCGCCGTTGAGGAGTTTATGTCCGAGGTCACGCAAGGTGTAGTATTCCTGTTCCGGGTTTTCGCCTTTCGAGCGCAGATAAGCCTTGGCTGTCCACACCTCTAGGAGCTTGCGACCAGCTATGACTTCTTCCATGGTATCTGGCGCAAATGTCTCAAACTCAATGTTTTGGATTCTGCGCAAACGTTTGTCGCGTTTCTGATATTTTGAGGTGTTACGTGCAATGGCGTACATGTTGTACATCCACCAGTAAGCCGGCATCACTTCGAGCTGATCTTTCGCCACATTGTTGTTCACCAATGCGAATGGCAGCTTGATGTTCATCTCGTTAGGATAATCGGCTTTTGATAGGAGCGTGAACGACGCAAACTTCGACGAATGTTTGACGCTTGAGCAGAGTCCTGGCCAGAAACCGCGTTTTGCCACAATTTCTCCATCGGTGGCGCGGCTGTTGTGGTTCGAGCCGAGTGTTGCTCCTGCCGCCATGTTGCTCTGTCCCATCACGCAGGCAGCGATGAGGAACGAGTTGTTGTGGTGCTGCTCGTGTGCCGGGAATATAAGGTTGTTCAACACCTCGCAGCAAGAAATTGTCGAGTTGTCGCCAAGGATTGAATAAATGACACGTGCACCATATTTCAGGTTGCAGTTGTCGCCTACCACGAAACGTGTCGCAACCACAGAATAGAAAATGTGGCAGCCGTAGCCAACGATACCGTTGACCAAAATCACGCCTTCGCCAATCTGTGTAGGCTCTTCCTCCGATGAGTTGACTGTGATGTTTTTCAGCTTGCTGGCTCCTTTGATGTAGCAGCATGGTCCAATCTTCGCGTCTTTGATGATCCAAGAGTTCTTAATGACGCAGCCTTCGCCAATGGTGCCATAATAACCTCTGCGGCTGTCGTAACCTTTGTTTGTAATCTCGAATAGTCTGTCCTGAAGCTTTTGAATATCAGTGTATTTAGCCCAAAGATAAGCGTCGGCAGTAATCATGCCGTCGAAAGGAAGGACTCTACGTCCGCCAGCTTCGTTCATCAACTCGAGCCACACACGTACATCTTCCGGCTCGCCGTCTTTGATGATGCCGTTGCCGAACTTGGAGTGGTCGGTGCATGACATCTCATGGACGTTGAATAATATGCATCGGTCGCCAATAATGTAGTTGGCCATGTAACGGACACCGTGAATAGCCACATAGTCGCCGATGTCGCAAGAAATAATGGTGCTTCCGGTAATACCACACGCCATCTTCAAGTCATGATACTGAAGTACCACGTTTTTGATGGCTCCGATACGCACCATACCAAAAAAACGATTGTTTTTCACCAAGTTGGTGTCGAAGTCGTCGGTCACCAAAATGGTGTCCCAGCTGGTTGCTGTGTTGCTGTTTTTCACGAGACGCTCGATCTCGTCGGAACGCAAGTGACGCCAGCCATTTTCAGGCTTCTTGACCTGTTGGTTTCTAAATGAGTACTCATCAAGACCATCTTTTAGATATTTCTTATCTATGAAGTTCTCGTAAATACTTTCATATGGTAATATTGTAACTTTATCCATTTTTGTGATTTTTAAGGGTTAATATATCGCTTATCAATAACATAATCCTTTAATCACGGCCATGGTGTCACAACACGCGCATATCTGCATTTAGCTTTGATAATATGTGATAATTTACCTATTAGCATACATGGATTCGTAATATTTTTCGTATTCGCCGCTTGTGATATTATCCATCCAAGCTTGATTCTCAAGATACCATTTCACTGTCTTCTCGATTCCTTCTTCGAATTGCAGGCTCGGCTCCCAGCCCAGTTCACGCTGCAGTTTCGATGAGTCGATGGCATATCTCATGTCGTGGCCGGCACGGTCGGTCACAAAAGTGATGAGGTTCATGTCTTCGCCTTCTTTTCTGCCCAAAAGCCTATCGACGGTGTTGATGACAACTTTAATGATATCGATGTTTTTCCACTCGTTGAAGCCGCCGATGTTATACGTCTCGGCAATCGTTCCTTTGTGGAAAATGAGGTCGATGGCACGTGCATGGTCTTCTACATACAACCAGTCGCGGACGTTCTCGCCTTTGCCATATACTGGAAGTGGTTTGCGGTGACGTATATTGTTGATAAACAATGGTATAAGCTTCTCTGGGAACTGGTACGGACCGTAGTTGTTCGAGCAGTTTGTCACGATTGTCGGCATGCCGTAGGTGTCGTGGAAGGCTCTCACGAAGTGGTCAGAGCTTGCCTTTGATGCCGAATACGGTGAATGCGGCATATATTTAAGGTCTTCAGTGAAGAACTTGCTTCCGTATGCCAGATGGTGTTTCCCTGACGATGCCTTGGTTGTGAAAGGAGGCTCAATGCCTTCAGGGTCAGTCATTTCCAATGCGCCATAGACTTCGTCGGTCGAGATGTGGTAAAAGCGTTTGCCTTCCCATTTCTCCGGCAGCTGCTCCCAAGTGAGTTTTGCAGCCTGAAGCATGCTTAATGTACCCATCACGTTGGTTTGCGCGAAGGTGAACGGGTCTTTGATGGAGCGATCAACGTGGCTTTCTGCTGCGAGGTGTATCACGCCGTCAACGTTGTATTTCTTGAAGATTCCCATTATCGTCTCGAAGTCGCAGATGTCGGCTTTCACGAAAGTGTAGTTAGGCTTGTCCTCTATGTCTTTAAGATTCGCGAGGTTGCCTGCGTAAGTCAGTTTATCGACGTTAATGATATGATAATCAGGATATTTGTTTACAAAAAGCCGTACTACGTGGCTTCCGATGAATCCTGCGCCGCCGGTGATGATGATGTTCTTCATAGGTTTTTAATGCATTTTTTTAATGACTCCTTCCAATGCGGAATCGTGATATTTAACTTATTTTTTATTTTTGTCTTGTCTAATACAGAGTAGCTCGGACGTTTCACCTTGCTCGGGAACTCGTCGCTGTGGCATGGCTGTATGTCGCAAACGTTGCCGCTCAGCTCGCAAATCTCTTTCGCAAAGTCGTACCAGCTAATAACACCTTCATTACTAAAATTGTAAATACAGTTTGAAGTTTCTTTTTTCAAGTTTTCAATAAACTTCATTATGGCTTCTGCCAGATCCAATGCATAAGTTGGGGTGCCGACTTGGTCGAAAACGACGTTGAGTTTGTCGCGTTCTGATGTGAGTCGGCGCATTGTTTTAACGAAGTTGTTTCCGAACTCCGAATAAAGCCATGCAGTTCTGATAATCAGGTAGTTACACCCTATATTTTGTATTGCTTGCTCGCCGTGAAGCTTGGTTCTGCCGTAGGCTCCAGTCGGGTTCACAGGCTCGTCTTCAGTACGCGGGGTGTTTCCTTCGTTGCCTCCGAAAACATAGTCTGTTGAGATGTGGATGAGCGTGGCATCGTTGGCTTTGCATGCTTCGGCGATACACTCAACTGCTTGAGCGTTAATGAGTTCTGCCGTTGCTTCGTCGTCTTCAGCTTTGTCAACGTTGGTGTATGCCGCGCAGTTGACCACCACTTTTATATCGTTTTTCTTGACGAAATTCATCACGGCGTCGCGATTGGTGATGTCAAGCTCTTCCACATCGGTGAAGATGTAGCGGTCGGAGCTTCCTTTGGAAACTATCCGCATCTCGTTGCCGAGCTGACCGTTGGCGCCTGTGACTAAAACATTCATTTTTTTATTTCTTTTTATTTATCAACATCGAAATACTCGAAAAACACTAAATTATCTTCCTCATCACACGAAATCAAATGGCGATTTAAAATCTTTAAACAATGTGTGATGTTTGTCTTTTTCCGACAAAATCACGTCTTTTTCTGGAATTAACCAGTTGATATTCAATTCTTTATCGTCCCATTGTATAGCCCCTTCGCTTTGTGGAGCGTAGTAGTTATCGCATTTGTATTGGAAGATTGCAGTCTCGCTCAAAACCGAGAATCCGTGGGCAAATCCGTGTGGAATATATAACATGCGATGGTTGTCTTCACTCAATTCGCAAGCGACATGTTTGCCATATGTTGGCGAGCCTTTGCGGATATCTACGGCAACATCCAGGACTTTTCCTCTCACGCAGCGCACGAGTTTGGCCTGGGCAAAAGGAGGTGTTTGAAAATGCAAGCCACGTACCACCCCATAGCATGATTTCGACTCGTTATCTTGGACAAAAACTGTATGTTCCACTTTCTCGTCAAACTCTTTTTGCAAAAATGATTCAAAAAAATAGCCTCTCTCATCACCGAACACCTTTGGCTCGATAATTACAACTCCTTCAATATCAGTCTTAACAAAATTCATTTCTTAAAAATGCATAATTAACCTGCAAAATTACATATTTAAATTTTAATATCAAAGGAAAAAGTGAAAAACTTTTGCAATGACTAATGAAAATCCTGTTAACATAGTTAATCTTGTCTTAAAAATATATTCTGTCAAAAAATTATGTATTTTTGCAAAAAATTTGTAAGAATATGATTCTTTGTCTTGAAACAGCGACGCCATCATGTTCGGTGGCTTTGGTGCATAAGGGCGAGGTTTTGGCTTGCGAGGAAGATCCCAAGGGTCAGAACCACTCAGAAAAGATTACGCTTTTCATCGATTCGGTGATGAAAAAAGCTGGCATTTCATACAACGACCTCGATGCTGTCGCGGTCAGCATGGGGCCAGGCTCCTACACCGGTCTCCGTATAGGTGTGAGCACCGCCAAAGGCTTATGCTACGCTGTCTCGAAGCCGTTAATTGCTATTCCAACCCTTGAGGCAATGGCATACGGCGTAGAGACGCACGGCTGTGCGTCTCTACGCGTTCCGATGATTGATGCTCGCCGTATGGAGGTGTATGCTGCCATTTTTGACGAAAACGTTAATAAAATAAAGGATACTGAGGCCGTCATCATTGACGAGAACTCATTCTCAGACCTTAAAAAAGACCATCATCTTTATCTCTTTGGCGACGGCGCCGACAAATGTGCCGAGCTGTTCGCAAACGACGAAAAAATTACGGTGATTAAGGATTTCTACTGCTCGGCAAAATACATGAACGTCATCGCCCAGCGCAAGCTCGACGCTAAAGATTTCGTGGATGTGGCATATTTCGAGCCGTTCTACCTTAAGGATTTCGTCCCTGGAACGCCAACCGTCAAAGGGCTAAAATAGTTATTTTTCTCCAATCTTTATTCTAGTTGCACTCGAATAGGCACTAAATTCTGGTGCGTATTGGCACTGTATCATTGAATATCCTGCGCTGAAGTTGCCTTCTTTTGTCACATAAACCTCGTACGAAACCGTATGTTTTCCTTTTGGAAGATACTCGAAGAAGAACTCCATTGCCACGTCGGAGGTGCTTTGGTAATACCACATGCCGTCGTCCCAATGATATTGCGAAATCTGCTCCTTCGGTTCGAAACAAGCGCCTCGTAAGTCCTTGAGATACACGAATTCCATATCCTGACTGTTCTCAAATGTTATTTCTATCTTAACCTTGTCCCCGACATTAAGGCTTTCGTTGTCAAAGACAAGTCTCCGGGTAACCGTCATCGCATCGTTGTGCTGCTGAATCTTGTCGATTGGCACGAAATATTGGCGGTAGAGACCGCCCCAAGCCTCGTGACCTGATTGATTGTCAATGACTGCGTGTGTGTAATCGTCAGCGACAGTGATTGTCACATTGCCGTCTTCGGTCCAGTCGCTGCCGGTGTTGACGAGTGCGAGGATGGCTTCCACGCTGGCTCGTTCGTTTTCCCACATGTTGGTGCGTTTCTGAGTAAGTACCCAAATGCGTTGGGCATCAATCTCATCAATATGTGGGTCGATTTCGTTGAATGCCTCAAGGATGCGTACGCCTTTGGCAGAAAACTCACGCAGCGACTGCACAATCTTTTTGGCGGCTTTCTTCTCGCCGTTTCTGTTGAGTATCAATGCGATATGAGCACGCTCCTCAAAACCGAAGCGTTTCCAGTCTTTCTTCAGTTTCTTGACGAAAAACTTCTTGGCGGTGTCGTATTTCCAACTTGTCTTGTAATTGAAATAGCTCATTGCATAAAGGCTGCGCATTGTGGTCCAGCCGCAGTGATAGTCGTTGCGTTTTTTCTTTGTGTCGAGATTGTCGTAATCCTCAATCACTTCTTTTTCAATAAAATGGAATGCTTTTTCGACCATATCGTTGTTTGTGCCGAGCTGACCCAAGCCAGTTAGGATGTATTGCGTTATCATCACGCTTTCTGGACAGCCTTCAATCCACGACCAGCCGCCGTTTGATGTTTGCTTTTGCTTCAACGACTCCAATGCTGATGTGATATTGTCGTTAACAGCTTCAGTATCAAAGAGTTTGACGATAGCAGCACGTTGGGCGGCTTCGTGTTGTGCCTCCAGCACCCAAGGTGTTTCCTGAAGTATTATCGCCTTCAAATCCTCATATTTTTGAAGCTCTGACAGAGTGTCGTTTTTATAAGTGTTTTCAAGCTTTTCGGCAATTTCAGGATGGCTTTCCATGATTTGTTTTGCCATGCTGTTGACGAAATATCTGTAGAACAGCGTCATGGCATATTTTTCGTTGCCTTCAGCCACGTATGGCATCGCGTGAATGGCAGTCCACAATGGGTTTTCGTTGAAATTAAGCGTTATCTTGTGGTTTCGCTCGCCCTCACGGTTGATATCAAAATCGTATTCCTTCACCGAATGTGCTTTTGCAGTGAGAGCATACGTCTGTGTCATATAAACTTCGGTGCTCAAAACTGGCATCTCGTGTTGCTCAGCATCGCTGAAACCATCAGTGATTGCTGAAAATCTAAACTTCAGTATGTTCAAGTCTTTCTGCATTGCCATCTTCCATCTCACGCTCCGGCTCTGACCTGCTGGAATAGGCTCCATATTTATGTTTTGGTCAGAAATAATCAAACTTACCAAATTGTCAGCATCATCGAAAACCTCAAGTTTTGCTGTTGGTTTCACAGCTTCATCCGAAAGATTTATAACATTTGCGACCAGCCAAAGTGTGTCTTCATCATAAGCGAAACGAGGCATGTCGGCCATAATCATCAGAGGCTGCTGGGTGACGATGGTCTTCTCGAAATTGCCGACTTTCAAATCTTTAGTATAAGCCAAAAGCTTTAAGTTCCAACGAGTTAGCGCATCTGGCATAGTAAAAGTGAATGTGCAGTCACCGTTTTTGTCGGTCCTCAAACTCGGGAAGAAAAACGCTGTTTCGTTGAAGTCTTTGCGGATTTTTGCAGGCTGGGCTTCGTTTGATTGAACTCCAGTTGTTTCGTTTTGCGGCACAGCATAATCGAGGCTCATGAAAACTGCTTCGTCTTCTACTTCATCATTATAAAAATAGAGGGTGTTTTCATTGAATTCTACATATCTGTTTTTATTAAGATAATTAGTAGGAATCAGGCTGGTGTTCGAGAAGATAGGTTTTTCTGGATAATAGACAGATGAAATGTAATAATAATGCGAGACGTGGTTAGTGTTGAAGCTCTTGTCCGACATTATGAAACAGCTTGAATTCATCATCGGTTTGGTGTTGAAATACCAACTTAGAGGACTGAAGTTGTCGAGCGCCGCGTCGTACATGGTAGCAATCATTGATGTTTCGAGCGGTTTACCCTTGTAGTCTTTCACCGTCACGCTCCATGTGTCGGAGCCGCCAGGAAGAATCTTGTCACGCTCAGTGTGTAAAACAACGTTCAAATCATAGTTGTCAAATGGAATAATGACATAATCAATATGTCGCATTTCGGTGTTGTTTTTTGTAAGAGCCACCTGAAAATCGAGTTGTCCGCGGTCTTCCTCCTTGACTTTGTATGAGAACTTATAGATACTGTTACTCAATGTGATACGTTCTGATTTCAAGATTTTTCTGTCACGTTTCACCATCACCAATACCGACACGTTTTTTTCAGATGAACCTACATAATAGTTTATCGTTTCATCAGGCTGGGCGGAATTCTTGTCAATGTTGGTCCAATACATTGATTTATAGGGCATTTTCTTCGATTGGATGTCGAAGACAACGTATGAGGTCGAGAACGCTGAGAGTGTGTCGTCAACAGAACGCAGTTCTACTACATATTTTGCTGCCGGAAGGTTAATGCTTTTAGGCAAAAGTTTCGCTTTTCCATTGACATTGATAACTGATTGATAAACAATATCTTTGGTTATATTTTCTTTATAATAATAATCGAAATTAGGGAACAAATCTTTTAATTCCTGGTCGCTCAAAAGATGTCTGTCGAAGTCGCCAAGGTTCTTTTGGTATTTTTCTATATCGTTGATTTTGAATATTTTACATTCAACATTCGTTTTTGCTGGAATGCCATTGATATTGGTTGCGGTGATATCGAGGTTTTTGAAGTCTTTAATCTCAATATTTGAATTATCGTTTGAAAGTGCAATAATATATTTATTATAGGTGGCGCCAACGGTGAATGTTCCGCTTTGTGTCTCGCCTTGCTTGTTGGTTGCTTCAACAGTCACTTCATAAACGTAACGTGGAATTTTGGTAATAGTAACATCTAAAGATGGAACCAATTGAAAATCAATAATGAAGGTGCCGTCGATGTTGGTTACATTTTCACCTGTGGTTATGGTTTTGTCGCTGACATGAGTTGGTGTCCAATCCCAAAATCTGTAAGGGAACATGGTCTTTCTTGTGACAGTGTATTTGTATTTTACATTATCGAGGCCGAAGCCTGAGAGTGCTGCCACCTTGCCTGAAACAGTGACGCTGTCGCCGACTTTATACTCTTGTTCCAGAGTGTTGAATGTCACTTCAAAAGTCGGGCGTTTGTATTTTTCAACTTTGAATGAAACCGATCCTTTTTGTTCTTTGATAGAGTAGTTTCCACTTACTCTGTTGCTCGGAATGATGAAACTGCCGCTAGCTGAACCAAACTCGTCGGTTGTAACATGAATAGTGTCAATTATTTGATTATTTGGATCGCGAAATTCAATAATTGTTTTATAGTTTGGTAGAACCTCTTTGTTTTGCGAGTCGCCTTGATATACCACGCATCCGAACTGTACGGTCTGTCCTGGACGGTATATGGCGCGATCGGTGAAAATAGTGCTTTTTACTTTGGTGTTATCATAGTTGTTGCGTCTGTAACAATCAACTAATGCTGTAGATATAAGAGTATCATTATTATAATACAAATCAACATAAACATTTTTATCTAAATCAGATGCCGTGATGACACCATCTTTGTCACTGGAAAAGTCGCAAATAGCGACGCGTTCGTAATTTCCTGTTTTGTAAGAGTATTTACGTTCCGAAAAATGTGCCGCGACATCTTTCATCGGTGCGCCAGTTTCGCGGTTTACTATGTAAATATTGGTGGTTCCGTCAAGATTTAGATGGAATAACGACAGGTTGCTAACCTGGAAATTGCTGAAAATCAGGTTTTCTTGGTTTTTGAAACTATTGTTATTTGAAAACACAATAAAATATTGCCCGTTCTGCAATGCAGGCAGTGCGATGAGCGACGAATGTTCTTTATAATCAGACTCTTCGGGTATGTTGACAGTGTTTTCTATAACAGGTGTTTTCGCCAAGAGATTTTTGTATGTTTGTTTGTCGTCAAGACGTGCTATTTCCACAAACTCATCAGCTGGCACCTTATAAATTCTATAAGTAGGATTGGTGGTGTTGCGGTATGTCAGACCTACAGCGACGGCTTGGTCAGGCAAATAAACTTTAAATAATTCAATACCAATACTTTTCTTGGTTATGCCGGCAATTGTTTTCTCACATTTATTATAAAGCGGGTCTTTTTTGTCAAGCATCGCCATTGTCTCTTCGCAAAGGTTTTTCGCCCTGACATATTCTTGTTTATCAATCAGATAACTGATTTGTTTGACTTTTATCTTCGCAACCAATTCATTTTCAGGACATTCTGATGCAAGTTGTGAGAATTTGTCAAACTTTTCCTCATCATAGATGCCGCCGAGCTGGAGAATTTTATTGTTATAATAAGCCTTTGTATAATTGTTTTTAAGGTCGAAATCCAATAGTTTATCATACAGCTCTTTTTCTTTATCTAAGCTGTAATGGCTTATTAGACAATGTATTAGGTAGTCGTAAAGTGTTGGCTCAAGGTCGATGTCATAGTCGGTTTTTTCTGTGAGGTTTTGAAAAACACCGGCATATTTTTCCATCGAGACTGTTTTTATGAAATCGTTGTCCTCGTATCCGACAATATCGTCGAATTTATAGGTGTGCTTGGCGATTTCGCAATTCAGGATGACCTGCGACGGTTCGGAAAGTTTTGGCAGGTACGATTTGCAATAAGCTACTATGGTTGTGTCGGGATTTTCGTCGGTGATGCAGAAAACTTCGCATCGTTTGACAATCATTTTTAGTAGGTTGATGTCGTTTTTATCCTTTATAGCCTGTTTTTCTATCTTGTCGAGTGTTTTGTTGGCTGATTCGGGAAGGAGATTCTCGATGTTGTCGTCATACTCTTTCCAAAGGTTATCGTAGCTTTGTGCGTTGATACTCAATGATATAGCTAATGCTATTATGAAAACAAATAACTTTTTCATAGTAAATATTTTTTCTTTTCTCACAGATAACACAGATTTACACTGATTTATTATCCAATTTTATTTTGATTGCTAGCAATCTGATTTCACAGAATCTGTGTCATCTGTTCGCTTGCGAACCAAATTTGTCGATGTATAATATCTGTGATTATCTGTGATATCTGTGAGAGATTATTATTTCTCTTTAGCTTTTTCAGCCATTGCCTTGTTGTAGCATTCGCGGCAGAGAGGCTCGTAGCTCTCGGTTTCGCCCAAAACCACGAGTTTGTCGCCAGCAATGGTGCGGTGCGAATACTGTGCCAATGAGCCGCATCGCATGCAGATGGCGTGCACTTTGGTGACGTCTTCGGCTATTGCCATGAGCTGTGGCATCGGTCCGAACGGCTTGCCGAGGAAGTCCATGTCGAGGCCGGCAATAATGACTCTAATCCCTTGATTAGCAAGCTGTTGGCAGACTTCTACCAGCTCATTTCCGAAAAACTGTGCTTCGTCGATGCCTATAACGTCGCATTCGTTGGAATAGAACAAAATCTGCTGGGCGTTTTCCACCGGAATGGAGTGCAATGCGTTGGCATTGTGCGACACTACGTCCTCCTCAGAGTATCTCGTATCGATTCCAGGCTTGAAAATTTCGACCCTTAATTTGGCGATTCTGGCACGGTTCAACCTACGTATCAACTCTTCGGTTTTGCCCGAAAACATTGAGCCGCACACCACTTCAATCCAACCCTGTGATTTATTATGTGAATCTTTTTCGAGAAACATATCCAACGTATTTAAATTTTTTATAATTTTGTTGACTACAAAAATAAGGAATTTTATCATGGAAACACAAAAAAATGATGAAAAAAATATTGTGCTTGAGCTGAAACGCCAGCTGGGCCGCATGATGGTGCAGGTTGACTACATGTATCGCAACGACCGCGAGATGAGTCGCCTCGACCTCGACATTTTGATGGAACACACCCGTGATTTGTATGACTTACTCTGTGATTATCAAGCTGATAACGTGAAATTTGACGACGAAAAGCCAGAATTTGTCGAAAAAGAGATTAATGAGGGCGGCGAAATGATAAAACACGACGTGGAACTTGAGATAGAGACTCCTGAAGAAGTGTTGAATGAGCCAGATGTCAATGGCGAAAACGATGGCGATGAAATAGCATATTGTTTGGAACACGCTCAAGAAGAAGAGAAAGTTGCTGATAACCAACAAGTTGAAGATGTTGAAGAAGATAAACCTGAAGTCGTGAAGCATGTCTTGGAATTTGACGACGATGATATTGATGACGAGGATTGGGAAGACGAGGAGGACGAGACTTTCCATGTGGAGCCAATAAACACTGATGATTTTGAAGACAGCCCGATGATAATTCCGCCACAAGAGGTGAAACCTGTTGAAGAAGAACAACATATTGAGGAAGAAAAGCCTGTCGTGGAGGAAAAACCTGTTATTGAGGACAACAGCATTGCTGCGAGATTTCAGCGCGCTCATGTCTCCGACATCAGATTAGCGATGGGGATAAACGATAAAGTAATGATTATCAACGAGTTGTTTATGGGTTCGGTGGAGCGTTACAATAAGTCTATCGATGCCTTGAATGACTTTCCGACGCTTTCGGGTGCGAAGGTATATATGAGCGAGCTTCAGATTGAGCTTCAATGGGATACGGAGTCGCAGGCTTATAAAATGTTGAATGACTTAGTTGAGAGACGATTTGTATGAAACTTTATTTAGTTCCGACACCTATAGGCAACCTTGAGGACATCACTTTGAGGGCGTTACGTATCTTGAAGGAAGAGGTCGATGTTATTCTTGCTGAGGATACCCGTACGAGTGGTAACTTGTTGAAACACTATGAGATAAGCAAGCCGATGCAGGCATTTCATTTAAACAACGAACATGTTGTGGTGGAGCGCATTGCTGAGCGTATCGCCAACGGTGAGCGCATGGCATTGGTCACTGATGCAGGCACTCCGGCCATATCCGACCCCGGTTTCATGCTTGTGAGAGAATGCATCAAAAGAGGTGTTGAAGTTGAGTGTCTGCCAGGCGCCACGGCTTTTGTACCTGCACTTGTGAACTCGGGATTGGCTGCCGACCATTTCATTTTTGAAGGTTTCTTACCTCATAAAAAAGGACGCCAGACAAAAATAAAGCAAATCGTTGAAAATGAATATACTACGATATTGTATGAGTCACCATTCAGGCTCGTGAAAACGCTGGAGCAACTTGCAGAGGCGGCTGGACCCGACCGAAGAGTGTCGGTGGCACGTGAACTGACAAAGATCCATGAAGAAAATGTCCGTGGCACGCTTGAAGAAGTGATAAAATATTTTAAGGAAAAAGAAGTCAAAGGAGAAATAGTAATTGTAGTTGAAGGTAACGATGCGATTGATCGCATCTAATATTATGCCCTTCGGGCAGAGAAGAAAATTTTGAAAGATTTTAAAAAAGATTTTGAAAGATTTTGAGCCGGAGGCGACCGAAAAAAGGAAAGAAACATGAAAAAGTTTACAATCACATTAATCGTTATGCTGCTGGCATTTGGCGCCTCAGCACAGAAAAAAGAAAAAGTTTATAACGAGAAAGGCGAAATCATCAAGACTGGCTGGAACTTCGGACCATTACCAGTGGTCGGATACAACAGTGACCTTGGATTCCAGTACGGAGTTTGTTTGGATATCTTCAACTACGGCGACGGCTCCAAGTATCCGGGTTATAATTTCAAGATGAACTTTGAGGTCTCGACTTACACCAAAGGCTCGAGCATCTTCCGCACTTATTCTTATTGGAATAATGTCATTCCAAAAGGAATACTTTTTGCTGATTTTGGGTATTTTATCGATAAAAAATTCGATTTTTACGGCTTCAACGGATACGCGTCTCCTTACTATAAGGATGCGGCAGTTCAAAAGACTCCATTTGAGATCATAGAGCCGGGAATGACAAACAGCGGGTTGTATTATACCGACAGACGGCAGTTTCGTGCGGTTGTGAGCATGCGACAAAAAATCGGAAACTTGAGAAACTTGTCTTATGGGGTCGGTTTGGCATATTATAATTATGACTTTAATCCGTTGAGTATCAAGAAGTATGAGGATCAATATACGCTTTATGAATTGTATCGCCAAAGTGGTTTGATTCGAGTTGATGAGGCTGGCGGCGGTAATGTCACACAATTCAAAGCTGGTATCATTTACGACTCGAAAAACTACGAAAACGACCCTACTCGTGGTATATATTTTGAGGCTACATTCACGGCAGCGCCAGATTTGATTGACCGTCACGGATATGATCATCTGACCTTCACAGGTGTGTTCCATCACTATGTCCCGATTTGGGGCGACCATCTGACATTCAGCTATCGTTTGGGTGCACAGAATGTAATCGCCGGCGATATTCCTTTCTATGCGATGATGAACACTAACTTGATGTTTTACAAAAAGATATACACCGAAGCGTATGGCGGCTCAACGACCGGTCGCGGTATCAATAGAAACAGTGTTATCGGCCAGGGGGTGGCATGGTTAAATGCTGAATTGCGCTGGAGAATAACCAATTTCAAGTTCATCAACCAGAACTGGTGCGTTGCGTTGAACCCAATGTTCGATGCCGGTATGGTGACGCAGACGTTCCGTCTTGAGGAGCAGAAAGATGCGATGGAACTCCTTAAAAATCAAGGCTCCGTTATATCAGAAGAAGATTTAGATCTGTTTT
>Ga0310690_10000739_pt1 | contig 65445 bp, 50 predicted proteins | sample AusTroGonzalo_MG_2_FD_207661 | JGI IMG/M metagenome (GOLD analysis project Ga0310690, IMG submission 207661) | Bovine rumen microbial communities from tropical cattle in Woodstock, Queensland, Australia - Gonzalo_04 (v2) (version 2) | ecosystem: Host-associated > Mammals > Digestive system >... | reverse complement strand
TGATTTATAAAATAGTTTATCGTTGAATTAAGAAAAGGCAAAAATACACATATTATTGAAACCAATCCTATTGCTTTGACATAATCTTGACAATTTGTTCCACAATGTCCACTGCGGCATTGGGACGGGCAAACTGGACGATGTTGGTTTTCATCGATTCCTGTTTCTCCTGGTCAGCGCAAAGGTCGAATAAGGTCGGCACAAGTTCCTCCTTGACTTTGTCGTTTCTCACTATAAGGGCGGCTCCGGCGTTGACGAGTTGCATGGCGTTTTTCGTCTGATGGTCTTCGGCTGCTGAGGGCAGCGGCACGAAAATGACCGGCTTCTTCACCAAAGCCAACTCGGAAATCGACATGGCGCCAGCACGTGAGATGACCACATCGGCAGCTGAATACGCCATATCCATGCGTTCGATGAAAGCAACTGGCTTCACCTTGTCTTCCAGACCCAAGGCCTTCACTTCCGCTTGGGCTTGAGTGATATAGGTCGTACCCGTTTGCCAGATAAACTGTATATCCTTATCCTTGAACATCGACAACTTGGCGCTGATGCCGTGATTCATGTCGCGCGAGCCCTGACTACCGCCTACCAGCAAAGCGATAGGCTGCTCGGGATTGAGGTGGAAGAACTCAGCAGCTTCGGTTCGTGACACATTAGAGACGGCAATGCTTCTCAATGGGTTGCCGGTGAGGTGTATCTTCTCGGCGGGGAACCATTTCTCCATATTGGGATAGGCCACACAGATGGCTTTAGCCTTCTGCCCCAGGTTACGGTTGGTTTTGCCGGGGATGGAGTTCTGTTCCTGCAACATAGTGGGAATCCCGAGCCAATTGGCGACCTTCAGCGTAGGTCCGCTGGCAAAACCGCCCACGCCGATGACGACATCAGGCTTGAAGCGTTTCAATATACGACGTGCCTTGGTGAAACTGCTGACGAGTTTCAGCGGCAGGGTCAGCACACGATAGTCTTTCGTCAGGCCACTGATCCACAGGCCTTCGATGGGGTAGCCTGCCTTAGGCACTTTCTCCATCTCCATGCGGCCTTTGGCTCCGATGAAAAGAATGTCCGCATTAGGGAATCTGTTTTTTAAAGCGTTGGCAATGGCAATGGCGGGAAAGATATGTCCGCCGGTACCACCACCGCTGATGACAAATTTGGGTTGTTCTTTCATATCTTGGTTATGCGTTTTGTTTTCGTTTGATTCTGTTACCGACCCAATCCACGATGTATTTCACCAAATCTTTCTCTCTCCAGCACACAAAGGCAAAGAATACCAACAGCAGCCCCGTGTTGACCACCAAGGTCCAAACGGTGCTTTCGATATGGATTTGCTTCTGTATGAAAAACAGCGCCACAGCGAGGGCAAAATACATGAAAGCCGATTTCAAGTCGTAGGGTATCGGGGCCATTTTCTGTCCGACAAAGTAAGAAAGCACCATACAAGTACCGTAGCCGGCAAAGCCGCCCCAGGCGCAAGCCATATAGCTGTATTTGGGTACGAAAATGAAATTGATGGCGAGCAGCACCACACAGCCGATGCCGGAAAAGATCGCTCCCCACCAAGTACGGTCGTTGAGTTTATACCAGAACGAGAGGTTGAAATAGATACCCATGAAGACTTCGGCCATCATCACGATAGGCACCACACGCAAGCCCTCACGATAGTCGGCTCCCACGAGGTATTGCAGCAAAGGCATATACATCACCACAGCAAGGAAAGCCAGCAGCGTGAAGATGATGAAGTATTTCATCACCGTAGCTTGGCTTTGCTTGTCGGCATTATCCCGCTTGCCACCAAAGACGAAAGGCTCATAAGCATAGCGGAACGCCTGGGTAATCATCGCCATAATCATCGCTATCTTGACACAAGCGCCATAGATGCCTAACTGCCTCTCTCCTTCTATGCCAGGGACAATTTTCTTGAACACAATCTTGTCCGCTACCTGATTGAGTATGCCGGCCAAGCCCATAAGCAGAATGGGCCAGGTGTACACCAGCATCTTTTTCAGCATGTCGCGGTCGATGCCAAAGCGCAGTTTCTTGATTTCCTTGATAAAGCCTAAATTGACCAGGGTCGTGCATATCAAGTTGGCAATGAAGATATAGCCCACCTGATAGCTGGTATGATACCATTCCATCATGGAGGGATAGAGCTCTTTGAGGTAAGGTGCCAGATAGAAGATGAACAAGTTCAGCAACAGACTCAGGACGATGAAAGAGAGCTTGAGCGTCATGAACTTGAGCGGGCGGTTCTCATAACGGAGACGAGCAAAGAGAATGGACTGGAAAGCATCGAAGGCCACGATGATGGCCATGATTTCCACAAACTCGGGATGCGAGGCATAATCCAAAGCGCCGGCGATAGGCCTCAGGAACACAGAGACCAGTATGAGGAATAGCATCGAAACAAAGCCGACCGACAGGCCTGCCGTCGAGAAAGCCTTATCGGGATTGACATCTTCCTTGTTGGCGAAACGGAAGAAGGTAGTCTCCATGCCGAAAGTCAGGATGACGAGCAGCAAGGCCGTGTAGGCATACAAGTTGGTCACGATGCCGTATCCTCCCGACTCGGCAGCCATCCTATGGGTGTGGATAGGCACCAGCAGGTAGTTCAGAAACCTGCCGACGATGCTGCTCACACCATAGATGGCGGTTTGTTTTGCTAACGAGCCTAATCTGTTGTTTGACATGATGATTGTTTTGTTTTATACCAGTCGCAAAGATCTGTGATGCCGCACTCGGCGCATTTTGGCTTACGAGCCTGGCACACATAGCGTCCGTGCAGGATGAGCCAGTGGTGGGCTTTCGAGACAACCTCTTTCGGCAAGTGGGCCACCAGCGTCTTCTCGGTTTCCAACACATTCTTTGAGTTTTTGGTCAGGCCGATGCGATTGGCCACTCGGAAAACGTGGGTGTCGACCGGCATCGCGGGTTGGTCGAAGGCCACAGCCATCATTACGTTGGCGGTCTTGCGTCCTACGCCAGGCAGCTTCTGCAGGTCTTCCAGATTGTCGGGGACAACACCGTTGAAGTCGCGCACAAGGGTTTGGGCCATTCCCGACAGGTTCTTGGATTTGTTGTTGGGGTAGGAAATCGACTTGATGTAGTCGTAAATCTCCTCCACCGAAGCCGTCGCCATATCCTGCGGCGTCGGAAAACGTTGGAACAAAGCCGGTGTGGTCATGTTGACCCGCTTGTCGGTGCATTGGGCAGAGAGGATAACCGCCACCAGCAGCTGATAGGGATTGGCGTACTGCAACTCCGACTCAGCCACAGGCATGTGCTCCTCGAAATAAGCCACAAAGGCGTCGTATTTCTGCTGTGTTTTAGTCTTTCTCATCAGATGATATTTCCCTGATCGTCGACCAATACGCCCCAGCTCACAGCCGAAAGCCCGTCCTCGTCGAAGAAGAAGTCCATCATGGCTTCTTCAAACGACACGCGCAGCTCGCCGTCCTCGACCTCCTCTTCCATCTCTTTGAAGCCGTTTTGCTTCATCAGGTCAATGATTTCTTCTTTCGTGAGCTGGAACACCTTTTCGCCGTAAAGCGTGGCCTCTTCGTTCTCTGTCTCGAAGCAGGCGACCACCGACTTAGTGATACCCTCGAAGTAGATATTGGTTTCAAGTTCTTCGTACTCATAATAGATGGAACGGTTGCCCGTCTCCTCCATGTCGTTTAACTCCTCATAGAAGTTGGGCATGTTCAGAATCTGTACTGTTTCGTCGAGGGTCATTCCGAAGGGGATTTCCCCGTAGCCTTTCAATGGTTTGATGTTGAAGTCTTTCATTATATTTTCATTTAAGTTATTCAAATCGTATGGATTTCGTCGGGCTGGTGCGGTTGATGACCGAAGTCGGAATCAGCAGCATCAGGACCCAAAGCAGGAAAGTGCCCAGATTGATGAGCAAAACCGTTGTAGGATGCAGCTCGATGGGTACGGCAGTGAGATAATAGGTAGCGGCATCCAGCTTGATGAAGCCCGTGTATTGCTGCAAAATACAAAAGCCCAAGCCTACCACGTTGCCTATCAGCATACCGAGCAGAAGGATACGCAACGAACGACGCAGAAACACCTCGCGGACAAATCGGTTGCTGGCGCCCATCGCTTTCAGCAGGCCTATGGTGGAGGTGCGCTCGATAATGATGATCAGCAGCATACTGACCACCGTGATGCCAGCTACAAGGAGCATCAGGGCCATGATGAGCCAGACGTTGGTATCAAGTAGGTCGAGCCAGTCGAAAATCTGGGGATTGCTGTCGCGAGCCGTATAGGAGGCAAGGGTTGATGGCAGCATGTAATACAGCCGCTCGTTCACCAACTCTGCATCGGCGTTTTCATCCAGCGCGATTTCAAGCAGTCCCGCTTCATTGTCATCCCATCCGTTCAGCTTGCGTATCTGGTTAAGGTCGGCGATGACGAAACGCTCGTCAAACTCGGTCAATCCCGTCTCGAAAATGCCCGTCACCGTGAACTTGCGTCCACGGGCCTGCATATCCTTGTCGATAAACCATACACGCACCTCGTCGGCTACGTTGAGCAGCATCTTGTCGGCTATAGCTTTCGATATCAGCACTTCCGTGGAGCGTTCGCCTGGATGGTATTCAGGAATACGACCTTCAACGATATTGCTGCTGAAATAGGTCCAGTCGTAATTTTCGTCCACACCCTTCAGCACCACACCCTGTATCTCGTCCTCCGTCTTAATCATCCCTGCCTTGTTGGCCACCATCTGGTAATGGCTTATGCCATCCACCGAATTCAGTAGACCTGTGAGTTGCTGGTTCAGCACGAAAGGCGTCTCCTCCACCGATTCGTTCTTGTCCAAAGCCTGAATGTGAATCGGGGCCACAAAGCCAATCACCTTGTCGCGAATCTGGTTCTTGAAGCCCACCACAACCGCCCAGGCAATCAGCATCACAATGATGGCCAAAGCCACGCTGGTGACAGCCAAACGCATCACCGTCGAAGAAAGATTTTCCTTCGAAAGCGAAAAAATTCGGTCTGCTATGAATTTTGGGCCCAACATTTAGCAGAAAATCATGCAGTTGCCCCTATCTCATACAAATACTCGGGAGCAAAATCAGCACCGTTTTCCCATTCGATGGTGTTGAAACGAATGCAAAAACGCTTGAAATAATCCTTGTCGTATAACGGCGAGAATGCTTCACCTTTTAAAGAATTGGCTAAGTCAACATCACGCACTTCGTCGTTGTTGAACCATAGACGAATTCGATAATCACCAAGATATTCTGCTTTATTGATTTCCAAGAACATATTCTATCAATTTAAGGGTTCTATCTTATCAAGTGGAACTCCTTGCTGTGCCTTCTCCCAGTCAGCAAGTAGTTCTTCACGGTGCAACTCAAGCCATTCCAAAATCATGCGCAAAGCTCGACCTGGCATTTTGCCTGTAACAACACCATCGCGGATGCCTACCGTAACCTTATAATCACCATACCAAGCATGAAAATGTGCTGGAGCATGGTCCGTAAAATTCATAAAAATAACAATTCCGTAGAAAAAGCTAATTTGTGGCATCGTTGTATTTTTGTGCAAAAATAATAAAATTTCCGTTTGTGGTTTTTCTTGGCCTTAAATTTGTATCTTTTTCAATATCTTTGCGCTGAAAAACAAATACTCAAATGAAACGACAATTCTTTTCTTTAGCTTTATTGTTACTGGCACTGATGCCGTGGGCAAATGCTCAAATCTTCAAGATGGACGAAGCACCACGTCTAGCCTTTGTCGACAAATCGCATTATGTATCCGCCGCCATGCAACTTGATGATTATCTGCCTTTATTAGAAGGTAAAAGCGTAGGCGTTGTGGGCAACCAAACCAGCATTGTGGGTCAGACACATCTGGTGGACACCCTGTTGGCCCTGGGCGTCGACATCAGAAAAATCTATACCCCCGAGCACGGCTTTCGCGGTACTGCCGATGCTGGTGCTAAAGTGAACAGCGGCAAGGACGAAAAAACAGGAATTCCCATCGTCTCGCTTTACGGCAAAAACAAGAAGCCCACAGCCGAGATGCTGCAAGACATCGATGTCATCCTTTTTGACCTGCAGGACGTCGGCGTGCGGTTCTACACCTACATCTCAACGATGAGCTACGTGATGGAGGCCGCTACCGAAAACGGCATTCCCGTCATCGTCCTCGACCGACCCAATCCCAATGGATTCTACGTGGACGGCCCCATTTTAAAACCTGAAAACAAGTCTTTTGTCGGGTTGCATTCCGTTCCAGTAGTCTATGGGATGACGATAGGCGAATATGCCAAGATGGTGAACGGCGAAGGCTGGCTGAAAGGTGGCATCGTCTGCGACCTCACCGTGATACCTATTAATAACTACAACCGCAACGCTATCTATGAGTTGCCCGTGCGCCCATCGCCCAATCTGCCCAACTGGGAGTCGGTATACCTCTACCCCACTCTCTGCTTCTTCGAGGGCACCAACGTCAGCGTGGGTCGCGGCACCGAGCTGCCTTTTCAGATATACGGACACCCCGACATCCGAGGCGAATACACCTTCACGCCCAGAAGCACCACAGGAGCCTCCAAGCCTCTGCATGAAGGCCAGCGCTGCCGCGGTGAGAACCTTGTGGACTATGCCCATTACTATGAGGTGAACAGCATGAGGCTGCAAATCGAATGGGTCATCGAGGCCTACCAACAGCTGAAAGACAAAGGGTTCTTCAACAGCTATTTCGTCAAACTGTCGGGTGACCAACAAATGCAGCGCGATATAGAAAACGGAAAAAGCGCGGACGAAATCCGCGCTTCATGGAACGTCGGCTTGGAAGCCTTCAAGGCAATCCGCACCAAATATCTGATGTATTAAGATTCTTTCTTCTTGCCTTTAAAGATCTTCGTCCGCAGCATAAAGACCGTCAGGATGGCCCAGAAGACGACAAGAATACCTAAGGTGATATAGGTCGCATTCAGGCTCTGCGGAGCGTAACCCACCAACAGCAACACGGGGAAGCCCAACACGATGGCCGAAAGGGTTTGCAACACCAAGTTGTTGGCGGCAGGCGTCTCAAACTTCGGGTCAATCTCACGCAACAGAATCATACCATTGGAAGCTGTACCCGTCAGCATACCGAACATCGAGAAGAAGCCCTCATATTTATAGTTCGGATAGAGGTGCTTCGAGATGATCAACACATAGATAAAGGTGACCACAGCACCCAAGGTAACAATGATGATGAAAGGCAGTACAAACTTACCGAACTCGTTGAAGTTGATGGCCGCTGTGCCTGCCACAATCATAATGTCGAAACAGAAGCCGCTGATACGGTTCAGCATATAGTTGTTGATGTACTCGCGACTCATCAGCTTGGCCTTCTTGAAACGGCCCAGAATCCACTTGAACAGGATGCCGAACAGCGTACCTATCAAGAAGTTGAAGCCCCACAACATAGGCTTCAGCGTATTGGTGCCAAAGTTACCCAACTCCATGTTCTGAATCCAGTTGGTGAACAGATAAACCAGGAAATAGACGAACAGCACCATGCAAATCTGCACCGAGAGCTTGTCGATGGACTCAGCATCCGGAATCTCGCCCTTGCTCTCGTAATCTTCCAAAGTGTTCACCTGAGCATCGGCAATCTTTTTGCGTGAGAGCACACCCTTGCGGCGCAGGATGTTCATATAGATGACACCAACCACACTACCGACAATGAAACCGGTTGCCGCGATAGACAAACCGAAGTCGGCACCTGGGAAGTCGATGCCCTGCTGGGTGGCCCAGCCTGTGAAGATTTTACCAAAGTTCAAAGCCTGTCCCGGTCCCTGACCATAGCCCATAGGCAACAGCAAGCCAGCGGCGTAGAAGAAACGCTTGCCGAAATGGAAGAACAGGATGGAGACGATAAGACCCACAATACCTTGGATGACATAAGTCGAGGCCGTCAAAGCACCCGTCTCAATCACCTTCATCGGTGTGGATTTCGATTCAATCTTGTTGTTCTTCAAGGCCAAAGCCACAAAGCCCAGACCTAAAGCATGATAGGTCACGATTTCCATCATCGGCTTGTTGATGATGTCGCGGCAGCTGGGGAAAGCCTTAAAAACAAGAAGCAGCAAGCCGCCCAACAAAGCTGAGGGCAGCAGGCTCTTGTTGAGGAAGGGGATTTTGGTTCGCAACACGTTGCCCAAAAGAAGAGCTGTGGCGAGAATACAGAATTGCACCAACCATTGCCAAGCCTCGGGCCGGTCAAAGGTCATTACTTGTAATGAATCTAATAGCGTCATAAAATCTTAAATTTGCCCGCAAAGATACTATATTTTTGATTCCATGAGCAAAAACCTGTAATTTTGCGGCATGAAAAAAGCGTTTGAACTGTTTCTGACTTTCTCCAAAATCGGGGCATTCACCCTTGGTGGCGGCTATGCCATGCTCTCGATGGTGGAGAAAGCCGTCGTCGACCAAAAAAAGTGGATTCCCAACAACGAGTTTTGGGACATGATAGCTGTGGTTCAGTCGCTTCCGGGCGTGTTTGCCGTCAATACTGCTTTGTATGTCGGTCATCGCGTTGCTGGCACAAAAGGCGCCTTTGCCGCCATGTTGGGTGCCATCATCCCCTCCATCGTCATCATCCTGCTATTGGCGACGGTGTTCCGCGAGTATCGCGACCTGCCCGTGGTTGAGCGCATCTTCAAGGGCATCCGTCCCTGCGTGGTGGCGCTTATCCTTGCCCCTTCCCTTCGGATGATCAAGTCGGCCAAGGTGACTTGGAAAACGGCCATCATCCCCATCGCCACGGTGTTTCTCATCTGGTGGTGCAAGATTTCGCCCGCCTACATCATCCTCGCCGCGATTGCCGGCAGCCTGATTTATGCGCTTATCATCAATAAGAAAACCAAAGACAAGGAGGCTGAATCATGATTTACCTGCAACTGCTTTGGGTTTTCGTCAAGATAGGCGTCTTGGGCTTCGGAGGGGGCTATGCGATGCTGTCGCTCATCCAGCACGAGGTGGTGGATCACTATGCCTGGATGACTACCACCGAGTTTGCCGATATGGTGGCTATCTCACAGATGACCCCAGGTCCCATCTCCATCAACCTGGCGACCTACGTAGGCTATACCACCGCAGGCCTCGGAGGCTCGCTACTGGCTTCGTTTGCCCTATGTCTGCCCTCCATCATCATGGTGTATTTCATCCTCAAGCTATTCATGAACAAGAAGAACAACACTTTGATGAACAATACCCTGAAAGGCTTGAAACCCGCTATCGCCGGCCTCATCTTCGCCGCTGGTCTGTCTATGATGACTTTGGAGAACTTCCCCGATTTCGGACGCGGACAATACAATATCAGCGTCATCATCTGTGTGCTGGCCTTTGTGGCCTCCTATTTCTTCAAGGCCAACCCGATACTTTTGATCGTGCTATCCGGAGTGGTAGGGTTCTTTGCGTTTTAATCCATCATATCCACCGTCACCATCGCCGCCAATGCCTCCACGAGCACCAATGCCCGTGGGAGCGCACAGGCATCATGTCTTCCTTCAATGGCGATTTCACAAGTCTCCCCTGCCCTGTTGACCGTCTGTTGTGGCTTCGCGATGCTGGGTATGGGCTTGAATGCCACGCGAAACACGATATCGTTGCCGTTGCTGATGCCACCTTGTATGCCGCCTGAATGGTTGCTCGATGTGGTGATACGACCCTCCTTATTTATAAAGGGGTCGTTGGCCTCAGAGCCTTTCATCTGAGCCAAAGCGAATCCGTCGCCCACCTCAAATCCTTTCACGGCAGGCAGACTGAACATCGCGTGAGCCAACTCAGCCGAAAACTTGCCAAACATAGGCTCACCCAAGCCCGCAGGTGCACCGCTGATGCGGCATTCAGCGATACCGCCTACGGTGTCGCCTTCGCGTCGTGCCTCTTGTGCATCGCCCATCGCCACCACTTCGGCAACCACCTTGATGCCTTTCTCTTTGAGAATCTGCTTGGCAATAGCACCAGCCACCACGATGGGTAAGGTAGTCCGTGCAGAAGCCCTACCGCCGCCGCGCCAGTCGCGGATGCCGTATTTCTGCTCGTAGGTGAAGTCGGCGTGCGAGGGACGATAGACATCCTTCAAGGCTTCGTAGTCTGCCGTCCTTCCGTCTTTGTTGCGCACCATGAAGGCTATCGGTGTGCCTAAAGTGACGCCGTCCAACAAGCCCGAGAGCCATTCAATGCGGTCAGATTCCTTGCGTTGTGAGGCTGCGGATGATTGCGCCGTCTTGCGTCGCTGAAGCTCGCTGTCGATGAAGCTGAAATCCAGTTGAAGCTGCGAGGGGCAGCCGTCAATGACGCCGCCAATGGCTACGCAGTGCGACTCGCCGAAGGTGGTAAGTCTGAAGTGATGTCCTATTGTATTCATGGGACAAAAATACGTTTTTTTGGGTTTTCATTCCGAAAAATCTCTATTTTTGCGTGTTAATCGTATCATCATCAACACTTCAACTATGAAACACATCAAATCTATCGGGGTACTCACCCTGTCCTTATGGGTAGCCACCCTTATGACAAGTTGCTCCAACAGCAACACCACCGTAATCACAAATTCCGACACCATGAACAACGCCATTGAAACCATCATGACCCGCACGAGCATCCGTTCGTTCACCGACCGTGCGGTTTCCGCCGACACTATCGAGATGCTGCTTCGCGCCGGTATGGCCGCTCCTACCGCCGTCAACCTGCAACCCTGGCATTACGTCGTCGTCAACGACCGCGCCAAGTTGGACGAGCTGGCGGGCAACGGACGTCAGAGCAAGATGCTGCAAGAGTCGCCCTTGGCCATCGTCGTCTGCGGCGATATGAACAAAGCCATGCAGGGACCTGGACAAGCCTTCTGGATACAGGATTGCTCGGCAGCCACCGAAAACATCCTCTTGGCTGCCCACGCCTTAGGTCTGGGAGCCGTCTGGACGGGCTGCTATCCCATAGAAGAACGCATGGCGATGGTCAGCCAGGTGCTGAACCTGCCCGAACACATCATCCCGCTCTCCGTCATCGTGATGGGTTATCCCGCCGAGAACCCCCAACCCAAAGACAAATGGAAACCCGAGAACGTTTCCTATAACGGCTTCGTTTCGGAATCCGACGCCGAGTGAACAACTTCGCTGCCATAGACTTTGAGACTGCCAACAACGAACGTACCAGCGTTTGCAGCGTCGGTATTGTTATCGTTAAAGAGGGCGAGTTTGTCGATTCGTTCTATTCCCTAATCCAGCCTGAGCCGAACTATTACCTCTATTGGAACACGATGGTGCATGGTATCACCCAAGCCGATACCGAGGACGCGCCCGTATTTCCTTACGTTTGGGAAAAGATTGAGCCCCTCATTGAGGGTTTGCCCCTGGTGGCCCACAACAGTCCCTTCGACGAGGGTTGCCTGAAAGCTGTGATGCGCTGCTACCAGATGGACTATCCCGACTATCAGTTCTTCTGCACCTGTCGGGCCTCGCGCCGTCATTTCGGGCGTCAGCTGCCCAATCACCAACTTCATACTGTGGCCGCCGCCTGCGGCTTTAATCTAGTCAACCACCATCATGCTTTAGCCGACGCAGAGGCTTGTGCTTGGATTGCGAGAGAAATACTGTAAACGCCTTTTTTATCTGCTGAAATTTTTGAACCCTCATGCGTAACCTCCTTTTCATCCTTATCCTTTTCTTCATGGCTTCTTGCGCCCCAATGCCTTCGGCGGAATGGACCGAAGGCGCTGCCGACGCCGACGGGCGGGCTTTGCACACCTTGGTGCTGCACGAGATGCCTGCGGGCTCGCGGGTGTGGTTTCAGGAACTCTTCGATGGCAAGACCCTTGTGGAAGGTCCCGCCATACAGCATTACCAAGGCACCTCTTGGTATATCGATATCGAGAAAGGCGGCACCGTCACGCTACGCTACTATGGTCGCCCCCTACCCCGTCGTACTTGGGCGCCCGAGGCTTTCGTGCTGCAACAGAAAGGCCGACCCGACCAACCACTTGAGACTGTGTATCATTATCTCACCCTCCCTGATGACGCACAAGAGACCCCAGAGCTTCTCTATACTGAAGGCCTCGCCGACCTTATCCCTCAAGTGAAACAAGCCCGGTATGGAGTGGTGTCCACACAAGTTGGGGAAACCCATCAGCACCCAGCCGGATGGTATCGCATTATAATGGACACAAACGGTCAAGCCACCATCGAAGCCGATGATGAGGACGGTGCCTATTACGCCCAGACCACCTTGCAGCAGCTTTCCTCCTCTAAAGCCCCATTGACTATAGAAGATTGGCCCGACCTCCCCTATCGCGGTTTCATGCTGGATGTGGTGCGCGACTTCCGCAGCGTCGACGAGGTGCTTCACATCCTCGACCTGATGGCATCATGGAAGCTGAACACCTTGCATTTCCATCTGGCTGACGACGAGTCGTGGTGCCTTGAAATCAAGCCTCTGCTCGACCTCACCGATTATGGCGCACATCATTCCCTGCCCGACTGGAACCTGCAAGAGACCGAAGCCCTGAAGCCCACCGCCAATGGGCGCATCGGACAAACGACTTATTATACCGCAGAGGAATACCAACGCATCCTGCGCTATGCTTGGGAACGTCGCATCGGCGTAATTCCCGAGTTTGATACCCCAGGCCACTCACGTGCCTCCATCAAAGCTATGCAAGCCTACGAGCGGCGAACCGGCGACAGCAGCCTGCGGCTGCAAGACCCCGCCGACACCTCACACTACTGGTCGGCGCAGGATTTCACCGACAACGTGCTGAGTGTCTACCTGCCTTCAGTCTATCGCTTCTACGGCATCGTCTTCGATGAGGTCGTCCGTCTGTATGAAGAGGCTGGTGTACCGCTGAGGGCCATTCATATCGGCGGCGACGAGGTGCCACAAGGCGCTTGGTCGGGACGCGACCGCCACGAAATGAAGGAGCTGTTCACCAACGGTATGCTCGACTTGGCCGAGCAACGTGGCCTGAAGCTGGCAGGATGGGAAGATATCGCCCGTGGGCTGGAGCCTGCCACCAAGCAGCGACTGAAACACTCCTTGTATTACCTCAACGTCTGGAGCACCGAGGGGATCGAAGGGTTCCCCGTGGTGCTCTCGCCGGCTTCGCACACTTATCTTGACTTGGCTTATAACGACTCTCCCGACGAGATCGGTCTCTCGTGGGCGGGTTATGTCGACGAACGCGCCACCTTCGAGTGGCAGCCTGCCGACTACCTAGGCGAACTTATCGGCGTGGAGGCGCAGCTGTGGTCGTCGCAACTCCGCAGCTTCGACGATGCCACCTATCAGATGCTACCCAAAGCACTCGGTGTGGTGGAACGCGCCTGGAACGCCTATCCCGAATGGCCTACACCACAAGCTGCCGACAGCGCTTTTCTTCACTTCTTGGGCATCATCGGCACCAAAGAAAAACCCCTGTGGGACACACAGGGGCTGTTCTATAGAAAGAAGGTCTCGGGGTTAAGCCGCTGAGGACCAACCCGAAAAGGCTTTACAGCGAGTCGCCGGCTTCGTCGGCACCCTCCTTGGCTTGCTGCTCCAGCTCGAGCTTACCGAAACGGAAGGTGATACCTGCCGAGATATAGCGGCTGTTAAGCATCTTGTTGGTGCTGTTGGTAAGGTAGTACGGGTTGTAGTTCTCGCTGGTGGAGCCGTAACGTGCACCCCAGTTGAAGAGGTCCTGCACGTTGACAAACACCGATACCTTACGCTTGAAGAAGTCGCTGCGCAAACCCATATTGAGGAAATAGCGCGCGCCGCGTGTGCTCATTAGTCCCAAGGTGGGTGAGTTGTAGTTGGCCGAGGCGGTCACTTGCAGCTGGTCGAAGATCTTGGCCCAGGCATTGACGCGCACACTCCACGACCACTTGTCGCGCTCGTCGATTTGATGCACACCGTTGCGGTCGTACTCCATGTGATAACCGTAGTCGTACAGGTTGGCATAGAGTCTCACATTGAAGAAGCCTGTGGGACGGTAGGTCATATTGAGCGAGGCACCATAACGCCACGAGCTACCCATGTTATAAGGCATAGTGTAGCTCACCACACGGTCAAGGTAGTCGTCGTATTCCGAGTCGGTCAGCGAGCTGATCTCGTTGGTGCTCCAGCGTCCGTAGGCCTCCAGGCCGATGTTGCCGAAGCGGTCGAAGTATTTCTGCCATCCGGCTTCCATGTTATGGGTGTACGAGTCCTTCAGTCCGTTGGGGTTACCCACGCTGTAGCTGTCGTCGCCGTAGCTACGAAAACGGGTAACCTGGCTGTAACCTGGGGCTGAGGTGCGCAACGAGTAGTTGAGTTTCCAGTTGTGCATGCTCTCGGTGCGGTAGGTCAGGTGGATGGAGGGACGCAGGTGTACGTGCCAATAAGCGCTGTCGTCAGCAAAGGGCATAGCGCTGATGAAATCAAAGGAGGTGCGTTCGGTCTCCACACCCAAGCCAGTGCTGAGGGTGAAGCCGCCCCAGCGGTGCGTCCAGTTGACGTCGGCATCGATGCTCGACTCCATTTCTTTCAGCTGATAGGTACGCAGGGTGTCCACAATCAGGCCGATGGTGTCGTAGAAGCGGTTGTAGGCATTGTCGGTGATGCGATGGTCGCCACGCAAGCCGTAGCTCAGTTCTCCGTCTTCGCTGTAAGGACGGTTGTAGCGCACATCGAGGCTTCCGCCGTAGCTCTGGGCCTTCGACAGCAGGTAACGGTGTTCGTCGAGGTCGGTGTAGACGTCATACACACGGTTGTACCACTGCTCGCTGGCGTTGTTGGAGAGGGTGGTGTTCAAGCCGATGCGAAGGTTGTGGCCGTTGTTGTCGAACTTCTTGGTGTAGTCGGCACCCACATGGCTGAAGATGGACCTGTCGCGCGAGTCGCTCGTGGTGAGGTCTGCGAACGAGGTTGAATAGGGGTCGGCGTCCTCGGGGTAATAATAATAGGTCTGCTGTTGCGCACGCAGGACGTCGTTGAAACCACGGTTGTAGAAGCCTCCGCCATCGAATGAAATCTCGCTGGTGGAGTCGATTTCGTAGTTGATGCCCATGAAGACGTTGGCGGAATAGCGGCGGTTGGAGCTGGTCTGCGAGGTAGTGTCCGACCAGGTGTTGATATACTCACCTTCGTTTTCCTCGTCATCGCGGCGTTGCAGCGCCCACGAGTCGGAGGTGTTGAGGCGGTTGCTGTAACGGCCAGAGGCAAAGAGGTTGATGCTGAGTTTCTCTTTCTTCCACATATAGCTCACCCAAGGCGAGATGAAAGGCTGGTTGGAGCCATTGACGCCGAAGCTGACAAACTGGTTGCTCTTGATGTGGGCTGAGGTGACGATGTTGATGACGGCCTCAGCGTCGGTGGCGTATTTGGCCGAGGGGTTGGTGATGGTCTCGATGCGGGCAATGGCGTTGGCGGGCAGGGTCTGCAGATAGGTCTTCAGGTTCTCCTCGGTGAGTTTCGAGGGTTTGTCGTTGATCCAAATCTCTACGCTGGTGACGCCTCTTAAGGTGATGTTGCCTTCCACATCGACCTCCACTCCCGGAGCGTTCTGCAGGGCATCTTCGGTGGTACCGGTCTGAATGGACGGGTCTTCGCTGACGTTATAGATGAGTTTCTCGCCTTCCATCGCATAGAGGGGTCGTTCGGCGGTGATGGTCACCTCGTTGAGGGCCGTCGAGCTCTCCACCATTTTGATGACGCCCAGGTCGGTGTTGTTGCTCACGTGGAAGGGCACAGAGCGGTTGCCGTAACCGATAGCCGAGATACGCAGCACCATAGCGCCTTGCGGTATCCCGTTGAGTTCAAAGCGTCCGTCGATGTTGGTGGCGGTGCCTTTCACAAACTCTTGGTCGACTGAGTCGAGAACAGCCACGTTGACGTAGGGCAACGGCTCGCGTGTGACGGAGTCAATCAGATAACCCACAACGAGGAAGGTGTCGCCTTCGCGGACACGTTTCTTCTGTCGCACGGTAGAGGTGTTCTGTTCGCGGTTCCATTCAGGATTGCCCCCTGGCGGACGTCCTGGTGGTCTGCCACCAGGGAATCTGCCACCGGGAGGTGGACCGCCCCCTGGGGGTTGGGCTTCTACATTCAGAACGGCCAAGACGATAAGCATCAAAAGGCCCCATGCCTTCAAAACTCGTGGTTTCTTCATTGTTAGGGTTGTTTTCAGGGTTGTTTTTAGGGTTGCAAAGATAGTCAAATTATTTCATTCAGTATTTGTAATTCACCATCACCTCGAAACTCCTCCCGGGCATCGCGCGCCAGATGACGTTTTGGTAGTCGGTGTTGAAGAGGTTGTGGCAGCGCAGCTCGATGTGGAACTTCCAGATGCGTCTGCCAAGGGCGATGTGATGCAGCGAATAGGGATTCAGAGGGAACGACTCCTCGTCGTTGTAGGAGGTACTGCGCCGTCCGGTGAACTCTGCCGTATAGTTCGCGTTCCATTGTTTCCACAGTGCGTTGAGGAAGAGGTTGCCATGATGGCGTGGGATGTAGATGAGCTGCTTGCCGCTGATGCCTTGCACATGGGCCGATTCGCTCTCGTCAGTGGTGACGGTGTAGACGTAGTTGCCCGAGAGGTTCACCTTCCAGTCGCCTTTCACGAAGGAGGCGTCAAGGTGGGTCTCAATACCTCGGGCGAACACCAAAGCCACGTTCTCAGGCACCCAATAACGATAGAAGCTGGGCTTCCATTGTATCCAGTTGTGCACCCGCGAGAGGTAGCCTCCCGTACGCAGGTCGAAACTGAAGGGGCCGGTTTGCAGCTTGTATTTCAGCGCCAGGTCGACGGTGCGTCCGTCCTCAGGCAGCAGGTCGGGATTGCCGCCTGGGTACCAATACAGGTCGTTCAATGAGGGGTTACGGTAGTTGTGGCTGTAGCCCAGCGTGAAGTCCATAGCCTTGAAGAAGGGCAGCTGATACGAGAAGGTGACGGTGGGAAACAGTCCCATGGGCTTGCCGTCCGTAAAGTCGTAACGCGCCGTCAGATTCAGGTTGGCGCACTTGAACGGCTCGCCGTTGACTGCAGCATAGGCCGAGACCACGTTGCGCAATTTCATGCCCACATAGTTGTTCGACCATACCCGCTCGTTGTCCCATTGCAGCTTGGCTTTCAGGTTCCAGCTCTTATAGAGATGTTGCTCGAGGTTGGCAATCTGGTGCAGCACCAAAGCCTTGTTGATGGAGTTGATGCCCGTCACCACCTGATAGGTGTCGGGGTTGCGCACCTCGAGGAAATAGCGTTGGTTTTCCACAAAGGCCGCCGATTTCAGCTGTAGGCTGCCTGTATTCCAAAAGTACTTGAACGAGACAAAGTTGCGCGAAAAGTTGTCCTTGGTCCACTCTTCGAAGTTCTTGTTGCTGACGTTGGTCATGATGGGCGGCAGGTTGCGGTCGTTCCATTGGTTCCACGACGAGGCGCTGATGACGCAGTTTTTCAGCAGCAGGCTGACCTCGGGCATTACGCCGTAGTCGACAAAGTCGGCGTTGCGCTGCTTCATGCGCTCGGCTGGAAACACGCCCGTGTTGTTGTATTCAAAGTCGTTGTCCGACGAGTTGCGGTAGGCTTTCACACGGAAGGAGAACTTCTTGCCGTAGTTGCCCACGGTGACAAAGCTGCCGAGGGTGTTGAAGCTGCCGTAGGTTTGTTTCAGGTCGACGAGCAGGCCGTCACCGAAATGGTTGTTGTTGTCGATGTTGACCGAGCCCCCCAGTCCACCGCTGTTGGACGAGGTGCCGCTGCCCCAGTTGAGGCTGATGTCGTCGATGAGGAAAACGGGGATGGTGCTGAAATCCACCTGTCCGAGGGTGGGCGCATTCAGCTGGAAGCCGTTCCACAGCACCAAGGTGTGGCTCGCGGTCGTCCCACGGAACGAGGCCGTCGACACGCCTCCCGGACCGTAGGTCTTGATAAACACAGGACTGTGCTGTATCAGCAGCTCCGACAGCGAGGCGGTGCTCTTCGACTTCAGGATGATGGTGTCAATCTTGCGCGACACCAAAGGCTTGACCACCTCCACCCTATCGCGCTCCGCCGTCACCTCCACCGTCTTCAGGGTGATGGTGTCTTGTGCTTGTAGTCCGAACGTTGCGAGAAGAAACAGGAAAAGGATACTATGACGAACAAACTGAGGCAATGCCTTTACTGTTTCTTCACGTTCTTGGTGTCTTCGACAACTTTCTTCTTCTCCTCGCTGAATTTGGCCTTCTCTTCGTAGGTCTTTTTCTTGCCTTGCAGCTTGCCGTTCTTATAGGTGGCTTCGCTCTTCAGGGAGCCGTCGGGATAGAAGCTCTCCTGCTTGCCGTTGAACTGGCCTTGGGTGTATTCGATGGTCATCTTTCTCGCACCGTTCTCATAATACCAGGTGGTCAGGCCGTCGCGTTTGCCGTTTTTGTATTCCGACACTTCAAGGTTGCCGCCCTTCTCGTAGCAAAGTATCTGTCTGCCGTCCATCTGTCCTTCCTTGTAGGTGTTCAGCTTCGACAGGCGTCCGCCGCGATACCATTCGCTGGCTTGGCCGTCCAACAGGTCGTTTTTATACTCCGCTTTCTTGGTGATCGAGCCGGTCTTGTCGATTTCCACGTACACGCCGTTGCGTTTGCCGTTCTCGTAGTTGACAATCCTTTTGGGCAGATACTCGTTGCTGAGGTAGTACTCAATCCAGGCACCCGTTTTCTGTCCGTTCTTCACCATGCCCTCGATGGAGCAGTCGCCGCCCTTACCTTTATAGGGGCCATCCGGCAATTTCTTCGCGTCAACCGATTCGATGTTTTGTGCGAAAAGAGGCATCGCAAACAGTGCCAAAATAATGACAATCAAAGTTTTCTTCATTTCTATAGCTTTTTAGATGATGGGCAAAATTATAAAAAACAAGGCAATCTATATCAATTTTCGTGCAAATTCTTCCAAATCCAGATTTTTTTCGCAATTTTGGGGTCTCGAAAACACAACGTCATGAAGAAAATAGAAGTCAAGAATTTCAGGCTCTACACCACAGCCGTTATCTGCATCGAATGGAAAGGCGACCTGCTGAACGTCAACCTCGACCTGGCCTTGATGCTGAAGATGATGAAGATGGAAGGACTCACCGAAGCCGACATCGTGCGCTATAGCCAGCAGGGACAGCCCATCCCCTTCAAGAAAGTCTCCTTGTATCTTTTCCAGGAAGACGACAAGCCCGGACAGTATTGCACGGACGAATCCTTCTGCGAGGACGACGACCCCATCGTGTTCTATGTGGAGATAAAGGAATAAAAAAAGAGGGGCCGCACGACCCCTCCTTTTTTTGATGCAAGCCACTGCTTAGTGCAGGCTCTTGATATACTCGTCAATGGCCTTGGCGGCTTTCTTACCGGCACCCATAGCGAGGATGACGGTAGCGGCACCGCTCACAGCGTCGCCGCCGGCGAAGATACCAGGACGTGAAGTGGTACCCACCTCGTCGGCCACGATGCAACCCTTACGGTTAAGGTCGAGGTTGCGCGTCGTGCTGCCAATCAGCGGGTTGGGTGAGGTACCCAGAGCCATGATAATCATGTCGACATCGAGGATGAACTCCGAGCCTTCCACCGGAACGGGGCTTCTACGACCCGAGGCATCGGGCTCGCCCAGCTCGCATTTCACGCACTTGAAGCCTTTCACCCAGCCATTTTCGTCGCCCAGCACCTCGACAGGAGCCGTCAGCAGGTCGAAGATGACGCCTTCTTCCTTGGCGTGATGCACCTCCTCCACACGGGCAGGCAACTCAGCCTCCGAGCGGCGGTAGACGATATGCACCTCGGCACCGAGACGCAATGCAGTACGTGCGGCATCCATAGCCACATTACCGCCACCGACCACAGCGACTTTCTTACCGACGAAGTTTGGGGTCTCATAGCCTTTCTTGTAGGCGAAGAGCAGGTTGTTGCGGGTCAGGAACTCGTTGGCCGAAACCACGCCGCAGAGGTTCTCGCCCGGCACGTTGAGCATCATCGGGAAACCGGCACCCGAGCCTACGAAGACCGCCTCGAAGCCCTCGCGGTGCATCAGCTCGTCGATGGTGATGGTGCGACCCACCACAACGTCTTTCTCAAACTTGGCACCCAAGCGGCGGACGCTCTCCACCTCTTTCTTCACGACGGTGTCCTTAGGCAGACGGAACGACGGGATACCATACACCAACACGCCGCCCATCTCGTGCAAAGCCTCGAAGATGGTGACGTCATAGCCCATCGAGAGCAGGTCTTTGGCGCAGGTCAGGCCTGAAGGACCGCTACCGATGATGGCCACCTTGTGACCGTTCGGGATGCTCTGGCTGTTGAAGTGCAGGTCGTGCTCGATGGCATAGTCGCCCACAAAGCGCTCCAGCTTACCGATGGCGATAGGCTCAAACTTCTTGCCCATCACGCAGCTACCCTCGCACTGGCTCTCCTGCGGGCACACACGACCGCAAACGGCAGGCAGTGCCGAGTCGCAGCTGATGACGCCGGCAGCACCCTCAAAGTCGCCTTGGGCGACACGGGCAATGAAGCCCGGGATGTTCACGTTGACGGGGCAATGGGCCACGCATTGCGGGTTCTTGCAGTTGAGGCAACGCTGGGCCTCCATGATGGCCATATCTGCCGAATAGCCCAAGCAGACCTCGTCGAAGTTGTGGGCGCGGATTTCAGGCTTCTGTTCCGGGCAAGGCACACGCTTTTTCTTGTCAAAGGTCTCTTCCGAGATGCCGCCGATGTGGCATTTGTGGCCTTCGGCCTTCTCCTCGGCTTCGAGCTGCTTGCGGGTCTCCACATTATTATACATGGCCTGACGCTTCATGGCGCCGTCGAAATCAACGTCTTTACCCAGGAACTCGGGACCGTCGATGCAGGTGAACTTGGTCTTTCCACCGATGCTCACGCGGCAGGCGCCGCACATACCCGTGCCGTCGACCATAATCGAGTTGAGCGACACCGTGCAGCGGATACCCAGCTCCTCGCAGGTCTTCGTGGCGAACTTCATCATGATCATCGGTCCGATGGCGACAGCCTCGTCATAGACTTTGCCGCTGGCCACCAACTGACGCAGCACATCGGTCACCAAGCCCTTGCGGCCCGTGGAGCCGTCGTCGGAGGTGACGTACAGGTTGCTGACCTCTGCCAGTTCCTTTTCGAAGATAAGCAGGTCCTTGGTACGGGCGCCGATGATACAGTCGGCTGTGGCACCGTGGTCGTTCAACCACTTCACCTGGGGATAGATGGGGGCGATACCCACACCACCGCCGATGAAGACGAAGGAACGTTTGCGCAGTTCCTCGGCGGTCATCGTGGAAAACTCAGAGGGCTTGCCCAAAGGACCGACGATGTCGGCAAAGCGGTCACCTTCCTTGAACTCGGCCATCTTCTTGGTCGACTCACCAATGGCCTTGAAGACGATGGTCACCGTCCCCCTGACGCGATGATAGTCGCTGATGGTCAAAGGAATACGCTCAGAGTTTTCCTCCATCTTGACGATGAGAAACTGACCCGGAAGGGCCGAATGGGCGATACGCGGCGCGTAGACATCCATGAGGTAAGTCTCGGCTGCGAAGGTTTCTTTGTGAATAATTTCGAACATACTATAAGGTAATTTTTGAGTTAGTATTCAAGCAATTTGCACCGCAAATATAGTGATTTTCACAAAGTGTTGAAAAAAAAGTGAAATTTTGTGGATTTTCTCACGAACCAGTGTCATGGGTGTCAAGTGTCATTAAGGCTGCCAACAGGGAGGAATCATGGAGCTACCTCGAGGTTACCTCAGAGTTACCTTGGAGTTACCTACTAGCGCCCATAGGCTTGCTATAGCCTTAGTATAGAGTTGGTATAGCATTGCTATCGATTTCCGTACTTTAATGGATTGTGAATGAATGAGTTATGAAATAAATCAAGTAAGCAAGTCTATCTGCATAGTATATCATTCAGAGAAACAGATAGTTACAAAGATTTATCTATCTCATTCGGGCTTTGTGTTTGCGGTTGCAAAGATAAGCAAATTATCTGAATCTGGCAAGTAGAAACGAAGTTAAAAAAAGCCCTGCTTGCGCGGGGCTTTTTCGTTTCTATTATTTTACCAAATCCTTACAGCAGATGGCAAGTAACGGTCAGACCGGCCATCACGATGCTCACCATGCTCATCAGCTTGATGAGGATGTTCAGCGAAGGACCTGACGTGTCTTTGAACGGGTCACCGACGGTGTCGCCCACGACAGTAGCCTTGTGGTTCTCAGAACCCTTGCCGCCGAAGTTGCCTTCCTCGACATACTTCTTGGCATTGTCCCAGGCACCGCCCGAGTTGGCCATGAAGACTGCGAGGACGAAGCCCGTGCTCAGACCACCGATCAACAGACCGAGGACACCAGGAACACCCAGGATGACACCCGTCAGAATCGGGACGAGGATGGCGAGGATGGAAGGCACCAACATCTCCTGCTGGGCACCCTTGGTGGAGATAGCCACACAACGCTCGTAGTCGGGCTCAGCCTTGCCTTCGAGGATACCCTTGATGGTGCTGAACTGACGGCGTACTTCCTCCACCATCTTCTGGGCAGCGCGACCCACAGCGTTCATCGTCATACCGCAGAACACGAAGGCCATCATGGCGCCGATAAACACACCGACCAGAACGACGGGGTTCATCAGGTTGACATTGTAGGCTTCCATGAAGTCGACCAAAGTGGCTTTGGCAGCTTCAACGCCATTCGGCAGGTCTTGTCCGATACGGATCAAGGCAATCTTGATTTCCTCAACATAGGAGGCCAACAGCGCGAGGGCGGTCAGAGCGGCAGAACCGATGGCGAAGCCCTTACCCGTGGCGGCAGTGGTGTTGCCCAGAGCATCGAGAGCGTCGGTGCGCTTACGCACTTCGGGCTCGAGGCCGCTCATTTCGGCGTTACCGCCAGCATTGTCGGCGATGGGGCCATAGGCGTCGGTGGCCAGGGTGATACCCAAGGTGGAGAGCATACCCACGGCAGCGATACCGATACCATAGAGGCCTCTTGAGAGGTTGGCAGCCGTAAACTCGATGTTGAAACCGTTGGCGCAGAGGTAAGCCAAAACGATGGCGAAGCCCACAGTGACAACAGGGATAGCCGTAGAGAGCATACCGAGACCCAAGCCGGAGATAATCACCGTGGCGGGACCGGTCTTCGAGCTTTCAGCCACCTTCTGCGTGGGCTTGTAGCTCTGCGAGGTATAGAATTCAGTAGCTTTTCCGATAATCACGCCAGCCAGCAAACCGACCACCACTGAGAGTGAGGTTTGCCACCACATGTTGGCCATGTCGCCCGTCTCCTGACCGAAGAGGAGATACATGATGCCGAAAGTGGCCACAGCGATGAGCACAGCGGCGGCATTGGTACCACGGCTCAAAGCGCCGAGAAGCTCTTTCATGCCAGCGTCTTCCTTGGTCTTCACGAGGAAGATACCGATGATGGACAGCAGCACGCCCACAGCGGCAATCAGCATAGGAGCCATCACAGCCTTGAACTGCAAGCCTTCGACGGCGGCAGTGGCAAAAGCGGAGGCACCCAGAGCCATAGTGGCCAGGATGGAACCAGCGTAGGATTCATATAGGTCAGCACCCATACCGGCGACGTCACCCACATTGTCACCCACATTGTCGGCGATGGTGGCTGGGTTGCGCGGGTCGTCTTCAGGGATGTTGTACTCAGTCTTACCAACGAGGTCGGCACCCACGTCAGCAGCCTTGGTGTAGATACCGCCACCCACACGGGCAAACAGAGCCTGGGTGGAAGCACCCATACCGAAGGTCAGCATGGTGGTGGTGATGGTGATGAGGTCGTTGTCAGCTCCGACAGCGGCAAGCAAACCGGTGCCATTCAGCACAAGGAACCACACGGAAACGTCGAGCAGGGCGAGACCCACCACAACGAGACCCATAACGGCACCCGAACGGAAAGCCACTTGAAGACCGCTGTTGAGCGACTTGCGGGCTGCGTTGGCTGTACGCGCCGAGGCATAGGTGGCCGTCTTCATGCCGAAGAAGCCCGCCAAGCCCGAGAAGAAACCGCCCGTGAGGAATGCAAACCACACGATGCCGTTCTGCAAGTCGAACAGACTCATCACTAAGAAAATCACAGCCAAAACGACGAACACGATAGTCACCACTTTGTACTGCTGCTTCAGGTAAGCCATAGCTCCCTTACGGACATGCGCAGCGATTTTCTTCATTAAGTCCGTGCCTTCATCTTCCTTCATCATCTGTTTGAAGAAGATGTAAGCGAATGTCAGCGCCAGAATAGAGGCAGCCAACACGATGTAAACAACACTGTTACTCATAAAGTTATAGATTTAGTTAGACTTTCTTTCGTATTGTTTGAACACTTTTGAGGGTACAAAAATAAAAACAAATCAAATTGAAATGAAATTTTTTTTCGTGGAAAAACACCCAAATGCAACTTTTTTTGTCCCATTTGGAAATAATCACTATTTTTGACGATTGAAGGGAAAAGGCTTTGCAACGAAACAAGGGTTTCATTATCAGTTTCTTAAAAAGCCGAAGCCTTTCACGGATTTAGAAAACAGACGAAAATGAACAAGGTTAGTTTGGAAATCATCGGTTTGTCATACAGCGAATCCTCGACGGGAGCCTACGTTCTGATTTTGGGCGACAAGAACTCGCGGCGCAAGCTGCCCATCGTCATCGGCAGCGCTGAGGCCGAGTCCATCGCCGTCGGCATCGACAGGCAACAAGGCGGACGACCCCTCACCCACGACCTCTTTCTGCGTTTCGCCAAAGAGCTGGGAGTGGAGATTCAAGAGGTGGTCATCAACCGTTTCCGCGAGGGGGTCTACTACGCCATGCTGGTGTGTCAGCAAGGCAGCGAGCTGATTATGGTTGACGCCCGTCCGTCGGACGCCATCGCCATCGCCGTGCGCTGCGGATGCAACATCAGTGCCTACGAGAACGTGATGGAGGAAGCCGGCGTCATCATGGAAGACCTGGAGCAGGAGGAACAAGTGGAAAACGACAACGACGAAACCACTAATATTAATAAGGTGGAAAGCGGAGACGACCTGGCCGGACTGACGGTGCCCGAGCTGGAAGAGCTGCTGCAAGAGGCCATCGACAACGAAGACTATATGATGGCCGCACAAATACGCGACGAAATCAAAGGAAGAAATCTTTAAATCTACAAATATGAAATCAATCAAACTAAGACTTATCGTGATGAACTTCCTCATCTTTGCGGTGTGGGGAGCTTATCTCTGTTCCTTGGGTATCTATCTCGGCAGTATCGGCATGGGTGCCAACATCGGAAAGTTTTTCGCCATCCAAGGCATCGTCTCCCTCTTCATGCCTGCCTTGATGGGTATCGTCGCCGACCGTTGGATTCCGGCACAAAAGCTGCTCGGCATCTGCCATTTCCTCGCGGCTGTCTTTATGGCTATTGCAGGCTATATAGGCATGAGATACGGTAATGCGGTGACGTTCGGGCAACTGTTCCCCTACTATGCCATCAGCGTGGCTTTCTTCATGCCGACCATCGCCTTGGGCAACTCCGTTTCATACAACGCCCTGACGCAAGCCGGAATGGATACCGTGAAGGCCTTCCCGCCCATCAGGGTGTTCGGCACCATCGGATTCATCCTCTCCATGTGGATTGTCAACTTCACAGGATTCAAAAACGGCTACCAACAGTTGTTCGTCTCGGCGGCTTGGGGTTTGATACTGGCGGTCTATGCCTTCACCCTGCCCAACTGCCCCGTCAACAAAAACGTGGAGAGCAAGTCGTTTGTCGACACTTTCGGACTGCGGGCTTTCTCGCTGTTCAAGGACGCAAAGATGTGCGTGTTCTTCATTTTCTCGTTCCTCCTGGGCATGTGCCTGCAAGTGACCAACGGCTTCGCCACCCCGTTCCTTGAGTCTTTCGGCTATTATGAGGAGTTTGCCAATGCCTTTGCCGTGAAACACAGCGTGTTCCTCTCTTCCATCTCGCAGGTGTCGGAGACGTTGTGCATCCTGTTGATTCCCTTCTTCTTGAAGAAGTTCGGCATCAAAAAGGTAATGATTATTGCCTTTGTGGCCTGGGCCTTGCGCTTCTTCTTCCTCGGCGCTGGCAATCCTACAGGATTTGGCCTGGTGCTCTTCATCTTGTCGATGATTGTCTATGGTGTCGCCTTCGACTTCTTTAATATCAGCGGCTCTCTTTATGTGGACCAAAACACCGATATCAGCATCCGCAGCAGCGCACAAGGCGTGTTCATGATGATGACCAACGGTTTCGGCGCCACTGTCGGCTCGCTCTGCGCACAGGCGATCGTCAACCATTACACCTACCCCGCCAGCAAAATCATCAATGGCAAGGAAGTATGGTTCACCATTGGCAATTGGCCCACAGCGTGGTACATCTTTGCAGCTTTCGCCTTGGTAGTCGGAATCTTGTTTGCGATACTGTTCAAGTACAAGCACAACCCTGAAGCGAACTCATGAAGCAATATCTCGATTTACTTCAATACATCCTCGACCACGGCCACCAGAAGGGCGACCGCACCGGCACGGGCACCATCAGCGTGTTCGGCTACCAGATGCGCTTCGACCTCTCCGAAGGATTCCCTTTGGTCACGACGAAGAAGGTGCACCTGAAATCCATCATCTATGAGCTGCTGTGGCTACTGAAGGGCGACACCAACATCCAGTACCTGCACGACCATAAGGTCACAATCTGGGACGAGTGGGCCGACCCCAACGGCGACCTTGGTCCCGTCTACGGCGCCCAGTGGCGCAACTGGAACAACGAGGGCATCGACCAGATTGCCGAGGTGGTGAAAAGCATCAAGGAGAACCCCAACAGCCGCCGACATATCGTCACAGCCTGGAACCCCAGCGTTCTGCCTGACGAGCACGAGAAGAACTTTGCCGCCAACGTGGCGGCAGGCAAGGCGGCGCTCCCACCCTGTCACGCATTCTTCCAGTTCTATGTGGCGGACGGCAAGCTGTCGTGCCAGCTCTACCAACGCAGCGCCGACGTGTTTCTCGGGGTGCCTTTCAACATCGCCTCCTACGCCCTTCTCACCATGATGATGGCGCAGGTGTGCGGATTGCAGCCCGGCGACTTCGTCCACACCTTCGGCGACGTGCATATCTACAACAACCTCATCGAGCAAGTGAAGCTGCAGCTGTCACGCACCCCTCGCCCACTGCCCACCATGAAACTGAATCCTGACGTCAAAGACATCTTTGGCTTCAAATTTGAGGATTTCACCTTAGAGAATTACGACCCATATCCAACCATAAAAGGAGAAGTATCAATATGACCATTTCCATCATCGTCGCAATGGCCGCCAACCGCGCCATAGGCATCAACAACCAACTCATCTGGCACAACAGCAACGACCTGAAACACTTCAAGAGCGTGACCTCGGGACACTGTGTCATCATGGGACACAACACCTGGCTCTCATTGCCTGGACAAAAGGCATTACCCAACCGCCGCAACATCGTCATCTCCGACCGTTTGGACAAGGCTCCTGAGGGTTACGAGCTGGCCACCTCTATTCCCGAGGCCCTCGAATTGGCGAAAAACGAGGACGAGGTGTTCATCATGGGCGGTGGAAGCATCTACGAGCAATTCCTGCCAAAAGCCGACAAGCTCTACCTGACCCGTCTGGACAAGGAGTTTGAAGCCGACACGTATTTCCCCTACATCAACTTCGAAGAGTGGGATTTGGTTGACCTTCAGGTTATCGACGACGACCCGCAGGTTGACTACAGCTATCGCTTTGAGGTTTGGGAACGGAAAGGATAAGCTTTTCGAAATGCTGGTAGTCCTTGCCGCTGGCCCAGTCGCCGCCCCATTGAAAACCGTGCTGCCTGAATAGACGATAGCACAGGTCGTTTTTCATGATCTTATACGGGAATACGGCATTCCTGTCCAAGTATTCCTCGCTACCTTCGGGACGGACGACAGTTCGTCCCGATTCCTTTATCTTGTAATAGGGATTGTATTTCGGGTTGATATCAATGGCCAAGCCGAAGCTGTGCAAGGAGGTGCGACCACCTGCCGTAATCAATCGGTGGTTGAAGCAGGAACTGTTGTTGTCCTGCATCGAGGCCTCGTCGTCCCCGTTATAGTAATCGACAAGCCGCATCCGCTCAATAGGATAGGAAGCCCGAAAGAGTTCCCTGAAGATGTCCAGCAAATCATTGGCGATAGTTTGGGCACAAACCAATTCACCCACGATGGCATTACCGTCCTTGTCGCGATGCAGGACGAGGAGGTAACGAAGGTCTTCCATCGGGAAGTTACCTTCTTTTGACGAACAGGTCTTCATCAAAGCCTGCAGGTCGTCGCTGAGAGGCTGCACCTTGAAGAAACGCTCATAGCCGAAGACTTTGAGAAAGGGCTCAGGCACCACGTCGCCAGGACGGTAGACGCCCTGCGCCCATAATGCCAAACTGGACAACAGCATCAAAAACACTATGACAACTCTCTTCTTCATTGCGGCGCGAAGATAAGAAAAAAAGCCCACCCCATAAATGAGGTGGGCACACCAATAACAAATGCTTATAGTAAAACTTACTTGATGACAGTAATACGTCTGGTAATCATACCGTTATTCGTGTCGATACGCACCACGTAGATGCCCGTCTCCACGTTTTCAAGGTTGATTTCCGTCTTATTGCCCTCGCAGTTGGCCTCGTAGACCATCTGACCCAGGGTATTGAACACGCTGACGTGGTTCATCTCGGCAGCCTCCACGGTGAAATTGGCCGTAGTGGGGTTAGGATAGACAGAGACCTCGCCGGCTTCCAGCTCTTCAACACCATCCGCTGAATAGATGACGTGCAGATAGAACTGGTTGTGGTCATATTTCCAGTAGGCAGGAGCTGACACGCAGTCGTCAGGAAAGGCAGCATAGAGCTTGTAGTAGTAGTGTTGACCTTCCTGGTTGGCGCTATTGTCGGTATGTGAAGTGGCATTGGCGCCCAGCAGCTTGATACGCTCGTAAGGACCGTTGGGGTCAGTTGCACGGAACAGGTAGTAACCCGAAAGACCGTCAGCCGGAACGGGCTTCTCCCATTTCACCTTAATCTTATTGGTGGAACCCGTGGTCTCATAATCGATGTTGGTGGGAGCGTAGCAGGCACCCGAAGTGGCGCACGACTCGTTGGAATATTCAGGATTCTCGCCACCGTCGCTCAGGAAGCCAACGCGATAGCAGTGACCACCAGCAGGGGCGTTCACGTCATCGAAGGAAGTGCCCTCGGGGATGAGACGATACAGCAGCTCGTCACGATAGACGATGTAGCCATAGCCAGACTCATTGACGCCGTCCCATGTTACGTGAATCAAAGTAGGATCTTCTTCATCGCGAACAGCGAAGAGGTTGCTCGGGACACCCGTACCAGGAGTATTGCCGCAACCGTTGTTGGCTTGATGGAAGATGCCTTCAGGCATATCGGACGAAGAGCCCGAGTAAGTGTAGACCGTAGTGTTCTGTGAATCCTTGATGGTGAATGCCATATCGAATGCACCACCATTGGTAGGAGCAGACCAGCCGAACGAAACACGACCCAGAGGCACATCCACCGAGAAGCTTTGGACGCTCGAAGTGGTGGTGGTCACCGTAGCGCACTCGGTGCCGGCAGCATTGTAGATATGGATGGCGCCGCCACGGAAACCGGTGAAGGAGGCTTGGGTGACATTGATCGTCCAACCGCAAGTGGGGCCGAAGCTAATCATATCGGAATAGGCCAGCTTACCGTGGTTACCGCTCGTAACGGCATAGACGGTATAAACGAAGCCGTCGAAACGCGGCACGCTGTTGTCGGTGATGGTCATATTGGCACCGGGAGTAACGTTTTCTTCGGTGTAGATGACTTCGCCGTCACGGGCGACAACGATCATGTCGATGCTCGTCAGCGTATTGCTGTTGAGGGTCTGGGTAGGATTGGTCCAGGTCACAGTAGCCGACAGTTCGTTGTTGGGTGCAGGAGTAACGTTCAGGTTGGTGGGAGCTTTTGCCGTCATATTGTAGACGTGGGCAGGAACGAAGTTAAAGATGGCTCCGTCGCTGGAGTTGTAGTCAATCTGATCGAAATCAAACCAGCCGTCACCGCTGCCGCTCCAACCCCAGTTGTAGTGGAACATATTGGCATCATCATAACCGTCGCACACGAAAGCGTGACCTCCGTCAGGGCTCTGACCTGAATAATAGAGCGGCCAGCCCATATCGAAGGACTCCTTCATCATATTAGCCCAAGCATCGTAGGAGAAGCTGTCTCTGCTCTTCAGCGAAGCCTGGTTGGAGTAGCTGAAATACTGGGCAATTCTCTGGGGAACGTCTTGTGAATAAGCACCACTACCGTCGATGGCATAGTGCATATCAACGGCGATACCGCAGTGATACAACAACAGGGCGATAGCGTCAATCTGCTCTTGGGGCGAGTTGTTGTTGATGGAGTTAGGCATATTGGCCCAATCATAGGTGGTTTGACCGAAGTTGGCAGTCAATGCACCAAAGCCAGAGTTGTAGTTAGTATGCGAGCCCGTACCCTTCTCCGGATAGTCCCAATACTTCATCACCTGACCCATAGCAGTTGCCACGCAACCGGCATACACACGTCCGCCAGGACCGCCAGCGGCCTCAGGGCAGAAATAGTTGTAAGGTGAGCCTTGGTCCCACTTGGTGGAGCAGAGATGGGTAGAAGGACGTCCGCCGTTACGCGAAGGCAGCGTGCCGTTATAAGTGACTTGTCTCCATTCGGCAGCCACCTGAGTCGTGGCTAGGCCGGTGAATCTACCGCTGCGGTAGGAAATCAACTCGTTGAGCATGTAGTTCAGTTCGGGGTTGATGTTGTTGGCATCAAAAGCGCCTTCATCCGAATAACCGATGATGGGGCGATACACGTCATCGGCAGAAACCATGACGAAACCCTCGTTGCCCGAATTGAAGACATAAAAACAGGCTTCGCCACGAGTGGAGACACCTGTGTAAACAAGGGACAACTCACCACCTTGACGAGTGAAGTCAAAGTTGGCTTGTACAAACTGTTGTCCGACGAGCTTGGCCTGGCTCACGCTGACAGGATTGGCTTGAACCATTCCGACGCCGAGTATCAAGGCAAGCAGACTCAAGAGATGTTTTTTCATTTTGTTTGAATTAGTTGTTGTTTAAGATTCAATTTTTCAGATTTTGGCCGCAAAGTTAGCAATTTTCCTGAAAACGCCAACTTTTCAGCCCACAATTCAATTAAAAATGTCTCAATGCACCACGGAGACACGCTTCACAGCTGTGCCATAGCCGTTACGAATGGTTACAACATATAAGCCTTCGCTCCAGTCCGCTGTGCTGATTGACATATTGTTTCCTTCCGTCTCGCGTTCCAGCACCACCTGTCCTAATGTGTTGCAAACCACAATGTGTGCCTGGCCTTCCACCTCGATGTTGAGCCTCTGGTCAACGGGGTTGGGGTACAACTTGACCTCCGGCTGATTATTCTCGTCAACGGCAGTGGGCGAATAGTAGACGTGGAGGTAGAACAGATTGGGATTATACTTTACCGAAGCCGGCGAAGAGGTGCAGTCGCTGTTTGAATAGTAAGCATACAGGCGATAGTAATAGTCGCCTTGCACATTGGCAGAGTTATCGGTATAGGATGTGGCGTTGGCTCCGAGAAGCTTGATGCGTTCGTATGTGCCGTCTTCACCACGTTTGCGATAGAGGTAGTATCCTGACAATCCCTCAGCATCGGGTCTGTTCCAAGTCAGCTTAATCTTGTAAGTGTTGCCCGTGTATTCATACCAGAAATCGTTTGCTGCCAGGCAATCGCCATCCGAAGCGCAGGTCTCGTTAGAATGTGGTGTCACGCCGCCCAAACCGATTCCCGTAACGGTATAGCAATGACCCACGGTGAGGTCTTCGTCAACGAAAGTGCGCGCCTCAGGAGTATTGGCCATAGCATAGAGCTGTTCATCGCGATAGATGAGGTAGCCGTAGTCGGGCTCGACACCGCTCATTTCCCAAGTCAGGACGGCATTGCCGTCGACCACCTCAGCGGTCAGGCCGTAAGGCTCTGAATAGGTCATCTCATTGCCGCATCCATTGTTGACCTCAAGGATAGTGCCTTCTGCCAAACCGTTGGAGTTGCCTTGATAGGTGAACACCGTGTTGCTTTCCGAATCCTTGATGATTACCGACATATTGCTCACCGCATTGTTGGGAGCCGTCCAGCCGAAGCTGCAAGTGCCCACAGGTACAGGGAAGGTAAGTGTGGAAGGCACTGAGCCGGTGATGGTGAAGCGTTGTATTTCTCTTCCAGTAACACTATACAAGGCAATATAACCGCCATTCCAACCTTGGAATCCTGACGACTGCATGACAATCTTCCATTCGCAGGTGGGCGACACCAGCACTTGCTTCACCTTGGCCGAGGCGCCACGCTGTCCGCCAGTGACGGCATAAACGGCGTAGTCGAAGCAGTCGTAATACGGAACCGTTTCGTCCACGATGCTCATTTCGGCGCCTGGGGTTACATTCTCCTCGGTATAGACCACTTGCCCGTTACGTTCTACAACAATCTGGTCGATGGTCTGCAGAGCGGCATTGGTCAAAGTAATCGTGGGGTTAATCCATGAGAGGTTGGCTGAAAGTGAGCCGTCGTTGGCAGGAGATACCGTCATCGCAGTAGGTGCATTGGGTGTGGCTGAATACACTTCGGCTGGCACATAGTTGTAGATGACGCTCTCGCCTTCCGTATAGCCGTGGTCGTCGATATTGAACCAATTGTCGCTACTACCGCCCCAGCCCCAGTTAATATGCACCATATCATTGTCATTGTAACCGTCCACCACATAGGCGTGGCCGCCGCCGCGATGCACCATAGGCCAGTTCATATCGACGGCGTCGATAAGCAATTCCATGTAGCTCTCGTGGGTATAGTCCTCACGATAGAGGTTGTCCATCCGGTCGGTGTAGAAGAAATACTGAGGCATCGTCTGGCACAGTTTGCCCGTGACCGCTCCACTGCTGGTGGGACGATAGTTCATATCCACGCTAACACCCACATGATAAATCAGTTGAGCCACCGCTTCGATTTGCTCGATGGGTGAGTTTTCATTAATGGAATTAGGCATGTTGTCCCAGTCATAGGTTGTCGCACCGAAATTCACCGTCAGCGGGCCATATTCAGGATGGTCTTCAGGGGTATAGGTGTGACTGCCTTGTCCCTGGACCGGATGGTTCCAGTATTTCATCAGCTGGGCAGCAGCCGTTGCCACACAACCTGCGTAGCAGTGGCCACCAGGTCCGCCTTCACCTTCGGGGCAGAAATAGTTGTAAGGATAGTTCTGGTTCCAGGTGGTCTGCACCAAAAACGAGTCTTCCCTACCCCCGTGACGCGATACCAAACGTCCCGTCTTTTCAAGCATGTCCCAGTCGGCTGAAACAGCCACCGGAGCCGAGCTGGATTGGGCAGCCGCCATCACGCCCTGACGAACGTTCTCCAGACGGTCAACCATAGCAGGTGCGATATCATCGGGGTTGAAGATGCCTTTGTCGGAATAGGCGATGATGGGGCGATGATGGTCGTCAGCAGAGAGGATGATGAAACCCGTCTCGCCCACGTTGAAGACATAATAGCAGGCCTCTCCCCTGTCCGAGGTGGCTGTATACACCAAGTTCAACTCTGAGCTCTGACGCGTAAACTCAAAATTGGCAGCCACAAAGGATTGGCCCAGTTGTCTCGCCTTTTCCAAGCTGACTGGACGGGCATTCGCCGTAACTGCCATCACGGCGAATGCCAATACCAATATGATATGCTTTTTCATCACCTTATTAATTAATGCATCACAGCAAAGCGTTTCGTCACCGTACCGTTGGCGGCCTTGATGCTGATGGTGTAGACGCCGGAAGCCAAATCAGAGGTGCTGATCACCACGCCGTTTTCGCTGCAACGCTGCATCATCACCACTTGACCCATCGTATTGCAGATGGTGATTTGCTGCAGGCCGTCGGCCTCAACACTCATCAAAGCGTTGGCGGGGTTAGGATACACCTTGAAGCCCTCTTCAGCATCTTCGCTCACCGAGGTCACTTGCACCTGTACGTAATCCGTATTGTCGTCCACCCAGGCCGGAGTTGACTCGCAATAGCTGCGATAGGCTGTCACCTGATAGTAATAGTCGCCAGCATCCACAATGTCGAAATACTCGCGCAAAGTCTTATCGACGGTGGCAATTTCAGCATAGCTGATGCCGTCCTCACTGCGATAGACTTTGAACGACTGAGGTTCTCCCTCATAGTCCCAAGTCAGCAAGGTACCAAATCCCTCGCCCGACCACTTGTATTCACCATTGAAGTTGGTGGGAGGCAGGCAGCCGCCACAGTCATTGTCGCCCGTATAGAGCGTGGCAGGCACCTGGTTGGAGTTGCCCGTGAAGGTGTAAACCGACTGGTTGTTCGAGTTCTTGATATTGATGGTCAGGCTGGTCACTGCCGATGAGGGAGCCACCCAGCTAAAGGTCACGTTGCCCTGGGGCATACGGAGCTGCTGGCTGATGGGAGTCGAACCAGTCATCGTGATTTCCTGAATCACAGTGCCGAAGGAGTTCTTCACCTGAATCTTGCCGCCGTTCCAACCTTGGAAGTTGGTGGTCTGACCGACGACCTTCCAAGTGCATGTGGGACCATACTGGTAATTAATATCGGAGAAACGACCCTTGGTGCCGTTTGAGAGATAGTAAAGACGATAGGAGTAGCAGTCAAAATCGGGCACGTTGTCCTCAAAGGTCATCACCTCGCCAGGGGTGACGTTGTTTTGCGAGAAAATCTCGACGCCGTTACGAAGCAACACGACTTTCTCGATATTCTCAATGGAATTTCCACCCAATGAAGTGGTGGGGTTAGTCCATGAAATAACGCCCGTCTTTGAATGGGCATTCTCGGCTGTAACACCGAGGTCTTCAACCATCGGCAGCAGATCATCGTAGATATAGTTGGGGAGGAAATCGAAGATGGCAGCTTGACCATTATTGAAATGACCATTATAGGTATTGAGGGCATCAATAGCAAAATAATTGTTCAATGAACCGCTCCAGCCCCAGTTGAAGAAGAACTTACGGTCATTCTCACGATAGCCGCAGCAGACGAAGGCGTGACCGCCGTCGGTGTCGCTACCTGAATAATAGAGCGGGAATCCATATTCAAGGCTACGGATGAGCATTTCTTCCCATTCGGTCTTGGTATAGAGGTCACGTTCGAGGCGGCTGGCTTGCTCGGTATAACGGAAATAGTTGGCAATGGCACCAGGGACGTCTTGTGAATAGGCGCCTGAAGAACCTCCTCCATACATCATGTCGACAGACACACCGCAATGATACATCAAAGTGGCCACCGCTTGATAGTTGGAGGTATTGCAGGTGTTAGGCATGTTGTTCCAATCGTAGTAGGTGTTCTCAAAGTCGACGGTCTGTGTCGGATAGGTATCGGGAGTGTAGCTGTGCGTGCCTTGTCCATGATCAGGCCAGTTCCACTTCTTCATCACCATCGACATAGCCGTAGCCACGCAACCAGCGTAGGCATGACCTTGGGGGCCACCGTGACCCGTTGGGCAGTAGGCGTTGTAAGGATAGTCCTGGTTCCAGTTGGTGGAAATCAACGGGGCAATGTCGCCACGGGTGCTGCGGTTGTCATTTTCATAACCGTCCTTTGCCACATGTCTCCATTCCGATGCCACTTCCATATCAGGCTCAAAGTTGTTCATTTGGGCATATTCAATCTGACGGGCATAGAAACGCAGATAGTAGGCCAGTCCGTCAGGCACAATGGCCAGGTCGAAAGGCTCGTCGGTAAAGCCAAGGATGGGACGTGCCACATCGTCGGCTGAGACGAAAACGCTGCCGCCATTGAAGTTGAACACGTAGACAGCAGGAGCGCCGCTCTCGGTCATCTGGGTATAGGCCAAGTTAAGCTCAGTGACGTTTTTGGCAGAATGGCTCTGCGCATACTTCAAACCCATCTGACGGGCATAGTCCACATCGACAGGCGAAGCGATGATCTGGCTCACGAAGAGCGCCAAGGTCATCATAAGGAATAATGTTTTTTTCATTGTAGTGGATATTTAATTATTAATTTTAACTATTTACATTTTCACAACGCGCTGCATCACAGCACCTTCAGCCGAGCTCACCTTGACGAGGTACATTCCATTGGGAAGTTGGCTCATGTCAAGCGTCAGCTTGCCGTTCTCATTAGGCATCTGCATCACGCATTGGCCTACGAGGTTGTACACATTGACAAAAGTCGTGCCATCAGCCTCGATGCTCAGTTGACCCGTAGTAGGATTGGGATAAAGCTTCACGTTGAGGAGCGACTGCTCGTCCACCGCAAGGTTAGTGAGATGGATAAAGTTGTCGCCTTCAGCAGTCAAAGCTGGCTCTGACTGGCATTCCGGATAAACCGCATACAACATAAAGGTATAGTCAACGACGATGTCAACAGGGATTTCGAGTTCATAGAAGGTGTCAGTAACCCCCTGCTCTTCTGAATCTCCCACCATCAAGGTATAGGATTCAGGAACTCTGTCGGCAGGAGCCTGCCATTCCAGACGAATGATACGGGTCTCGGAATCCGGGGCAAGGATTTGTCCTGCAAAATCCGTAGGAGCTGTGCAAGGCAATACGGGAGGTTCGGGAGTTGCAGGTGTGGTGACGCAAGCCTCGTTGGAGCTTTCCTCAAAGCCTTCTCCACGGGCAATCACCGTGTAGCAGTAGGTCTCCTCTACCTCAAGCTGCTCGTCCGTGAACGTCGCATCGGTAACCTCGCCTATCACGACTCCGTTACGCATAATGGAATAGCCCGCGGCCATGAAAGCAGGATGCCATCTCAGGTTCACGTGCATCGTCTCCCCTTCCACCAGTTCGGCTCTCAAGTCTCTGGGAGCATTACTCCAATCCACACGGACGTAGTACTGCTGCGGATTCAGGATGTCGTTGGCGTAGGTCGAAGTGCAGTCAATCGTGTCGTAATAGGCCACCACGGCATACTGGTAGGTTGTGCCTTGTTGCGCGGAGGTGTCCTTCAAGGTGGTCTGCTTCAAACGCTTGATTTCCTTATAGGAAGCCATATCGTCTGTCTTGCGGTAGACGATGTAGCCAGTAGGCCAAGTGCCTTCGGGCGCCGACCAGTTGAGCTGTATCTTCTTGTTGGTGGTGAACTCATAATACATATCTTTAGGCTCGTTGCAGCCTGTGCCGGAAGTGACGCAGAAGTCGTTCGATTTGGCCGTCTCGCCACCAGTGCATAAAGCGGTCACATAGTAGCAGTGGCCACCGATGTTGGTATGTTCGTCAACATATCGTGTCTCGTGCGCCATGTTGAACAAGATGCCGTCGCGATAGATGCAGTAGCCAAACTCAGGCTCGTGGTTGCTCTCCCAGGTGAGAATCACGTTCTCCACATTGTCGGGGTCGACGGCAGCCACCAGGTTATAGGGAGCCTCGCAGGTGTTCTCGTTACCACAGCTGTTGTTCAAGGTACGCAACAGTCCAGCTTCCAAGCCCGTAGAAGAGCCTTCGTATTCATAGATGAGCTGGTTCTGTGAATCCTTAATCTTGAACGACAGGTTTGAGATGGTCGAGTTAGGTGCCACCCAATACAGGTTGTTGTTGCCCAAAGCCATCTGGAAGGTCTGAATCGTGGCAGTGGCCTGGGTGGTAGTCAGGAAGTCGATATACGAACCAGCAGCATTCTGTACGGTGATGCCGCCGCCGTCCCAACCTTGGAAGCTGGCCGAGGTCATGATGACTTTCCAGTCGCAATAGGGACCGAAGACCGCCTTGGTCTTTGCGGTGCGTCCGTAATTATCGCCCACTAACACGTGAACCGTATAGTCAAACTGGTCGAAGAAAGGCACCTCGTCGTCAATGGTGACGGTCTGGCCGGGAGCGGTACCCGTAATCTCTTGAACGGGCATATCGTTGCGCTTGATGATGACCTTGTCGATGGTGGTCAGCGGCTCACCCGTCATTGTGGTGGTGGGATTGGTCCACACAAGGTGACCGATGCGCGAGATGTCGCTGTCGATACTGACGCTAAGACCAGTGACCGCCTGGGGCATCTGTTCGTAGACGTAGTTGGGGATGAAGTCATAGACGATGGCTTGGCTGCCGGAATACTCGAACTTGTTGCCATCGATAAGGAAGTAATTGTTGCTGGAACCACCCCAGCCCCAGTTGAAGTGGAACAGGCCGTCGGTGTCGTATCCATCGCAGATGAAGGCGTGACCGCCGTCCGGGCTCTGTCCGGAATAATAAATCGGGATGTGCTGGTCGATGTTAGTCTTCAGCAGGTCAATCCACTCGTCGTAGCTATAACCCGCTTTGGCGATATGCGTGGCTTGGTCGGAATACGAGAAATATTCATGGATGGCTATCGGCACATCGGGTGAGTAGGCACCTGAGCCATCAGGTTCGTACATCATATTGACCGAGATGCCGCAATGATACATCAAGGTGGCAACAGCGGCCTTGTTTTCAGGCGTGATGGTACCGTTTGAATAGCTGTCAAGCATCAAGTCCCATTGGTAGGTGGTGGCGCCAAAGTCGGCACTCAAAGTCTGTCCCATCCATTGGTAGCTGTGGCTTCCCGTTCCTGTAACGGGCCATTCCCAATACTTCATCAACTGGGCCATCGCAGTGGCTACGCAACCCGTAGGGCAGTCGTTTGGCACGTACATGTTGTATGGAGCCATCTGGTCCCAGCGTTGCTGCACCAGCATATCAATCACAGGCAGGTTCTTCTCGGCGTGCATACAGCCAGATGCCTCTATGTTCTTCCATTCGGTGACCACATCGGCAGTGGCGGCGATGCCCTCGCTGATGCAGCGGTCCACTTCGTTGCAAATCTCGCCCAACATGAAGAGCATTCCATCGGGAGCGGTCTCATAGTCGAAGCGACCCCGATCGGCATAACCCAAAATGGGGTGATAGCTGTCGTCAGCGCTGACGATGACGAAGCCCTCATCGGCATTGAACACGTAGGCCGTAGGTTGACCTGAGTTGCCGTATTGAACGTAACTCAGCACAAGTGTACTGGCGTTCTTCGCTTGTTTTTGTTCAAGGAATGCCTGGCCCAAACGCATAGCGCGATTAGCGTCGACGGGCTTGGCTTGAAGCATGGTGACGCTTAGAAGCAGGGCAAGGATAACAAGTAGATTTCTTTTCATAGTCATTATGTGTTATTATAATTGAATCACTTTAAGGCTGCAAATATAAACATTTTCATGTTTTCTGTTCTTTTTTCTTTGCAGCGGGGAATAAAATATTGTTCAGGATGAGTCGATAGCCAGGCGAGTTGGGGTACATGTCCAGCTCGGTGGGCGGGTCACCCACAATGTGCTGGTAGTCTTCGGGGTCGTGTCCGCCGAGGAACGTCCAAAAGCCATTGCCGAAGTTGCCGTGTATATAGCGGACCTCATTCAACGAAGCGTTGTCGCCCAACACGGTGACCGAGGGCTTCACGTAGTTCTTGTTGAAGGCTGTGGTCTGTCCCATAAAGCCTTTCACCAATCGTTCGTGGCATTGTGTCAGCATCGTCGGCACAGGGTCCCATTTGGCCGAGAAGTCAAACAGCAGGAAGTAGTCGTTATGCTCGTTCACCAGTCTGGAACGTCCTTGGGTGACGTCGATGTTTGAGATTTCATACTCCTGCGGATTGGTCGACACCGCAAAGTCTGTAAAAGCGAAGCAGTTGTCGTAGTTCAGTCGTTGCGGGTCGCCGTTGCGGATGGGGTCGCCGTCAAACATATAGTCACAGATGTCGAGTCCGTCGGCGGCGAGGGCTACATCAAAGCTATCGGGTGCTGAGCACATCGAGAACATATAGCCGCCGCCGGCCACAAACTCGCGTATTTTCTTCACCACCGCCAGCTTCAACTGCGACACCTTGCTGAAGCCCCAACGTTGTGCCGTAGCCTCCTGTGTGCGAACGTCCTCCTGATACCAGGGGTAGTTGCGGTAGCGTGCCCAAAACTTGCCGTACTGACCTGTGAAGTCCTCGTGATGCAGGTGCAACCAGTCGTAGGTGGGCAACACCCCTTGCAGCACCTCGTCGTCGTAGATGACATCGTAGGGAATCTCAGCGTAAGTCAGCACAAGGGTGACGGCATCGTCCCAAGGCAGGTTGTTCTTAGGGGCATACACCGCCACTCGCGGAGCCTTCTGCAACTTCATCTCGTCCATATTCACCCCAGGGTCAGCTATTTCGGCCAGTATGGCATCGGCCTGCGCATCAGCGATGACGTTATACGACACGTTGCGCATCTTACATTCGCGCTCAAACATCTCGTGGTAGGGAATCAGGTAGCTCCCTCCTCTATAGTTCAGCAGCCAGCTGATTTCCACCTCGCGCTGCAACACCCAGAAGGCCACACCATAGGCTTTCAGATGGTTAGTCTGAGTATTGTCCATAGGAACTAGGAGGTAGGCCGCCTTTGAAGGGAGAGCCAACAACAACAAAGCGAAGATTAAGAGTATGATTTTACGCATAGTAAGAGTCGCATTAATAAGAGGGTGCAAAGATAATAAAAAATTCTAAAATTCACGGTTCACGGGTTCACACCTCGAAGGAATTTTTTTTACATATCCACTTGCCAAATCCGGATATTTTGCCTAACTTTGCAACCGCAAACACAAAGCCCGAATGAGATAGATAAATCTTTGTAACTATCTGTTTCTCTGTGTGATACACTATGCAGATAGACTTGATTACATGATTTCTCCCATAACACTCTCATTTACAATCCATTAAAGTACGAAAAACGATACCAACGCTATACCAACGCTATACTAAGGCTATAGTATGCCTATAGGCACTAGTAGGTAACTCTAAGGTAACTCTAAGGTAACTCTGAGGTAGCTCTGAGATAACTCCGTGATTCCTCCTTGTTAGCAGCGTGTGGGCTATTTAATTCCGCCAAGGGTAAATGTTAGTCGTCGAAATAATAGCCCATTCTTTCCAGCATAGTCGCTTCTGACAACCATGTGTTCTTGATGTATTCAACGTAAAGGACGTTGTCAACAACCGAATAGATAATTTTTATTCGAGGGATGAGAAGATATCCACGCAACTCTACACCAACTTTGTCGGAATAGGGCTCTATGGCAGCAATGTATGGGGAAGCAGATATTTTACCAACTGCATCCTTTATCTGCTTGCGCAGTTTATGGTACTGCAGTTCGCCAAATTCTGCCAGTGTGTAATCTAAAATCTCAGCAAGACTCAGCAACGCAGGCTTCGACCACCTTATTTCTAAACTCATATAGTCTTTGGTCTAAAAAACGATCGGCTTCCTCTTGCGAGTAACTATGGCCTTCCATCACTTGACTGTGGCTCAACTGCAGAATTTTTACCAGTCTGTCTTCCTCGTTCATCATATACGTTGCTATTTTGTCGCAAAAGTACATTATTTTTTGATAACAGCAGTAATTTCCGGTGAAATTTTGTGGTCAAACACAAAAGCTCGGCCCTAACATCGGCCTCCAAGACAACCCTATCAGGAAAAGACACTATGGCAAGAATCAATACCTCACATAGCTTTTCAGCCATGGATTCACTTCGCCCTCTTCTTGAAGCAGGGCTTCCAGCTGCGCCCAGTTCTTGATCATACCCCGCTGTTCGCGCTGGTTGAAGATGCGCTTTACCTGCTCGTAAGTGAGATAAGGATGGCGCACAAGGGTGCGGAAATCATCTCGGTTCACGTCTATCTTGCGGGGTTCAGAGCCATCAATATGGATATATGGACTGATGACCTCAAACCGTGTAGAGTCCACGCCACGCACCTCGCGAAGCTGTTCTATGTCAACATAGCCGCCCAGTTTGTCACGATATTCCAAAATGCGCATAGCGATATAAGGCCCTATCTGCGGCAACTCCACCAAAGTGGCCGAATCCACCGTGTTCAATTCAACAAGAGGTATTTCCTTTGGCTCCGGCTTGGTTTCCTCATACTTGTTTTGGTAGTTGTTCTCTTTCTTTGGTACCGAAACAGGCAAGTCTATATAAGGCTCCAAACGGGCATAATCCTCCTCGCCGATGGTGTAAAGTCTGCCGAAGTCGCTTCGTATCCTGAACCATCCTCCTTTGTCGCGATAGTTGAGGATGTTGCGCACCTGACTTTCAGTAAGTCCCAGCCTCCTTCCCTCTTCCTCCGTCATCGTGTTGGGATCGAAAGGAAACAATACCACACTGTCATTCTGCCGTTGTTCATCAAGAGCCGCTTGACGCAAGGCCAAAAGAGAGTCAAGGTTGTGGAGTACGACTTCATCCCTGCTGGCTTTTGGCTTATGAAACAGGCAGGCCAGCACCATTATCAGTATCGCTGCCATCAACGAGATGACAGCGACACGTTCGCCTTTATTGAAGGTCAGGAATTTACGAAGTTCCTCCATAGGTTATTTTATCAACCCGCTGACGAAGACCACAGCGATGGCGAGGGGGGCCAGATAGCGAATGATGAAAAAGATAACCTTGCAAAGGAATGAGGACAACTTGCCATCGTTAGTCACTTCTTCGAAGAAGTGGGACTTGCCTAAACGCCAGCCCACGAAAATCACGATGAGGAGACCGCCGAGAGGCAGCATCACATTGGCCGAGACGAAATCGAGGAAATCGATGAAGGTAAGTCCGGCTACGACAAAGGGCGTCCCCTCGACAAGACTCAGTGAGGCAAAAGCACCAATCAGCATCGTAGCTGCGCAGGCAATCACCGTCGACCATTTGCGGTTCACGTGAAGTTCCTCCGAGATATAGGCCACCACCACTTCGAGCAGCGAGATGGTGGAGGTCAGGGCTGCGATAGCGAGCAGTATAAAGAAAAAGAGGCAGAACCAATAGCCGCCCGTCATCTGGTTGAACAGCATGGGCAGGGTGTTGAACACCAACCCCATTCCCGCCTCGGGCTTGACGCCGAACGAGAAGGCAGCAGGGAAAATAACCAAGCCAGCCAAAATGGCAATGGCGGTATCGGCCAACACCACCGAGAAGGCGGTACTGGTCAGGTTGTCCTCTTTTTTTACATACGACCCATAGGTAATCAAAACACCCATACCGAGGCTCAAAGAGAAGAAGCCTTGCCCCAAGGCATCGATGAGTACATCACCTGTAATCTTAGAGAAGTCGGGGCGAAAGAGGAAAGTCAGTCCTTCTTTGGCACCGGGAAGGGTCATCGAGCGGATACCTAATACGATCAGGATGATCAGCAGCATGGGCATCAACACTTTGGCATATTTCTCGATGCCGTTCTGCACACCCTTGAAGACCACGAAACCTGTCAGGAAGATGAAGACGGCTTGCCACATCACATTTCGCCAACCTAAGTTATGGAAGGTGGCAAACTCCTGCTCAATAGTGGCTAGATCCTTGTCTTTAAACGAGTTGGTGGCTGCCTTAAGGATATACTCGAGTGTCCAGCCTGAGATGGTGGAATAAAAGGCGAAGATGAGAAAGCCGCACAAAACGCCCAAATAGCCTACGATAGGCCACTTGGTATTGGGTGCCAGCTTTCGGAACGCACCCACAGAGTTGCACTGTGAGCGGCGGCCTATGACCAATTCTGAGAGCATCACAGGGATGCCAAGAAAGATGATAACAGCCAAGTAGACCAACAGGAAGGCTGCTCCTCCATTCTCGCCCAGCTCGCAGGGGAAGCGGTAGATGTTGCCTAAGCCAATGGCTGAACCGGCAGCGGCAGCAATGATGCCTATCTTCGAGCCGAAACTATCGCGTTTTTTCTTTATATCCATAGCTTATCTCTTTTCTCCATAGGCCAAATCGCCTGCGTCGCCGATGCCGGGGACGATGTAGGCACGGGCCGTAAGTTCCTCGTCGATGCTACCTACCCAAATGGTAACAGGCTTGCGCGAGAGGGCGTTCATTACATAGTCGAGGCCCTCCTGACTGGCTACCGCCACCGCAATGTGGATTTGCTTGGGTACCATATCTTCCATAAGTCCCTTCAAGGTCTTGACGATAGACTCGCCCGTGGCCAGCATGGGGTCGCAGAGAATCAGCACCTTGTCGTCGATGTTGGCAGAAGAGTAGTACTCCACCTTAATCTCAAAGTCCTCGTTCTTGTCGTATTTGCGATAGGCGGCAATGAAGGCATTGTCGGCGTGGTCGAACATATTAAGCATTCCGTTATGGAAAGGCAGTCCCGCACGCAGGATGGTGGCGATGACGGGTTGTTCCTTCAGCGTCCTGATTTCCTTGATGCCCAGCGGAGTGGTCACCTCTTCTTCTTCGTATTCGAGGGTCTTGCTGATTTCGTAGGCGATGACTTCGCCGATGCGTTCCAGATTGCGGCGGAAGCGCAGGCGATCCTGCTGGATGGTGGCGTCGCGCAGCTCGGCCATGAACTGGTTGAACACGCTGTCGGTTTTCTCAAGGTTGTTTACTTTTATCATAGCGGTAGAGTTTTATGGATTTCGTTATTTCCGTTTCTTCCAAGTCTTCAGCAGAGCTTTGCCTATGGGCGAGAGCCGGTTGAAGGTGTAGGATGGGTATTTGACCTCGTCGCCTCCGAAGCCGAGATAGAAGCGCGCCAAATTGTCGTCGTCGGAGCCTTCAAAGTCGAAGATGAAAGGCTGGTTGGCATATTTACGTATCACTTGGTCAAGGAGATAGGTCATCGCCTGACGCTGTTTGCCTTCCTCGGTAAGACCTGAGAACAAGAAGGTGATGCGGTTGGCGGTTTTCATGAAGATGGCGGCGCAGATGAGCTGCCCCACCCCTTTCTCGGTCACGCCCAGGAAGAAAGCGGCGTTGCGCCGTTGGGCTTCCTTTCCCAGCCAGGTGAGGCGTGCGTATTCGGCGTCGCCCCATTTGTTGAGCAAGGCACCTCGGTTGTCGGTAAAGAGGGCCACCACATGATAGGGTATCACGGTGGTGACAATCTGCAGGTTGTTGGCCTCTGCCTTGGTGAGGTTGCGCTTGGTGTTCTGATGGTAGTTGGAACGTATCGTCTCGTAGTCGCGGTTAAGGTCGAGCAACACATTGCGGTGGTATTCAATGCCCTGTGTGTCTTCCTCGAAGACATTGCCCTCGTTGAGGCGGATTTCGGCAAAGCGGTAACGGTCAGGAATGGCTTGCAGGAATGCCTGGGTCTTTTCGGGGGTCAGGGGCGTTTTGGAAAACACGCCGAGTTGCTGCACGAAGTAGGGTTGAAACAGGTAATTGACGCCAAACTTTCGGCCTCCCGTAAGGGGCATCACGGCTTGATAGTCGTCTTCCACCAATGCCTCCCAGTTGGAATGAACGATATCAAGGTACCATGAATAGGCGTAGATATTGCCGCATTCAGCTATGGTGGCGTCCCATTTCTTCTTGTCTATGTTTCTATGTTGGTAATAGTGTATCATTGTGTAATGTATTCAAGTAAATTGCGATACATCTCGGGCCAGCCTTGCCAGCGTTTCTCGCCGCCGAGCGTCTCGTTATGGGTAAGATAAATAAAGGTGCCGCCCACGGCTTTCACCTCGTCAACAAGCTGGCGGGCCAAAGTGAGCGAAGCCTCCAAGTCGAGGTTGAGGTAGTCGCGCATGGTGCCGTCCATCAAGGCAAAGGGGTGTACGCGCAGGTTGGTGACCATATCGTTTTCGAGGTCGTAAAAACGGAAAGTGTCAGCGATGCCGGCACGGAAGCCCGCCTGTGAGGCGAAGCCCATGGTGTAGTCGTCGCTGATGTCGAGCTCGATGAGTTTCTGGTAGCTGCGCGGCAGGTTCATGCGCAAGAAGTGCTGGCGGCTCTTGGTCAGCGGGCGATGCAACACCTCCGAAAGGCCCTCAATCTCTTTCTGCATCTTGTCGATGTCGAGATAGGAAGAGAACGAGGGATGTATGCCCACATCGGCATAGTCGCCGAGGGTCTTGATGAGCGACCTGAAGGACTCATTACGGATGGAGATGTTTTTGTCGTTGGTGTCGTATTCGCCGCAGAGGATGAAATAGATAGGCTTAAGATTGAACTCCTTCTGTAGTCCAAACTGGAACTCGAACGAGTCGAAAGGGTCGGTGCGCTTGCCTCGCAGCACTTCGTGCCTGTGTTTTATCTCATCACGGTTGCCCGCCACGAGGTCGCGAACAAAGGCACCCACCGTACGGTAAAAGCCCTTGTGCTTGTAGGCCCAGGCGGCATCAATATCGTAGGTGGGGACAAACTCGAACTTGCGCTGCTTCAGCGGCAAATCAGGATAAAGAGCCTTTAGGCGTTTTCCCAAGGCAAGAGTCCAAAGGTCAACAAGGGGCTTGTGCAACATTCCGTTCTCAAACATCCACGACGAATCGGCCTTGAAGCGTCCGTACTGGTCGCGCACCTGAGGGAGATACTCCTCGTAGCGCGACACCAAAAAGAACGTGGCAGCAAACACATCGAAAGGCAAAAGGTTGCCCTGACCATAGGTCACATAAGGCGCAACGGTGCCTTCAAACTCCACCGTGCGGAAACTCTGCTCGTGGATGTGGCGCTCGAAAAGCAAGTCAACAGCCTTAATGAAAGGCTCGTCGCCAAGACGCTGCGTGCCATAATGAAGCTTAGGCCCTTCGTAAGCCTTGAAGCGTTCGGCGTCGGCAGTCACGTCGTATTCGACGCCCAGCAGTTGGCCGAGCATCAAATCGAAGACGTACATCACGCGTCCTGTAACCTTGGGAACGAGAACCAGCATTTTCATAGGCACAAAAATAGTAGGAATTTTGATACGAAAGGCAAAAAAGCGAAAAATGTTGTCGCTTGGCTGATAGAACACGAAAATGTTGTATCTTTGTCCGTTTAAATCCAACGCATACCCGATATGGAGAATTTCGTCGTATCCGCAAGAAAATACAGGCCTGTCACCTTCGACACCGTCGTGGGTCAAGGCTCCATCACCAATACCCTGAAGAACGCCATCCGCAACAACACGCTGGCACAAGCCTTCTTGTTTTGCGGTCCGCGAGGCGTGGGCAAGACAACCTGCGCCCGTATCATGGCCAAGACCATCAACTGCCTACACCCTACCGAGAACCTTGAGGCCTGCAACGAATGTGAGTCGTGCCGCGCCTTCAACAACAACGCTTCCTTCAACATCTATGAGCTGGATGCCGCGTCCAACAACTCGGTAGAAGACATCCGCAGTCTGGTGGATCAGGTGAGGATTCCGCCCCAGATAGGACAATATAAGGTGTACATCATAGACGAGGTACACATGCTGTCGGCAGCCGCCTTCAACGCTTTCTTGAAGACCTTGGAGGAGCCACCGGCGTACGCCAAGTTCATCCTGGCCACCACCGAGAAGCACAAAATCATCCCCACCATCCTGTCGCGCTGCCAGATATTCGACTTCAAGCGCATCACCGTCGACGACATCGCCAAGCATTTAGCCTTCGTCGCACAGAGCGAGGGGGTTAATGCCGAGCCCGAAGCGCTGAACATCATCGCCCAGAAAGCCGACGGCGCCTTGCGCGACGCACTCTCCATCTTCGACCAGATGGTGAGCTTCAGCGGGAAAAACATCACCTATAAGGACGTCATCGACAACCTGAACGTCCTCGACTACGATTACTATTTCCAAATCATCGACCATATCCTGAGAGGCGACACCAGCGACATTCTCCTTATTCTGAACGACATCATTGCCAAAGGATTCGAGCCGCAGCACTTCATCAGCGGCATGGGCAACCACATGAGGAGCCTTATGGTGTGCAAAGACGAGGCGACGGTACAGCTCCTGGAAGTCAGCGAGCAGCTCAGGCAACGCTATCTGACGCAGGCACAGGTAACTCCCCTGCCCTTCCTCATCAGAGCTTTGGAGATTAACAACAAGTGCGACATCGACTATCGCGCCGCCAACAACAAGCGGCTGCATCTCGAGATTGCCCTGATGAAAATGTGCGCCCTCTGCAGCCAAGCGTTGAATTTGACTGAAGCGAGACCCGAGACGCAGGTCGTCCCGATGGCACAAAACCGGCCCGCTGGACAGCAGCCCACTCAGAGTAGGCCTACTGTCGCGCAACAGCAGACGCAGCCCGCCGTCGCAACGAGTCCAAGTGGAACGGGAGATCGCGGGTCGCAGCCTGCAATGAGGACGGATGGAGCAAAGGCTTCTGAGCCCGCAACAACCAAAGCCCCTGAGACTGTCGAAGGGTCGGCGCCTAAGCCGAACATCCCCCAACAAGCTGCTCCCGTTTCGACAAGTCCAACACCCGCCACGCCTGTGGTGAGGCCACGCGGCACCACCAGCAGCCTGAGCGTCAACAAGGCCATGCAGCAAGCCGAGCAGAAAATAGAAGAAAAAGAAGAGACTTGGGACAACCCCTTCACCCAAGCGCAACTGACCGACGCCTGGGCCGAGTTCATCAACCGATACAAGAAATATGAGAAACACTCACCCAGCTTCGTGGCTGCATTGAGCAAATACACGCCTAAAGTCGGCCCCAACTTCGAAATCCATTTCGACGTGGACAACATGCTCTTTGAGCAGGAAACCGAAGGCATGGGCTTCCTGCGCACCCATCTGAAAAACACGCTCCACAACAACCAATTCAAACTTATCCCCAAAGTGATGGAACGCCCCGCCGAAATCGAGGCATATACCGACAAGGACAAGTTTGAGAAGATGGTGGAGGAAAGACCTTATCTGAGAACCCTACAGACCGAACTGAAACTGGAGGGCGATTTATAACCCTACACGCTTTGCGTCATCGCGAGGCGGAACGACGAAGCAATCTAAACAATCAATCATAATTAAATAATAATCAATGAAGAAAAAACACCTTATCGCCATGATGACATTATGTACTGTGGCAGCAGGCTGCGCACAAAAAGCAGCTGAGACAACAGAAACAACGGAAAAAACGGTAGTGCCGGCCATCGAGCTGAGCAACATGGACCCCTCAATCAATCCCGCCGACGACTTCTTCCGTTATTGCAACAACAACTGGATGAAGAACAACCCGATTCCGGAAGAGTTCTCCACCTACGGTGCTTTCACCGAGATTGACCTGAACAACGACGAGCTCATCCGCGAAATCATCGACGAGGTCTCGAAAGACGCCAGTGCCGCCCAAGGCAGTGTCGCGCAGAAGATCCGCGACTTCTACAACGCCGGTATGGACACCGTCGCCATCGACGCACGCGGCTACAGCGAACTGAAGCCCTATTTTGAGCTGATTGACGCCCTCAACGACAAGGCCCAGCTGCCCTCGTTGCTCGGCGACCTCCACAAGAACGGCTTCGGCGGCTTCTTCTACGCCGGTCCCAGCCTCGATCCTAAAGATGCTGAACATTACATCATGCACCTCTATCAAGGCGGCCTCAGCCTGACCGACCGCGATGACTACCTCGTTCCTGAAACACAGGAGATGCGCGACAAATATGTCGAGCACGTCGCCAAGATGTTTGAACTGACCGGCACTCCCGCCGAAGAGGCTGCACAGAAAGCCCAAGGCATCCTCGCCCTCGAAACGCAGCTGGCTGAAAACTCGATGAGCCGCGTGGAACGCCGCGACCCCGACAAGACCTACAACATGCGCAGCGTCGAGGAATTGCAGAAGTCGACGCCCAACTTTAAGTGGGACGACTACTTCACCAAGGCCGGTTGCCCCAGCTTTGAGAACCTCAACGTGGGTATGCCCGACTTCATCGCCGCCCTCGACAAGGTGGTGGCCAACACCGATTTGAACACCATCAAGGACTATCTGCGCTGGAAAGTCATCCACGGCAGCGCCTCTCTGCTGAGCAGCGACCTCGACAACGAGAACTTCAATTTCTACGGCAACTACCTCTACGGTCAGGAAGTGCAGCAGCCCCGCTGGCGCCGCATCCTGGGTGCCACCTCTGACTGCTTAGGCGAAGCCGTCGGTCAGATTTACGTCGAGAAACACTTCCCGGCTGAAGCCAAAGAGCGTATGCTCGAACTCGTCGGTAACCTCCGCCTCGCCCTGGGCGAACGCATCAAGGCCCTCGACTGGATGAGCGAAGAGACCAAGGCTAAAGCCCTCTATAAACTTGACTGCTTCAACGTGAAGATCGGCTACCCGAACAAATGGAAGGACTACACCGCCCTCGACATCACCCCCGACTCCTACTTCCAGAACTTCCACAGATACGTTGCCTTTGAGAACGACATCGATATGGCCCGCCTCGGCAAGCCCGTCGACAAGGAAGAGTGGTTCATGACCCCGCAAACCGTCAACGCCTACTACAGCCCCGAGATGAACGAAATCGTGTTCCCGGCTGCCATCCTGCAACCTCCGTTCTTCAACATGGATGCTGACGATGCAGTGAACTACGGCGGCATCGGCGTGGTGATTGGCCACGAGATGACCCACGGTTTTGACGACCAAGGCTGCAAATACGACGAAAAAGGTAACCTCAACAACTGGTGGACCGAAGAAGATGCCGTCAAGTTTGGTGAACGCACCAAGCAGCTCGTGAAGCTCTTCGACACGTTCCAAGTGAGAGGCAACAAAATCAACGGACAGCTCACCCTTGGCGAAAACATCGCCGACCTCGGTGGTCTGAACATCGCTTGGGACGCCTACCAGATGACCGAGGAAGCCAAAGCCAACCAGAGCATCGACGGCTTCACCCCCGCACAGCGCTTCTTCATCAGCTATGGCACCATCTGGCGCAACAACTCACGCGACAAGTACATCGAGCGCCAAGTGAAGACCGACGTCCACTCACCTGCCGAAGCCCGCGTCAACCGCACCCTCGGCTCGATGCCGCACTTCTATGAAGCCTTCGACATCCAGCCCGAAAACGGAATGTACATCGCTCCCGCTGAGCGTGCAGCCATCTGGTAAACCATGGGCTTAAAAAAACAAATTGCTAAACTGGGGCTTCGTCTCGGCGGCTGGGAAACCGTCAACGAAGCCCCGGCTGATTTGGGCAATGCCGTCTGCATCGTCGCACCACATACCGCCATCGCCGACTTCTTTGTCGGACTGGGATTCTATTGGTACTACGGCATCAAGTTCAAAGTGATGATGAAGAAGGAGTTCTTTGTCCCCGTCGTGGGATGGATTCTCAAGAAGATGGGTGGCATCCCCGTCAACCGCGGGCACCAGAACCACTTGGTGGAACAGATGGTGGACATGTTCAGCCAAAACGAGGACACTCACCTCATCATCTGCCCCGAGGGTACCCGCAAGGCCGTGAAGCATTGGAAAAAAGGTTTCTATATCATCGCGCAGGGTGCCAACGTGCCCATCGTTCTCGGTTTCATTGACTATAAGAAGAGGTATTGCGGCATCGAACGCATTTTCTACCCCACGGGCGACTACGATAAAGACCTCGCCGAGATTTGGGACTACTACAAAGACGTCAAGGCCAAACACCCTGAGGGGTTCAACCTAGACGAACAATACCGCAACCAAGAAGCCTGAAGCCAAAATCCTCTAACAAACTCCCCGTTTCATACTTTCTGCAACCGCATCAGCAAGTCGTCACGATAGCTTGAGCCGACGGGGATTTTGTGTCCCGCCACATTGACGTCGCTCTTGTCCAAATCCTCAATGTGGCGGAAGGAAACGATGTATGACTTGTGAACCCTCACAAACTGGTCCTTGGGCAGTATCTCCTCCAAATCCTTCAGGGCGAAGAGTGCCGTCACGCGGCGCTGGGCGGTATGAAAAGTAACGTACTCGTGCTGCCCCTCGATGAACAGCAGGTCGTCGTAGTTGATTTTATAGAGCTTGTAGTCGGCCTTCACAGTGATGAAGTCGCTTGAGCGGCTGACGGTGTCGCTCTTCGCGGCAGGCATCTCCTCGTTGGTCCGGCCCTTGCCGATGGCTTTGTTGATGGCCTGAATAAAGCGCGGGAAGTCGAAGGGCTTCAGCAGATAGTCGGCCACGGCCAGGTTGAAGGCGTCGACGGCATATTCTGAATAAGCCGTGGTGAAGATGACGGCAGGCTTCTTCTCGAGGCTGCGCACCAACTCCAAGCCCGTCAGGTCGGGCATCTGTATGTCCAAAAGCATGATGTCGACGGTGTGTTCCTTCAAAGCGTTCATAGCCTCGAAGGCATTCGAGCAGGTGGCCACCAGCTGCAGGCTGTCCACCTTGGATACATAATCCTGAAGCAGCTTCTGGGCCAAATACTCATCGTCAACGATAATCACGTTATACTTCTCGCTCATAGCATTATCTTTAGTTTATAGGTTTCGTTGTCCTCCTGTATGTCAAAGACATAGTTCTCGCCATAGTGCAGCATCAGGCGTTGCTGCACGTTGAGCATCCCAATGCCCGACTTCTTCTCCCCTATGCCGCTGGTCGAGGCGGGCAGGGTGTTTGGGGCGATGCTGTTCTCAGCCTCAAAGCTGAAGCTGTTGCCCGACTGCCTGATGCTGACGTAGACAAAGCCCTCGGGGTGCGTCTCCAGTCGGCTGTATTTGAAGCAGTTTTCGATGGCGGGTTGCAGAATCATCGGGGCTATCATGAAGTCTTCCTTCTCTACATCCTTCTCCAGCCGTACGTCGCGATGTCCGCCCATCCGCATCATCTGGAAGTCGATGAAGTTCTCAATGTAGTTGATTTCCTTCCTTAAGGGTATCATCTCGGCTTGGCAGTCGACCAGCACGTAGCGCAGCATCTCGCTGAGCTTCAGCACACCGTCGGCGGCGTTGTCGTCGTGGGTGTACACCATCGAGTAGATGTTGTTCAGGGCGTTGAAGAGGAAATGCGGGTTGATTTGCGACTTCAGGTAGCGCAGCTCCATGTCCAGCTTCTCGCTCTTTAGCTGCTCGGCGAGGCTCTTCTCCTCGTTCTCCTTGCGCTGGAAGTAGAAAATCAGAACGATGGCGTAGGTGGAGATGAACCACACGAAGCGCACCATATAGGCTAGGAAGATGAAAGGAAAGAACTCCATCTCCTCGAAAGGCCGCTTCGCTATCCAGTGCATCAGGCAAAGGTCGATAAAGGTCGACACGGCGGCCCACACTGCCAGAAAGACAATGGTTGACAGGATGAAGGCCACCACATAGTTCTTCCCAATCAGCAGCTTGTCGATGAGCACCTTGTTAGTGAACGCCACCAGACCCATCTCCATCCCGAGGAAGCACAGCGAGCACACCGCCCTGAAGACATAGTTGGGGTTAGCCATCACCATGAAAAACACCACATAGAGCAGCAGCCATACGGCACCGCTACGGTAGAGGCGTTCAAGCAGGTCGAGGTGCGTGGAGCCCAGATTGGGCAAGGTCGGCAGCGATCGTTTCTTCATTGGCTCTTTGTGTTCAACGGTGGCCAAAAATACTACAAAAACCCTTACGTCACCACAAATGATGACAATTTTCGCGAAAACTATAATTAATAAGGAGTGGAGGGCAAGCGACTTCTTTGTACTTTTGCGCCATCAAACTGAATGACGCATGACGACTTTAGATAAACTGACCATTGGACAGTCGGCCCGCATCACCGCCGTGGGTGGCGAGGGGCAGCGACGCCAGCATTTCCTCGATATGGGCCTTATCCCCGACGCCGTGGTGAAACTGGTTAAGTTCGCACCCTTGGGCGACCCGATGGAAATCATGATTCACGGCTACGCGCTGACGCTCCGCAAGGCCGACGCCGCCCTCATCAAAGTGGAGCCCTGCGACGCCGAGGCAGAAACTGAGAGCCACAGCCTTCAGGATGAAGACCGCCTCTACATCACCTCGCTGCACGACCACAACGCCCACCCGGGCTTGGGTGAGGAGGGCATCTATCACGACAAGACCCACGAGCATCGCCTGCCCAAAGGTACCAAGCTGACCTTCGCTCTGGCCGGACAGCAGAATTGCGGCAAGACCACCCTCTTCAACCAACTGACCGGAGCCAACCAGCACGTGGGCAATTTCCCTGGCGTCACCGTCGACCGCAAGGACGGCGTCATCAAGGGGCACGCCGACACGCTGGTCACCGACCTGCCGGGCATCTATTCCCTATCGCCCTACACCAACGAGGAAGTCGTCTCGCGTGAGTTCATCATGCAGCAAAAGCCCAAGGCCATCATCAACATCGTGGACGCCAACAACATCGAGCGCAACCTCTACCTCACCATGCAGCTGATGGAGCTGGGCATCCCCATGGTCCTAGCCCTCAACATGATGGACGAGGTACGCAACAACGGCGGCACCATCCTCGTCAACGAGATGGAGCAGATACTGGGTCTGCCCGTCGTGCCCATCTCAGCCGCCAAGAACGAAGGCGTCTCCGAGCTCGTCGACCACGCGCTGCATATCGCCAAATACCAGGAAGCCCCCATCCGTCAGGACTTTTGTGACAAGGACAACCACGGCGGCGCCGTACACCGCTGCCTCCACAGCATCATGCACCTCATCGAGGACCACGCCCAGCGCGCCGGCATCCCTCCGCGCTTTGCCGCCTCAAAGCTCATCGAGGGCGACGCCATCGTCATGGAAGCCCTCAAGCTCTCGCAAAACGAGAAGGAGACCCTCGAGCACCTCATCCTGCAGATGGAAGAGGAACGCGGCCTCGACCGCGCCGCAGCCATGGCCGAGATGCGTTTCGCCTTCATCCAACGCTTATGCGACAAAACCGTGGTGAAACCCAAGGAGAGCAAGGAATATCAACGCAGCCGCCGCATCGACAGGATACTGACCGGCAAGTGGACCGCCATCCCGATATTCGTCCTCGTCATGATGGGCATCATCTGGCTCAGCATCGACGCACTCGGCGCCCCGCTACAGGGCTGGCTCGATCAGGGCATCGGCTGGCTCAGCGACCTCTGCGGCGAGGCCCTCGCCCGCTGGAACGTCAGTCCCGCCGTGCAGTCGCTCGTCGTCGACGGCATCTTCGGTGGCGTGGGCAGCGTGCTCAGTTTCGTGCCTATCATCATCCTGCTGTTCTTCTTCCTCAGTTTGCTTGAGGACAGCGGCTACATGGCCCGCGTGGCCTTTGTCAGCGACAGCTTCCTGCGCAAGCTCGGTCTGACGGGCCATAGCATCGTGCCCATGCTCATCGGCTTTGGCTGCACCGTGCCTGCCGTGATGGCCACCCGCACCCTGCACTCCACCCACGACCGTTGGCGCACCATCCTGCTCACCCCCTTCATGAGCTGCTCGGCCAAAATCCCGATTTACGGTTTCTTCACGGCAGCCTTCTTCCCGGGGCATGGCGGCCTCGTGCTGATATGCCTCTATCTGCTGGGCATCGTCATCGGCATCCTCACCGCCTTGGTCGCCAAGTGGGTAGGCCGCAAGGCCGACGTAGCCCCCTTCGTGATGGAGCTGCCCAACTACCGCCTGCCCGGCATGAAAAACGTGGCTCACCTGCTGTGGGACAAGACCAAGGACTTCCTGCAACGCGCTTTCACGGTCATCTTCATCGCCTCCCTGGTGATTTGGTTCCTTCAAACCTTCGACTTCCATTTTAACATGGTCGATAACGGCGAGGGCAGTATGCTGGCCACCGTGGCAGGCTGGCTGGCTCCCGCGTTCCGTCCCATCGGACTGGGCGAGTGGCAAATCGTCACAGCCCTGGTGAGTGGCTTCATGGCGAAGGAGAGCGTGATAGCCACCCTCGAGGTGCTGGGCGCCATGTCGCTCTTCACCACCGTCAGCTCAGTCTCCATGTTGGTGTTCTGCCTGCTCTACACGCCCTGCGTGGCCGCCATGGCCTCCATTCGTCGCGAACTGGGCAGCGGCTGGATGCTGTTCATCATCCTGTTCCAATGCGTCATCGCCTGGCTGTGCGCCTGGATAGCCTACCTCATCGCCAATGCCGTCATCGCATGAATCTCGCCACCGTAATAGTGTTGCTGGTCGTCGCCGGTCTGGTCGTCGTGGCCTTCGTCAGCCTGCATAGGGGCAAGGGGCGATGCACTTGCGGCGGTAGCGCCAAGCCATCCAATCGTTGCAGCAGCTGCCCCAGCTGCACCAATTGCCCATTAAAGAAATAAGGTCAAAAAAAAAGGCCGTTTTTCGCGAAATATACTTGAGCAAAAACGAGGTTTGGTGGCCCTACTTGTTTATGATGATACCTTTCGACAATAATTCGTCTAAGACGAGCTGGTCTTCGTGCGACCGCGGCTTCTTGCCGTGAGCGACTTCATAAACCTGCTGCGGATCCAGTCTATGTTCTTTGGCAATTTTTTCGTACACCCATGCCCTGCTCGAGTTTTTGTAGGAGCCGTATCTCAATTTGTTAAGGAAAGATGCGAAGGACATAACGTATGAAAACAATTAAACTTACAAAGACAAACCCCAGTTATTCTGGAATTTTTGAAACGGCAAAAGTACAAAAAGAATTATTCCGAAAACAAAAGTGGAATAAAAGTCAAAAAAGCACGGCGTTTCGTCGCGTTCATTCCCCCATTAAATGATAGTATTTCGGCTGATAGCCCTCCCATTCCCCCATCAGCAATTCGGGATGGAAGAAATAGATGAAATCCGCCAACAGCAAATCGGGCTCACACTGCGACTGCTCGAAATAGCCCGTCTTGATGATGTCGCAGACGATGATTTGTTGCTTCTTGAAGGCGTCAAACAACGGATACACCGGGTTCTCCTTCGCCAAGGTGGCATAGGTCATCGGCGTGGGATACGAGTTGTTGACGCGCCAGAAGTCGGCGTGCTGGGCCTTGGCCAAGATGCTCTCGGCATCCATCGGTACGCTGGCCGTCGAAGGGTTGTCCTTCCAGATATAGTCGGCTCCCGCGTCGGCAAAGAGCTGGGCGATATAACTCCTTCCGCCCGCCACGTACCACTGTCCGTTGAAAGCCAAGTCGGAAAAGACCGTCGGACGGTGCGCTACCTCGTCACAGAGGCCCGAAAGCGCATGATAACGACGCTCGATGTCGTCAAACCAGGCATCCGCCTTATCCTCGCAGCCCGCAAGAATACCGATGACGCGAATCCACTCGGCACGGCCCAAAGGCGTGTTCTCCATATAGTCGGCGAAGGGGAACAGCACCGCGCCCGTGACGTTCAGCCCGCCCTGGTTGCCGTCGAAATACGGAGAGTACAACAGGGCATCGGGCTGCAGCTGAATCATCCGCTCGACGTCCGCCGCGGCCTCCGTGCCAATGTCATACACCTTGTGTTGCGCCAACAGCGAAAGCATGGTGCTGTCGTTCACAAAACGGCCCTCGAGGATGCCCTTCACGCGGTCAATCTCGCCCAAGCGCAGAAACACAGCCCACTGGGTGGCAGAGAACGATATCACCGAATTGACAGGGACGTTCAAGACGCCCTTCACATCGGTATCGACAGCCTTGGTCGTGTCCTTGACGAAAGCAAACGAGCCCAAGGAGAGCGTGGTGTCCCACGGGCAAATCACCTCGGCACGATAGCCGTAGTCTTTCTCAAACACTTGAATATGTCGCGCATAGCGCATCAGGTTGTCGCCCTGCGCCGCCGCCTTCACGTCGGTCTTGCCTTTAGGTGCACAAGCCGACAGCAACAACGACAGGACCAGCAGCACTCCAAACGTGCATCGCTTCGCTTTATTCTTGTTTTCCATTGAGCTCCTCCAGGCAGTCTTTACACAAGCAATTATCGTAATGTTCTTTCAAATAGGCTTTGGTGGTATCGGTCAGCTTCACCTTCACGCACCAGCAGTCGATGCTATGCACGCATTCAAATTCTTTTCCACAACGGGGGCAGGTCTTTTTCATAGGCAAAAAAAACGGAGCCCTCCGAAGAAGGCTCCGCACAAGAATATCAATTATTTAAACAACATTGCACTGGGAATAATGCCTGCCTTGAAGGAGGCAAGCAGCAGACCGTCTTCCGAATAACGGTAGACGGTTCCGTTCATCACATAGTTCTTGGCATCGGCGACGTAGAGGTCACCCGTGTTGGGGTCTACAGCCATATTGTAGAACAGGCCGTCCGGCTCAGGGGCGATGCGGAAGGTTTCCGACAAGCTCATGGTGCTGAGGTCGAAACGGCGCACTTCGTTATTGTAAATCAAGAAGAACTTGTCGCCTGCGAGATTGGCTCTCAAGGTGCTGGCGACGCCCATAATCTCGTCGTCATCCTCGTAGGGGCCTTTGAACACGTAGCGACGCGTGGCGGTCTTCAGCATCGGGTCAATCTCCCAAAGCGTGGGATTCTCGCCGTAGGGCTCGCCCCATTCATCATACTCCTCGTCCCACGAGCGGCCTTCGCAGAGCACCCACACATGACCGTATTTGTCGACCGCCATGGTGTTGGGCTCCTTGCCCACCTCGATGTCGGCCACCTTGACGTCGTTGTTCAAGTCGACGACCTGAACGGTGTTATAGCTGTCATGCGAATAGGCGTCGGTGTAATAGTACGACCAGTTGCTGACATACAGTTCGTTGCCCGTCCTCACCATCTTCTCGGTGGTGTTGCCCATCGCCACGCTACCCGTGTGGGTCATCTCCTGCGGATTGATAATCCACAAGTTGGTGCCAATCAAGTCGGAGACGTAGGCTTTGTCGGGCGCCACAACGAACATCTCACGTGGCGAGTAGAAGTCGGTGAGCTTGTAAGGCTTCGTGATGTCGCATTCGATGGTGTTGGCATCCACCTTATATATATAGTTGCTGTTGTTGACGACGATATAGAGTTTGTCGCCAATCAGCGCCATACTTTCAGCCACGTCACCGATGGGCGCGTTGTTAGCCTTGTAGAACAAGTTGTTATACGCCGTGTCGCTTTCAATATCGTAGAACGACAGCGAGGCGTTGGAGAACTGGTAGTTGCCCTCGTTGAGCACATAAACGCCCTTCAACTCAATGGGTTGGATAGTGTCATTCGGGTCGACGGGTGTGGGTTGCGGATCGGGTTTGCAGGCCAGCAGCATCGCAGCCAAAACCAACAACATGAACAGAGGTTTCCTTTTCATAACGAAGATAGCTTATTGTTTCACGATACGTTTCGTAACTATTCCGCTTGGGCTGACCACACGGAGGAAATAGACGCCTTCGTTCAAATCACTCAGGTCGATGCAGGTCTCTTCAGTGGTCATAATCTTTTGTCCCACAAGATTGAACACCTCAACGGATTGGATGTTCTCTCCCTTGACGGACAGTCTGTCGCGAACCGGGTTGGGGTATACCGAAACGGTTTCAGACTCATTCGAGGACACACCGTGTGCCAAGTCATGAATCACGCCGATGGCATCCAGGTCGAAGCCGCCCGTGTTGAATCCCGTGGGCCATGGGTCGTTGACGGGATGGCCTTCCGAGTCGTAGGTGGCATATTCGGGGTTGATGTTGCCCACCACGTCGATGACACGGATGTGGGTCACGCTGTTTTTATTCAAAAGGGCGTTGTCTTCCACCTCGTCCAGGTCGAAAGGCGTGCCGTAAAACGCCTCGTATTTTCCTGCGAAGTTGTGGATTTGAGCCGGATTCATAGCATCGAAGCCGCCCACCTGCGTCTCAGTCTGCACATGAGTGACGGCAGGGAAACGGAAGAAATTCTCGCCATCGGAGCTGACCTCCACAAAAGCAAGCTCGAGGAAATACAACGTCATCGTTGAATCCGTATCAGGATGAAGGCCGTTCTCAAAGATGGCGAAGTCGGGACCTGCACCGTTGCATATCGGCGAAGCAAACGTCACCGTAGCCGAGCCACCGTCACCCAGACTGACCACATCGTAGGTGCCGCCAGGCACACCGGCCACCAAGGCTTCTTCGCCGAAGGAGGCATAGCCCAGGTTGGGCTTGTTGATGCGCATCAAGCCACGCTCAACGGTGCAGCCCGTAGCCCAAGCCACGAATGCCGACGAATCGGCATGCATGGCTGTGGTGCCAGGCAGATTCTGTGCAGGTGCAAATTGCGCCCACAGACTCACTGGCACCAAAGCCAAGATAAGGATGGAAATCTTTTTTATCATTTAACCACGAGTTTGGCAGTACGGACAGCTTCGTCGCTGCTCACGGTGACAAAGTAAACACCACCGCAGAGAGCCTCGGTGTTGATACGCACCTGCTCGCCTTCGTTAGCCATCACGCTCTGCTGGCTGACCATGCGGCCTTGCAGGTCGTACACCGAAATCTCGTTCAGACCAGCGTTCTCAACGGTCACGAAAGTCTCGTTGACGGCGGGATTGGGATAGATGGACAGCGAAGCCACACCGTTTTCATTGACAGCGTCGTAAACGCTCACGGGTTCAACAGTCTGCGTCCAGACGTAGGTCCATTGGGCAATCTCGGTGCCGCAGGATTCATCGCCCCACTTGATGAAGTCACCATTAACAACGGTCTGCTCGTCATAACCGTACCAAGCACCCATACCGTTGACATTGTACATGAAGTACATGCCGGCAAGAGCCAGATGCAACTCACCTTCGTCGAAGGTGATGTCAGAAACATAACCGTATGAGGCATCGAAAGCGAAACGATCGTCAGCGGCAGCGATGTCATCCATCACTTCCTTCAAAATTTTCTGTTCACCGTGGAAGCGGTAGCCCCAGGCCAGACACTTGTTGGGCTCGTTCCAGTTGACGGCAAACACCACCTCGTTCTCTCCTTCACCAATCCAGTAGAGGATTTCAGAGAAATCAATCTTGGCTTCCTCGGCCAGAGGATACACAGCTGCGACTTCTTTCGTCCAGACATAAGTGTACATCTCAGGATCAAGCAGGATGCCGCAGGACTCGTCACCCCATTTCACATAGTCGCCGTTGTGGATGGTTTGCTCGGCATAGCCCAGTCCAGCCATTTCACCGCTAACGATGTACATCCACCACATTCCAGCCAGGCTGAGGTCGAGGACACCGTCGTTGAAATAAAGATCATTCAACCAGTTGTTGGCGCCAGAATAGCTGAAACGATAGTCAGCAGCGGCGATTTCGTCCATCATGTGCTCGACAGTAACGGACTCCTCGCTGAAACGATAGCCCCAAGCCAAAGCCGTGTCAGGCTCGTTCCAGTTGACGATGAAGACCACTTCATTCTCGCCTTCACCCACCCACCAGCGGATGTCGGCAGGGTCGATGGTAGCATCTTGTTGTGCAAACAGGTTGGTCGTAAACAGACCAAAGATTCCCATGAGGAATAAGAAAGTAAAGGTTTTACGCATAAGATAATAATTTAAAGGTTTGACATTCATTCAATTACTTTACAACGCCTGCGGAAATCGAGGGTACACCTTATACGATAAGGAAAGCCAGCTCTTGTCCCGAAAGCTTCGTTTCAACGACAAGCGGCAGGTCTTCTGACTTACTCCTTTTGTCTGAACCGCCTTCCCGAAAACTGGGTTTTCAGTGGCATAGTGGCTAGCGTGAAGAGCTTACAGCAGCGGGAACTGTCCAGGATTTGCACCCGATTCCCTATTGAGCCTTTCGGCACCGCTTATCGGCGGCAAAGATACATTATTTATTGTTTCCAATATACGATGAACGAGAAAAAGTTTCTATTTTTGCACCGAAAAACACATCAGGCCATGAAGAGAAACTTCCTTTTAATACTTGCATTTCTGCTGACCATGGGGTTTGCCCATGCGCAGGACATCTATTTCGCCGGAAACAGCTATGGGACAGGCAAAATATGGAAAAACAATACGTTGGTTCAAAGCATCAGCGACACAATGTTTGTCCATCTCGCCACTATGCAGGTGCTTCCTGACGGGACAATCTATACCGCTGGTCACGTCCACGACACGTTTGACAACTACATTCAAGGCCGCATCTGGCTGAACGACAGCGTGGTTTTCGATGCGGGTCCCTTCTCCGCCATCAATGCGATGACCGTGAACGATGGTATCTGGACAGCGGCAGGCATTGCGGATAACGAATGGGAGAACGTCACAGGTTTTGTCTGGCAAAACGGCGAAACGCTCTATTCCTACAGCGACAGCGTCGCCTTTAGCCAAATCCATGCGCTATGCATCGATACCACAAACAGCGATATCTATACGGGCGGCTTCGCAGGTGAGTTGGAGGAATTCAACGGTACCGTGTGGAAAAACGACACCATCCTTTGGAACGGTTACCCCTTCGCCACAGTGCTTGCCCTGACCCATGACGGCTCTGACCTCTATGCCGCAGGTTACCAACGCCACGAGACGCCCACAAACGAACCACAATACTGGGCTACCCTCTGGCAAAATGACGAAATAGTCTTCAGTATCCCCTCGGATGAATCCGAGTTTGAGGCCATTGCCATCTTTGACGGCAGCATCTACCTCGCCGGCTATGACGGCAATACCTTATTTATATGGCAGGACGAAGAAGTGCTCTACAGTCACCCCTTTGAGGGAGACTCAAGGATCACCTCATTGATAGTGAACGAAGACGGCGTGTATTATGCCGGACAGTTCGAGGGCGCGGCCACCGTGTGGAAAGACGGCGAAATCCTTTATCAACCTGAAGAGTGCACAGTCATCACGGGCCTTTGCGTGCTCCCCACCCCTCCCCTTCCTGAATACACCCTCACCGTCGAATCGGCCCAACCCGAATGGGGAACGGTCAGCGGAGGCGGAACCTATTTGGAGGGCGATACCGCCACCCTAACGGCCACTCCTGAAATCGGCTGCGAGTTTGTCCGCTGGAACGACAACGTCGACGACAACCCGCGCCTCGTGGTCGTCAACCACGACAGCACCTTCATCGCCTCGTTTATGCGTACACCTTATTATATAGAGGTCGTCTCCGACCATCCCGAATGGGGCAACGTCAGCGGCGGCGGCACCTATTACTATGGCGACACCATTCAGATTGAGGCCATCCCCAATCCCCATTACGCTTTCACCCATTGGTCGGACGACAACACCGACAACCCGCGTACCGTCATCGTCACTGAACCATACACCTACATCGCCAACTTCGAGATAACCCAATACAACATCACCGTCCAAGCCCTCCCCGAAGGCGCTGGACTAGTGCAAGGCGGAGGACAACATCCCTACGGCGACACGGTCAACTTGATTGCCCAGAGCAACACCGGCTACTACTTCGAGCAGTGGGAAGATGGAGTGACCGACAATCCGCGCCAAATCATTGTGGAAAGCGATTCCACCTTTACCGCCTTGTTCACAGCCGAGCAATATGAAGTGACAGTGGACTGGACGCCCGAAGAAGGCGGCACAGTAGAAGGAGCCGGAACGTACGACTACGGCACATACGCCACACTGAAGGCTACGCCCAACGATACCTATATGTTCATCAGCTGGAACGACGGCATCGTCACCAACCCCCGCAACGTCCTCGTCACCCACGACATACACTACAGAGCCCTGTTCTACCAGAACGGCACGCCCACCTATACCGTCACCGTGGTGCCTAACGACCCTGCACTGGGTGAGGTCAGCGGCAGCGGCACCTATCCCGAAGGCACCACCATCGAGATTAGCGCCACGCCTTTCGAGAATGTCATCTTCACCGGCTGGAACGATGGCAACACCGACAATCCGCGCAGCGTCACCGTCACTGAAGACATGAATTTCAAAGCCATCTTCGAATATGTCCCGCCCGTTCAGACTTATACCATCGTGGTCAGGTCGACCAGCATCCTGCAGGGTACGGTTTATGGCAGCGGCACCTATCCGCTCAACGAAATCGTCACCATCGGCGCCACACCGCTTCAAGGCTTCTATTTCACTGGATGGCAAGACGGCAACACCAACAACCCACGCACCATCGTTGTGACGGGTGATGCCGAATACATTGCCTCGTTCTCACAAGTGCCCACGTATACCTATACCGTCACGGTGCAATATGATGAGGAACAAGGTTACGTACTCGGAGCAGGCACCTACAACGCTGGCTCAACGGCAACCCTGGCCGCCATCGCCAACGACAACTATTCCTTCGTGAAATGGGGCGACGGCGTCACCGACAATCCGCGTCATATCCTCGTCGACCACGACATCACCCTGGCCGCTTTCTTCAACTTCACCGGTGTGGACGAGAACGGCAGCGACTTACGCCTCTACCCCAACCCCGCCTCTGACAAGATTCATATTGAAGGACTTGAAGGCAAGACCGAAGTCTGCATCTTCAACATCTACGGCAGTTGCGTCATCAGGCAGACCCTCAATGGCGAGGAAGAAATCCCCGTTGGCGACCTGACGGCAGGCCTCTACCTCTTGCACATCAATGGTGGCCAGACTTTGAAATTCGTGAAGCGTTAAGACCTGAGTATGTTCAAGAAGATTCTCGGAACAGGCGCAGTCAAGGCCGTCAACGTGTTGACGCAGATGGCCACCCTCATCATGGGCACCAAGTTTCTCGGTGCCGCCGAATGGGGCAAGGCCTTCATCGCCCAAACCGACATCACCTTTTTATTAATAGGCATCGAGCTCATCGCTGGCAGCGGACTGGTGTACTTCACGCCTCGCAAGAAACTCAACACCTTGATGACGATTTCCTACAGTTGGATTGCCGTCGTGATGCTGCTCTACCTGCTGTTGTTCCAAGTGTTTTCATTCTTCCCGACGTTCTACCACAACATCGTCCCCGAAGGCTATGCCTGGCTCGTCCTGCTGATGACCTGCGTGTATAGCTTTCATGGCTTCAACCTCAACCATTTCCTGGGAAAAGAAAGGGTGGCCACCTACAACTGGCTGTTTCTCATCCAGATAATCACCCAAGTCACGATGATGGCGGTGCTTATCTTTGGCCTCAACCTGCGTACAGCCAAGGCCCTGCTCTACTCACAGCTTTGCGGCTACAGCTTAGCCACCCTCGTCGGTTGGATACTGCTCTTCCCCACCTTGAAACGCGAGGAACGCGAGCCGCTGAAAGGCAGCCTTAAGGAAATGCTGCATTACGGTGCTTTCATGCAGCTCTCCACCTTGGTCAGTACGTTGAACAAGCGACTGAGTCTCTATCTGTTGAAGATCCATTGCGACGAGAAGTCTATCGGAGTCTTTGCCACGGGAACGCAAATCACCGAGGGGGTGAACACCATAGGCCAGAGCATCGGCTTGGTGCAGTTTTCCTCATTGAGCAACACCAAAGACCCGCATGAGTCGGTTCGGCTTACTAAGCACCTTTTGCGCATCACCGTACTGCTCACCACCGGCGTCCTGTTGGTGCTTTGTCTGCTTCCCACCGCATTCTTCGAGTGGCTGTTATCCGCTGAGTTCGGCGACATCCGTACGATTATCCTGCTGATGGCACCCGGCGTGGTCTTCCTCTCCGCCCACACCATCTTGTACAATTATTTCTCTGGCACGGGTAAGCCGAAGCACAACCTCTATGCCTCGCTTATCGGGTTGGCGGTCACCCTCGTTGCCGCCCTCGTGTTGATACCCTGGTTGGGTATCCGTGGCGCGGCCATCACCTCGTCCTTGGCCTACCTGTCCATGTTCGTTTATCAGTGGTTGGTTTTTCGCAGGTTTAACCTTCATTGATCTTCCTTAGGTCCTCCTTTAGTGTTCCTTTAGTCCTCCTTTAGTCCTCCTTTAGTGCTCCTATGGGTGGTTTTTGTAATTTGCTGATTTTGGTTGTCACTTCAGCGTCTTACGACTGATGCAAGTTGACGGGTTAATAATTTTAGACTGTTATAAGTTGTCAGCCGCTTTTTCCTCGACTGATTTTTGTTTACTCTGATT
>Ga0310690_10000738_pt1 | contig 65448 bp, 48 predicted proteins | sample AusTroGonzalo_MG_2_FD_207661 | JGI IMG/M metagenome (GOLD analysis project Ga0310690, IMG submission 207661) | Bovine rumen microbial communities from tropical cattle in Woodstock, Queensland, Australia - Gonzalo_04 (v2) (version 2) | ecosystem: Host-associated > Mammals > Digestive system >... | reverse complement strand
CGGAGAAACGAGTATCTGGAAAGTCTGCAGAAGGAGGGATCACCGAATGAGTAATCACGGAATGGCGGATATAAGTCTGAGGGAAAGGAGGTACTATGTCGGTAACCAGGGATGGCGATACGGGGCGCTGGATGAGTCAGCTCCGGATCACGGACTGGACGGGTAAAACCGTTCATAAGAAGAAACGCGGCTTCGCGACAAAGCGAGAAGCCGTACAGTGGGAACAGGAATTCATCAGTCAATCCACTGGCAATGTCGGGATGAAGTTCGGGAGCTTCGTGGACATCTATAATGAGGACATGAAGCAGCGCCTGAAGGAAACCACCCTGAGCAGTAAAAAGTGGCTGATTGATACCAAGATCCTTCCGTACTTCAGGAAAATCCCGCTGAACGAGATCAAGCCTACGGATATCCGTAAGTGGCAGAACACGCTGGCCAAGTATCGAGATGCAGATGGAAAGCCTTATTCGCAGACTTACCTGCGGACGATACAAAATCAGCTTGTCGCGATCTTCAATTACGCGGTGAAGTACTACGGACTGAAGGAAAACCCCTGCCATAAGGCGGGCGGTATGGGGAAGAAGCAGGCGGACGAGATGCTGTTCTGGACGCAGGACGAATTCCAGAAATTCATCGAATCCATTGAAGATGAGCCGGTCTGGTACGCAATCTACATGACGCTGTACTATACCGGAATCCGGGAAGGGGAACTGCTGGCGCTGACACCGGCGGACATCGATCTGGAAAAGAAGATGCTGACGGTGAACAAGAACTATCAGTACCTGAACGGAAAAGAGATCATCACGACGCCCAAAACGCAGAAAAGCATCCGTACGATATCCATGCCGGATAAGCTGTGCGAATGCCTGGAAGAATATATGGGACTGTGTTACGGGCTGAAAAAGGATGACCGGATCTTCCCCTATAAGAAAGAATTCCTATACAAGATTATGGAAGAAGGGTGCAGGCGCTCCGGAGTAAAAAAGATCCGGGTCCATGATACAAGACACAGCCATGCGTCGCTGCTGGTGGAGAAGGGGTTCTCCCCGCTGCTGATCGCAGAACGGCTGGGCCACGAAAAGGTTCAGACCACCATGGACATCTATAGCCACCTGTATCCCAACAAGCAGCAGGAAGTGGCCAGAATACTGAACGAGACGATCGACCCGAAAAGCTCGGACAGTGCTGGCTACAAAAAAAGCTAAAAAATGTAGCCAATTTGTAGCCAGGAAAAAGAAAACATCCCCGGAAGTGGTTGTAAATCAACCGATCCGAGGATGAGGAAGTCAAGAAATCATCATTCCCATTCAATACTCGCTGGTGGCTTACTGGTTACGTCAAAGACGACGCGGCTTACGTGGGAAACTTCATTGACGATGCGGGCGGAGACGCGGGCGATCAGATCGTAGGGGAGCCTGGCCCAGTCGGCAGTCATGAAATCGTCGGTGGTAACGGCGCGCAGGGCGACGGTATAGTCATAGGTGCGTTCATCGCCCATGACACCGACGCTCTGGATACCGGTCAGGACGGTGAAATACTGGTTCACGTGGCGGTCCAGGCCGGCGATGGCGATTTCCTCACGGAAGATGGCGTCGCTGTCCCGGACGATCTCCGCCTTTTCCGGCGTGACTTCGCCGATGATGCGGATGGCCAGGCCGGGACCGGGGAAGGGCTGGCGCCAGACCAGCTCCCGGGGAAGGCCCAGGGTTTCGCCCAGGGCGCGGACTTCATCCTTGAAAAGCATGCGCAGGGGCTCGATCAGCTCGGTGAAGCCCAGTTCCTTCGGCAGGCCGCCGACGTTGTGATGGCTCTTGATGACGGCGGCGTTGGTGCCCTGGCCGCTCTCAATCACATCCGGATAGATGGTACCCTGGGCGAAATAATCCAGCTTGCCGAGGGCAGCAGCTTCCTTCTTGAAGACTTCAATGAAATCCCGGCCGATGATATGGCGCTTTTCCTCCGGATCCGTAACGCCCTGCAGATCCGCGAAGAAGCGGGCGGAAGCGTCGGAACGGATGAAACGCACCGGGAAGAGATGGCTGAAGACATGGCAGACCTGATCGCTTTCCCCTTTGCGGAGGAGGCCGTGATCCACAAAGACGCAGGTCAGCCGGTTTCCGATGGCTTTATAAATCAGGGCGGCGACGACGGAGGAATCCACGCCGCCGGAAAGGGCCAGCAGCACGGTGCCGTTTTCACCGACGGTTTCCCGGATCCGGCGGATGGCGGAATCGGCAAAGGCGTTCATGGTCCAGTCACCGGTGCAGCCGCAGAAGCGGAAAAGGAAATTCCGGATCAGCATGGTGCCTTCCTCGGTATGGGTGACCTCGGGATGGAACTGCACGCAGCAGATCTTTTTTGCATCATTGACCATGGCGGCCACGGCGCAGTTGTCCGTTTCCGCGATGACGCGGAAACCTTCCGGACAGGCGCTGACCTGCCAGGTGTGGCTCATCCAGCAGCTGGAGGCGGGTTTCATGCCGCCGAAGAGACCGGCCTGCTCCTTCATGCGGACGGTGACCCGGCCGTATTCACGCTCCCTGGCTTTTTCCACTTTGCCGCCCAGCAGATGGGCGGTCAGCTGCATGCCGTAGCAGATACCGAGAACGGGAATCCCCGCGTCATACAGCGCAGGATCGATCATCGGGGCGCCCGGATCGCAGACAGTGGAAGGACCGCCGGAAAGGATGATTCCCTGCGGCGCGCGGGAAAGAATCTCCCCGATGGGGATATTCCAGGGAACGACTTCTGAATAGACATGACATTCACGAACCCGGCGGGCGATAAGCTGGGTATACTGGCCGCCGAAATCCAGGATCAGAATTTTCTGATGGTCCGCCATTGGAGCCTCCTGAAGATGATTATTTTCCACTGTCCCCGTAGTTCGAGAGAACCCGGGCGGAGGGATCGTCAACATTGCAGCCGGGCCAGGTCTTGTTGGGCATCCAGAAGTCCGGAATCATACGCGCCTGGCCGGGATAATACTGCTCGAACAGTTCACGATACAGCAGGCTCTCCTTCGTGAAAGGAGGGCAGTAATCATATTTCGCTGCTTTTTCCTCAAATTCCTTGTCGGTATAGGTTCTTTCGGCAAGGGCTTTCAGATCGTTGACCATGGAATGGCCCACGGCGTCGGAGAAGGCGGCCTTCTGGCGCCAGAGGATTTCGTCCGGCAGGATTTTGTCCTCCGCGAAGGCTTTGCGGATCAGGTATTTGCCCATGTTGTGGTTATTCATTTTCAGCTCCGGGTCAATCTTCATGGCGTGGTGCACGAAGGCCAGGTCGCCGAAGGGTACGCGGGCTTCCAGGGAGTTTACGGAAATGCAGCGGTCCGCCCGCAGGACATCGTAGACATGCAGCTCCCGGATCCGCTTTTCCGCTTCCTCCTGGAAGGCGGCGGCGGAGGGGGCGAAATCCGTATACTTGTATCCGAAAAGCTCATCGGAAATTTCACCGGTCAACAGGACGCGCACATCGGTGTTTTCATGGATCCACTTGCAGACGAGATACATGCCGATGGAGGCACGGATGGTGGTGATATCCCAGGTGCCGAGCAGCTCCACAACGGCGGGCAGGGCTTCCAGCACGTCCTTTTCGGAGATGATGACCTCGGTATGCTCCGAACCGATATAATCCGCAACGATCCGCGCGTATTTCAGGTCAATGGCGTCGATGTCCATGCCGATGGCGAAGGTGCGGATCGGATGGGGAAGCAGTTTCTGCGCGATGGCGCAGACGAGGGAGGAATCCAGGCCGCCGGAGAGCAGGAAGCCGATGGGGGCATCCGCGTCCAGCCGCTTTTTCACACCTTCCGTCAGCAGGCGGTTCAGCTCCCTGCAGACGACATCCTCGTTTTCCATAATAAACCGGTCCACATGGGAAGGATCGGCATAGGGGATGAATTTCCCGTCGATCCAGTAATGGCCGGGCGGGAAGGGAAGGATCGTTTCGCACAGGCCCATCAGGTTCTTCGGCTCGCTGGCGAAGGCCCATTCCCCGTCCTCCAGGCGGCCGTAATACAGGGGCCGGATACCGATGGGGTCCCGGGCGGCGATGACCTTATTCTGCTCTCCGTCATACAGGATCAGGGCGAACTCGGCGTCCAGGGTTTTGAACATCTCCACGCCGTATTCATGATACAGTGGAAGGAGGATTTCGCAGTCGGATTCCCCCTGCAGCTCATAGGTTTCCATAAGCCGCTCCCGCAGGGGACGGAAGCCGTACAGTTCCCCGTTGCAGACGACCGCGTCCTTCCCCAGATGGAAGGGCTGCATGCCCTTTTCATTCAGACCCATGATGGCCAGACGGTGGAAACCGAGAATCCCGCCGGGGATCTCCTCCAGCCGGCTCATGTCCGGTCCCCGCGAGATCGTGCGGTTGAAGCAGGTTTCAATCAGATCCCGGGGCACCCTGGAACTGGTCAGACCGAAGATGGAACACATACGGATCGCCTCCACAACTGAAATGGGCAACTGAACTCAAACGGGCTGCCAAACTGAAATGGGGAAGGAACAAAAAAACAGGAAGCCCCATTTCAGGACTCCCTTGTCTTGATGGCAGGTATGGTATCATCCCTGGAAAGGCTTGTCAAGGAGATCCCGGGAAAGCGGGAAGGGGAAAACAAAGGGAAAACAATTTCGGACGGGCAAAAACGCTTGACAGGCGAAAAACAGGATGGTATGATCCCGGCATACAAGGCAAGGGAGCCATGATCCGATGGCTGAACTTGCCTGTTTTTGATTTGAGGAGGTTGTGTTATGAGCAGATTCACGAAGGAAGACATCATCCGCATGGTCAAGGAAGATGATGTGGAGTTTATCCGCATGCAGTTCACCGATATTTTCGGTCAGCTGAAGAATGTGGCCATCACTGCCAGCCAGATTGAGAAAGCGGTCAACAATGAGATCATGATCGACGGCAGCTCCATCGAGGGCTTTGTCCGCATCAATGAAAGCGACCAGTACCTGCGGCCGGACCTGGACACCTTCACGATTCTGCCCTGGCGTCCGCAGCACGGGAAAGTGGCCCGGCTGATCTGCGACGTCTACAATCCGGACGGAACGCCCTTTGCCGGCGATCCCCGCGGCGTGCTGAAGAAGGTGCTGGCGGAAGCGGCTGAGATGGGATATTCCTTCAATGTCGGTCCGGAAATGGAATTCTTCCTCTTCCAGACGGACGAACAGGGCAAGCCCACCACCGCGACCTCGGACGAAGCCGGATACTTCGACCTTGGACCGCTGGACCACGGCGAGAGCACCCGGCGCGAGATCTGCCTGGCGCTGGAACAGATGGGCTTTGAAATCGAAGCCAGCCACCATGAAGTGGCAGCCGGCCAGCACGAGATCGACTTCAAGTATGCCGACGCGCTGAAGGCGGCGGACAATATCATGACCTTCAAACTGGCAGTGAAAACACTGGCCCAGAAGAACGGCCTGCACGCGACCTTCATGCCCAAGCCCGTATTCGGAATCAACGGCAGCGGCATGCATACCAATATGAGCCTGTTCAAGGACGGCAAGAATGTATTTGCCGATCCTTCCGACAAGCGCGGACTGAGCAAGGAAGCCTATTCCTTCATCGCCGGCATCCTGGAGCATATCCGCGGCATGGCGGCGGTGACCAACCCGCTGGTGAACAGCTACAAGCGCCTGGTTCCCGGCTATGAAGCGCCGTGCTACCTGGCCTGGAGCGCCAGCAACCGTTCCGCGCTGATCCGCATTCCCGCGGCCCGCGGCATGGGAACGCGCGTTGAACTGCGCTGCCCGGATCCCAGCTGCAACCCGTACCTGAACATGGCTGTCTGCCTGGCGGCCGGCCTGGACGGAATCAAGAAGGGTCTCACGCCTCCGGATGAAATCACGGAGAACATTTTCGCGATGGACGCGGTAACCCGCGAAGCCAAGGGCATCCGTTCCCTGCCCGGAACACTGAAGGAAGCCGTGGAATGCCTGAAGGCGGACGACGTGATCTGCGCCGCGCTGGGCGAGCATGTGCTGGGCCAGTATGTTGAAGGCAAGGAAAAGGAATGGGACGCCTACCGCACCCATGTAAGCAGCTGGGAGATTGCACGCTATATTGTAATGTACTGATCGGGAATGCATCCAAACCTGTAACGGAGAGGAGGAAGACGAGTGGCTCGAATGATCATTGCCAGCGCTTCGGAAACGAACCGCGACCAGATGACGAAGCTGCTGGCCTCCTCCGGTTCTTCCGTGTACCGGTGCTGTTCATCCGGAAGCAGCCTGCGGCGCGCGCTCTCAGAAAGTGAAGACAGCATTGTCATTTTCCTGGGACAGCTGCCGGACTGCAAACCGGACGATCTGGTATGGGATTACGGAGACAGGGTGCAGATCCTGCTGATTGCCAGGCCGGCGGTTCTCGAGGACTGCGAATCCTCGGAGATCTTCCGGCTGGCGCTGCCCACGAGCGGCCAGGCGATTCTCGGCGCGCTGGAGATGCTGAACCAGCTGCACCGGATGAAAATGCCGAAACGGATGGGCGCGGAAAGGCAGATTGTGGAACAGGCGAAGGAAATCCTGATGAAACAGCTGCATATTACAGAACCGGAGGCGCATCACCTGCTGCAGAAGCAGGCCATGGACCACAGTACAAAGATGGCGGACTACGCCGCCAGGATTGTGCAACAAAACCAAAAAAAGCAGGGATGAAAAATGCAGGACCGCAGATATCCCCTTTATCATGAGGAACTGGAACATGAAAACTGCGGCGTCGGCGCGGTTGCGGACCTGAACGGCCGCGCAACACACCGGACGGTCGACCAGGCGCTTTCCATTGTGGAGCGCCTGGCCCACCGGGCCGGGAGCGACGCGCTCGGGACGACCGGCGACGGGGTCGGAATACTGACAGAACTGCCCCACAGCCTTTTTTCCGCCTGGGCCCTGGAGGAAGGAATCCAGCTTGGCCGGCCGGGAGACTACGGCGTGGGGATGTTTTTTTTACCGGAAGATGAAGTCAGCGCCGAAAACACCTGCCGGATTTTTGAACAGCTGGCTGCCTCCGAGCAGATCGATATCCTGGGATGGCGGAATGTTCCCTGCCATCCGGCGCAGCTGGGCGCAGGCGCCCGCAGCACGATGCCGCGGATCCGCCAGTGTTTCCTGCGCCGCCCCGGGAATGTCAGCGCGGGCCAGGATTTTGACCGGCGGCTGTATGTGCTGCGCCGCGTTTTTGAAAAGCAGGATACGGATACCTATATCTGTTCGCTTTCCTGCCGCACGATTGTCTACAAGGGCATGATGCTGGTGAACCAGCTGCGCTCCTTCTACGACGACCTGCAGGACGCGCGGTATGTGAGCCGGATGGCCATGGTCCATTCCCGTTTCTCCACGAACACTTTTCCCTCCTGGAGCAAGGCGCATCCCCAGCGGATGCTGCTTCACAACGGGGAAATCAATACGATCCGCGGCAACCACGACCGGATGAAAGCCCGGGAGGAAACCATGCGCTCCGCCGTGATGGGCGAAGAGATGCAGCGGGTGCTTCCCGTGGTGGCGGAAGGCGGCAGCGACAGCCAGATGCTGGACAACACGCTGGAATTCCTGACGATGAACGGCATCCCGCTGTCCCTGGCCGGCATGATCCTGATGCCGGAACCCTGGCAGGGAATCCAGGAGCGGGAGACGCCCTGGCGGGATCTGTACCGCTACTATGCCACGATGATGGAGCCCTGGGACGGCCCCGCGGCTGTCCTCTACACGGACGGAGAAAAGATCTGTGCATCCCTGGACCGGAACGGCCTGCGGCCGCTGCGCTGCGCGCTGACGGACGACCACCGGCTGATCCTTTCGTCGGAAGCCGGCGTCCTGTTTGAGGAGAACGCGCATATTATCCGCCGGTGGAAACTGAAATCCGGCGACGTGCTGGAAGCGGACCTGGAGACCGGACGGCTGTCCGAAAGCAGCGAGGTAAAGACCCGCTACGCCCACGCGTTCCCTTATTCGGAATGGATGCGCAACCTGATCCGGCTTGGGGACCTGCCGGGAGCTCCGGAAGAAACGGAAACCGTAGACGCAGACCGGCTGAAGCAGCTGGCCAAAGCCTTTCACTATACATGGGAAGATGTGCAGGATATCCTGCGGCCGATGGCGGAGAACGGAAGTGAACCGATCGTCTCCATGGGCGCGGACGAGCCGCTGGCGGCGCTGTCCAGAACACATCCCTCCCTGTTTGACTACTTCAAGCAGCGGTTTGCCCAGGTAACCAATCCGCCGATTGACGCGCTGCGGGAAGAAATCAAAACAGACTGCTCCGTGTATATCGGGGACGACGGAAACCTGCTTTCCAACGATCCCGAGAACTGCACGGTGCTGGAGCTGCCCACACCGGTGCTGACGGAAGAGGAATTCCGGCGGATCCGGGACCTGGACCATCCGGCGTTCAAGGTCCGGACGGTTTCCCTGCTGTACCGGAAGGACGGAACATTGAGGGACGCGCTGGCGGACCTGTTCGCGGCGTGCGACGGGGCCTGCCGGGAACAGGTCAATGTGCTGATTCTGTCCGACCGGGGCGTGGATGCGGATCACCTGGCCATTCCCTCGCTGCTGGCGGTTTCCGCGCTGGAGCAGCACCTGATCCGGATCAAGAAGCGGACGGCGGTTTCCGTTGTGCTGGAAAGCGGGGAACCGCGGGACGTGCACCAGCTGGCACTGCTGGTGGCATTCGGCGCGCGGGCGGTCAATCCGTACCTGGCGCATGCCTGGGTGCGCGAACTTTGCAGGGAAGGCGCCGTGAGCCTGAAACCGCAGGAAGCACTGGCCCATTACGACAAGGCGCTGACCGCCGGCGTGCTGAAGATTGCCTCCAAGATGGGCGTTTCCACGCTGCAGGCATACCAGAGCGCCCAGCTGTTTGAGGCGGTGGGGCTGGACCGGCCTTTTGTGGAAAAGTATTTCACCAACACGCCCTGCGCCCTGGGCGGAACCGACCTGAACCGGGTGGAGGCGGACAGCCGTTTCCATCACGGGGAGGCATTCCGCACGGCGGAAGGAAAAGGACTGCCGGCCGTCGGCGTACACCGGCTGCGGACAGGCCCGCAGGCGGAGGAACACCTGTATTCCCCGGAAACCATTCACCTGCTGCAGCAGGCGGTATGGACGGACAACCGGGAACTGTTTGACAAATATGCCGCCGGTATCGAAAAGGAAGGCCCCCGGACGATCCGCTCCATGCTGGATTTCCGGTATGAAGCCTGCCGGGAGATCCCGCTTCCCGAAGTGGAACCGGTGGAGGACATTGTAAAGCGCTTCCGTACCGGCGCCATGAGCTACGGCTCCATCTCCCAGGAAGCGCACGAATGCATGGCCCGGGCGATGAACCACCTGGGCGGGAAATCGAACAGCGGCGAAGGCGGGGAACTGCCGGAACGCTTCGGAACGGACCTGAACTCGGCGATCAAGCAGGTGGCTTCCGGCCGCTTCGGCGTGACCCGGGAATACCTGCTGTCCGCGAAGGAAATCCAGATCAAGATGGCGCAGGGCGCCAAGCCCGGTGAAGGCGGACACCTGCCGGGGGCGAAGGTGACGGAGAGCGTCGCGAAAACGCGCTGCTCCACACCCGGGATTTCCCTGATTTCACCGCCGCCGCATCACGATATCTATTCCATCGAGGATCTTGCGGAACTGATCTACGACCTGCAGTGCGCCAATGAACAGGCGAAAATTACGGTCAAACTGGTTTCCTCCTCCGGCGTGGGAACGATTGCCAGCGGCGTGGCCAAGGCCGGTGCGGGCGGCATCCTGATCTCCGGCGGGGAGGGCGGAACCGGCGCGGTGCCGCTGAGCAGCGTGCATCACGCGGGACTGCCATGGGAAATCGGCCTGGCGGAAGCCCACCAGGTGCTGTGCCGCAACCGGCTGCGCCAGACGGTGACGCTGGAAACGGACGGAAAACTGATGACCGGGCACGACGTGGCGGTGGCCCTGCTGCTGGGCGCGGAGGAATTCGGATTTGCCACGGCGCCCCTGGTTACCATGGGCTGCCGGATGATGCGGGTATGCCATCTGGGCACCTGCCCCTTCGGCATCGCCACACAGAACCCTGAACTGCGGAAAAAGTTCGCCGGGAAACCGGAATATGTGGAGCGTTTCATGATCTTCATCGCGCAGCAGCTGCGGGAGATCATGGCGAAGCTGGGCGCGCGCACGGTGGGCGAGCTGGTCGGGCGCAGCGACCTGCTGAAGGTGAAGCCGGACGCGGCCATGGACCTGAGCGACCTGACGGGATTCGCCCGGAACACGCATTTCCGGCCGGAGGCGAAACATGATTTCCACCTGGCGGAGAGGACGGACGCGCGACTGTTCCAGAACCATGTGCACCTGATGACCACGGACCGTGCTTTCGGCACGATGCTCCGGGGAGAAAAGAATATCCAGGCGCTGGGATGCGGCGGCCAGTCTTTCGGCGCGTTCCTGCCCGCGGGACAGTCGATTACCCTCTACGGCGTGGCGAACGACTACCTGGGCAAGGGCCTGTCCGGCGGAACGCTGGCGGTCTGCCCGCCGGCGGACAGTATCTGGCGGCAGGAGGACACCCTGATCGGAAACGTGGCCCTGTACGGCGCGACAGGCGGATACGCCTTTGTGGCCGGTATGGCAGGCGAACGCTTCGCAGTGCGGAACTCCGGCGCATGGGCTGTGGCGGAAGGCGTGGGAGACCACGGCTGCGAATACATGACCGGCGGACGGGTGGCCGTGCTGGGTCCGGTGGGCGATAACTTTGCTGCCGGCATGAGCGGCGGCATCGCATGGGTGCTGGATGAAAACGGAACGCTGAAGGACCACCTGAATACGGGACATGTGCGCATGTATCCGGTAAAGCCGGAAGAGGCCGCGGACCTGGAACGGCTGCTGACCATGCACGCGAAGGCAACCGGTTCGAAGAAAGCCGGGGAGATCCTGGGCGCTTTCGCGCAGTACCTGCCGAAGTTCAGGGCCGTGATCTCCGACGAATACCTGGCGTACCTGCAGAATAAGGGGGCGTGAATATGGGAAAAGCGACCGGTTTCCTGGAATACGCCCGGAAAGAAAATCCGTTCCGGGACGTGAAGGAACGCCTTACGGACTATGAAGACCTGCATATTCCGCAGCCGGCGGAGGAGCGGACCTGCCAGGCTTCCCGCTGCATGAACTGCGGCGTGCCCTTCTGTCAGTCCGCCTTCGGATGCCCGCTGCACAACCTGATTCCGGAATGGAACGACCTGCTGTGCCGCGGACTGGAGAAGGAGGCGCTGGCCCGACTGCTGGAGACGGCTCCTTTCCCGGAATTCACGGGCAGGGTCTGCCCGGCACTGTGCGAAAAAGCCTGCAACCTGGCAGAGGACGGCGTCACGAACCGGGACAACGAGCTGTACCTGATTGAAAAAGGATTTGAGCAGGGATGGATGCGTCCCCGGCTGAGCGCGGAACGGACCGGAAAACATATTGCCGTGATCGGCAGCGGCCCTTCGGGACTGGCCGCGGCGGACCTGCTGAACCGGATGGGACACCGGGTGACGGTGACGGAACGGGCGGAAAAACCGGGCGGACTGCTGATGTACGGCATTCCGAACATGAAACTGCCCAAGGAAATTGTGGAGCGGCGGATCCGGCTGATGGAAGCGGAAGGCGTAACCTTCCTGCTGAACCGGGAGGCGAACCCGGAAGAGCTGAAGGAATATGACGCCGTCCTTCTGTGCGGCGGATCCCGGAAAGCCCGCTCCCTGAACGTGGAGCATATGGACGCGGAAGGCGTCCGCTTTGCGGTGGATTTCCTGACGGAAACAACAAAAAAACTGCTGGGCGGGGAAGACAGCCGGCTGGCGAAAGGGAAGCATGTACTGGTAGTCGGCGGCGGGGATACCGGCAACGACTGCGTGGGCACCGTGCTGCGGCAGGGATGCGCCTCCGTCACCCAGCTGGAGATGATGCCGGCACCGCCGGAAAGCCGGACTCCCGGGAATCCCTGGCCGGAATGGCCCCGGACGCTGCGGACGGACTACGGCCAGCAGGAGGCGCAGGCGGTGCAGGGAAGCGATCCGCGGATTTACGAGACAACTGTAAAGCAGATTCTTACGGATGACCGGAACCGGATTACGGCCGTTGAAACGGTACGGCTCCGCAGGACGCCGGAAGGAAAAATGGAACCGGTGCCGGGTTCGGAACAGACGCTGGAGTGCGAACTGATGCTGATTGCCGCAGGATTTGTCGGCTGCGAGGAAAAAACGCTGCAGAAGTTCGGCCTGTCCGCGGACGGACGCGGCCGCCTGATGCCGGAAAACCTTTCCCATTACCTGGGCGGAAAATTATTCAGCGCCGGCGATATGCGCACGGGCCAGAGCCTTGTGGTACGGGCTTTGGCGGATGGCCGGGCCGCCGCGCAGGAGATTGACCTGTTTGTGTCGAATCATCATTAACCGGAAGGGGATGATTTACCATGAACAAGGGTGAACAGCTTTACGAAGGCAAAGCCAAGAAGGTATTCGCAACAGAGGATCCGGAACTGCTGATCGTTTCCTACAAGGACGACGCGACGGCATTCAACGGCCTCAAGAAGGGAACCATCCAGGGAAAAGGTGTCATCAATAACCGGATGAGCAATGCCCTGATGCGGATGCTGGAGACGAAGGGCGTTCCCACGCATTTTGTGGAAGAACTCAGCGAACGGGATACCCTGGTGCGGAAGGTGCAGATTGTACCGCTGGAAGTGATTATCCGCAACATTTCGGCCGGATCCTTCGCGAAGCATTACGGCGTTGAGGAAGGCATTGTTTTCGACGCGCCGACGATCGAGTTCTCGTACAAGAACGACGAACTGGGCGATCCGCTGATCAACGAATACCACGCGCTGGCGCTGAAACTGGCGACACGCGAGGAAATTGACACCATCAAGGATTATTCCTTCAAGGTCAATGAAGCGCTGAAGGAATTCTGGAAGACCTGCGGCGTGACGCTGGTGGACTTCAAACTGGAGTTCGGCCGCCTTTCCGACGGGAAGATTGTCCTGGCGGATGAAATCAGCCCGGATACCTGCCGCCTGTGGGACAGCAAGACCGGTGAAAAGCTGGACAAGGACCGCTTCCGCCGGGACCTGGGCGGCGTGGAAGACGCTTACCAGGAGATCATGGGACGCCTGGAAAAACAGATGGGCGGAAAGGCGTAAAAAATCCGATTGTTTTTCGGATGTTTTCCCCTTGACAGGGAAATGAATACAGTATACAATCCCATCAATCCAGCAAGGCGCAAGGGTGTGCAGGATGCACCCGGCGCCTTTTTTTGTTGGATAATACGCGGAAACGGAAGTGAGGAACATGACGTACTCTCCCGCAAACACTATCTGGGTGCTGCTCGGCGCGGCACTGGTCTTCTTCATGCAGGCGGGCTTCGCGATGTGTGAAGCCGGATTCACCCGGGCCAAGAATACGGGCAATATCCTGATGAAGAACCTGATGGACTTCTGTATCGGTACACCGCTGTACTGGCTGATCGGTTTCGGCATTATGTTCGGAACGGGCACGGCGGTTTTCGGATGGATTGATCCCTTCATCATGAAGGAATATGACGCGGTGCTGCCGGCGGGCGTTCCGCTGTGGGCCTTCGCGATTTTCCAGACGGTCTTCTGCGCGACCTCGGCGACGATCGTTTCCGGCGCCATGGCCGAGCGGACGAAATTCTCAGCCTACTGCATCTACTCCGCTGCGATCTCCCTGTTCATCTACCCGGTGAGCGGACACTGGATCTGGGGCGGCGGCTGGCTGGCGGAAATGGGATTCCATGATTTCGCAGGATCCACGGCAGTCCACATGGTCGGCGGCGTGTGCGCGCTGATCGGCGCGAAGATGCTTGGACCGCGCGTCGGCAAGTACAGCAAGGACGGAAAGCCCCGGGCGATCCTGGGCCACAACCTGAGCATCGCCGCACTGGGCGTATTCATCCTCTGGTTCTGCTGGTTCGGATTCAACGGCGCCTCCACCGTGGCCATGGACAGCGACGAGGCCATCGGCAGCGCTTCGCTGGTATTCTTCAACACGAACCTGGCTGCGGCGCTGGCTACGCTGGTCTGCATGGGCTTTACCTGGATACGGTACGGCAAGCCGGATGTGTCGATGACCTTCAACGCAGCGCTGGCCGGCCTGGTGGGCATCACCGCCGGGTGCGACGCCGTGAACCCCTTCGGCGCGGCCGTCATCGGTATTGTCTGCGGCCTTGCGGTTGTGGTATCGGTTGGCTTCTTCGACAAGGTTGTGAAGATTGACGACCCGGTGGGCGCGATCTCCGTGCACGGCGTGTGCGGCGCGCTGGGAACCATCCTGACCGGCCTGTTCGCCACCGGACAGTCGACCATGAAGGGCGTATTCTACGGCGGCGGATTCGAATTCCTGGGCGTACAGTGCCTGGGCGTACTGGCCACCATCGCCTGGACGGCTGTGGTGATCACGATCGTATTCTTCCTGATCAAGAAGACGATCGGCCTGCGGGCGGACAAGGCGGACGAGATCATGGGCCTGGACCGCTCCGAACACGGCCTGCCGACCGCTTACGCCGGAATCGCGATGCTGCCGGAAGAAATGCCCGAAGGCGGCGAAGCTCCTGTAACGGCAGCGCCTGTTGCTGCGGAAGCTGCTGAGCCTGCCGCTCCGCGGAAGGCGAAGGAGAAGGCCCCGGACGAACCGGTCTACACAAGGGTGCAGATCATCTGCCGCCCGGCCAGCCTGGAAAGCCTGAAGACGGCGATGAACCGGATCGGCATCACAGGCATGACGGTTACGAACGTCATGGGCTACGGCGCGCAGAAGGGCAAGCCGGAGTATTACCGCGGCACGCCTGTGGAAGTGACGCTGCTGCCGAAGGTGCAGGTGGATATCGTGGTGAGCAAGGTGCCGGTACGCGAGGTCATCGATACGGCACGGAGCGTCCTGCATACCGGCCATATCGGCGACGGCAAGATCTTCGTGACGGATGTGGAGAACGTGGTCCGCGTCCGGACGGGCGAGGAAGGATACGACGCACTCCAGTCCGACTGACATGCATAACTCCCGGGACCGGGCGCCTGACGGCGCCCGGTTTCGTATGTCCTCGAATTGTATTAATGTATTATAATGTATTGACATCGATGCGCCGGAAATGATAAAATCCCCGGGGAACGGGCAATGGAGCCGCACAGCGCGGCTCATTCACCTGTTTTTAATTTGGTCAACTATCGGAGGATTTGCAATATGTGCGGAATTGTTGGATTTACCGGGCGCCGGCAGGCAGCTCCCATTCTGCTGGACAGCCTTTCCCGGCTGGAATACAGGGGATATGACTCCGCCGGCCTGGCTGTGCGCAACGGCACGGCGCTGGCGGAAGTCGTCAAGGCCACCGGAAAGCTGTACCACCTGGCGGACAAGACGGACCAGGGCCGGGCGCTGGCCGGCTGCTGCGGCATCGGGCATACCCGGTGGGCCACCCACGGGGATCCGAGCATTGTCAACGCGCATCCGCATGTCAGCGGCAACTGTTCCGGATCGGGAAGCGGCGCGGTGGAATCGGACGTGGTGGGCGTGCATAACGGCATCATCGAAAACTATACGGAGCTGAAGGAAAAGCTCCTGCGGCACGGCTACGCCTTCTACAGCGACACGGATACGGAAGTGGCCGTGAAGCTGGTGGATTATTACTACAAGAAGTATAAAATCGGGCCGGTGGACGCCATTACACGTACGATGGTGCGTATCCGCGGCAGCTATGCACTGGCCCTGATGTTCAAGGATTTCCCGGATGAGATTTTTGCCGCCCGGAAGGATTCCCCGCTGATTATCGGCGTGGAAGACGGCGAGTCCTATCTGGCGTCGGATGTGCCGGCGATCCTGAAGTATACGCGCCAGGTCTATTACATTGACAACCTGCAGGTTGCCCGGGTATCCCCGGGGAAGGTTGTGTTCTTCGACCTGAACGGCGACGAAGTCAACATGCCGCTGACTGAAATCACCTGGGACGCGGCGGCGGCGGAAAAAGGCGGGTTTGAGCATTTTATGCTCAAGGAAATCCACGAGCAGCCGGGCGCGGTACGGGATACGCTCAACAGCATCGTGAAGGACGGGAAAATCGACCTGTCTGAAACCGGCCTGACGGAGGAAACCATCCGGGCGATCGAGCAGATCAACATCGTGGCCTGCGGATCCGCGTGGCATGTGGGCATGGCGGCACAGTATGTGATCGAGGACCTGGCCGGCATTCCCGTACGTGTGGAACTGGCTTCAGAATACCGCTACCGGAACATTCCCACCAACGCAAATACACTGGTGATCGTCATCTCCCAGTCCGGTGAAACGGCGGACAGCCTGGCGGCACTGCGGGTGGCGAAGGAGCGCGGAGCCACGACGCTGGCCATTGTAAACGTGATCGGATCCACGATTGCCCGGGAAGCGGACCATGTGCTGTATACGCTGGCAGGACCGGAAATCGCCGTCGCCACCACCAAAGCCTACAGTGCCCAGCTGATTGCGGCGGACGTGCTGGCGATTCACCTGGCCTGCGTGCGGGAAAAGATGACGGAGGAGGAAGCGGGCGGCCTGCTTGCGGAGCTGGCGCTGATTCCGGACAAGATTACGCGGATCCTGGATGAGAAGGAACGGCTGCAGTGGTTCTCCTCCAAGATGGCCAATACGCACGATATCTTCTTCATCGGCCGTGGGCTGGATTATGCTATCAGCCTGGAAGGCAGCCTGAAGATGAAGGAAATCAGCTACATCCATTCGGAAGCGTACGCCGCGGGTGAACTGAAGCACGGAACGATCAGCCTGATTGAGAACAACACGCTGGTGATCGGCGTGCTGACGCAGCGGTCGCTGTACGAAAAGACGGTTTCCAACATGATGGAATGCAAATCCCGCGGCGCATACCTGCTGGGGATTACCACCAACGGGAATTTCTCCGTGGAGGATTCGGTGAACTTCACGGTCTACATTCCCAAGACGGACGAGCATTTCATGGCGTCCCTCGCGGTGGTTCCGCTGCAGCTGCTGGGATACTACACCAGCGTGAACCGCGGACTGGATGTGGACAAGCCGCGGAACCTGGCAAAGAGTGTTACTGTGGAATAAAAGGGGATGTTCGGTATGCTGAAACCCAATGTGAATTACCGGAATCTGAAGGATTCCTACCTGTTCTTCGGAATCTCCAAAAAGGTGGAGGCGTACCGGAAGGCGCATCCGGACCTGCCGCTGTACCGCCTGGGCATCGGGGACGTATCCCGTCCGCTGTGCGACGCGGCGATCCGGGCCATGCACAGCGCGGTGGACGACCAGTCCAGGGCGGAGACTTTCCACGGCTATGTGCCGGAGTGCGGCATTCCGGAATACCGGAATGCTGTGGCCGGATACTACGCACGCCGGGGCCTGCAGCTGGATCCGGAGGAGGTTTTCGTTTCCAGCGGGGCCAGCGATGAACTGGGGGATATCCTGGACCTGTTTGATGCTTCTTCCGCAGCGCTGATAACCCAGCCTGCCTACCCGGCCTATGTGGACGCGAGCATTATGGCAGGGCGGAAGGTCTCCTTCCTGACAGCCGGACCGGAGAACGATTTCCTGCCGCTGCCGGGAAAGGATACACAGGCGGACCTGCTGTACCTCTGTTCCCCGAACAATCCCACCGGCGCGGTGTATACCCGGGACCAGCTGCAGCAGTGGGTGGACTTCGCCAACAGCCGCGGAGCCGTGATCCTCTTTGACGCAGCTTACGAGGCGTTCATTGAAGGGGACCTGCCCCACAGCATTTTTGAAATCCCGGGGGCGGAAACCTGCGCGATTGAAATCTGTTCCCTGTCCAAGACGGCGGGATTTACCGGGACCCGGCTGGGATATACGGTGATTCCGAAAGCGCTGGAGCGGGACGGGATGAACCTGAACGCCATGTGGGTCCGGAACCGGACGACAAAGACCAACGGTATTTCCTACATCCTGCAGAAAGGCGGCATTGCCGTGTTCACGGATGAAGGCCTGCGGCAGATCCGGGAAAACATCGGGTATTACAAGCAAAACGCCCGGGTACTGATGGCGGCGCTGGACAGGGCGGGGGTCCGCTACTGGGGCGGGAAGAACGCGCCTTATATCTGGATGGCATGCCCGGACGGCGTGAAGAGCTGGGATTTCTTTGACCGGCTGCTGAACGAAATCCAGGTGATCGGAACGCCGGGCGAAGGCTTTGGCGCCTGCGGGGAAGGATTCTTCCGGCTTTCCTCCTTCGGGGACGCGAAAGACACGGAAATCGCGGCGGAACGGCTTCAGGAATTATTGATGAGGAAATAGTGGATTGCAGGTCAGAAATGGTGTATAATAACTTGTTGTGATTTTCCGGCCGGCTGCCGCGCCGCGCCATGAAGGAGAGTTTTATGAAGACCTGCGCAATTGTCGGAATCAACTGGGGAGACGAAGGAAAGGGCAGAATTGTGGACCTGCTGACGGCATCGTACGATTACGTGATCCGTTACCAGGGCGGCGGAAACGCCGGACACACGGTGATCAACGACCGGGGGACTTTCGCGCTGCACCTGCTGCCTTCCGGCATCTTCCATGATGGCGTAATCAATATCCTGGGAAACGGCGTGGCGCTGGATCCCGAAAACCTGTGGAAGGAAATCCAGGAAGTGCGGTCAAAGGGAATCAACCTGACGCCGGACAACCTGAAAATCAGCAACCGGGCGTCCCTTCTCCTGCCCTGGCACCGGGACCTGGACGCGCTGGAGGAAAAGCGCCTGGCGGACAAGCAGTACGGATCCACCAAACAGGGGATCGCGCCTTTCTATTCCGACAAATACCAGAAGAAGACTGTCCTGGCCGGGGAAATGGCGAATCCGGAGCATTTCCGGGCGCATCTGAAAGAACTGCTTGAGTGGAAAAACCTGACGCTGATCGGCGTATACGGCAGCGAACCCTATACGATGGAGCGCCTGGAGCAGTGGATCCATGATTACTGCGAGCCGGTCATGCCGTTTGTATGCGATACAGGCGCCCTGCTGAAGAAAGCAAAGAAACAGGGAAAGAGCATGCTGATGGAAGCGCAGCTTGGCGCGCTGCGGGATCTGGATTACGGGATTTATCCCTACACCACATCCTCCAACACCACTGCGGCTTACGCCCCGATCGGTTCCGGGCTGCCGTCCCTGCAGCTGACGGATGTAATCGGCGTGGTAAAGGCTTACTCCACCTGCGTGGGCGAAGGCCCGTTTGTCTGCGAAATGTTCGGGGAAGAGGCGGACAGGCTCCGCGAAGCGGGGAAGGAATACGGCGCAAAGACCGGGCGTCCCCGCCGGGTCGGTCCCATTGACCTGGTTGCAACCCGCTACGGCGTGGAAGTCCAGGCGGCCACGAAGATTGCCCTGACCAAGCTGGACGTGCTCAGTTCCATGAAGGAGATTCCGGTCTGTGTCCGCTACCGGCTGGACGGGGAGGAGACGGATGAATTCCCGTTCCCGACTGACCTGGACCGGGCAGAGCCTGTGATCAGGACGGTTCCGGGCTGGGGATGCGACATTTCAGGCATCCGCCGCTGGGAAGACCTGCCGCAGGCGGCACGGGACTATGTATGCATGATTGAAGACGCGATCGGCTGCCCGATTACTTATGTTTCCGTCGGTGCGGAACGCGACAGTATCATCGAACGTTAAGAACCGGAGGAAAAGAGAGATGGCAGACCGTTACGAATCCCCGCTGGCTTCCCGCTATGCTTCCGACTATATGCTGAACCTGTTCTCCGCGGATACGCGGTACCAGACCTGGCGGAAGCTCTGGGTCGCCCTGGCCCGGGAGGAACACCGCCTCGGGCTTCCGATTACGGAAGAGCAGGTGAAGGAACTCGAAGCGCATATTACGGATATCGATTATGAATGCGTGCGGCAGCGGGAAAAGGAAGTGCGGCACGACGTCATGGCGCATGTTTACGCATACGGAAAAGCTGCGCCTTCCGCGGCAGGTATTATCCACCTGGGAGCGACCAGCTGCTACGTGACGGACAACGCGGACCTGGTGCTGTACCGGGACGCACTGCAGTACCTGCGGGGCGAGATCCTTTCCGTGCTTGCCCATCTTTCACGGTTCGCGGAAAAATATAAGGCGACGCCCACGCTGGGCTACACCCACTACCAGCCGGCGCAGCCGGTCACCATCGGCAAGCGCGCTACCCTCTGGATGCAGGATTTCCTGACAGACCTGCGGGAAGTGGATTTCGCGCTGGAGAATATCAAATTCCTCGGATGCCGCGGCACCACGGGAACGGAAGCCAGCTTCATGGACCTGTTCGACGGGGACGGGGACAAGATCGACGATATGAACCGGGCGCTGGCGGCAAGCTTCGGTTTTGAAGAGTGCTTTGATGTCAGCGGCCAGACTTATCCGCGCAAGACGGACAGCCGGATCCTGAACGCGCTGTCCTCCATTGCCCAGAGCGCCTGCCGGATGGCAAACGATATCCGCCTGCTGCAGCATGACCGCCAGGTGGAGGAACCTTTTGAAAAGAACCAGATCGGCTCTTCCGCAATGGCCTACAAACGGAATCCCATGCGCTGCGAACGGATCTGCTCCCTGTCCCGCTACCTGATGGCGGACGCGCTGAACGCGCCGCTGACAGCTTCGGTGCAGTGGCTGGAGCGGACGCTGGACGATTCGGCCAACCGCCGGATCTCCATTCCGGAAGGATTCCTGTGCGCGGATGCGATCCTGCGGCTGACGCAGAACGTGACCGACGGCCTGCATGTGAACGAGAAGATTGTTGACAAAACCATCCGTGAATACCTGCCCTTCCTGGCAACGGAGAACCTGCTGATGGAAGCGGTGAAGCGCGGCGGAAACCGGCAGGACCTGCACGAGATTATCCGCCGGTGCTCCATGGAGGCAACCGCGGAGATGAAGGAAGGCCGGGAATGCGATCTGCTGGCCCGGCTGGCGGCGGAAAAACAGTTCGGGCTTTCCAGGGAAGAGATGGAAGCTGTGCTGGATCCGAAGCTCTATACGGGACGCTGCGCGGAGCAGGTAACCCGGTTTGTTGCGAAAGTACGTCCGCTCCTGGAAGGAGTCCGGGAAACGACGGCTGAAATAAACCTGTAAACCATAGGCTGCAAGTTCATATTTCGTTTCAGTGGAAACAGGACAAGGGCGCCCTGTGTCTTCTTTGCTGATGTCAAAAAGGAGGAGTAAGGATATGCCAAAGTATATTTTTGTGACCGGGGGCGTTGTGTCCGGACTGGGAAAGGGAATCACCGCAGCATCGCTGGGGCGCCTGCTGAAGGCGCGCGGACTGAAGGTGGCCGCGCAGAAGCTGGATCCTTACATCAATGTGGATCCGGGTACCATGAGTCCCTATCAGCACGGGGAAGTTTACGTGACCGAGGACGGCGCGGAGACCGACCTGGACCTGGGCCATTATGAGCGGTTTATCGACGAGGACCTGAACAAATACTCCAACCTGACGACCGGCAAAGTGTTCTCGAACGTCCTGCAGAAGGAACGCCAGGGCGGCTATCTCGGATCCACGGTGCAGATCATTCCGCATGTGACCGACGAGATCAAACGGTTTATTTACCGGGTCGGCGAGAAAACCGACGCGGATGTGGTGATTACCGAAATCGGCGGCACCATCGGCGATATCGAAAGCCAGCCTTTCATTGAAGCGATCCGGCAGGTCGGCCTGGAGGTGGGCCGGGAGAACGCGCTGTATGTTCATGTGACCCTGGTACCCTACCTGAAGGCCAGCGGTGAGCACAAATCCAAGCCCACGCAGCATTCCGTGAAGGAGATGCAGGGCATGGGGATTACGCCGAATATCATTGTGCTGCGGACAGATGAGAAAATCACCGATGAATCGGTTTTCAGCAAGATCGCGCATTTCTGCAACGTAAAGGAGGACTGCGTGATTGAGAATGTGACGCTGCCGATCCTGTACGCGGCGCCGCTGATGCTGGAGGATTCCAACCTTTCGACGATTGTCTGCCGGGAACTGGGACTCAGTACGCCCGAACCGGACCTGGCCGAGTGGCGGGAGATGGTGGAACGGGTGAAACACCAGAACCATACCGTGAAGATCGGCCTGGTCGGGAAATATGTGCAGCTGCACGACGCCTACCTGTCCGTGGCGGAGGCACTGCGCCATGCCGGCTACGCGCTGGACGCGAAGGTGGAGATTACCTGGATTGATTCCGAAACCCTGACGGAGGAGAACACGGAAGCGGTGCTGTCCGGCGTGCAGGGAATCATCGTGCCCGGCGGATTCGGCGGACGCGGAATCGAGGGCATGGTCCGGGCAGCGAAGTATGCCCGCGAGCACCATGTGCCGTATTTCGGCATCTGCCTGGGAATGCAGATCGCCGTGATTGAGTTCGCGCGGAACGCGGCAGGCCTTGCCGGTGCGAACTCCCATGAGTTTGACGAGAACAGCCCGCACCAGGTGATCCACTATATGCCGGGCCAGAATGACGAGATTGACAAGGGCGGCACCCTGCGGCTCGGGAAATATCCCTGTGTGCTGAAAGAGGATACGGTGATTGCCCGCTGCTACGGAAAAACGGAAATCAGCGAACGCCACCGTCACCGGTATGAGTTCGCGAACGAGTACCGCGAAACGCTGGAGAAGGCCGGACTGTGCCTGTCCGGACAGTCGCCGGACGGACGGCTGATTGAGACGGTGGAGATTCCGGGAGAAGCCTTCTTCGTAGGCGTACAGTTCCATCCGGAATTCAAGAGCAGGCCCAACAAGGCGCATCCGCTGTTCAGCGGTTTCGTGAAAGCTGCGCTTGATTTTAAAGCTTAAAGCCGGTTACGACGGCCTGGGCAATATCACGGCCCAGGTCGTCTGTTATATCCACCTGGTAGACGCAGCTGGTTTTCCCGTCCTTGCGGCAGACAGCCCTGGCTGTCAGCATATGCCCCCTGGACGCACTCAGGAAATTCATGCTGATCTGCTGTGCGACGGTCGGCCGGTGCACGTTGCAGGCGGCTGTGGCAAAGGCAAAATCGATCAGCGTCAGGATGGCGCCGCCCATCACGCCGCCTTCCGCGTTGCGATGATGTTCCATCAGTTCCATCGTGCAGACGGAACCGTCCGGCAGGTATTCCTCCAGGCGGATGCCGTTTTCCATGGCATAGCGGTCTCCGTCAAAAAACGCGCGGGCTTCCTCAATTGTCTGAAACAGCGCCATTTTCATTCCTCCCGGGTCCGGACGGCCTGATTCCCGGCCGCCGGCAAAACTTGCGGCTATTATACAGCCAACGGTGCAGCCGGACAAGGAATAAGGCAAAAAACAATACAAGAACAATTTCTGATGAATTTTCCCGTTGCAATGCAAAAAAAGTTATGCTATGATGCGGTAAACCGTTGAGGAAGAGTGAGTACTTTTCCGGGAATCCTTCACAGAGAGCCGCCGGGGGTGGGAAGGCGGCAGGGATCGGAACAAGGAATGGACTTCTGAGGGCGAGCAGAAAGGTTTCCGAGTATGCGAGACGGAGATGACCCTCCGTGACCAAAGGTCCGCGTATGAAGTACGCAGAGAGAGGGCGTGTAAAAGCGCCAAGCCGGGTGGCACCGCAGGTATGATATTCAGACCTGTCCCAGCAAAAAAAATCTGGGACAGGTTTTTTCTGTCCCGCAGAGAAAGGAGCCGTACATATGGCAAACAAAGAAATCCCCTACAAAATCTACCTGAACGAAAGTGAGATGCCGAAGTACTGGTACAACCTGCGGGCCGACATGAAGAACAAGCCCGCGCCCCTGCTGAATCCGGGCACCGGAAAGCCCATGACAGCTGAGGAGCTGGGCGGAGTCTTCTGCGAGGACCTGGTGAAACAGGAACTGGACAACGATACGCGGGAATATCCCGTGCCCCAGGAAATCCTCGATTTCTACAAGATGTACCGTCCTTCGCCGCTGGTCCGGGCCTACTGCCTGGAAAAGAAGCTGAATACCCCCGCGAAGATTTACTACAAGTTTGAAGGCAACAACACCAGCGGAAGCCACAAGCTGAATTCCGCGATTGCCCAGGCCTACTACGCCAAGAAACAGGGCCTGAAGGGTGTCACGACGGAAACGGGAGCCGGCCAGTGGGGCACGGCGCTGTCCATGGCCTGCGCGTACTTTGAACTCGACTGCAAGGTTTTCATGGTCAAGGTTTCCTACGAGCAGAAGCCTTTCCGCCGCGAGGTCATGCGGGTTTACGGCGCGGATGTGACGCCTTCGCCCTCCATGACGACGCAGATCGGACAGAAGATCCTCGCGGAGCATCCCGGAACTACCGGTTCCCTGGGCTGCGCGATCTCCGAAGCGGTGGAGGTCGCCGTCGGAACGCCCGGATACCGCTACGTGCTGGGCAGTGTGCTGAATCAGGTGCTGCTGCACCAGTCCGTGATCGGCGTGGAAACGAAGATCGCGATGGACAAGTACGGAATCAAGCCGGATGTGATTATCGGATGCGCGGGCGGCGGCAGCAACCTGGGCGGCCTGATTGCTCCGTTCATGGGTGAGAAGCTGCGCGGCGAGGCGGATTACCGCTTTGTGGCGGTGGAGCCCGCCTCCTGCCCGAGCCTGACCCGCGGCGTCTTCGCCTACGACTTCGCAGATACCGGCATGGTATGTCCCCTGGCGAAGATGTACACGCTGGGTTCCGACTTCATTCCCGCACCGAACCACGCCGGCGGACTTCGCTATCACGGCATGAGCCCGATCCTGTCCCAGCTGTATGATGACGGCATGATGGAAGCTGTATCCGTACCGCAGACCCGGGTGTTTGAGGCGGCGGAAACCTTCGCCCGGACGGAAGGCATCCTGCCGGCGCCGGAAAGCAGCCACGCGATCTGCGCCGCGATTGACGAAGCGATGAAGTGCAGGGAAACAGGCGAGGAGAAGACGATCCTCTTCGGCCTGACCGGCACAGGATACTTTGACCTGGTGGCTTACCAGAAATACCACGACGGACAGATGGACGATTACGTACCGACAGACGAGGAACTGAAACAGTTCCGCGCACGGCTCCCGAAAGTGTAAACAGGGAACTGCAGGCAATCAGCCGGAGGAATTTATGGACATTCAGGATTATCGGGTAAAGATCGATCAGGTGGACAGTGAACTGGTCCGGCTCTACGGGGAGCGGATGGAGATCACGAAGGAAATCGGCCGCTACAAACGGGAACATAACCTGCCGGTGCTGGATACGGAGCGGGAGAGGAACCTGCTGAACCGGGTCGGCGAAATGGCAGGGGAGGAAAACGAAAACGGCGTTCGCGCGCTCTTCGGTTTCCTGATGTCCCAGAGCCGGACAGGCCAGCTGCTGGACGGCCGGAAGGAAAGCGCGCTCGGGAATCAGATCCGTACCGCGCTGCAGGAAACGCCGCAGCTGTTTCCGCCGAAGGCCGTCGTGGCCTGCCAGGGCGTGGAGGGCGCATATTCCCAGAAAGCCTGCGAAAAAATCTTTTCCGCGCCTTCCATCCTGTACTGCCGGGATTTTGAGAGCGTTTTCAGCGCAATCGAAAAGGGCCTGTGCCGTTACGGTATCCTGCCGATTGAAAACAGCCTGGCAGGGTCTGTGAACAGCGTGTACGACCAGATGATCAGCCGGAATTTCCACATTGTCCGCTCTGCACGGGTGAAGATCGACCATACGCTGATCGCCCCGCCCGGCGTACGCCTGGAGGATATCAAAGAAATTTATTCCCATGAGCAGGCGATCCAGCAGTGCTCCCGGTACCTCGAAGCCCACAGCGGCTGGCAGGTCAATGTCTGCCGGAACACCGCGGCCGCGGCACAGATGATTGCCGAAAGCGGACGGAAGGACGTGGCAGCGATTTCCTCCGCAGCCTGCGCGCCGCTGTACGGGCTGGAGATCCTGGCAACAGATATCCAGAACAACAGCAACAACCATACCCGGTTCATCTGCATTACGAAGCAGCCTGAAATCTATCCCGGCGCAGACCACACCAGCCTGATGCTGGTACTGCCGAACCGTCCCGGTTCCCTGTACCAGCTGCTGGGCCGCTTCTACGCCCAGGGCATCAACCTGATCAAGCTGGAAAGCCGGCCGATGCCGGGAAGAGATTTCGAATTCATGTTCTACTTCGACCTTGAAGCATCCGTTTATTCCCCGGCCTTCATCCGCCTGATGGAGGAACTGGACGTTACCCTCGAAGGGTTCTCCTATCTGGGCAGTTATTCAGAACTTGCGTAAAAGCGTTAAAAATATGAAAGGTGGTATACTCCCATGGCAGAGAAGAGAGTTGTAAAAGCAGAAGAAACAAAAGGTTTTTCCATTCAGGACCTGATCATTGTGGCCGTACTGCTGGCCGCCGGTACCGTGCTGAAACTTTTCGTCGGCAGCGTGGTGAACTTCTTCGGTATGAAGCCGAATTTCATTATTGCCTCCTATTGCCTGGCAATCCTGCTGGTCCGGCCGAACCTGGTCGGATGCGCGATCATCGGTATCCTGGCCGGCGCGATCTGCCAGTTCCTGCCGGGAACCCCGTGGCTGAATTTCATCTCCGAACTGCTGGGCGCTGTGGCGATGTTCTTTATGATGAAGATCCCCTTCAGGTTCAAGAAACTGGATCTGAATCCCCTGCTGGCGACCTTTGTTTCCACCGTCATTTCCGGCGGCAGCTTTGTGATCTGCCTGCTGGTGTTCATGGGCGCGAAAGCCTCCAGCCTGGTCGCTTATATTCCGATCGTGCTGGGCACCGCCGCCATCGGCAGCGTGATTGTGCAGCTGCTCTACCTGCCGCTGAAGAAAGTGCTGAACCGGTAATCCTGCGGTCCGAGCCGGCGGCCGAGAATGTTGTTTTTCGAAAAGGAGCTTTGTTCCCATGATTGTTTTTCAGGATCTTTCCTTTACCTACAAGGGCGAAAAAAAGCCCGCCCTGCAGGAAATCCGCCTGACGGTTCCGGACGGCGGATTCCTCGGGGTCATCGGTCCGGCCGGGGCGGGGAAAACCACCCTGGCCCGGGCTGTCAGCGGCATGATTCCGCACCACTATACGGGAGATTATTACGGCAGTGTCACCGTGAACGGACTGGATACGGTGGAAACCTCCCTGGATGAGATTTCCCGGCTGGTGGGCACTGTATTCCAGGATGTGGACAGCCAGATCATCTCCCCGATGGTGGAGGATGAAATGCTCTACGGACTGGAGAACTTCGGCGTGCCGCGGGAGGAAATCCCCGGACGTGTGGAGGAAGCACTGGAAAAAGTCGGGATTGCGGAACTGCGGGAGCGGACCATCGGGTCCCTGTCCGGCGGACAGCGGCAGAAGGTCGCGATCGCGTCGATCCTTGCGCTGAAGCCGCAGATCCTTGTGCTGGACGAACCTACGGGGGAACTGGATCCCCGGAGCAGCCGCCAGGTATTCTCCCTCCTGAAAGAACTGAATGAGGAACAGGGCATTACGGTGATTCTCATCGAACAGAAAATTATGCTGCTGTGCGAATTCGCGCGGCAGCTTGCCGTGCTGAACGGGGGCAGGATTGTTTTCCAGGGAGACACCCGGGAAGTGCTGTCCCATTCCGAAGAACTGCAGGCACTGGGCGTCAACTGCCCCCGGGTTACGACCCTGAGCCGCGTGCTCAGCGACAGAACCGGCGAGGCACAGCCCGCATGCATTAACCTCGATGAAGCTGAGGCAATGGTAAGGAGGCTGATCCCATGATTCAGATGGAGCACGTCAGTTTCTCCTATTCCGACCAGGGCCCGACGGTGCAGGATGTCAGCTTCCATGTGGAGAAGGGTGATTTCGTGGCGATCCTCGGCGCGAACGGCGCCGGGAAGACCACCACAGTCCGCCTGATCGACGGCCTGATCCGGCCGACACAGGGAAGGGTCCTGATCCACGGGGCGGACACAGCCACCAGCCCGGTCAGCGAACGCGCGCGCCGGGTCGGCTTCCTGTTCCAGAATCCCGACCGGCAGATCTGCAAGAATACCGTCCGGGAGGAAATCCTTTTCGGCCTGAAAACGGTCCGCGGGGATGAAAGCGAGGAAGCACTGAATGCCCGGTGCAGGGAAGTGCTGGAGGACTTCGGCTTTTCCGGGGACGAGGAACCCTTTTCCCTCAGCCGCGGGCAGCGGCAGCGTGTTGCGCTGGCGTCCATTCTCGCTGTGGAACCCGAGGTCCTGATCCTGGATGAGCCGACCACAGGCCTGGATTACCTGGAATGCTGCCATATCATGGACCGGATCCGCCGGATGAACCGGGAACAGCAGGTGACGGTCGTCATGGTCTGCCATGACATGGAGGTTGTGCTGGATTACGCGCAGCGCGCACTGGTGATGGCCGGCGGAAAGCTGCTGGCGGACGGTCCGGTGCGGGAGATCTTCCGGGATGCCGCACTGATGGAAAAAGCCTCGATCCTGCCGCCCCAGATGATCGGCCTTTCCCTGCGCCTGGGCGAAGGGTTTGAACAGGCGGATACGCCGGACACCATGGCCGACGCTGTGCTTGCCCGCCGCGGGGAAGGAGGGAAACGGCATGAAAACTAATCTGTTCCAGTATGTGCCGGGAAACTCCATCATCCACCGCATGAACCCTGTAACCAAGATTTTCCTGACGATTGTGATCTGCGTCGCTGCTTTTATTTCCGGGAATCTTTTCTACCTGGCGGGACTCCTTGCCGTGGACCTGCTGATCGGCATCATTGCCGGTGTGGCGGGGAAAACCTGGACGATTTTCAAGGGCCTGCTGAAGATCGCCATCTTCCTGTTTGTGCTGCAGATCCTGCTGGTCCGCGACGGTACCCCGGTCTTCTGGATCATTACGGACCAGGGACTGCTGACAGCCGCGCGGGTTGTGATCCGGCTGGTTGTGATCTGCATGCCGCTGGCGCTGGTGCTGGCGGTGACCCGTGTGACAGACCTGACCAACTCCCTGGTGCAGGTGCTTCATGTGCCTTATCAGTACGCGTTTACGCTGTCCACCGCGATCCGCTTTGTCCCCCAGTTCCTGGAGGAAATGGCCGGGATCATGGAAGCGCAGACCGCGCGCGGCGTGGCGTTTGACAAGGCGCGTGGATTGAAAAAATTCTCGATGATCCTGCCCCTGTGCGCTCCGCTGCTGATCTCTTCCATCCGGCGGACGGACCAGACAGCCGCGGCGGCGGAGGTGCGCGGTTTCCGGCTGCGGAAGCGCACCTCCGGATACAAGAAATATCCCTTTACATCGGTGGACCTGGGCGCGGCACTGTTCTGCGCAGTCCTGCTGGCCGGAGCGATCCTGCTGAAATGAGCCGGTTTCCTGCAAATCAAAAAACCTTCTGCCATGCAGAAGGTTTTTTGCTGTCCTCCGGATCACCGGGCAGGCTCAGGGGAAGAGGTTGCCGCAGGGGCCTGCTCCTTTGCCTCCCGGGCGGCCCGCAGCCTGTCCTCGATCAGGTGGAATTGATCCACCAGTTCCTGAACGGTGCCCTCATCCTTCGGCATATTGAAGATCATCCCGACGATGCCGAGATACGGTTTGCTGAGGGATTTGACAAACAGAGGGGCCTCATCCGCGTATTTTGAGGCCTCCTGACGGATTTCCGTAAAAGTCCTCACGGAACCCGCGGTCAGCAGGACAGCCAGCATCAGGGCCAGCGCACCGGCGACGATGGCACCGTATCCTTTGTTGCTTTTACGGGCGGACGCGCCGAGGAGGAAAGCGGACAAGCCCAGCGCGCCGGCAATGATACCGCCGATGATGCCGGTGAAGAGGCACAACGCCAGCGCGGCGGCAATTCCCAGGATACCCAGCACGAGGCCCAGGACCGGATGTTCTTTTTTCGTGGCTTCACGGTTATCCATGGCGGTATTCCTCCTTCCGTTCCGGGCGGTTTCCATCTGCCCGTATATTCCTGCCGGCCGGATACTGTTTCCGGCTTATTGTACGGTTTGTCCCGGTTTGCCTGTCCCGGCCTGCGGATCGGCCATGGACCAGGAGGGCGTGAAGGCGCCGCTGCCGTTCATCATATAATAACCGCGGAAGATCCGGTCCACGGCAATCCGGACGCCTTCCGGATCAGTTCCCACCAGGATGATGAGGAACTGCCGGCGGCTGTAGCGGGTGACCACATCCACGTTGCGTACGGCCTGGCGGATGGACTGTTCCATGTAGTACATGGCTTTTTCCAGTTCCTCAATATAGGAAGGCTCGCCTTTTTCGGCTTCCAGGGTAATCATGACCAGCCGGAAAGGATGGGAGAAACGTTTTTCCAGGTTCGCGATAAATTCATACAGTTTTGCGAACTGCCGGTATTCCACATCCATGGCGCCTTCATAGCTGCCGCTGCGGTGGATGCCGGCCACGAGCCTGTCCATGTCCACCCGTTCGACGGTCAATGAATCCTCTTCCTCATTGTAGAAGCTGAAACCGTTTTTGCCGTTCTGCTTGACATGGTACAGGGCCTTATCCGCCCTGCTGTACGCCTTGATGTAGGTATCATCGGGAGTGGTCATAACAATGCCGGCGGAAAGGGAAGCGGGAGTGATTTCCGGATCATCGCCCTTTTTCTGCTCAAAGCCGGCAAGAATGGCGCGTACACGTTTTTCCGCTTCCTGCTGCGTGGCGTTTTTCAGGAAGAAAAGGAACTCGTCACCGCCCAGACGGCAGCAGAGCGCGTTTTCACTGTTGTCCTGCAGCGTGTCCCCGACCAGCTTCAGTACTTTGTCGCCGGCCTTGTGACCGCTCGTATCGTTGATCTTTTTCAGGTTATCCATATCGAAGAAAGCAAAGCCGCCGCCGCATTCCTGCATCGCCTTGGCAATGGCGGCTTCACCGGAGGAACGCGACATGATCCCGGTAACCAGATCGATTTCCTCCATGCCGTTCTGTGCTGCAAAGGCCGCCATGACCTCCTGCAGCAGGGCGGAAGAGGCTTCCAGGTTTTCCTTTTCGGTGTTTTCCGGGGAATCGATGCGGAGGATATCATCCAGTTCCCCGCTGTTCCACAGGCTGATCAGGATATCCGCACAGGCCGGGTCGAACTGTGTGCCGCTGCACTCCTTCAGTTCATGCAGGATATATTCACGGGAGTACGCCCTGCGGTAAACCCGGTTTGAATTCATGGCATCAAAGGCATCCGCGACGGCAACGATCCGGGCTTCTTCCGGTATTTCATTTCCTTTCAGCCCGTCGGGATAACCGGTACCGTCATATCTTTCATGGTGGCTGCGGGCAACTTCCTCTGCTTTTTCAATCATCATTTTGCCCCGGAGGATATCGCTGCCCATGGTGGTATGCGACCGGATGATGTCAAATTCCACATTGGTCAGGTGCTTCGGGTTGTTCAGGATGGAATCGGGTACGCCGATTTTCCCGATATCATGCAGCAGGGCCGCATAATGAAGATTCTGGATCCGCTCCTCGTCCATCCCGAGTTTTTCCGCAATTTTGACGGCATACTGGCTGACGCGGATGGAATGCCCCCGGGTATAGGGATCCTTGGCGTCAATGGCATTGGCCAGGGTCTGAATCGTCTGGTAGGACATCTGCTGAATCCTGGCGGCCCGTTCCTCAGCCACAGCCGTCTGCCGGGCCACTTCACGGCTCAGCCGGTCTGTATATTCAATCTCCAGCAGCGCGGACCGGTGGTACTGGATCATGGAGATCGCGGTGAAAACGGACAGACTGATATAGGCTATCGGGAAACGGATCATGAAGGCGGAGGTGTAGTATCGGCTGAGATTCGCACCCAGCGGGGAATAGCAGATCACGCAGTAAAGAATACAGTAATAGACAGAGACAAGAATGCCGCACTTCACGCCGACAAAATAGCACATGCCGATGGGGATCAGGAGGGACCAGAGGATTCCGGTTCCTTCTGCGTATCCGGTAAAAGCATATACGGTACAGATCAGGATACTGAACAGCGTGGGGATGATAATGGCTGCGTTCCGGTTCTTCAGCACCCAGGAACAATAGGCGCAGCCGATGCCGGAGAACAGGGTAACGAAAGACATGAGGAGACGGAGAAACATTGGCTTGCTGCCGGAGAAAAGATTGATTGCGATCAGCGTCAGTCCCAGCAGCGCGCAGAACATACTGACAAAGGTCAGTGCGAGCAGATTGTTTTTCAGACGGGTGCTGACAAAAATCGACTGGCCCAGATTGCCCCATACCGCTTTTGTGGAAGTGAAAAACCTGTTATTGCGGCCTTTGCTCATAAAAAAACTCCTGTCGGATCGCAGCGGATTCGGGTTGGTAACGGATGATATCAGAAACGCTTTGTACAGTCCCGCTATTATACCAGAAAAATCAAGCTTTTTCAATGCATCCGATGCTTTTCGCCCCTTGCAAAGAATGTAAATTTGGATTATTCTGACAAAAGGAAGAATGTGAATCATACCGGAGGGACTTCGGGATGAAAAAAGGACTGCGAATTACCTTCAACGCACCGCTGGTGCTGGGGTTTGCCATTGCCTGTACGCTTGTCACGCTGCTTGGCGAGATCACCGGCCAGAGCAGCAACGCGAATGTTTTCTCCACCTACGCCTCATCCTGGGCGGATCCGATGACGTACCTGCGCCTGTTTACGCATGTGCTCGGGCACGCCGGATTTACCCACCTGCTGAACAATATGGCCTACATCCTGCTGCTGGGGCCGCACCTGGAGGAACGGTACGGATGGAAAAGCCTGCTGGCGGTGATCCTGGTGACGGCGCTGGTGACCGGACTGGTCCACAACCTGCTGTTCCCGCGGACAATGCTGCTGGGCGCCAGCGGCGTGGTGTTCGCGTTTATCCTGCTGACATCCTTCACGGAGTTCCGGGAGAAGGAGATTCCGCTGACCTTTATCCTGGTGGCGCTGATCTACCTGGGACAGCAGATCTGGGACGCGGTCACGATCCGGGATAATGTTTCCAACCTGTCACATATTCTCGGCGGCCTGGTGGGATCCGGCGCCGGTTACCTGCTGAACGTCCGGAAAGGGAGGAAGACGCTGTGAGGAAACCCATTTTTATCGGAATTGCCGGCGGTACCGGCTCCGGGAAATCCACTTTCACGAACCGGCTGAAGGAAACCTTCGGCGAGAAGGTTTCAGTGGTTTATTATGACAACTATTACCGGCGCAGGGACGATCTGCCCTTTGAGGAACGGAAGAAAATCAATTACGATCATCCGGATGCCTTTGAAACGGATCTGCTGATCCGGCATATCCATGCACTGCAGGACGGGCAGGCCATCGAGTGTCCGGTATACGACTATTCCAATCACAACCGTTCCGAAAAAACCATTGTGATCCGCCCGGCGGATGTAATTCTTGTTGAGGGAATCATGGTGCTCCAGAATGAAGAACTGCGGAGCCTGCTGGATATCAAGGTGTATGTGGAGGCGGACGCAGACGAGCGGATTCTCCGCAGGGTCATCCGGGATGTGAAGGAGCGCGGGCGGGACGTGGAAGGCATTGCCAGGCAGTACCTGACCACGGTGAAACCCATGCATTACCTGTATGTGGAACCGACCCGGTCCATGGCGGATATCGTGATCAACAGCGGAATGAACGATGTTGCCTTTGACCTGATCAAAAGCAAGATTATTCTGCTTCTGCAGAACCAGTGAGGGCGGAAATATGCAGGATCAGGTTTTCAGCTACCGGGGATTCATGCTGGATTCCGTACGCCATTTCATGAAACCGGCGGATGTGCGGAAACTGATTTCCGCGGCGCGGATCTGCGGGATGAACCATATGCACTGGCATCTGACAGACGACCAGGGCTGGAGGATAGAAATCCGGAAATATCCCCGGCTGACAGAGGTGGGCGCCGTCCGCGGGCGGACTTTCTTCGGCGGCGTTTCCGAAACGGAGAACAACAGCGGATACTACACCCAGGAGGAGATCCGGGGGATTGTCCGCTTTGCGGCGGAGAACGGAATGGAGATCATTCCGGAGATTGAGCTGCCCGGACATGCCAGCGCGCTGCTTGCGGCGTATCCGGAAGCGGGCTGCCGAAGAACCCCGGAGGGCATGAAAACGGCTCCCTGGACATACGCGGTTGAGGTTTCCGGCGGGATTTTCCCGAATCTGATCTGCGGGGGAAAGGAAAGCACCCTCCGGTTCATGGAGGATATCCTGGACGAGGTGACCGCGCTGTTTCCCTGCCGGATGGTGCACATCGGCGGGGACGAGGCGCTGAAGCTGCACTGGCGGAGATGCCCGGACTGCCAGCGGCGGATGCGTGAGCGCGGACTGGGCAGGGAGGATGAACTGCAGCGGGATCTTGTGCTGCGGATCGGCGAATACCTGGCGGAAAAAGGGAAGAAAACGATTGTCTGGAACGATGTGCTGAACGGCGGCATGCTTCCGGATCATTTCATTGTACAGCAGTGGGCGGAGGGGGAGGACAAAACCCGCCGGTTCATGGAAAACGGCGGGCGTGTGATCTGCTCCGACAAAAAGGCTTTCTATTTTGACTATCCCTACGGACGGATCGATGTCCGGACGATCTGGCAGTATCCGCGGATCCCGGAATGGGCGGCCGGGTATGAATCCCGGCTGATGGGGATCGAATGTCCCCTCTGGACGGAACGGGTGACCAATCCGGAACGGGCAGGCTTTATGTTGTTCCCGCGGCTGGCTGCAGCGGGGCTGAAGGCGAATCCGGAGCCGCTGTCCTGGGAGGATTTCCGGGAGAGCGTACGGGAAAGATGCCGGCAGATCCGGGCCCTGGGAGTGGCCTGTGCGCCGGAAGAGTGGTGGGAAATGCCGCCGGACCGGGCGGAAGCGGATATCCAGGCAGACCATGACCGGATTTTTGCCCCGGAAGCGCTGCCCTATGTACGCAGGCAGCAGCGGTGGGTTGAACTGGATGAGGAAGAATGCCGTAAAATCCGGCAGGGACAGGAAAAAGCGTCTGTTCTCCGGGAGGGAGACCAGACGCTGGCAGAGATTTGCAGGTAAAACCGCAAATTGTTTTTCAAAGCCGATGGATTATCGTCGGATCCATCTTCTTCAGGGAGGTGCATCCGGTATAAGCCATGGCTTTTTTCAGTTCGTCGTTTGCCTTCAGCAGGTAATTCCTGACGCCGTTTTCCGGATCCTCCCTGATGGCGGTCATCAGCGGCCGGCCGATGCAGACGCCCGCGGCGCCCAGGGACAGGGCTTTGAAGGCATCCATGCCGGTGCGGATTTCACAGTCAACAAAGACCGGCACGTTCTTTCCAGCCATCGCGGCAATCTCCGGCAGGACAGCCAGCGGGGGAAGCGCATACTCAATCCGGTTGTTGTGGTGGGAAAGGACGAGTCCCTGCGCGCCGGCGCCGAGGCAGCGCTCGGCATCCTGACAGCTCAGCACGCCCTTGATGATGACCGGCAGCGGCACGTTCCGGGTGATTTCTTCGAGTTCCGCAGTCCGCAGCGGCGCCATTTCCACTCCGTCGACACAATCCGGTGAACCGTCGCCCGCGAACGGGTGGTCAATATCGATGCCCACAGCCGGCAGGCCCAGTTTCCGGGCGTGCTCCATCTTCCGGTAAATCAGATCCCGGTCGGCGTAGGGCTTGATGATTTCAACCATGGGGGCGCCGAAAGCGGCCAGCCGCTCAATTTCTTCTTCCTCCGCCATACCGTACCAGAGGATTGCACCGGCGTCCTTCGCGCCTTTTGCGAGGGCAGCAGCGGCGCCGGGAAACATAAAGTGATCGAGATGGGAAAGCGCAGCCGTCATGATCGGGGAGGCGGCTTTGATTCCGTACAGCTCAAAGGAAATATCCGGCGTGGCCGAATCCATATACCTTGTTTCGATCAGCAGGGAGTCCAGGTATTCCCGGGAGATCCGGTTGGAATTTCCGATATCAGCCATTTCTTTCTCCTCCGTTATACTGAAAGCCCGTCCTGATCGGCGATGGCTTTCAGGTAGTCATAGGCTTTGCTGTATTCTTCGAATGTGGTCATATGCTCCAGGAGAACCGGCGCGTCCGCCGGAAGGTACCGATCCAGGATACGGAGCACCTTGTGGAAATCCAGGCAGCCTTCTCCGGGGGAACATTCCCCGATCATCGTTGTCAGGGCTATCGGATCCATCCGGCTGTCCTTGATATGCGTACTTTTGGTCAGCGGCCCCAGTTGGATATAACAGTCCTCAATGAACTGCTCCGCCGCCAGGTACCGGCGGGGGCAGTTGATCATGTTGACGAAATCCATATGTACCGCGAACTGCGGCCGGTCCACGTCCCGGATCAGCTGCAGATAGGATTCCGGGCTGTCCGGAATCATCCAGGGCATGGGTTCCAGGCAGTAAAAGGCCGTTTTCGGCTTAACCGCATCCAGGATCTCCCGGATACTTCCGACAATCCGGCCCCAGGTTTCCTCTGTGAAATTGGATGGGTCTGCCGCGTCCCATCCGGCAGCCCCGGCGGTTCCGGCGATATTCACGCAGCAGGCGATGCCCAGTTCGTCCGCCAGGGCCAGCTGGCCTTTGGCGTATTCCAGCGCGGCTCCGGCCGCTGCCGGATCCGGATCAAAGATGTTTTTCCACACGCCGATTTCCGCAATCACCACATCATGGCGCCTGCAGATTTCGCAGTATTCCTCAATTTCTTTCCGGGGTGTGTTGCAGGAGAAAGGCGCGGTGACCGCCCGGAAACGGGATCGGATGAGCAGCTTCTCCCATTCTGCCGGAGACGACCAGCTGCCGGCGACCGTTCCGCCGAGACGCATGGCGAACAACTCCTTCCATATTTGTTTTCAGTTCTTTCTGCTATGGATTATACCATCGGAAATCTGTACAGACAACTGGTTCTGCCAGGAACTGGAAGCAGAAGTTTTTCCTGCCGGGAAAACGGAGTGGATTGCTGCCGGAATGAAAACGCGGAGTCAGTTGACTCCGCGGAATCCGTTTCCGATGATCTCCGTGCTGGACGTGATGATCAGGAAAGCGGAAGGATCGTTCTTTTTGATGAAATTGCGCAGGAGGACCGCTTCATGCCGGGATACGACGGTCAGGAGCACAGTTTTTCCTTCGTGGGAATAGACGCCTTCTCCGTGCAGCTGGGTGGCGCCGCGATGCAGCGTTCCGGTGATGAATTCCTCAATCGGTTCCGGGAAGGAGGTGATGATCTGGAAGCATTTCTTGATCATCAGGTTATCCATGACCACATCCATAAACAGGGATTTGATGATCAGTCCGAGAACGGAAAACAGGCCGGTTTCCATGCCGAAGGCGAAGCAGGCGGAGACGGTAATAATGATATCACTGCAGAGAAGCGCAGCACCGATATTCAGGGAAGAATACTTCCGCAGGATCATCGCAATAATATCCGTTCCGCCGGAGGAGGCGTCCAGATTGAAGAGGATCGCAGAACCGACCGCCGGAAGGCCGACAGCAAACATCAGCTCCACCAGGGGCTGGGAAGTCAGCGGCGCATCGAGGGGGACCAGGATTTCCAGCAGATCCAGCGTGCCGGACATCAGCAGGGAAGCATAGGCTGTACGGATCCCGAAGGATTTGCCAAAAACCGCGAACCCGACCAGGAGCAGGAGAATATTGATGATCGTGACAAACCGCCCCGGCGTCAGCGCCGGAATATAATGCCCGAGGACAATCGCAATACCGGTCACGCCGCCGGTGGAAAAATGATTCGGGAATTTGAAAAAATATACGCCGGCCGTCAGGACCAGTACACCGGCTGTAATCAGCAGCCACTCCCGTGCAACGGACTTTTTCGTCTTCTGCAGCATGCTTTACGCTTCCTTCAGCAAAAATCGTGTTCCGGTCACCTATTCTATCATGGGCCGGCGGAAATGGGAATATATTCCTTTTGACTTGCATTAATCCTGCGGATGATGCATAATATAAAGGATGACAAAACAAATGAGGCAGAACCGGAACTATGAAGTTTTTTCTTGATTTTCTGCATCAGAAAGTCCCAAAGGCGGGCAGGGATATTCCTCATTATTACCGCCGGGCGCTGATCTCCAGCGACATCCTGCTGGCGGTCTATTTTGTGCTTTGCTTTTTTCTGTATCCGCTGATTACGCAGCGCTGGGAATGGATTCCGCTGCTGTTCCTCGCGGCGGAAGGTGCCGGCTACTGGATGGCCCGGAAACACGGCGTCCGCGTGAACCTGTTCCTGTACGCGGTGACCAGCATCGCCTGGATCTGGTGGAATGTATATTATTTCGGATGGAGCAGCGGCGTACAGCATTTCCTGACACTGGTTATTGTACTGGTCTTTTTCAATGTTTACGACCGGCCGCTGTATAAGATTCTCTGGTTCCTGTTTATCCTCGCAGTGCGCGTGCTCCTGTTCAGCATGTCCCAGCAAAACCCGGCGCTGCAGCCGATGAACACAGAAGCCGGAACGGTTTACCAGACAGTGAATACCGTGTCCTTCTTCCTGAACCTGGCGGTTATGTGCGTTATTTTCAGCACGAGCATCCAGGATACGGAACGGCAGTTGCGCCTGAAGAACCAGGCACTGTACAAGGAAGCCGGTACAGATCCGCTGACCGGGCTGCCGAACCGCCGCTCCATGATTGAACAGATTGAAAAGTATTACAGGGAATCTGCCGACCAGCCTTTCAGCATCGCGATCGCTGATATTGATTTCTTCAAGAAGGTGAACGATACCTACGGGCACAATACAGGAGACTATACCCTGGTGCGGCTGACAGAACTGTTTACCGAGCATTCCATGGGGCGGTACAGCGTATGCCGCTGGGGCGGGGAGGAATTCTGCTTCTTCATGCCCGGGCTGAACCTGGATGAGGCCAGTATGCTGATGAACGACCTGTGCTTCGCGGTGGAGAAAATGAAGCTGGAACAGGAAGGGCATGAATTCCACATCACGATTACCATCGGCGTTGAGGAGAACGACTTCGCTTCCCCGCTGGAGGACCTGCTGAATTCCGCTGACGAGAAGCTCTATATGGGCAAGGAATCAGGACGAAACCGGGTTGTCGTCTGACAGATGAAACAAGGGAGGACCGGCCTGCAGGCCGGTCCTCCCTTTTGGCATTCCTTCAGATGCTGGCTCTGTAGATTGCCAGCATATCCGCTTCATTCAGGACCCGCGCGGAACCCATCTCGCCGCCGACACCGACAGCGCACTTGTGCGCCATTGTGACAAGATCTTCTTCCGTGGCCTTCACGCCCAGCTCCCGCAGATTGGTGGGCATATGGATCCGCCGGTAGAAATCCTCCATTGCCTCAATTCCCTTCAGGGCGGTCTCCTCATCGGAACCGGCCGGCTCCACGCCCATGACATTTACCGCGAAACGTTTGAACCGGGGCAGGCAGTTCCTGAACACATACCGTGCCCAGCTTCCCCAGATCGCAGCCAGGCCGGCGCCGTGCGCCACATCGTACAGCCCGCCCAGTTCATGCTCCAGCTTATGCGTCATCCAGTCGCCGCCGTCGTTTCCGCAGCCGGTGAGGCCGTTGTGGGACAGGCTTCCGGCCCACATGACTTCCGCGCGGGCGTCATAGTTTTTCGGATCCCGGGCAAGGATTTCAGCATTGACCATCACGGTGCGCAGCAGGCCTTCCGCCAGCGCGTCGGTGATTTCCATATTGCCGCCGTTGGTGAAGTAGCGCTCCATTGTATGCATCATGATATCGGTGCAGCCGCAGGCGGTCTGGTAATCCGGAAGGGTCATGGTAAGCTCGGGATTCATGATCGCGAATTTCGGCCGGCAGTAATCGCTGCTGTAGCCCCGCTTTACCAGGCCTTCCTCCTTCGTGATAACGGAGGAATCGCTCATTTCGCTGCCGGTGGCGGCTATCGTCAGGATCACACCGATCGGCAGGCAGGCAGTGGCCTTGCGTTTGTAATCATAGAAATCCCATACGTCGCCTTCATTCGTGACGCCGTACCCGATGGCCTTGGCTGAGTCGATTGCGCTTCCGCCGCCGACAGCCAGCAGGAAATCAACCTTTTCTTTTTTGCACAGTTCGATGCCTTCATATACGAGGCCCAGGTGCGGATTCGGAACCGCGCCGCCCAGGGTCACATACGCGATACCGGCAGTGTCCAGCGTATCAGTTACCCGCTTCAGGAGGCCGGAACGGATGACGCTCCCGCCGCCGTAATGAATCAAGACCTTTTTCCCGCCGAATTCCCGGATCAGTTCCGCGACCTTCAGCTCCGTCTCTTTGCCGAATACGACTTTTGTCGGGGTATAGTAATTGAATCCGAACATAGCGTTTTCCTCCGGTTTTTTTATGCTTTCATCATAAAGGTTAAAGCAGGCTTTAAGTCAAGTGTGAATTTCATTTTGCTTGCGTCTCCCGGCTGTCTGCCTTATAATCCCTGAAAGCAGACTGATCCTACGGAATACGGGCGCTGAGAAAAAGCAAGGAGGGGAAACCATGCAGGAAAGGAACCGCACAACGGATTACCTGCTGCTTCAGCAGCAGGCGGAGGGAATACTGGATACTGAACCGTGGTATACGGCGGCGATGAGCAATCTTTCGGCCCTGATTGCCTCCTCCATGGAAGATCTGAACTGGGCAGGTTTTTACCTGATCCGGGACGGCCGGCTGGTGGTCGGTCCCTTCCAGGGGAAACCGGCCTGTATCCATATTCCGGTCGGAAAGGGCGTATGCGGTACCGCTGCAAAGCAGGACCGGACGCAGGTGGTTCCGGATGTCCACGTTTTTCCGGGGCATATTGCCTGTGACAGCGCATCCGCTTCTGAAATTGTGATTCCGATTCATTCCGGCGGAACAGTCCAGGCGGTGCTGGATATCGACAGTCCGGTACAGGACCGGTTTTCCGCAGAGGACGCCGCCGGCCTTGAAAGCCTGGTCCGGCTTATCGAGAAGAAAATCCGGTGGGAATAAAGCTGCCGTTTCCGGACGCTTTCGCTGCGTTTTGCAGCGGTTTTTCTTTGAAAAACAGAAAAAAAACAACAGTAATCGCTCAAAAGTGTGCAAAGATGCGTAAATTATGAGGAAATATAAGGCTTCCAGGCCTTTTTTTCATTGACAGAGACGGACTATTATGATAGGATGCCCATCGTGATATGGCATTTATCGTGATAGGCCGTTTATTACTGTCAAAGAGATCCGTGGAGGAAGAAATGGGAAGAAACCAGGAAAAAGACGCAATCGAAATGGCTGTCAGGAATCAACGGATTCTGGAAGAAGGGTTTTCTGTGTTCGCTGAGAGGGGAATTGCCAATGTGACAATGGCGGATGTGGCAAAGGCTGCCGGCATCGGGATTGCTTCCCTTTACCGGTATTACAGCACAAAGCAGGAACTGGTGCTGACCATCGCCACATGGGCCTGGAAAAATTATTTCGCGGAGCAGACGGATAAAATAAACAGGATCGAACGGAAAGACATCACAGCAGCGGAGAATGTGGATATTTTCCTTGAAGCGTTCCTGGATCTGTACCGGAACCACAAGGATCTGCTTCGGTTCAACCAGTTCTTCAACGTGTTTCTCCAGAGCGAGCAGATCCCGGCGGAAAGGACGCAGCCCTACACACAGGTGATCGCTTCCCTTGAGGAAAGATTTGAGCGGATCTACCGGAGGGGACAGGAAGACGGGAGCCTGCGGAGCGATATTCCGGAAGGCGAAATGTTCTCCACGCTGGTCCACCTGATGCTGGCGGCGGTTACCCGGTATGCGGTGGGACTGGTTTATTTCAACCGGGAATCGGATGAGGAAAAGGAACTGAAACTCCAGAAAGAATTGCTGCTTCACCGGTTTTGCGTGATGTAAGTGAAGAGAGCTGAAGGGGAAAGGAGGCCGCGAACATGGCATCAGGAGCCCTGCTGACTGAGCAGGAAATGGAAGAATTCCGCGCCACATACGGAGATGTGATCCGGCAGCAGTGCGTTCTGCTGATGGGGAATACGGAAGCGGCAAAGGAACTGGAAGAACGGGTGATTGATTTCATCCATGAAAAATACGAATACCAGCCGCTGCCGGAGCACTGCGAGACGATGCTGATCGCCACCTGCTGCATTCTTTCCAGCAGGATGGTATCTCCGGACAGGGAGGAGGAGCCCGGCGCCGGGGCAACCGCACGGACTGCTGCCCGGAAGCCGGATACAATCCCGGAAATCCGTCCCGAAGATCTTCCGGAGGAGATCCGCAATATCCGTGTCACCGCAGCCTACGATCCGGAAAAAACAGCCGTCTGGTTTCCGAACGGCATACAGCCGGACAATGTACACACAATGGCAGACCCGGAAGATCCGGAGGATATGACTTCGGAGCGCAGCGTGGCCCACAGCATTTTCAATACATTCCTGGCGATTTCCTTTCTGGGGTCCATCGGCTTTTTCATGTGGAAGACCGGGATCCTGCGGTGGCTGAAAAGACTTTTGGAAGGATTGTTTATCTATGGGTAAAAAGAAAGATATACCGGTCAGCGAAATGGACGACCGTGAGTTACAGGTTCATGCTCTGGGAGTGGCGTACCGGGAAGCGGAACGCCGCCGCGAAGAAGCGGAACAGCAGGCGGAAAATCTGCGCAGGGAAATTCGGGATCTGGAAGAGCAGCTGAAGGATATGACGGGCGCTTACCAGACGCTGATGGCGAAAAACGCGGAACTGGCTGCCTCCCTGCAGAAGCAGCAGGAAACTGAGAGCGGGAAGGAAAGGGGAAAGGACAAGTGAGGAAGCATTCTGTCAAGGTGCTTGCGCTGATGCTGTGCCTGTGCCTGCTGTTTCTGAGCGGATGCGCACCGGTGCAGAACCTGCTTCATCTCGAAACACCGACGCCCAGTCCGACGCCGACGCCGGAACCGACGCCGACCCCGACGATCCGCCCTTCAGTTACACCTGTTCCCACGACCGCGCTGACCAGCGATCCGGCTCCGGTCCTGACGGGCGTGGAAACGGACCAGGACGTAATTTCCCTGGTGTTTGAAGGGTTTACGGATGAGGCATCCATGGAGCTGCTGCTGAAAACGCTGCAGGAGCTGAAGGTCACCGCCGTATTCTTCGTCACGGGGAAGGTGGCGGATGAGTGCCCGGAGACCGTGAAGAAGATCCGCATGGCGGGCTGCGAGGTGGGCAACTACGGGCTGACCGGCGCGAAAAAGATGGAAAACAACAGCGTGGATGAGAATATCTACGCTTTCCGGAAGACCCAGGAGCTGGTCTACCGGGCGATCGGACAGACGCCCCGGTTTGTCCGGATGAACGGTTCCGAATATACGGATACGCTGCTGCGGGCCGCCGGAACGGCCGGGCTGGAAGCGGCTGTGATGCCGACGCTGTACCTGAACCATAAATCCTTCTCCACGGCGGAGGACGCGGAATCCTATGTCCGGAACCTGATCCGGGGAAGCATCGTTTCCGTGAAGCTGGGGCAGGAACTGGACCTGAGTGAATTCATAGGATCCGGTCCGGCACTGGATGAAAAACCGGCCATCGATCCCAGCCCTTCGATCAACGAGGTGAGCGATAACCGCCGGGTGGAGGTGGATACGCTGCCGCTGGACCAGATGAAATGGCTGATCACCGCGCTGAAGAAGCTGAATTACAAAATCGTGATGCCCGACGAGCTGGGCAAATACGCGGTAACGCTGCTGCCGGAGAAGCGGACGCTGACGGAAGAGGAAACCGTACGCTTTGACGCGGACCTTTATCCCTGGCCGGTCACGGAAGAACCGGTGAACGTAGGCCGGACCCGGAAAGGCGGAAACGAGGATTTCAACGATGTGGTTTTCATCGGCGCCAGCGATGTGTCGAGCCTTGAAAGCTACGTGGAATGGAAACGGGAAACCGAGCCGGAATATATGGGGAACGCCCGATTCCTGTACGCGTCCCGGCTGACCATCGAGCAGGCGGTGAACCGGGATCCGGCTTCCGCGAACCTGCCGGAGCTGGACGGCGAACGGATGAAGATTGAGGATGCGCTGGAGAAGCTGGGCGCGAAGACGGCGTACCTGATGCTGCGGTTTGAATCCCGTCAGGCTTACCTGGACGACCGGTTCTTCAGCAACCTGAAGCTGCTGATCTACCGGATCCGGAAACAGAACCCGGGCATCCGGATCGTGCTGCAGGGCAGCTTCCCGGCGGTTGCCGGGAAAAACAACACGCCTTCCAACACACAGCTGTTCCGCTTCAACCTGAAGCTGGCGGCACTGTGCGCCCGGACAGGGCTGACCTACCTGGATCCGGCTTATGCCCTGCGGACCGCGGAAGGCGCCCTTCGCGACGACTACTGCCTGGACCGGATGAGCTACGGAACACACCTGAACGACGCGGGCTGCCAGGCATGGATTGATTTCCTGATGCAGTATGTACCGGAATAAACAGAGGCGGAGAAGAGGAGAGAGAGCATGAGTAAACCAAAGGGGATCCGTGATTCGATGCTGCGTACGGTGGAAGACCGGCGGCAGCTGAGCTTTGTGCCGGATCCCACGCTCCAGCGAACCAACAACGACCGCCGGAACAACATGCAGGATGACGAACACCGGCCGGAGTATGCCCGGTACGCGGGCATGCGGTATGAAGAGACGAACCTGTTCGTGATGGTGAAGGGAAAGAACGGGATCAAGCTCCGCTGCCGCTGCGCCAATATCTCCCAGACAGGAATGAAGCTCTACCTGCCGGAGTACTTCGACTCCACCATGCTGCAGGAGGGGGACACCTTCCGCCTGCGCTTTGAGCTGGAGCCCGGCATGCTCCAGGAGGGCACGGAGAAAAAGTACCGGCTGAAGTCGAAGATTGTGCGGATCCAGGGGGAGGACCACTGGGTGGCGCTGCAGTTCGAGCAGCCGCTGTACAAGGCCCGGCGGGGCACCAGCAACCTGTATTTCACCCTGGCGGCGGGGTTCCTGTTCCTGATCACCCTGGCGATCCTGCTGATGCGGGTGGAATCCGTGAGCAATTTCGGCGCGAACGCGGTGCTGTACGGCTACAGCCTGCTGACCTGCGCCTTCCTGCTGAGCCGCTATTTCTTCGGGATGCTGTACCGGCCGGTGGCGGTGGACCCGGACTATACCCCCTCCGTGACGATCGTCATTCCCTGCTTCAATGAGGAGACCTGGATCCGCCGCACCATTGTTTCCTGTATCAACCAGGATTATCCGCCGGAGAAGCTGGAGCTGATCATCGTGGACGACGGCTCCTCCGACCGGTCGCCGGAAGTGATCAAAGAGACCGTCGAATCCCTTTGCGAGGAGGGAAAGCGCTTCGGGCTGGACCGGAGGATCCGCGTATTCTTCCAGCAGTATAACCAGGGCAAGCGGGAAGCCATGGGGATCGGCATCCGGAACGCGAACACGGAGCTGATCACCTTCGTGGATTCGGACTCCTTCCTGGAGCCGGACGCGATCCGGAACCTGGTGCAGCCCTTCAAGGATCCCCGGATGGGCGGCGTATCCGGCCGGACCGACGTGGCCAATACCTATACCAACCACCTGACCAAGATGCAGAGCGTGCGCTACTATATCTCCTTCCGGATGATGAAGGCGGCGGAAGCCTACTTTGATTCCGTCATGTGCCTGAGCGGGCCGCTGAGCTGCTACCGGCTTTCCGCGGTGCGGGAGGTGGCGGACGCCTGGCTGCACCAGAAATTCATGGGCCAGAAGGCGACCTTCGGGGACGACCGGAGCCTGACGAACTTCATCGTACGCCACCACCGGACCTATTACCAGGATACGGCGATCTGCTCCACCATCGTGCCGAACCGGCATAAGGTTTTCCTGAAGCAGCAGATGCGCTGGAAGCGCAGCTGGCTGCGGGAGTCGGTGATGGCGGGTAAATTCATGTGGCGGAAGGAACCGCTGATGGCCCTGTTCTTCTACCTGGGCCTGGTGGTCCCGATGATCGCGCCGATCATTGTGCTTTATAACCTGGCGTATATCCCGATTGTGCGGCATACCTTCCCGGCGGCCTTCCTGCTGGGGATCCTGCTGATGGCGCTGCTGATGAGCTTCGCCCAGCTGATCCTGAAGCGAAGTTCGCTCTGGTTCTACGGGATCCTGTTCTGCCTGTACTACGAAGGGATCCTCCTGTGGCAGATGCCCTGGGCCTGGTTCACCTTCTGGGTGAGCCACTGGGGAACCCGCAGCGGCGGCAAAAAGAAAGAGGATATCGCGGCGAACGCGTCCGGTGCCGGTATGGAGGAGAAGGAGGTCCGGAATGGCCAAGCGTCTTGACCGAAAAGGCTTAAAAAGGAAAAATGTCTGGAAGGTGATCCGGACCGTCCTGCAGGTCCTGCTGCTGGCGTTTATTGTCCTGTGGGCCGTCTGGGCCATTGAGAGCCAGCCCAAACCGGCCGCGGCGCCGCAGATGCCGGCGGAGGAAACCGGCATCCGGCAGAACGCGGACGGAACCGTTACGGACAGGGACGGGAATGTGCTGAAGGACGCCATCGGGGTGAATCCGCTTAACGGCACCGCCCAGTACGCCGTGTCCGCCCGGTCCGTGCTGCAGGGCGCCGTGCCCGCCGTGCAGGCCCCCGAAGGCGCCCGGTTCATCTGCGTTTCCTATAACGGGGTGAACACCTCCACGAAGCTGGAAAGCAAAATCGTGAACCTGGAGAACTTCAAAAAGCAGGCGGCCCTGCTGGCCCGCTCCGGATATGTCACGATCCTGCAGCAGGATGTGCTGAATTATTACAAAGAGCAGAAGGGACTCCCGGAAAACGCGATGCTGCTGATGTTTGAGGATGGCATCTACAATACGGCCCTGCTGACCCAGCCGACCCTGGAACGCTATAACTACAAGGCCACCATGTGCACCTATTCCGGAAACCTGAAGGATGAGGAAGGGCTGTACATCACCGCGCAGAACGTGAAGGACCTGATCGGCACCACCTTCTGGGAGATCGGGTCCAACGGATACCGGCTGAGCTATATCAATGTTTTCGACCGCTACCGGAATTATTTCGGCCATCTGAACCAGAAGGAGCACCAGGCGGTCCGGGAATACCTCCGGCGGGATTACAACCATTACCTGATGGACTTCCTGCGGGACAAGGACCGGCTGCGGGAGGAAACGGAGACGGAGATGCGCCGCCGGATTTCCTGGGATTATGAGCAGATGCGGGAGGACTATTCCGCCGTCGGGGAGATCCCGGCCCTGTATGTGCTGATGCATTCCAATACCCGGGCCTTCGGCAACGACGCCCTGGTCTCGGACCAGAATGAGAAGGAACTGACGAAGCTCTTCAAAATGAACTTCAACCGGCAGGGCTCCTGCCTGAATACGACCGAAAGCAGTATTTATGACCTGACCCGGCTGGAATCCAGGCATTACTTCTCCCCGAATCACCTGATGATGCGGATCTGGGACGATACGGGGGACAACGTCTCTTTCCTGGCCGGTGACCTGAAAGCCCTGGAGCAGTGGCAGGTCAGCGGCGGCGTCGCGGATATGGAGGGCGACCGGATTATCCTGACGACCCTGCCTTACGGGGAAGCCTCCATGCGCCTCAAAACCGGCGCTGTTCCGGATCCGGATGTGACCGTGACGCTGCAGGGGAATGTGGTCGGGAAGCAGGGCGTGGTCCTGGGTGCCGCGGAGGACGGATCCGCCGGCATTTCCGTTGCCCTGGAGAATAATTACCTGGTGATCCGCTCCCTGGCGGACCCGGATGTAAAGCTGCATGAGCTGAGCCTCTTTGAGTTTGACGGCGGCCCCTTCGTCAGCAAGGAGCAGAATGAGCTGGACGGGCTCATCGCCCTGCAGAAGGCGATTATCGCCTATGATGAGGATCCCGCCCGGGTGCGGGAGGCGGAATCCATCCTGCCGGACCTGGAGGCCATGGTGGTGGTCAATATCGAGGAGGGCGGCGAACCTTACTGGCCGGACCTGGATATTTCCCAGCGGGACGAGCGGAAGCTGCGGATCCGGCTGCAGGATAACCTGCTGAATGTGTGGATCGATGACAAAATCGCGGTGGAGAACCTGCGGGTGCCCGCCACCCCCGGGCGCAGCCTGCTGCTGACCGGCGCGGTCTCCAATGACGTGGAGCGCTTCAGCCGGGAAAACCTGGATGACGACGTCTATGACGCCGTGTTTATCAACCTGACCGTCCGGGACGGGGAGGGAAAGGAAATCTACGCCTACGCCGCGCCGGAGGAGCCGGAGGAACAGGAAGAGCCGGAGGAGCAGGAAGAGCAGCCGAAGGAAACCTTCTTCGAGTGGCTGCTGCGGCTGGCGGGCCTTAGGAGGAAAGCGGATTGAAGAGGAAATGGACGAGGATCCTGAGCCTGGCTGCGGCGGTTTCCTTTTCCGCCGCCGGGCCGCTCTGCACCCGGGCGGAGGCGGGGAACCGGGTTTCCTGCGGCACGTGGATTGTCTACTGGGACGCGGAAGCGGGGATTGAAGAGCTTTCAGCACTGGATCCCCTGCCGGAGAGGATCATTGCTTTTGAAGCGCTCTTCGACCCGGAGGAATATGTGGTGCTGGAGGAAGAGGCCGCGGACATGCTCCGCAAGCTCCGGGGGGAATTCCCGGCGGAGCGGATCTGGCTGTCGGTGGTGAACGACCTGGCGAAGCGGGAAGGCGGATATTCCAACAAGGACAGGGACCTGCTGCGGGACCTGCTCTCTACTCCTGAAAGCCGGGAAAGCCACATCCTGGAGCTGCTGGCGCTGGCTGGGGAATGGCAGCTGCAGGGCCTGGAAATCGACTATGAGAATATCCATGAAGACCGGGAGCTGGCCCGGAATTTCGCGGCCTTCATTTCGGAGCTGCATGCCGCACTGCAGGCGCGGGGCATCGCCCTGCGGGTCTGCCTGGAATGGGACAGCATCCTGTACATGGACCTGCCGTCGGGGCCGGAATACAGCATTATGTGCTACAGCCTCTACGGGTACCATTCGGGACCGGGACCGAAGGCGGACCGGGGCTTCCTGGAGAAGGTAGCGAAGCTCTACCAGGGCCGGGGAGACTGCAATATGGCGCTGGCGACGGGCGGATACGACTGGATGGGAAACCGGGCGGTCCGGGAGGTCACGGAGAAACAGGCGGAGGAACTGTTCCGGACGAGGAACATGCGGCCTGCGCGGGATCCGGAGAGCGGCGTACTGTACGGAACCTTCCTGCAGGACGGAGAGGAGCACACGGTCTGGTACGCGGACGCGGAAACACTGAGAAGATGGATGGAGATCCTGGGAGCCTACGGATATGACCGGTTCGATTTCTTCCGCCTGGGCGGAAACCGCCCGGAGGACTGGAACGGGAAGATCCTGGCCCTTGAGAAGACAGAAGGAGGCGCGGAACCATGAGGATGCGGCAGATCCGGACGACGGTGGTGCTGCTGGTGCTGATCGCCGGGATGATCTTCGCGGCGTTCTATTTCGAGGAGCATCCTTTCCTGGAGAACGCCGGAAGGCCGACGCCGACTCCCGAACCGCAGCCGAGCCCCACCTTCCGGGCTTATAACCCGATGCGTACGGTGGGGATCGGGCCGACGGCGACGCCTGCCCCCACCAAAGACCCGGAGGCAGATGAAACCGCTGAAAAAGCGGACGTGATTACGCGGATCTATACGGCGGAAGAGGGCATTATCTTAACCTTCAACTACTCCCCGGAGAACGGGGAGCTGCCCTCGGTGCTGCAGGCGCTGGAGGACATCCAGGCGCCGGCGGTCTTCTTCGTGAAGGGGGACGACCTGGAGAACTTCCCGGAGGACGTGAGCCGGATCATCCGCTCGGGCCATGAGATCGGGATCCTGGTGGAGAAGGAATCCCGGCTGACCACCGGCCGGATCCTGGAGGCTGTACAGGAAAACGAGAAAAAGCTCCGGTCCATGGGCTATACCGGGGAAGTGTATATGCGTACGGGCTACGGTACGCCGCCGGATAACCACAGGCAGGTGGCGGCGCTGGGCGGATACCCGCTGATCTCCTTCCTGGCGGACCTGATGCCCGCGAACGTGAGCCGGCTGACGGATCCGGAGCAGATCCTCTCCGCGGTCTTCAGCGAGAACAACAATATGGCGCTGCAGCGGGGAGAGATCGTCAGCTTCCAGATGGGACTGTTCCAATACAGCAATACGGTGCTGGCGGAATATATCAAGGCGATTGTCGCGGAGAAGAACATCTACCCGGTGAAATCCCTGGGGGAGATGATGTCCAACACGGAGATGCAGTATACCTATCCCCTGCGGGATGAACAGATCCTGCCGTCGCTGCTTAATGCGATCCATCCCGGACAGCTGGAAGGCAAGGATGTGATGGAGGAAATCCAGAAGTGGTATATCGGTACGGACTGGGTGAACAGCCTGAACTTTCTGCCCGGGTTCACGGCGCAGGAGATCGGGAAGCTGGACCGGAAGGGATTTATCCAGAACAGCGAAGGGCATGTGTTCCTCACCTTCGACGACTGGGGCCCTGACGAGACGCTGACGAAGCTGCTGAAGGTGCTGGAGAAGCACGGGGCGAAGGCCACCTTCTTCGTGCGGACGAACAACGTGGACTACAATCCGAACCTGCTGCGGGCCATCGCCATGGCGGGCCATACGGTTGCCTGCCATACGGACGCCCACTATCCCCTGAGCCACGATACGGGGAACGGCAAGGTATTCACGACCCTGACGGAAGAGGAAGCCATTGAGCTGCAGAAGGACCTGGTGACGAGCTGGGAGAAGTTGCAGCGGATCGTGGGGGATATCGAGATCGACGGGAAGCCGGCGCTGGCGGTCCTGTTCCGGCCGCCGACCCTGGCGGTCAGCAAAATCGGCCTGGAGACGGTGCTGGACTGCGGATTCCACTACAGCGTCAGCGGTTCCTTCAGCACGGAGGACTACAAGGCGACGAACGTGCAGGCGCTCTACCGCTCCCTCCTGGCCAATACGAAGAGCGGGGCGGTGCTGGTCATGCACATGAGCCAGAACAGCCTCTATACGGCGGACGCGGTGGATATGCTGCTGACGGAGATGGAGCGGCGGAATTCCCCGCTGAAGTTCGTCTCCCTTTCACAAGACCTGAAATAAAGGATATACAAAAACAGCCGGGGCGCATGCTCCGGCTGTTCAGCATTAAAAACACAGATTAATCTTCAGGAGGGGAAATCCCGAACTCCTCGGGACGGAAACGGGGGCAGACGCTCTCCTTCGTCAGGATCACGGAGACGGCGAGGCGGGTGCCGATCTCGCAGGCCTCCGCCAGGCTTTTGCCGTAGGTGAGCCCGACGGTGACGCCGGAGAAGAAGGCGTCGCCGGCGCCGGTGGTATCAATGGGGACGAGCCGGGTGGAGGGGCATACGCCGCTGCCGCCGAAGCGCTCAGCCCAGACGGCGCCCTCCGCCCCGAGGGTGACCACCATCCGCGGGATGCCCGAGCGGTCCAGCCTGTCCTTGAGTAGGGCGCGCATCCCTTCCGGGGAGGCGGCGGAAAAATCCCCGGAGAAGAGCATGCCGGCCTCCTGCCGGTTGCAGACGATGCAGTCCGTCTCCTGCAGCAGCTCCCGCCGCTGCAGCGCCAGGGACATGACCGACACCACGCCGTAGACCTTCTTCCGGTGCTTCTTCGCCAGGGCGAGGACCGAAGAAAGCACCGGGAGGTCCATATCGATCTCCACGACGACGCTGTCCGCCCCGCCGATGAGCCGGTCCCCCTCCCGCTCCAGGATCCCCAGGAGGACGGAGAGATCCGGGCGCTTCGAGACCGAGGCCACCACATCGCCGGAATTGTCGAAGACGGCGAGCCAGGTGCCCAGGGCGTCCGGGGCGCGGAGGACAAAGTCCGTATTGACCCGGCGGTCCTGCAGGCGGCGGAGGACCTCCTCACCCATGGCGGTACGGTCCACGGCGGAGAGGAACACGGGCCGCAGGCCGATGTTGGCGATATCCTCCACCACGTTGCGGCAGACGCCGCCGTGGGTCTGGACCACCCGGCCGGGATTGCGCCCGCCGGCAATGTATTTCTCCAGCGGATAGCCCTTGATATCCACAAAGACGGAACCGACCACAAGAATGCCCATTGCTTCCCTCCTGTAAAATATCTCCTGAATAACGCTCCTGTGCAACGCTCCCATGAACATCCGCAGACGCAAAAGGACCGGCTGAAAGAGCTGAAAAAACTGAAAGAACTGAAAAAGCTGAAGATTATTCCGGCGGGAACTCCAGGACGCCGTCCGGGGACGGAGCCTGCCTGCCGGCCTCCGGGCCGATTTCCAGCATCTTCAGCGGCTCCAGTGCTTCCGCCAGGCGGCGGTACTTCAGCAGCGCGCTGCCGTGCAGGCGGCGGAGGGTATCCAGGTCTCCCGCGCGCCCGGCGGCCTCCAGCGCGGCGGCGTCATCCGCGAGTGAACCGGCGCCGACGGTGCGGGAGGTGCTCTTCAGCGAGTGAACCAGGAGGGTATAGTTCTCCCAGTCCCCGGAGCGGTAATACTCCTCCATCTGCCGCTGCTTTTCCCCGGCGGAGGACAGGTACTCCGCCAGGAGGGTGCGGTATAAGGCCATATCTCCCTGGCAGTAATGCAGGCCTTCCTCCGGCCGGATGCCCGCCTCCCGCAGGCGATGCAGGAATTCCCCTTCCGGGGCTTCCTGCTTTACGGGCGCGGCAGGGGAAGCCGGCGGGGCGGGCGGGAGCAGTTTCCCGGCGGGAAGGTATTTCAGCAGCATATCCTCCAGGGACCTGGAATCCACAGGCTTGGAGAGATAATCCGTGAAGCCTTCCGAGAGATAGCGTTCCTTCGCGCCCTGGACGGCGTCCGCGGTCATGCAGACCACGGGGGTGTCCCGGTTCGGGCCTTCCTGCGAGCGGATGCGGCGGAGGGCTTCCAGGCCGTCCATCTCCGGCATCCGCTGGTCCATGAGGATCAGGTCATAGGGGACGGACGACGCTTTGCGGACGGCGTCCTCCCCGCCCGGGGCGGTATCGATCCGGATCTCTGTCCTGGCCAGCAGGCCCACGGCCACGGTCAGGTTCATGCGGGTATCATCCACGATCAGGATCCGGGCGTCGGGGGCGCGGAAGGATTCACGGTAGGAGTCCGGTTCGCCCGGCTGCGGCTCATAATTGATCCGGAAGGCGCCGATCGGATCGCCGGAGGCAACCGCCTGGGGGAGGCGGACGGTAAAGACGGAGCCTTTCCCGTAGGTGCTCTCCACGCGGATCTCTCCGTCCATCATCGAAAGCAGCTCCTTCGTAATGGCCAGGCCCAGGCCGGTGCCTTCGACGGTGCTGGTCTTCTCCAGGTTGACACGCTGGAATTTATTGAACAGGCTGTCCATGTCTTTTTCAGGAATCCCGATACCCGTATCCCGGACCGAGATCAACAGCGTAATACGGTCCCCGGCGCCCTGCCTTCCGCCCTCCCCGCAGACGGAGAGGCGCACGCTCCCCTGCTCCGTATACTTGACCGCGTTGGAGAGCAGATTGGTAAGGACCTGGCGGAGGCGGACCGCGTCGCCGACGAGCCGGTCCGGAAGGGATTCCTCCACGTCCGCCTGGAAATCCAGCCCCTTGCCCGCGGCCGGGAAGGAAACCAGGGCGCAGACATCGGCCAGGACCGCCCGGAGGCTGTATTCCGCGCGGGTGATTTCCATCTTTCCGGACTCGATCTTCGAGAAGTCCAGCACCCCGTTAATAATCGACAGCAGGTTGCTGCCGGCGCTGCCGATGTTTCCGGCATAGGAGCGGACCCGGCCGACGGCCGCGCGCCAGGCTTCCGGGTCCGTTTCATCCTGCAGGAGATAAGTCTCCCGCAGGATCATCTCGTTCATGCCCAGGACCGCGTTGATCGGCGTACGGATCTCATGGGACATGCTGGCCAGGAAGTCGCTCTTTGCCTGGCTGGCCCGGTCCGCGGCCTCCTTCTCCGTCTTCAGCGCCCGCGCCTCATACGCCCGCTTCTGCTCTTCCGCCCGCATCTGCTCGATCCGGCTGGAGAATTTCTTCTCCGTAGAATGGCCCAGGAGGAAGAAGAAGGTAATCAGGGCAAAGATCACGGTACAGATCAGGACATTGAAGGTCAGCTGCTGCCGGACTTCCGTCAGCAGTTCCGCGTTGTCGATGACGATCACCGCGTACCACTGGTCCGTGATCCGGCGGACAAAAGCCGTGCACTGCCGGGAATCCGCCATAATCTCAAAGGTTCCGTTCTCCACATCGAGGATCCGGTCAAAGAGGGCCAGGTTTTCCTCCTGCTCCGTCAGGTACCGCCCCTGCTTCTCCGTGTCCCGGTGGGCGATCAGGCGGCCGCTCCGGTCCACGATAAACCCGTAGCCTTTCTCCTTGATCTGCAGGGTGGAGATGATCTCCTGGATATGGTTCATCATGAAATCCACGGAGACCACGTCCGTGCCGCCGGAGAGCATCCGGGAGATGGAAATAACCATATCGTCCGTCTGGGCATCCACATAGGGAGAGACGATGACGGCTTCCCCGCCCGCGGCGATCGCGTTCCGGTACCAGTCCCGGCGGGTCGGGTCATAGTTCTCCGGCGGGGTCCAGGCCAGGCCGTCGATGTATTCCCCCAGCACATAGCCGTAGAGGCCGGTGATGTTTACGTCAAAATGCGCTTTCTGGTTCTGCGTTTCCAGGGTGATATATTCCAGCAGGTCCTGCACGGAGGCGCCGCTGCGGATCATATGGTCCACGGTATCCGCCGTGACCCAGAGGGTGCTTTTCGCCGTGCCCAGGTAGTTCTCCAGCTCCGCGGCGGCGGAGGCGATCCGGTCCTCGCCGACTTCGCGGATGTTCGCGACGGAAACATCCCGGATGGTACGGGTGGTATAGAGCACCATACCCACCATCAGGAGGAAAGTGAGCGCGATGGGCAGGAACCGGGATACCTTGCTGCGGACGGGGATTTCCGCCGCTTTTCCGCTCTCCGGGGAGGCTTCCCCCGGGGCCGGGGGGACGGCTTCCCCGCCGCCGGAGGGGGACTCCGCATCCCGGCGCTTCCGCCGGAGGAGCACAAGGGCCAGCCACGCGGCGGCGCCGCAGCCGGCGGCAATAAAGAGGAATCCGGTCACCAGGAAACCGCGGGACAGGGAATTATAATCCCGGGTCAGTTCCGCCTTGCTGGTGGCAATGCCCACATACCAGCCGGTATTCGCCATCTTCGCGACCACGACGCCGCGGGTCACGCCGTCATAATCCGAGAGGTAAACCGTCTCATGCGAACCGGAGCGGACCTTGGAAACCACCTTCTCATAAGGCGCGTCCTGGATATCCAGCACGCCGTGGGGAATATCGTCAAAGGCGTAGGCTTCATTCGGATGGACGATCATGCCCAGGTTCTGGTCCACCAGGAAGGCATAACTGTCCGGCGCCACCTCCGCGCCCCGGATCGTATCCACCAGCACGTCCACAAAAATATCCGCCGCGAGCACGCCCTGCAGGACGTTATCGGAATAGACGCCCCGGGAGATCGTTACGACCGGTTTGCCTGAATCCGAATCCCGGTAGGGCGCGGAGAAAAAGAGCTCGCCTGTGGCGGCGGCTTTGGTAAACCAGTCCCGGTCATGGATATAATCCACGGAACCGTCCGCGGTAAAATCCGAGGCGCAGGCCATGGTATTGTCCGGGTAGGTGAAATAGATGTCATAGATGACATTGTCCCTGTTGAGAATCCTGCAGGTTTCCGAAAGGTAGCGGTGGAAGGCGTCATAGCCTTCCCGGTAAATCCCGCTGACGGTAATCTCCGCGGCCATGGAATCAATAACCGCGGCGTTGGCGTTGACCCAGGCGGTCAGTTCCTGCGCGTATTTTTCCGCGACGACGCTGTAGTCCTTTTCCATCTGCGAGGACATGCTTTCCTGCGCCTGGCGGAAAGAGAAGAAGAAAAGCGCTCCGGCAGCGAGGAACACAGCAAGCACAAGGATGCCCGCGATTCGTGTACGCATTCTTTTCATGCCGTTATTCCGCCCTTCAGGTAATATACCGCTGCCGGGAGGCAGCGGCGCAGGGAGAGAGGGTTATTCGCGGTAGGTGTAGTCCGGATCCTCGTCCATGATCTCCAGCATGATCTTCGCGAAGCGCGGATCGAACTGGGTGCCGGAGCCGTTCTCAATCTCGGAGCGGACGGCGGCCTGGGGAAGCGCGTCCCGGTAACTGCGCCGGCTGGTCATGGCGTCGTACGCGTCAGCAACGGCAATGATCCGCGCCTCCTCCGGAATGGAAGCGCCGGAGAGCCCGTCCGGGTATCCTTTGCCGTCATACCGTTCGTGATGGCCCCTGGCTCCCACCGGCAGGGACGGCATCTCCCGGATCGCCTCCAGGATCTTCGCCCCCAGGACCGGATGCTGCTTGATCTGGGCGTACTCCTCCTCCGTCAGCTTTCCGGGCTTGTTGATGACCGCGTCCGGGATGCCGATTTTTCCCACGTCGTGTACCAGGGCCATCATATAGATATTGCTGACGGCTTCGGAGGAATAGCCGAAGCGCTTGGCGATTTCCCGGGAGTACTTCGCCACCCGGCCGGAATGGCCCCGGGTATAGGTGTCCTTGGCGTCGATCGCTTCCGCCAGGGCCCGGACCACGTGCAGGAAGAGCATGGTGTTCTCCGCCGATTTCCGGGCCACCTCCTGGGTCAGGTGGAACTGGAGCCGGGTCAGCTCGATGGCGTTGCGCACGCGCATGGAAAGCACTTCCGGAATGAACGGTTTATGGATAAAGTCGATCGCGCCAAGCTTCAGGCCGAGGATCTCCGATTCCCGGGAGTCCTCCGCCGTCAGGAAGATGACGGGGATATCCCGGTAGATCATCGCGCCGCCCTTCAGCCGCTCCATGGTTTCAAAGCCGCTCATTTCCGGCATTTTCACATCCAGGAGGATCAGGTCCGGTTTATGGCCCTTCAGGTATTCCAGCAGCTCAAAGCCGGAAGTCAGGCAGACGGTCTGCATATTGTCATTGGCGGAAAGCACGTGCTCGGCGACTTTCAGGTTGATCCTGTCGTCATCCACGATGACCACCAGGTCCGAAGGCGTCTGGAGGCCGGTCTTTTCATGCTCGGTGCGGTTCAGGTGCACATGCCCCGTCTCATAGGAAACGGAGGTGCAGGCGCTGTATTCCGACTCCTTCCACTTGAACAGGAGGCGGCGGACCACCCGCTCGATATCGTAATCCCGGGTCTCCGGCAGGAGGAGGAAGAGCTGGCTGTCGCTGACCTCCACCATGACGTCGCTGGAGCGGAGGGCGTGCTGCATCATCTTGCGGAAGGCGCCCATGATCTTCGCCCGCTCTTCAGGGGTGCAGTTCTCCCGGTTGACCCGCACGGTGAACAGCGTACGGTAGGCAACCCCGTGATACCGCTCCATATACCGGGTCATATATTGGTAGATCGAGACAAAGGCGTCCGTTCCCATCCACATGGCGCTGGAAGGGACGGTCCTTACCTCCAGGATGGAGGTTACCGCCTCCAGCGAAAGCTCACCCCCCGGCCGGGAAGGCTCGCTTTTCCGGTCCTCCGCGATGCAGATCCCGTGGCGCCCGTTCTGCTTGACGGAATACAGGGCTTCATCCGCCTTGCCGAATAGCGTGGCGTAATCCCGGCCCTGCTCCGGAACCGGGATCGCCCCTGCGGAGACCCCCACCTGCAGCTGCCGGCCGATCAGGAGGCTCACATCCGACTGGAAGGACTGATTGATGCGGGAGATAAACTGGCGCAGTTCCTCCTCCTTCTTCATATTGCGGAGGAAAAGGACGAATTCATCGCCGCCGATCCGGCCGCAGACGTCGTCATGGCGCATTTCCTTCTTCATCAGGCCGGAGAAAAGCTCCAGCACCTTGTCGCCCGTTTCGTGGCCGTAGAGGTCGTTGACGGACTTGAAGGTGTCCAGGTCCAGCACGCAGAAGAAACCGTTTTCCGTTTCGCACAGGTTTTTCATTTTTTCTTCCGCGGCTTCCCGGCTCAGCATGCCCGTCAGCTTGTCAATGGCGGCGGCATGCTCAAACTGGTGCATCCTGTTTTGCGTGCGCAGGACGCGCGCGATCCGCTCCAGCAGGATATCCGGGGCAAAGGGCTTGCGCAGGAAGTCCATGGCGCCTGCCTGGAATCCCCGTACTTCCGATTCCTGGTCGTATTCCCCGGTCAGGAAGATGACGGGCGTTTCCTGCTCGCCGCCTTCCAGGGAGCGGATCTGCTTCAGCGTTTCAAACCCGTTCATTCCGGGCATATTGATATCCAGCAGGATCAGATCCGGAAAGCTGTTTTCCCGCAGGTATTTGATCAGCGCCTCACCGGACTGCAGCCCTGTAACCCGCATATGGTTCTTGCTGAGTATCTGCCCGGCGCTTTTCAGTACGATCAGATCGTCATCCACGACCATGATCCATTCCGCCATTCAATCACCGCCTGTTCCCCGATTATTCGCTGCTGTATATTTCTGCATGGATACAATAATTGTACACTATTACGCGGATGATGGCAAACAGGAATCACAGGATATTTACAGGAAATCATCCGTATGCTATATTGACCTGAGCGAAGAAAAACACAGCGCGTCAAGCGCAGCATATACACGGATCCGGACGGGCCGGAAAGGCTGCGGAAAAGGGAATACCGGAGAGGGGAGGAGCCGCGGTGGAGACAATCCGGAAGACCTGGAAGATGCTGGGGGAAAATATCTATATCGGGGAACGGTATGAAAGGAACATGAAAAGCATCGCCGTTCTTTCTGTCATCATGGGGGCCGCGGGCCTGGTCATGCTCATCCTGAACCTTTCTCACAGGGAATACACGGTGGCAATGACGGCTGTTCCCTTTATGGTGACCGGCGGCGTGACCTGGTATTTTACCGTTTACCGCAGGAACCGCAGGGCGGCGATGATCCTGTCACTGGCGGCCGTTGTAATGATGCTGACCTATAACGTCCTGTTTCTTTCCAACGGGTTTGCTTTCCTGTGGACGATCCTGGTTCCCCTGGCGGTCAGCTACCTTTTCGGAGCGCGGCCGGGCATCCTGGTCTCGGGGTATTTTACAGTCCTGTATTTTGTGCTTTTCTATACGCCGCTGCGCAGCCTGGTTGAGCAGAATTATTCGGCTGTCGTCATGGACCGTTTTCCGATCCTGTATTTCTTTCTCTTTATCATTACTGCTTTTGTGATGGTCCAGTATCACCGGAGCGTCCTCGACCAGATGAATTATGCCGCGCAGCTGCAGCGTGCCCGGGATGATGCCGAGCAGGCAAACCGCGCCAAAGGCGATTTCCTTGCCGAAATGTCCCATGAAATCCGTACGCCCATCAACGCAGTGCTGGGAATGAATGAGATGATCCGCCGGGAGAGCAAGCGGGGAGAGGTGGAAACTGCCGACGGCGCCGGCAGGGATTCATTCCGCAGTATCTATTCCTGTGCGTCGAACATTGAGAATGCCGGTAACAGCCTGCTGTCCATTATCAATGATATCCTTGATTTTTCCAAGATTGAGGCGGGCAGGATGACGCTGGTGGAGAATGATTACGAGCTGCGGGCGCTCCTGCAGGACCTCAGCAGTACGGTTCTTTTCCGTGCCCGGGAAAAAGGGCTGGCTTACCGCGTCGACGCCGATCCGGATCTTCCCAATGGCCTGTACGGGGATAAGGTCCGCGTCCGCCAGGTTATTACCAATCTCCTGACCAACGCGGTGAAGTATACAGACCGGGGAGAAATCCGCCTGGAAGTCCGCGGGAGGCGGAAGGAGGATCCGGCAGGAAACAGCCTCATCCTGCAGATGACCGTGCGGGATACCGGCATCGGTATCCGGCAGGAGGATATCCCCAGCATCTTCACCAAGTTCCAGCGTGTGGACCTGGATCGGAACAGCACCGTGGAGGGAACCGGACTCGGCCTGGCGATTACCCGGAGCCTCCTGGATATGATGGGTGGAACGATTTCCGTGCAGAGCACATACGGCGAAGGGTCTGCCTTTACCGTCTGCCTTCCGCAGCGGATCGTATCCGCTGAACCGCTGGGAGACGTCCGTACGGAAGATCTCCGGGCAGGGCAGGCCGGAAACCTTTGCCGGGAAACTTTCCGCGCGCCGGACGCCAGGATCCTGGCGGTTGACGATTCCCGCATGAACCTTGCGGTTGTTTCCGGATTGCTGAAGAATACGGATGTGCAGATTGATACGGCCCAGCGGGGGCGGGAAGCCCTGGATCTCCTGAAGCGGGTGAAATATGACCTGATCCTCATGGATCAGCGTATGCCGGGCATGGACGGAACGGAGGTCCTGCGGCTCCTGCGGGAGATGGAGGACAGCCCCAGCCGGGATGCGCCGGTGGTCTGCCTGACGGCGGACGCCATCATCGGGGCAAAGGAACGGTATACCGCCCAGGGTTTTACGGATTATCTCGCCAAGCCGGTCAGCGGCGAAATGCTGGAGAAAACGCTGCTCCGTTACCTGCCTGCGGAAAAAGTCCTCCGCCGGAAGGAGGAAACGGAGAAGCAGCGGGAAGACGCCGGGTCAGATCCCGCGCGCGCCGGTTTGTACGCGCTGCTGCGAAGGGCAGGGATCGATCCGGAACAGGGCCTGATGTACTGCCGGGAAGATGAGGAACTATACCGTACGCTCCTGGGAGAATTTTCCGCGGGAGCCGGGGAAAAGCAGCAGCGGATGCAGGCGTTCCTTGACGCGGGAGACTGGGATAATTACGGCATCCTCGTTCATTCACTCAAGAGTACGGCGGCAACCATCGGGGCAACCGCGCTTTCCGCCAAAGCCGCTGCGCTGGAAAAAGCGGCGAAGGAAAAGCAGGCGGACGTGATCCGGCTGAACCATCCGAACCTGCTGGAATCCTACCTGCCGGCGGCGGAAGCCGCTGCCCGGGCAGCCGGTCCGGCGGAGCAGGAAGTCCAGCCGGAGAACGGCATCCTGGAATTCCCGCCGGATGAATAAAAAGCACAGATGAAAACCGGGCTCGTTCAGGAGCCTGGTTTTCTGCTATATGGGGTTGATCAGGTCAGGAGCATCCGGTCGTTCGCCAGCTGCCGGCCGCTGACCTGTTCAAACTGTGCCAGCAGGTCTTCGACGGTCATGTCCTGCTTCTGCTGTGCGTCCAGGTCCAGGATCACCCGGCCTTCATGCATCATGATTGTCCGGTTGCCAAGCGCAAGCGCGTCCTTCATGTTGTGTGTAACCATCAGGGCGGTGAGCCCGTTTTCCGTGATCAGCTGGTTTGTCAGCCGCAGTACCTTATCCGCAGTTTTCGGGTCCAGGGCGGCGGTGTGTTCATCCAGCAGCAGCAGCTCCGGCTGTTTCAGTGTAGCCATCAGCAGTGTCAGCGCCTGGCGCTGCCCGCCGGAAAGCAGGCCGGCCTTGCTGCCCAGGCGGCTTTCCAGCCCCAGATCCAGCGTGGCAAGCTTTTCGCGGAACGCGGCGCGTTCGTCTGCCCGGATGCCCCAGCTGAGGCTGCGGCGCTGTCCCCTGCGGGCTGCCAGCGCCAGGTTTTCTTCGATGTTCATGGAGGCGGCGGTACCCATCATCGGATCCTGGAATACACGCCCGAGGAAGGCTGCACGCCGGTGCTCCGGAAGGCTTGTGATGTTCTGTCCGCCCAGGATGATGGATCCGCTGTCGATGTGGAAGGAACCGGCGATCGCGTTCAGCATGGTGCTTTTTCCGGCACCGTTGCCGCCGATTACCGTGACGAAGTCCCCTTTCTGCAGCGTCAGGTTCACGCCGTCCAGCGCTGTTTTCTGCGTTACGGTCCCGGGATTGAAGGTTTTATGCAGGTTTTTCAGTACCAGCATTTCATTCTCAGCCAACCGGTTTCCCTCCCTTCATTCGCCGGGCCGCCATATGGTTTCTCCAGTATGGCATGGCCAGGAACAGGGCGACCACCAGGGCGGTCAGCAGTTTCAGGTCGTCGGTGTTGAGTCCCAGCCACAGCACGACCTGGATTACCAGATAGTAGATGATGGCACCGAGGGAAACAGCCAGCAGTTTCAGTGCGAAATTCCGGAACAGTTTTCCGAAAATCACTTCACCGATAATGACGGCGGCCAGGCCGATGACGATGGCGCCGCGGCCCATGGACACGTCCGAGAATCCCTGGTACTGTGCCATCAGCGCGCCGGAAAAGGCCACCAGGCCGTTGCTGAGCATCAGGCCGACGATCTTTCCCCTGCCGGTGCTGATCCCCTGCGCCCGGGCCATCTGCTGGTTGGATCCGACTGCACGCAGCCCGCATCCGTATTCCGTTCCAAAGAACCAGTACATGATGCCGATGAGCACGGCTGTGATCAGCAGCATCAGCCAGATCGGATTTTCGATCGAGAAATTCCCGACGTTCCGCAGGGAAACCAGCATGTTTTTGTATTTGTTGATGCTCAGCGGAACGTTGGCCCGGCTGCCCAGATCGGTTCCGAGCCCCTGGATCCGCAGATTTACGGAGTACAGGGCCAGCTGGGTCAGGATGCCGGCGAGGATTGCGGGGATGCCCATGCCTGTGTGCAGCACGCCGGTGATCAGGCCCGCCATCAGGCCGGCCAGGAAAGCAATGATTGTTGCCAGCCATGGATTGACGCCGCTGGTGATCAGGATGGCCGCGACGGCGCCGCCGGTGGCGAAGGAACCGTCAACGGTCAGGTCCGCGGTGTCCAGGATCCGGAAAGTGATATACACCCCGATGGCCATGATTCCCCAGATCAATCCCTGGGCGGCCGCACCGGGCAGCTGGTTCAGCAGTTGAGTAATGTTCAAGGTTTTCCTCCCATGTCAGGACAAAGACGGATTATTCCCCGATCGGCAGGTAGTCTTCGGGAATGGTGACACCCAGCTCTGCCGCGTTGGCTGCGTTATATTCCTTCACAACCTGGGGCGCGTACTCGATGGGCATGGTGCTGATATCCGCGCCGTTCACAAGGATCTCATACGCCATTTCGCCGGTTTTCCAGCCGATGTCATAGTAGCTGATGGACAGCGTCGCAATGCCGCATCCCTTGCAGATGCCTTCCTCACCGGCAATAACCGGAACCTTGGCGGGGATCACGATGTTGGCGATGGCTTCGGTGTTGTTGGCGGCGGTATTGTCCGTGGGGATGTAGATCACGTCGCATTCAGTGGCCGTCTGTGTTACGGAGGCAAGGTCGTTGGAATCGGTGAAAGCGTAGCGTTTGGTTTCGATACCCTTCGCCGTCAGGTATTCCTCCACCTTTTTAATCTGGAAGATGGAGTTGGCTTCACCGCTGCAGTAGAGCAGGCCGACGGTTTTTGCTTCCGGGAACAGCTCACGGATCATTTCTGCCTGCCGGTCCAGGGGCGCGAGGTCACTCGTCCCGGATACGTTGATTCCGGTCGCGTCGTTCACAAGTTCAATTTCCAGTGCAGCCTGGTAGTCGGTCACGGAGGTGCCGAGGACCGGGATGTCGCCGGTGGCGTTGGTGCAGGCCTGCAGCGGCGGAGTCGCGTTGGCCATGATCAGGTTTACCTGCTTTGCAACCAGCTGGGAGGCGATTGTCGCGCAGTTCGGTACTTCGCCGGACGCGTTTTCTTCCGTGAAGACGACGCTGTCGCCGAGCTTTTCGGTCAGCGCTTCCCTGAAGCCGCGGGTGGCCTCATCCAGCGCGGGGTGCTGTACAAACTGCAGAATGCCGACCTGGTATGTCGTTCCTTCAGCGTTTGCAAAGGCGCATACACTGAAGATCAGGGTGAGGACTGCCAGCATGGAAATCAGTTTTTTCATGGGGAACCTCCTTGCGGATCCATTCGGATCCATTTGATGAATTGGGATATAAAAAGCCCTCCGGACCCTTCCGAAGGACGATCTACCATTTGACGGCCATGATCCCGGATACCCGCCCTGGTCATCGCTTGTGCGGTATTATAAGAGCGGGGGGAACCCTTGTCAATGAAACTGTATACAGAAAAACAAACGGAATACAGAGATGAAGGAAAACCCCTTTATTTCCCGGCAACATGAATGGTTCCGGCGTCTACGGAGGGGGAACCGATTCCACTGCCCTTGAATTCCAGGTCGCTTCCGACTGCCCGGATTTCTTTCAGCAGCTGGTAGAAATTTCCGGCAATCGTGACCTGCTCCACAGGGGCGCCCTGTTTTCCGTCTTTTACACGGAAACCTTTGGCAATCAGGGAAAAGTCGCCGCTGACGGGATTGGCGCCGGCGTGCAGGCCGCCCAGTTCCGTGATCAGCAGGCCGTCGCCCATGTCTGCCAGCAGGCCGTCGAGATCCTTATCCCCGGGACGAAAGAAGAAGTTGGTGGGAGCGACCTGTACCGGGCTGCTCACGGAACGCTGGGCGTTGCCTGTGCTTTCAGTGCCGGCTTTCCGTGCAGTCTTCCGGCTGTGGAGCAGGGTTTTCAGCACGCCGTTTTCAATGACAGCCTTTGTGCGGCAGGCGGAGCCTTCTCCGTCAAAGGCAGCGGAGGCAAATCCGCCGGGAAGCAGGGGATCGTCCATCAGGGTTACGCAGGACGCGGCGATGGTTTCTCCTTCACGGCCTTCGAGCAGGGACATTTTCTTCTGCGCGTTTTCAGCAGAGAAAATCCCGGCAAAGGTCCGCAGCAGCGATTTCATTGCGTCCCGCCGGATCACGGCGCGGTAAACACCGCTGTCCACCGGGGAGGCGTTCAGCCGGGCAGTGGTTTCTTCCGCGGCTTTCCGGCCGATTGCTTCCGGATCCAGGGCGCGGAATTTCCGGCCCGCTTCCGAATCACCGCCGGTTACGGTGGAATCCCCGTCTTTTCCCACGAGCCAGATGCCGGCTACAGCATACCCACCGGGAGGCGTTTCTGTTTTCAGGTTCAGGCCGTAACTGTTGACCAGCCGCACGGTTCCGCGGCCGGTGGCGACATAGGCACCGTTGCTCTTGGCGATGCGGGCGTCTGCGGCCCGGGCACTCTTTTCCATTTTCAGGGCGAACTGCAGCTTTTCTTCCGGTGTCACTTCGTCCAGGTCGTTTTCCGGCGTTTCGGTTTCGGGATATTCCGGATCCCCCGCGTAGATTTCATCCTGTTCATCCGTTTCCACCAGGGCGGCGCTTTCCTGTACGCCGCGGATCAGCATCCGGATGGCGTCGTCATCAAAGGCTTCAGTAGAAGCATATCCGGTTTTCCCGCCTACCATGCCCCGCAGCCCCAGGGCGCAGGTTTCGGAAACCTCGTAGCTGTCAATGTTTCCTTCCATTGCCTGGGCGGAAAACGCGGAATGCTCCGCGCAGTAGACTTCCGCCGGATCAATGCCCGCATCCGCCGCGGCTTTCAGCAGATTTTTGATAAATGCGTCCAAATGTGTCATGCTTCGTTCCTCACTTTCCGCCGACGGTCATGTGGCTGATCCGGATCATTGGCTGGCCCACATTGACCGGAATGGACCCGGAAGCGGACCCGCACATACCCTGTGCCATCGTCATCTTTCTGCCGACCCGGTCAATGCGCATCAGCACTTCGCCGCCTTTGCCAATCAGGGAGGCGCCGCGCACCGGGCGCACGATTTTTCCGTCTTCCACCCAGTATCCTTCCTCCACGGAGAAATTGAATTCGCCCGTGGCCGGGTTGACGGAACCGCCGCCCATGGATTTCGCGTACAGGCCGGTTCCCATCGTGGCGATCATTTCCGCTTCGTCATCCGGGCCGGCAGCGATATAGGTATTGCGCATCCGGGAAGTGGGGGCCCACTGGTAGCTTTCCCGCCGGCCGCTGCCGGTGGGGGCCATGTTCATCCGCCGG
>Ga0310690_10000737_pt1 | contig 65448 bp, 57 predicted proteins | sample AusTroGonzalo_MG_2_FD_207661 | JGI IMG/M metagenome (GOLD analysis project Ga0310690, IMG submission 207661) | Bovine rumen microbial communities from tropical cattle in Woodstock, Queensland, Australia - Gonzalo_04 (v2) (version 2) | ecosystem: Host-associated > Mammals > Digestive system >... | reverse complement strand
ACAGGTGCTCTTCAGAAGAGCCGATATCCGTGAACTTTATAATCAGCCGACACCCCCTGTTCATGTTCCGGAGGCAGGGTCTGCTGGGCAACTTACGTTATGGTAAATTTTCTCCGGACAGCAGTGTGTTAGTAAAAAGAATACAGTGGAAGAAAGAGTAAAACGTGAATGGGAATGGAAATGGAAATGGAAATGGAAAACTCTTATAACTGCAGTTCTTTTTAGGCCCCGGGTAATTGATAGGTCTCATCGGAATAGGCGAAAGAATCAGTATCAATGATACGGCATGTATTATCGGAGCATCATGTTTACAGAAGAGGTGTTATGGAGACAATAGTTAGACCTAGACTGAATGATTTTCATGGTATTTTGCTTCTACAAGATAGCGTGGATTATGCTATTCCGTTTCTCGACGAAAAAGACATACGTACATATACGCAGAGTGGCCAAGGCAATGCCTTCAGCAAAAACCAAGAATCCGTATATGGCTGTCTGTATATCTCTAGATTAAAGTGGTTTTGAGCGACTCTCATTTGACGATGAAGCGATGAAAGATTTGTATGTGATAGGGAATGGCTTTGACATTCATCATGGTATTCCCAGTTCATATAAGGCCTTCAGGAGATGGCTTGAGGATAATGATCCGGAATTGCTTTCGCGGATGGATGAGGTCCTGGGATTGTGCACGGAGGAATGGTGGAATGAGTTCGAAACAAATCTGGGAGAGGTCTATGCCATAAAGGATTATACGGAAGAGGTCGCTTTTGAGAATCAACCCAATCTGGCGAGCGAGGATTTTCGCTCTGGCGACTGGGATAATGCAAGATATGAGGTGGAGGATAAACTGGGAGGATTGATTTCAGATTTGAAGGCAGATTTTCAGTTGTGGGCAAGTCAACTTCCTCCCGGTGACGATGGAGAGGTGGTACTGGTCAATAGGGAGAATGCTTTCTTCTTGACGTTCAACTACTCTATGACGTTGGAGAAGTTGTATGGTATTCCCTCGGAGCAGATTCTCCATATCCACGGCTCGGCTTTGGATAAGGATTCTATTGTTGTTGGGCACGGCCGTTCATATAATGATATTCGGAATGAACTTGATGACCCTTTGCCAGACCCGCCAGATACTGTGCCGGCAGAGGAAATAGAGAAATGGTTTGAAGAAGCTGCGGCAGAGAATGCAGATGATTTCTCAACCCAGCAAGCAAAAGACGCTGCAGCGAGTGCTCTATACGATATACACAAAGATGTGGAAGGCATCATTGCCGCTCACTCAGATTTCTTCAATTCATTAAAAGATGTGGAGAGGATACACATTTACGGATTATCTTTCGCCGAAACTGATCTTCCATATCTAAGGGCTATTTTCAACAGTATTAACCCGGCAAACGTTGATGTGGAGATTTCCTGGTACTCAGATAAAGACATAGCGCGAATTGATTCATTCCTTTCAACAGTGGCCCAACCGAAATCGCTTCGTTTGATGCACATATGTGACATCCGTCGCTATTATCCAGGCACTTTGTTTTAAGCCGTAATAGGAACTTCCTCACCTAGAAAACATTGTCGCCCGATACGTATTAACACCAAGATGCATAATGCGAGACCAGGTTCATTACTATTCTACATACGATATGAGCGTCCCATTCGAGTTAAAGAAAGCGGGAGAGGTGGTTGAGAAATACAAGGCTGGGTGGCGTCCGGTGGGTGTGAATGATGTTATAGAATTTTATAACATCTGGTTGTTCGTTGAAAATGGGGTTTACAGAACGGATTGGACGGAGGAGACTTTGACTTTGGTTCGTACAGAGTTTAAGGAGGCGGTTGCGCACTTTTTTGCTGGGCTGAAGAAGGATACTTGGGTGAGTGCGTTCAAGCAGGTGGATGTTGAGTACACACACTGGTTCTGGGAGATTCTGGACAGATTCAATTTTAGTGGGATTCTGGACGTTGATACGCTTCGGGAGGCATTTGCTGAAAAGACTTGGGAACTTCGGGAACTGCTTCAGCAGGAGCGCTTAGTCAATCGGCATCAGCAGGCAGTAGCGGAGTTGCTGAAGGAAAACGAGCAAGCTGCAGAGTGGCTGTTGCAGGAGTACGTGCAGAATGATGACATTCATGACCGCAAAAGGATGTTCTTCCCCAAGGCGCTTTCGTTCCAGGATAGGGAGGAGATTATCTCCCGGTATCTGGATACAGAGCGGCCCAATCTCAACTATGTCCGCCTGGTGTTTCTGGCCAGAAAGGATGCGAATCTTCGGCTTTCTGATGCTTTGCGTTTGAAGGCGCAAAGGGTGGAGCAGCGTTTGAATGAGCAGCTGTTTCCGACGGAGAATCAGATCCAACATCGTTATGGTGTCAGTATCAGTAAAGTCCCCGGGAAGCCAATGAAGTGGGTGGAGCAGGACGAGAATGGTGATGCCATTTTGTGCTACTCCCGACAGATTATGCTATTATTCAAGGGACCTGACGTTCTTCATTATCTGCGTTATGGCTATGAGTTTCTTACAATCAATGGTCTGATTACACTTATTGCAAAAGCATCGGAAACCAGTAGTTTTGAACGGGTGTTTGCGATGCGTGGGAAGTATTCGTATCCAACCAATTTCACTTTCCAGTACAAAGAAGGAATCTCGTTGATGCAGATTGAGTCTATGCAATGCGTTCTGCAGGAGGAGGGTACCAACATTGAGGCATCCCTAAAAGCCTTTTATGAGCAGTACTTGAAAGAAAGGTTTGGTTTTCCGTCTGGAACGTTATCCTTGGCGGATGTTTCTGCAGATTGGTTGACCAAGTGCAAGGCCATCGTCCCGGAAATCGATGCGATAGCCCATCGTTATGACCAATATGCCAAAACTGGAAAGGTAGACGATGAGTTGCTGAGGCTATCGACGGAAAATGTGCGGATTACAGAAGTATCCAGCGCCAATCGTGGTCGGTATTATAACATAAAAGGCCACCCGGCAGGGCTTTTTCGTCTGTTTTTTCTGTTTTTCAGTGACCAAAGCATGCTTACCTTCGTGGAGCCGTTCAAGGAGAACCATAATTATCACTCCTTCTACGAATTGATTACTGAGCAGGACGGCTTGATTAGCTATGACAGCTATGAAGAATACCAGCATCGCGACATCGATTATCTCATCGATACAGGTTATCTGTCCCAAGGACCCGATGGGAAATTGTATGTGGAAAAGATGTTGGAAATCAACTTGCTACGGCAATTGCACGAGTATCATGCCTGCCCGTTTCTGCTAAACGAGCCTTTTGAGCGAGAGCTTCTTGAGGAGATGGAAAAGAAAGGATGGGTTGAAAAGGATAATCATCTTCTGACAGAGGAGGAGCGCAACTACTTCGACTACTACATGTACAACACAAAGTACACCAATGGCCCGGCTCTCAGAAACCGTTATGCCCACGGTAGCCATGCAGACCCTACAAAGGTAAACATTCATCGAAATGCGTACAATCGGCTACTGGCCCTATTGATTCTAGAATTACTCAAGATAGAAGATGACCTCATCTGCCAGCAATTGGCCAATAAAGAACAGGAAGCGAAATCCCCCGCATCTGCGACCGAATACGCTCTTGATTTTCAGACGCTCGCATCCGTCGCAGAAGTCGGTACCTATTCAACTGCCCAATCCAAACATGCCGGGGAAGAATACCTGACCCTTCCCAAGAAATACGGAATAATGCAAGGCTATGCGTTCCTGAGCACGGCTCAGCAAGACAACATCTTTGCCTACTATGTCAAACCCGGCGAGGCTGTCTTGGTCGACTATCTCGCCTTCCTCCTGAACGCCTCCCTGATTCGGCTGTCAATCGTCCAAGATTCCCAGGTGCCGGAAAACCTTACCATCGAGAAAATCAAATCCATCTCGCTTCCAATCGTCTCTTTGCCCGACCAGCAAATCTACGGCCGTCTCGAACGGATGCTCTCAGCTGTCGTGGCAAAAGGAGAGAGCAGAACCCGCGAAGAAACAATCCAATACAACGCATTTTCCAACCTCCGTGACTACCTCTGCCTCCAGATTCTTCGACCCGACTACACCCAAGAAAACAACCTGGAGTTTATCGCGCCCTTCAAAGAAATCTTGGTCCGTCTGGACAATACCGGTAACGGCTCCTCACCCTCAGCTCTCCTCAAGGAGCTCCTCATCCCCGGCAATCCGCTCCTTGAAGCCATGCAAACCGCCCGTACAATTCTGGAAGAATCGGCCAGTACTCAAGATACACAGCAGTAAAAATGACCCAAGACGAAATCTGGCTTTCCAAGTACCAGGAAGCGCTTTCCTTCATTGAGACTCACCACCGCAATCCGTCACGTTATGACCCGGAGGAGCGCGGAAAGTACTGTAATTGGATTAAACACAACAAGAAACTCCTGAATGCCGGTGAGATGAAAGAAGATAGAGTCGCCTTGTTCAACCAACTGCTATATCTTGGGGAGAAATATAAGCGAGTGAATCAGTATCAATAACACACAAGGTCCTACATTTACTTTATAATGTTGTTACCGGCTCTTCAAAAGTTCTATAATGCTCTAAAGCATTTGGAACAGTTTTCAACCGAGAGTAGTTTCTTTGACAATATCGGCTGTATAGACGTTTTTCTGTCTGAGTTCAGGAGTACGACTCTAGTCCTTCAGGAATCCTTGGGCGGGAATCAGAATCCAGTTTACCTCAAGAATTTAAATGAGTTCTTGTTAAAGAATGAGAAGGTCGCAAAATGGTTAAATGATCAGCGAGTGGCTGTTATACATAAACACCCTTTCAAACTTAAGAAAATTCTGAGAATAATCATTTATGATTCGGGGAGGGCTATAGAATTTAAACGGTATGAACAGACGATTGACGACGAAAAACCGATAGAGAATTATGTCCAAGTAATACGAGATACTTTTTTCAAACTCCCCATTCCAGAAATCAGCTTCTCGGCTCAGTATGTCTATGTCGATGAAAATGACGCTCAGGAAGTAAGTATTTTTGATCTCATCGAACCAGGCGTATCAGCAATGTGGCGTTTTCTTCATGCGATGAAGATAGACCTTGCAGATGATAATGAGCAGGTATGTAATCTTCTTAAGATAGTTGATGATCTGGTAATGAGGAATGCCCAACGTTGGCTTTTCGATAGTCTGGATTACTGCTACCTTAGGTCAACGGATTCGTTTGAACGAGGCTCTTTGATATCAATGAGGTTGCCCGACATTCGCGCATCCATTCATGATTTCATGAAACTCCCGATAGAATCAAAAGCGCCCATTAAAGACTTCTATGACGCTTTTATTTGGATACACTCGATGATATACTTCCTTCAAAAGGGCAACCTTTTAAGTACCTTCTTTATCGAGTACGATGATGAAACCTACCAGACTATATCTTTCGCGGCATCAATACGGACTACTTATTACCGTTTCATTAATAAGGTGGCTAACATTGTGGCGGATAACAGGGTCGTCAACGTTTTCTTTGTTACGGAGATGGTTAGTTATCCTTCTCTTGATGACAAAAAGATGGCAGATTTCTATAAGCTAAATTACAAAGAAAAGGAATCACTGCGACAAAAAACACTACTTGCTTTCTATAAGATTTCTGACGATGGCGAAGTCTTTCCGGTTATGTTTGATGCAGACGACTTGATTAGTGAGCTTCGTGTTTGCGCCGCGCGTGGAAGATTCTATCAGCCAGAAGGTAATAAAGAAACCGCAATTATGCTTACACCAATCCTCAACACTTTTATGGCAAAAAGGAAGAAAGAGAATTAAACCTCATTCCCATTGAACATTAGGGTTTGAAAGCAAAAAACAGGTCGTAATCTTAGGTTGTGCGAGTGGTCTAAAAAGCCAATAATAATGCCCCGGAATATCCTTGAACTGAAGTCCATCAACATAGACCCCGAAAAGGTCCAAACCTTGGCGGCGGCTAAGCGTCTCGCGAAGCTGAAGGACTATGATTTCAAGGAAGAATACTTCGAGCTGGTACGTCATCCGCAGGATATCGTTAAACACATCGCCTATTATGTGGAGGGTGAGACATACAATACTAATGTGCGGATTGCTGACATCAAAGGAACACTTCATCCAAGCTACTATGGCTTGAACTGGCTACAGATGTTGATGAGCCTGGACCGGCACAAAAATGACTTTGATGTGGAGAAGGTCAAGAAAGCCATTCTCAATACCCAATGTTTTGAACCCATCCAGCTCAGTAAGTTCGGTTCTATCTACTTCATAGACGGTGGTGGCAACCACCGCGTATGCCAGGCCAAGTTCCTTGGACTTGAAACGGTGCCTTGTGAAGTAACAGAATTCGTTTTAGTAAAAGATATACAATGATGTCATTGCCGGCTTTGACCGGCAATCTTATTATTTGAAAGCTCCAAGCACTCTTTTTTCTGTCGTTGTGCGAGCTCCTGTATTTATCCAGGGATTTGTGGTAAACACGGGATGAAGAATAAAGGAGGATATCTTTCAACTGCAACTTGATAATAAAGAGAGATGCTTTGAAAAGCTAAAGAGGGATATGTTGAAATGAACTTGCGTAGATTGTTCGTGATTGACCAATTTGATAATTATTTACTGTTTCTTTTGATATGAAGATTCTGGCCGTAGTTATAGGAAATAACGATTATCATATGCCGGACAAACTGACAAACGCTGTGGCTGATGCGCAAGCTATGGCGGATGTTTTTGTTCGGTTAGGATACGACACAAAGACAATCTACAATTTTCAGCGTGGAGATGTCCCTGGAATAATGGAAATGCTGGAAAAGGAATTGCCCAATTTCGACGCCTCTATTCTTTACTATGCAGGACATGGATTCCAACTTGATGGCGAGAATTTTTTACCAGCTATTGATTGCCAGATATCATATGCAAATAAATATCAGTTGAGGCAAGAGAGTATCCTGCTTTCGGAACTGTTGGATCTTTACCGTCCTTATGGCAATAAGACAAACATCATCATTCTTGATGCCTGTCGAATAAGACCGGCTAACCGTGGCGGAGTAGATTCTTTTGCTCCAATTGAAGCACCGCAAGGGACATTGATTGCTTTCTCTACCTCGCCTAATAGTGTGGCTAAAGACGGCGGCGCAAATGGACATAGTTTATATACGGCAGCATTATTATCGTATATCGGAAGAGAAAGACTGTCTGTGGAGGAGCTTTTTAAGAAAGTAAGAAGAACCGTTGTTCAATGGTCTGGGAATACGCAGATTCCATGGGAACACACATCACTAATAGGCGACTTCTCTTTCAATATAGGCCAAATGGTTGTGTCTCCTCAGATCCCTTATAGGGAAGACGTCGTTAAAGATGCTGATTATAAAGGCGAGGGAGTTTTTGGCGATCTTGTCGGAGAATTACGGTCGTGTGACTTCTATAGACAGAATCCCGCTATAGATTCAATTTGGCGTATGAACCCGTCAGATTTGGACAAAAATCAACAGTTCATTTTCGGAAGGAATCTTCTCCAGGCGTCGGCAGCGGCTTTTAGCGCGCAGAATTTCATGTCTTCCCTTGCAAACAATCTGAGGCGTTATAACACACAAGATGGTAATAACCATGTTCTAAACGGTATTCTGTTTGAGATATATTTTAATAGTCATGGAGAGTTCAGGGGAGGAGACTTAAAGAGGCATTTTTTTGAAGAGGTGATAGCGTTGAAAAGATATCCTGCTTTTGCCCAATCGTTTAGTTTTATTAGGACAGTACTAAACCCTTACAGGGAGTCCCTGATTTATTTCATACCTGAAGATGATGCAAAAATTGACGTTGATATCTCTTTGACGGAGGAGAACGTGAAGAATGCTCTCCATGATCTGACATATTCCGTCATTTCTCTGATAACTGTGAATGGGAAAGACATAACGGAATTAGTTAAGAAGCATTATTTGTATCGTGGAATATCAATCCAGGAAGCCATCGCTATAGCCACGAATGCCCCGATAGATGCTGTGACACTACATCCCAACATACCATTGTTGAAGAATATAACATTTGTCAAAGGCGACGAGGATGATGCATTCTATTTGTAAATGAAACTCTTCGAACAACATATTATCAAAGGCTATTGGTGGCTTCCTGAAAACCAGGAGGACAAAGTTGCGGGAGTATTAACGTATACTCCAGGAGAACGGATTCTTCTTGAATTGATAGGAGGCTTTAAATCATCAAGCAACACTTTCAAAGGATTTCTTGATGGAGATGAGAGAGAGGTGCCCATCATCTATGGTATCGATTCAAATGCGAAGGAAATCACTTTGTTGATTTGCCATAGCGGATTCTCGTTCAACTTCAGCAGTACCTTCCCCATGGTGCGGTATACGGCTCAGTTCTTGGTCTATGATAAGCACATATTAGGATTAGATGAGGTGTGTCAGTATACCGCAAAGGTTCGTTTTCCGGAATTATCATACTGGGCACCTCCCTGTGTGATTAAGCAGAGAATCGACTATTGCAAAGATGGGGAAAATATGGTATCTAGCTCATTCCATATTCCTAAGATGGACGAAAAAGCGGAAACGATTTGCTCGGTGTCTTGTGAGAACGGAATCCAATTATCTATCAAACGGAATGCTAGTTTTCAATCTGGAGAGCTGATGCTTAAGCCGGATATAGAGCAATATAGCTATTTAGAGATAGGGAACCCGAATACAGGATTAAGTATCTCAGCTATTTTCAAGGAAATCCATAAGTTTAGTCAGTTCTTATCTCTTGCAACTAAGAGAAATGTTCAACCAGAGGTAATCTGGTTGAAGGATCCAGCTATCAGTCAAGACCTTAGAGAAGGCAATAGGTATTATCCCCCTGTATATATCCTTAAGCCGCAGCTTCAAGTTCCTAATCCGGCCAGAATAGAAAGGGAACGATTCCTTTTTAGGTATGAGGATGTCGCAAGACAACTACCTGAGATGTTGAAGAAATGGATGTCTGACACCGATAACCTCCAGCCCATAAAGAGCCATCTGGTTGACAGTCTTGTATATAAACCCATTGTTGGCAGTGTGGACTTCTTACAAGTAATTCAACCAATTGAAGGTGTCTGGTGGCGTTTCAGAGATGATTCATATAGGGTATCTAACAAGATATCCAACAGAAAGCAAACGGCCTTGAATACAATTTTGACAGAGATACTAGACTCGTTTAACGACATCCCATCTATCATGAAACTAGACTTGGACATTGATGCAGTAGTAGATTCTCGAAACTATTACAGTCATTTTGTGGACAAATCCAAGAAGCCAAAGACCTTAGATGGATTTGATTTATACAAGCTGACCAAGAAGCTGCGCAAGGTTCTGTTATGTCTTGTTCTTGACCTCCTTGGTCTATCGCACGAAGAGATAAGTCGTATTTTGTCCAAGCAGAATGATTGAGTGTAGTAATCAATAAAGAGGCATAGGATAAATGGATGTTGGAATAACTGTTATCGTTGGTGCTGGTGCAGTCCTAGATTTCGAACACAAGGGATTATTCCCGTCTGTGAAGAACATAACTGACGAAGTTCTAAAGCTGCTAGTTCAAAAGGTGGATGGCTCTTATGGATTTCTGATTCAGAACGTCAACGACATCATTGTAGAACGACTGAAGACTGTTGGGAATCCAGAGATCAGAAGGTTCTTTCATCCACAACTGAATTTTGAAGACTTGTTGCATGTCTTGGAGATGTGCCTCACGTACAGCTGTTGTTGGCATGATGAATACCTCCATTGGACATATTTCCCTCCTTTCGGCTCGCTTATTGAACCAAATTCTCTTCTTAAGGACGTCAATACAGTGGAATATACAAGAGCGGCATATGCACTTGAGGAGAAGGTGATGGAAATTGTACTCCAGTATGACACCGCTTTCAGAGAGGATAATGATTCGGAAACGTGGTATAGAGATTTCTGGCGTTCGATGGGCAGAATGAACATCTTTACCCTGAACTATGATTCAACTATCGAAGAGAGTGTTCAAAACTATGAGGATGGCTTTGATATAACGAGTGCTACGGATGGATATAGTCGTTTTTCACCCAGAGACTACTATGAAAACATCCAAGAAAAGACCACGATTGCACATTTACATGGGAGCATTCTCTTCAGTGAGGCAAGGACCTTCCCTTTTGAGTATAGTACTAGGGATTTGGTAAAGAATAAGGATTTCTACGCGGCTTCTAAAAGTCGTAAAGTGGCTCAAACTGCACCTAGAACTCAAGCAAAAGAAGAGTTTGTTCAGCCGTATATTATCTCGGGCTCCCGAAAGACTGAAAAAATGGTGGACGCTCCATACAATGTGTATTTGTCGGATTTAACAAGGAAGGTGATTGAGAATAAGCGGTTGTTGATTATCGGGTATTCTTTCGGAGACTTGTATTTGAACGAGATTCTTGGACTTGGAATGGCGGCTCACGGAGATGAGTTTAAGGTAGTGATAGTTGACAAATACCCATCATACATCAAAGATTATCCATCTTTATATCAACATCTATTGAATCATTGCAATTATGGGGCTTTCAACTTCATCTCTCGGATCACAAAAGACAGGCTGGCTATTGAGCCTGGCCAAAAAGAGTTTCCTCTTGAAGTGAAAGATTATGAGACACCGGTAATCTCAAAGAATGGGAATCTGATGATATGTATGGCCGGATTCAAAGATGCCGTTACGAAGCATTGGGAGGAGATTAATGCCTTCTTATACTCGTGATTTGATAATTTGCCAAGATGAAACGTGTCTATCTTGATTGGGGAGTAGTCAGCAACTTGAAGAAACCGGAATATGCCGAGATTAAGGATTTCCTTCTGACCAACAAGGGGAATCTTTTCTTCGTTTATTCCACTGCTCACTTTGAAGATGCGATGCGAAGTAGGGGAGATGACCGTTTGATGCAAGATATTCAAATGCTTGAATCTCTGGTCGACAATCACTTGTTGGCATACCAAAAGAATTCGACTCATCCGTTCCTTTTAACGCCGACAGAGTATTATCAGAATAATAAGGATAGGGATCTGGATACTGTCCCGGATTTCGCCGACTTGGTCTCTTCTGTCGGTCAGGATAATCCGATGCTTGGTGGCCTTCTGAAATCCTTTCTCAGTTTTCCAATGCCGATCCCTAATGTTGCAAGGGAACAAAAGCTTTTTGGAATGATGCTCCCAGACCTCCCGGATTCCCCGACACTGGGAGATGTCCTTCACTCAAGTACAACATTTATCAATAAGATGCTGGGGGATAAGGAATACTACAAGTCCTATCGTTATTCCATTCGGTCAAGTGGATTTACCTTAGACGAGAACTCCGGCAACTGGAAATCAGACGAAGTGGTCTCCAACATCTCCGCGCAGATGAAGAAGCTTGGAATTGATAAATCTTTTCAAGAGTTTGTTTTGTCTGGTTTTGGGAACAAGGATAAGGTGAGCGACTATGAATTCTTCATGGCTGCGTATAGTATGTTGGACTTGATTGGCTACAAGTCCGACAAACTGCCCAAGTCCACGAATGCAATGAATAGCGTGACCACTGACGCCCAACACGCGTACTACGCGGCATTCTGCGATTACTTGGTGACCCAAGACTCACATCTCGCCAGCAAAGCCCGCGCACTCTTTTCAGAGTTTGGTATTTCCACAAAGGTCATTTCTCCGGCCGACATAATTCCAGAGCTTGAAGAGAATAGGAAAGAAGAGCTTGTCTCTTTCTTGGGAGAGCAGCTTCGGGAAGAGAATGTCGAAAGGCACGAGGAAAGAGCTGTGGTGTATAAGTTTACGCGAAGATTCCTTGGCATCTTTACCCATTGCGTTGTTTATGCCAACGATGACGAGACATTAATAGAACTGAAACTGGCATTTGACAACTATTCCTACTTCGTCTTCTATGATGAGGCCAGGATTATGGTTGATAGAGTAGCCGACTACCTAGGTCGCCCCACCGATGGCGACTATGATGCAATCCGACAAAGCATCGTCTCTGGCAACCCCAACGCCGCGATTCACTGGAAAGGAGACCATATCTTCTTCACCCTAAAAGCCGACCCCGAGCGCCATCGCCCAGAACTGTATATCAACGTCCCCACTCAAGCGAACACTGCCACCGAAAACTGAATGAGCCTCTTCCCACCAAACAACATCCTCGAAGAAGAAATCTTCACGCCGCGCAACCTGGGCCCTGACTGCGACATCATCGGCGGGCTGCTGGAAAGGTTCGGTAACAAGTTCATCCTTTCAGCGCTGGAAGATGGGGAGAGATGCCCGGACGGGCCGGGTATGACAATCGCGGTGGAGCATTATCTCCAGATGCTGGACTCGCTCACGGCGCACTTCATCGCGGATGAGCATTGGTGCTGGTTTGACGACTTCTATTCCCCGGACTACGCCGTCTCGGATATATGGGAAGCGTTCATTCCCCACATCCGTTCCGGTGCCCTGAACGGCGAACCTTTGACTGAACTGGAGTCGGGCCTCAAACAAATAGAACAATCCGAAGCCTACCAGAACTATGGCATTCCGTCTATGATTCCGTTCTCGGACTTGAAGAATACAAAGACGTTTCTGGAGCGGTTCGGAAATCACAGTCCCGCTTTTCGGAAATGACTTGCCCACCTGCTGGGGCGCAGATGGGCGTTAAGTGGGGAAGTCATGGGGACGTCCTTGCCGGTTTTTGCATCGTAACCTGTCCTGATCGAGTTTCTAAAGAACGATTCGGGTCAGCCCTTGATGAGGTGCTGGCCCGAAGTCGTATCTACTGGATTGGGACAGGTCTTGTTCCCCTTAACTGATAGTTGTGGCTTTCATATTTCCAACGCCATACAACTATGTTAAAGTCCAGGTTGTTTTCTGTAGACAATAATCTTAGCTGGTCAACAATATTGCCAAATCGCAGGCCATTTATAGGGCCGCTGCTCATCATTGTATCCCAAAGCTTCTGGCTGATGAGCATATTTTGGGCAAATAGATTTGCCTCTCGTTCTTTAGGCGAATCAATGGAGTAGGAGTCACCGGATACAAAGATTTCATTGGTATCGTTATACATATGTTTCTCAATGTGACCGAGTTCGTGGAGAACATTGAAAACCAACCTGCTCATGTCGTTAAACCGATGTGTGGTGATGATGGAAGGGTGCTCACCAACCTTCATTGATGCCGCATCAATGGGCGTTTTGTCCAACTTTGGAACCACAGAATATGCGATTCCGTACTCGTTCAGAATGTCGTGGATTTCAGATTCCCGAAGATCTCCGGTATGAGCCCGCACCGCAATGTCATGGGCGGCTAACTGGGCATTGCCTTGGGAGAATTGGCTCTTGGGAGCGTTCTGCCGTGATTCTATGAAGGCAAGCGTAAGCCAAGTGGTCTGATTCTTCTCATCCACCTCGCTTTTGTCGCTCTTCTTGTAGTTATAGCTCAGTTTCTGGGCGAATTCCTGGTTTCTGATTTCTAGCGGCTTGAAGCCCAGGAATTCTTCCAGTTTCTGCAGTTTCTCCTGCACATACAGGACGGCACTAATCTTCAGCCGTTTGTAGAGCTCTGCCAGATTCAGGGTGCTGGAGAGCATGTTCTCAGCAACGATAGCCGCTTTCTCGTTCTCGTCTCGTACGGCGATGTCCTTGATATCTCTGTCGTACTGGGTCTGCAATCTCATCCAGAAGTCGGCCGGAATACCCAGAGCATCTTCCAACTTCTGCGCGATGGATGCGGTGATGTTCTCTCCTTTCAATAGCCGGGTGACGTTGGGGGCTTGCATCCCCATACGCTCTGCCAGTTCTTTCTGGGTCATAGACCGAGCCTTGAGCTCATCTTTGATGATCTCGGCAGGGTGGACGGCCCTAAAGGGAGTGGTGTGTGTTTCATTTGTCGCCATAGTGTTCATTGATCTCGATTAGCTTAATGCGAATTCCGCAATCGAATTCTTCAAATATTAGTCTGTACTTTGTGTTGTATCCAATCCTTACACTGCTCAGCCCACTCAGGCCATATTTGAGCGGCTCGTAGTGCAAGCTTCTATGATAAGCGAGCTCCGATGTGTTCTTGGCACCCCTGATAATCGCCATAACCTTGTCAAGATCTCGCCAGAAGGTCTTGTTACCTTTAAGCTTTCTGTAACGTTTGTCGTCGCTCTTGTGGTAGGTAATCACCTCCTCAATCGCGATATCGGCATATTCTATAGTAATTGTATGATCGTTCATTTGGCAAAGATAATACCAAATTATCAATTTTGATAATTTTTCTTGGATTTTTATTTGTTTTTCTTTCCATTTCCCATTATCTTTGCGAGTGAATTAATGGAATTCTAAAACGAAAGAGTTATGGAATACAAGAAACCAGAAGTTTTAGTTAAGAGCCATCTTCAGATGGCTGACTGTAAGAAAGGTCCCTGCGGCAGACCTTCCTGCACCTCGAAACCCTCGGGTAAGCATTAATCTTTGTGCGGTAGCGTTTGGCGCTACCGCACTTGGTTATGTTGTATTATAGACTGCCATATATATTGTACCGGGATTACCCTGATTTCGGTTATCTGACTGATAATAGGAATTTTGGGTACGATACGGCGTGCAAAAGTTGCGTCAAGGTAGGGGATAGGGTTCTGTCCAAGACCGGGAGCGTTTTTCTCTCGGTATTGACAGAAGTGCCTCAATCCGAGGACGCAATTGCAGAGAAACTGGCATGCCTTTTTGGTGGAGTTACAGCAGACGAAATAGTGGCTGATGTAGGGGAGTTCTTACAAGAGTTGGCAAGGGATGGCTTTGTTGGTTGTGGACAGGGTGAGATTAACTATCCAGTCTTTTTCTCATATGCAGATAGGTCGCCAAAGACTCTTCAAATCGAAAGAGATGAGAAATTGCCCGGAGAAGAGGGCTTCTATGAAAAGTGGGGGCAGAATTATCATTTGTCCCGTGTCCATCTCGAAGTTTCAGCGCCCTGCAACGAGCGATGTGTTCATTGCTATTTCCCCGAGAGTTATCGAAAAGGAGTGATGCCGCGGGAGTTGTTCCTTCAGATTCTCGAGCAGTGTAAAGAATGTAATGTGCTGAGCATTACTATAAGTGGTGGAGAGCCAATGCTCAATCCTGATTTGTTGTTCTTCATCAAAGAGTGTCGGGAGAATAATTTCTCTATCAACCTTCTCTCAAATCTTACCCTTCTGTCGGATGAAATGCTCCAGGAGTTTATTAAGACTCCCTTGCTTAGTATTCAGACCTCGCTGTACTCGATGAATGCCGATGTTCATGATTCAATTACGACGGTAAAGGGCAGTTTTGAGAAGACCAAAAGAGCGATTGAGACATTATACAAGCGCAATATCCCGATGCAAATCAATTGCCCAATTATGAAACAGAACAAGGAGACATATCAAGACGTGTTGAATTGGGCAAAGGGAATGAACATCGAGGCCGATAGTGATTATATGCTTTTCGGTTGTTTTGATGGATCCCTCAATAACCTAAAGTGCCGACTGGAATTGTCTGAGCTTGAGCCGTTCGTCGTCAAAGAATTAGATTCAGGAGGCAGCAAAGAGAAGGGAAGTCACGATGTGGGACGGCAAGATTATACAATTTGCCCAGTGTGTATAAGTTCTGTCTGCATTTCGCATACCGGTAATGTGTATCCTTGCGAGGGGTGGCAGAGCTATTCTCTTGGAAATATAAAAGATGTACCCCTGAAAAAGATTTGGGAGGAATCTGTGGGTATCAAAGAACTGCGGTCTCTCTCTTATGATGACTTTCCGAAATGTCGTGTTTGTAAAGATAAAGCATTCTGCTCAATTTGCTTGATAAGGAATGCAAACGAGAGTAAGACTGGCGACTATAAGCAAGTAAACCCATATTATTGTGAGATGGCGAGAATGAAAAACAAGCTTTCTCAAGATGGGTAAAGAATAGCATAGTCTACTGCCGATAGAACCCCCACCTCGCCTCGCCAATGGTGCGCTGGAAATCATCCACTCTGCGCCTGGCGCCGCGTAGGTCAAAGAAGTGCGGGTCAAAGTCTCCGCCCATCCATTGGCGGATTGATTCGTGCTCGTCGTCTTCCGGATCGTTGAATGACCTGAGCGCATCGGCATAGCCATCGACACCTCCGACATCTTCGGGCGGACAGGCGTTTTCGCCGGAGATTAGGTATGCTGCAACGGCATCTTCTTTGGCGTCCTCTTCTTTGCAGGGGGCCATGTCTGTTAGGGTGACGCGATGCTTCCAATCATCGCCCAGGTCGTAGATAAAGATGAAACTGTCCCACTCTTCTTTCAATAGGTCGCCTAGGGTGTACTTGAATGAGTCACGTTGAGGAAATCCTTCTATGGGTGCCGGATCCTGGCCGCCGGCAAGGCGGACGAAGTAAGTGTAGTTGCCGTGCCGGATTTCTTTGAGATGGTAGCCTTCCCATCCCATCGCCAGCATCAAGACTTCCTGCACGTAACCAAGATTCATATTAGACGGGATCTTCAGTGTCCTTTTAATGGGGAGGGGAGCACCGAGCAGTTCCAATTCTAAAGTGAAAAGGAGCGGTTTTTCGCCCGTTGTGCGAAAGAGCGGAGCGATGTATTTGTCAATGGCAGGAGTCGGGCGCATAGTTGTGGCGGTTGAGTCTCCACAAAGTTACAACTTTTCCTGAAATCGCGGGCGTTGTTATTGCCGGCATCGCCGGCAGTCTGGCCATCGCACAAGGCTAACGCTGCAAAAGCGGTATCGCCCGGCTGCGCCCGGCGATGATTGTATCCCCACCCGGTCGCTGACGCTCCCTTCCCACCCATAAAGGGAAAGCGGTCAAGCCCTCTTTGCACTGCTGTCAGGCGCAGGATCTTCCCGGCGCACGGCACCCCTCCCACAAGCCCTGCACCAGCCATCAGCACAAAGAAGGCTTGGTTTCGGCCGCAGCCGCACGGTGCGCGGCTGTGACCTCCACTTTGTCCCCCTCAGTCCCCCAGGGGAGGGTGAACGCCCGGGCTGGATCGGAGCTTCGATCCACCGTCGGTGCCAAGAATCCGGGACATAACATAACGCATAATTGTATAACTCCTCGCATCAGCGGCAGCGCTCCGAATCGCCCTTTTGGGGCTTCGTGGAGCAGTTCTTCGTGGCGACCTCCAGCCCGCTGCGGGTTATACAATTAGTCGTTATGTTAAGTTCTCCGTGGTCTCTTCGAATCACCGCCATCCGTGTGCCCCGCCCGGTCGTAGTCGGCGGCAGGAAGGAGTTTTGCTCCAGGGCCATCCCCGGCCCTGGCCCGTCGCAAAACTCCGCACTTTCGGGGACCCCCGCCCCAAAAGTGCAAGGCACGTATCCCGTCCGTGATGTGCCGGCGTTTTCCCTCGCTTTCAACGTTGGTGAGGCGCAAGCATCCTGCCGCCTCCCGCAGCTCCGCTGCTGGGTCGCTCCGTCATCAAAAGCCGTGTGTCCGGCAAGGCCAGCCACACCGCTTTTGCTGCCTCCGCTCCTCGGTAAGCCTACGGCTTGTTCAACCTGGCCGCTATTCCTCAGCAACTTTGCCGGGGCGAGCCCGTCAAAGATGCTTCGGGCGTCCAGGAGCGGCCGTTCCGGCCGCTGGCGCAGACATTGTCGGTTTGTGCGGTGGCCAAACCGCCAAAGACTGCGCCGGTGGGAACCGTTTGTTCAAGGCCTTCGGCCAATAGCGTTTATCCTTCGAATCAGCCTTGTCACGGGCCGTGCCGGCCCGGGCCCCGGAGGCCGTCTGCCTTCCCACTTTTCTGGCGGTCTTTGCCGGCGGCCGGGAGCCTAGGGTCTCCCGTCCGTGGTCCCGTCATAGCCCGTCAGAGGCCCACGCGCCAGACCGCCTCCGGGGTCACCCTCCGCTCCCGTTGGTCGCTCCGGGTCCTTGGTGGTTTAGAGACTCAAAGGCTGGCGCCCGCAACATCGCCGTCCTCGACCTCAACGACATCACCCGCGCCATCGTCCACCCTTTGAGACTCTAAACCACTAAGGCCTACTTGGGGACCTACGCCCGGAGGTCGGTGCGGATTCGGGACGGAGTACCACGCTCGTGGGGGCGGTACCTGATATAAAAATATACCACATTGGGCAGCGGCTTCGCCGCTGCTTTTTTTATGCTTGGTTGTGCGAATTTATATTGCTAAATTGTTGAAAATAAATTTGTTAATGTGGGAATAATTTCGTATCTTGTATACAGAAAGATATAAGAAATGGACGTTATGGACCAGAGTAAGAAAGAGAGATTGTGCCGGTTGTCGGAGTTGAATATGAGGTCGCTGGGGGTGACTTCGTTTGAGGCTCCGGAGGCTGGTGCCGGGGTGTCGGTGACACGGGAGTTGGTGCGGGCTATCCGTGAGCAGAAGAGTATGATTTGTCGCAGGCAGGAGGTGACCGGTCGGGCCGGTCATAACGGGAGGGCCTGGATGTGGAAATATAGAAACCTTTAAATGTGTGAGCTATGAAACAGTGTAGAATTGAAAAGACGTTCAAGATGCAGGAGAGTGAGTATGTCGGAGATGGTGAACGCTATGTTGGTGGGCTTTATCCGGATACGCTGAAGGATGACATGTGGTATCAGATGATCGGGCATTCCGGAGATGTGCCGGAGTTGAAGGGCTTGAAGCCGGAGGGTTTTACCGGTGGTGATGAATTTGAGATCCTGGACTTTGATTTGCAGAAGTTGGCAGAGATTCGGGAGACTGCACTGCGGTACTTCGTGAAGATTGACGGGTTTGACTGTGAGGCGGACATCGAGGATGTGCTGCCGCTGGTGCGGGAGTTGCATGCTTGTCCAGAGTCGTACACCAAGGGTGAGCTGCAGGCCGGGGAGTTGATTCTGGCGCTTTGGCTGTCGGGCATTCCGTTCAAGAAGTTCAAGTTCCAGGACTTGCCGGAGACCATCATCTTCGGGATGGACTGGGATAGTATGTCTGATCCGGCAGCGTACATAGACAATGACCACGGGTTTGAGAATCTCCTTCGGCCGTCGGCTTCGTGGATGAAACACGAGCACGTCTCCGGGTACGGCTCTGATATTGACTTTATATGCCCGTACCCAAAAGAACAAGGGGTCTCCCTCTCCGGTCCTCACCCTGTATGTGTTACCCCTTAATCCTCCACTACTATGGCAACAGAGTTCAAACCATCGGTGCTGGTCAGTGACGTCTTCGGCTCGGCCGGGGATGTCACGGCCGTGCACCGTGACGGAAAGGTCTATCTTCGGAAGAAGGTGCACGTTGGCCGGACACCCACGCCGGCTCAGGCGGCGCATCTGGAAGTTCATCGTCGGGCGTTGGCTGCCTGGAGGACAGTGCCGCATGAGGTACAGGAAGTATGGAATGCTTATGGTGCGGAGGTGGAACCGCATCGGCCGCCTTTCGACCATCTGGCCTGGATCTCGGGGCAGAACCTGTTCGTGTCGGCGTATCACGGGTTTTATACGTTTGGCCGGGAGCATGTGCCGGAGCCGGTTCCTTTTGAATCTTTCCCTCCTTTTGCTCTTCAGGCGCTTGGCGCATCGGATGTTGAGGGGAAGTTGGAGTTGCGGTTTTCCGTGTCAGGCCTGGAGTTCGTGGACGGGGCGCGGTACTGGTTGTACGGCACTTTCAAGGTGTTGCGGCCGGGGAAGGGAAATGACGGGCGTATCAGCAAAAGGACCGTGTTGGCAACGGGCTCTTGCGTGAGTTCATCTGTAGTTATGATGGTTCCGGATTGGTTGGATGTCTGGCCGGAGGTTGAGGGCTTGCCGGTGATCCAGGTGCTCGGTGACTTCGTTCTGCTGGATGAAGTTACGGGTTACCGGAGCCAGAAGCACCCATATTGTCTGCAGTTTAATTTTTCATAATTGTTGCTATGATCAAGGTTGTTTTATATAAGGGTCGTAATAATCGGACCGGGGAGGTGAACTTGCGTTTCCGTGTGCAAGATGGTAAGGAGTTGGATATGTTGTTTGATACCGGTGAGAAGGTGCAGGCTTTTGATCTGATGCCCTTTGCGCCGGATGGTTCCCTACAGCCTTGTGTGACTTCGTTCAAAGAGGCCCTGCAGCAGGAGATTATCCATTACCGCGAGCTGTTAAGCGTGGCTTGCCTGAATATCCGTCAGCGGGGAGAACCTATTACATTGACCCGGCTCAAGGTTGAGTTTGAGGATTTGCTCAGAATGGAGAATCCGGAACCGCAGTCAGTAGAGGATATGACTTTGGTGCCGCGGTTCCGTTTGTATAGTAATGAAGAGCATGATTGCGGGAGAATCAGTGACCGCAGGTATGCAGATGCAAGGGCGTTGGCTGGTAAGCTGGAGCGCTACCTGGTCATTCGGGAGCGTTCGGATATCTTGCCACGGGAGTTTACAACGGAAATGCTGGTGGACTTTGAGAAGTTTTGTATCGACGAGTATCTGTATGCGGAAGACCCCAAGTACGCCAGCCTGTATCCACGGGACTTTGCAAGAAACTCCGAATGGCCCAAGCATCGTTTGCAGGAGCTCTCGCTGCAGAAAGTCCTCCTTTGTTTTCAGGCGTTCTGGCAGGACCTGGTCAGTTTTGGAGAGATTGAGAAGTCTCCCTATGCTGACTATGTGTCGTGGATGGAACCGAAGAAGTTCAAGAAGTACTCGGAAATACATGGAGACCCGCTGACGCTCACGATGGCAGAGTTCCAGAAGGTCCTGAATACACCGGTGCCGGAGAGCCTGGCGCCCACCCGGTACGCCTTCATCCTCCATTGTTGTCTGGGGTGCAGGGGAGAGGACTTCAAGAAGCTGAGCTTCTCGAACATCGCGGTGTCCAAGGAGGGTATACCTTATATATATTATACGCACGTTGACAATCGGCATAAGGGCTATGAATCCAGCATCCGGGTTCCCATTGTCCGGATTGCGTTTGATACTCTGATGCGGACGCAGTTCGATTACTTTTTCGGCTGCTACAACGCACCGTATAACAAGATGATTCAGAAGCTGTTGAGGTTCTGCGGCATTACCCGGCCGGTTTGCTTGTATAACTCGCGTACGGGTGTGACGGAGGAGGTGCCGCTCTGCGATGCATTCTGTCAAAGCCAGATCCATCTGACGCACATGGATATCCTTCATGAGCTGGAGACTATTCGTGGGATACGCGGCAACTGCCATACTGGCCCCCGTACCCTGGAGCAGATGAAGGAGTTGCCGCTGGAAGAGCATTTCCGCAGGTTGAACCAGGCATTTTGTCAGAAGCCTTTCCACGTGGACGAGAATCTCAATATTATAGACGGAGTGCCCTTTCAACCGCATGATCCGATGGTCTATCGGGAAATGCCGGAAAAGGCATATAAGGGTAAAACCATCCCGTACATCATTGAGAAGATATCCGTTTTGCCGGCAGAGGGTCAAGCGCCGGAAGATTGTATTGAAATCAGCTACCATCCGGATTTGTCCGCGGAGCGTCCGCTGTTTGTTTGCGGAGACCAGTTTGAGTCCTATCTGGCCGGGGTGGACCAAAGGCTCAGGATTAAGGTGCTTTACGGATTACTGCTGCTCCGGAGGCTGGGTAGTTTTGACGTGCCGTTTATCAAGCAGTTGAAGGGAAGTCTCTATATGTTGAGGACACAGCTGTTCGGTTGTACGGAGGCTATCTACTTCTATGTCAATGCGGATAGTATTGTGGTCTTGCATGGCCGGAGATTGAAAAGGTCTGGGCAGAAGGCTAATCCTTTGCCACTGGAAGATCTGGAACAACTGCGCTGGGAGCACGTGATAGGGAAGTGCGTGGCCAAGGATTATAGCACAGTCGTGGATGGCGCTCTCGGTGCTTTGGGTACTCAAGAACGGGAATCCTCCTGGGCTCGTGCTTGTAGCTGCTATGTTAACCAGGTTCTCATTGAGACAAAGGAAGAGCTAGGTTTGGACAAGGATGCAGAGCCCATGAAGGATGAAAAGGGCGTCATTGGCCACATTGGTCATCGTGAAAGGACGCTGCCACTTGATTACCTTCGCCGCATACTCAAGGTCTTCAATTGCAAAGCCGTTGTCACCCGCCCTTTGCTAGAAACCGAGTGGCGCCCTGCAAAATAAACTAATAACTCCACAACAAAATAAACTAATGAATTTATTGGTTTTTCATGAGGTTAGTTATCTTTGCTTAATAAGTGTCTTTGGCTGAAATGTATGTATATATGTTTGTTTGTTAGTTATTTTGTTGTATCTTTGCAACGCGGATTGCAGTTGCTCTGCAAAATAAACTAATGTTTTCGCAACAAAATAAACTAATAGATTTAGGCTCAAATAGACTAGTATGGCAACCATTCAAGAGAAGCAGGCAGAGTCGATGGCTCTGCTCAAAAAGTATCAGGATGCCCATGGTGAGAATCTGGTCATCCATGGTGCTGACACGCTGGGTCGTACGCATACTGAGCGGCTCGTAGATAGTGGCTATCTCAAGATGGTCATCAAGGGATGGTACATCCCTTGCTATCCGGGAAGTGAAGGAGACTCGACGGTCTGGTATGTGTCGTACTGGTACTTCATTGTTGAGTATTTGAAAAGCAAGTTCGGAGACAATTGGTGTCTGTCTCCTGAGTTGTCGTTGTATTTCTACAGCGGCAAGAGCGTGGTGCCTCAGCAGTTGATTGTCCGCAGCGACGCTGCGGCCAACAATATCCTTCAACTGCCTTTCGGCACGTCGCTCCTGGATATCAAGGCTTCGCTTCCTCCGTCTGTTGAGGTAGAGCCACACTATGGTGTTCACCTCTATCCGCTTTCCTATGCGCTGCTATTGGTTGGTCCGGATTACTATCGGCGCAATGCGTTGGAAGCAAGAACTTGCCTGGCATCACTTCGCGATGTTACGCCGGTTGTCACGGCGGCCATGGATGGCGGCTATACGTCAAGGGCTGGCCGTGTTGCCGGTGCCCTTCGTTCCATCGGCCGGGATGAAATGGCAGATCAGCTGCTCTCAATGATGAAGCAGGTGGGGCATTCGGTCCAGGAGGAGAATCCGTTCGAAGAAGACATTCGTTTGGATCATTTTGAACCGTCGCCCTATGCTTCTCGTCTCCGCCTAATGTGGATGAAGATGCGTCCGAAGGTGGTTGCTGCCATTGAGACAGCAGGATTGCATCCGGTAGCTCAAGATGCAGAGAGCATTCTGTCCATGATGGACGCCACATATATCAAGGATAGTTATAACTCCTTGTCCATTGAGGGCTATAAGATTACTGAGGGCTTGTTGGAGAAAGTAAGAAGCGGGAACTGGGACCCCAAGAATGATGAAGAAGACAAGGAACGTAAGAATGCCTTGGCTGCTCGCGGCTACTATCAAGCCTACCAACTCTTGAAACAGTCTGTGGCGGCTGCTCTGGCTGGTCAGGATCCAGCCCAGATGTATGTGAAGAGTCATCAGAGCTGGCACTTCCAGCTGTTTGAACCTTGCATTCGCGCCGGCATTATTAAGGCCTCGGACCTGGTGGGGTATCGTACGCATCAGGTGTATATCCGGAACTCGATGCACGTGCCGCTCAATCCGGATGCGGTGCTGGATGCCATGACGGCTTTGTCTACGTTGATGCAGGAGGAACCGGATGCTTTTGTCAGGGCTGTACTGGGTCACTTCTTCTTCGTATACATCCATCCTTATATGGATGGCAACGGCCGTACGGCTAGGTTCACAATGAACAGCCAACTGGTAACGGGCGGTTATCCTTGGATTGTCGTTCCAATGGAACGCCGTGATGAGTATATGGCATCGTTAGAGAAGGCTAGTGTTGAAGAGGAGATTGAACCGTTTGTGAGATTCATTGTCTCGCTGATTGCGTGATTTTGTTCATTTTTGACGGTATACTGCACAAAAAAGCCGTTTTTTATCCACTATACTGAACAAAAACCTCCGGCGTCTCGCGACGGCGGAGGTTGAAAATAGAGTTTGGAACGAATGGGGGTAGGTATACCGGACCCCGGCCGGTGGAGGATTAATCGCCGCCGCCTTCACCACCCTCGGGCTCTGCAGGAGCAGCTGCGGCCCCCCATTTGGCAAGGGCCTGCATGGGAACGGAAGTCTCGCCGGTGGCGGAGTTCACGTAGAAATATTTCAGGAACACCTTCGGAGCGCCGGAGCCCAGCACACCGTGCTTGGCCTCATAGTCGCTCTTGATGTCGATGGCCGCGCCGGTGGGCTCCTCCACGGCCTTGATCTGGACGGCCTTTCCGTAGCCGCGGGTCACGCCGTTGGACTGGCCCTCGGAAGCCTGGATGATCAGGTAGATGCCGCCGTTGTCGGCGATGGCCTGGTCCAGCTGGAAGGTGAAAGCCGCGCTGGTGCAGGTGACGGTCGCGGTGGAGGGTGTCTCCACGCCGGAGAGGGTTGGCGGCATCGTCATGATGTTGCCGCCGAGCTTCACGACCCAGAAGTTGAGGCGCTGGAAAAGGTTGAGGCCGGAAATCTTGGCCTTGGTGCCCATCACGGACTTGGCTTCCTGGCTGAGTGCCAGTTTGTTCCAGGCGAGGATTTGCTCGTTGGTGAGCCCCTTCCAGCTGGTCGTGATCATCTTCATGACACCTTTGTTCTTAGCCTGGTCGGAAGTTCCGATTCGGCCGCCGTAGCCGCGGTTCTTGATGAACTTGCGACCCTTGTTCTTTGCAGCGGTCACGCCCTTGGCGCTGCCGCTCATCTCCTCGAAGGCGATGCTAGGGATATACTTCATAAGCGTTTGAGATTAAAAAGGTTATAGATATAGAGGAATAGATATAGTAAAGCAATGCAGAGGATAATCAGGAACGCAACGCCCAGTTTCATCTTGGCCTTCTGCCAGGCAGTCAACTCCCTTTCCACCTCAACGGTCCTCGTCTCGATGCGGTCCTTGTAAACCAAGCTGTCTCGGTACACAATCTGCGTCTTCACCTCAACTGGCACTTTAGCCGGCTTGGTCTCCAGACTGTGCCGGAGGATGCCGACCGTGACGGTCGCTTCGCTCTTGGCGTAGGTGTTCTCGAGCGTTGAGGTGGTGTCCGGAGTGGCTATCCTTTCCACAATGGCCGGCAGTTCTACCCAGGCCGTATCGTGGATGAACTTGGTCTCAGTTCTCACCTCGACCCGGGTACTGTCCGTCACGGATGGCGAGGTAGGACGGAGAGCACCACAAGATGAGACTGCCAGAAGAGCGAGCGGAAAGAGTATGTAGTAGAAGCGAATCATTCTTTTATGTCTTCGGGTTCAATGCCGGTCTTTCGTTCAACGTTCCGGATTTCGGCGGCCATCTTGCTGAACTTCACATCGTAGCTGGCTTTTACACCCAGGATGGCGCCGCAAAGAACGAGCAGTTGGCTCACGATGGCAATAGCGCTGCTGGTGATGTCGCCAAGGGGCTCGATGAAGAAAAGACAACCCACGGAGATGCCAACGCCGGCGCTGAAACTGGCGATGGCCATGCCGCCCTGCAGGCGCGTGAGTTCGTATTTCTTTTTCGTGGACATGGTAGGGTGAAGTTAGTTGTCGCGAACCAGGAAGGCAAAGACAAACGGGTCGTGCCCCGTGTCCTCAAATCCGTCGGTCCTTTGGGGGCAAGTGAATACACCATTTTCAATATGGGCCTCGCTGATGCCATCTACCGTTGGGTTGTATTGATTACCGCCACCACAGAAAGGAAGGTCTGCCGTAACATCTGTAGGGAAACCCTCTATGCCACATTCCCAGGGCTGACCGCGATAAGTATATGAGCAGCTGGAGAACAGCATGTTCAAGAATACCCAGTGGTCAAACGTTGCAAAGAACGATTCACTTCGCCAATAGAGGTACTGCTCTTCTTGTATAATCTGAAGGCCGGTACGCGTGCCTTTGATGGGTTTGCTACCTCTTCCGAGCATCGTATACAAGGTAAGGACGTAGATGGTAATCTCTCCTTTTTCGTCAAAGTTGGTGAGTTTCTCAATGCAGAGCGTGTTCTTGTCTTTCACCCACGACTTGAGAACCGTCCCGCCGCTGTTATCCCAGACGTACCCATAGCTGTCCCGCCGGTCAACGAACCGCATAAATACACCGGCAATGGCACTGCGCTCGATAGACAGGTCCGGCACATAGATTTCCAGGACGTCGGCAGCCTGGTATGCCGGGGAAGCTGGATTGTACTTGAACTTCGCATTGAGGACAATGTAGTTCTCCTCCTGATGCGACTTGAAACTGATGGAGCCGCTTCCAAAGTTGTTGCCTGTTGAGTTGAAATTCATAGCCTGACTAGTAGATTACACCAGGCCCGAAGACCTCGGTAGGTTTGACATAATAGCCGCCGCGATGGGCGAAAGTAATTCTGGCCGGAGTGCTGTAGTAAGCACCGTACAGCCACATCACGTAGGACTGGGCCACCAGCTTGCCATCTTCGCCGTTGCCACGCCCCAGCGCCCAGGAAGTGCCCCGGAGTTCCTCCGGAAGATCCTGATCCAGATAGGCCTCAGAAGACGCAATGTTGCTATGACCCAGGCACATCACGTCATACTGTACCACGGGACCACCAGAAGAAAAGTCCACGTCAATAGAAGAAACGTGCAGCTCATAATCCGGGTTAAGCCGGTCCATCGTCACGCGCTTGCGAGGAGTATAAGAAGACTCGCCAGTCACAATCACCGAATCCCTGAACACCTGTCCTGTGAAACCGTTGGAGGTGTCCAGCCAGTAGCACTCGATGAACACCTTTTGGCCGGGCGTGGGCTCCACACCAATGGTCTTAAGATAGAGGGCCGTAACGTCTGCCTCGCCCCAGTCATCTTCAACCTCACTTGAGATAATGACGGTCTTGCTCCAGCCGTTGGAAACACCCCGGCTCTGGGAGCCGGACATCTTCACAACCATCTTGTAGGGTGCGGTTTGATGCTTGATACCACCGAATACAATCAGCTGCGGCGTAACGCTCACGCTGTCATATTCCACCTCCGGCACATAGGCAATCTGCTGGGGCGCATCCAGGAGCATTGTCTCACCGGCCATTACCCGGTTTGAATTTAAGCGAAGGTAAAGATTGGCGCCGGTGAGTTTGGCCTTCTGTCCAAAGACGCTCTGGCCGCTGGCATGTTCTGCCAGGTTCTCCCACGCCCTCATCTGGGCGTCGCTCAGGAGCTTATAACTCTTGTTGATCTTGCTGAAATTGGTTCGGTGCGCCAGCTGCGCAATGGTAGTTTCACCGGTAGGGTAGGACTTCAGGGATAGGATACTTCGGCCATCCTGGTACCTGGCCGTTACCCCTTTTGCAGAGCCCGAAAAGCCGCCGAAGGCAATTGAAGGAAGAGCTATCATAGCACTTAAAGTCTTAGTTCAATTAAACAAAGGGGTTCGGCTATGGCTCAATGCAAAAGGGGCTTGGATATCGCCATATCCAAACCCCACCGCAAATGTAAGAAAATGTTTTTGAAAAATCAAAATATTGATTGCGAAAAATTTCACTATATCATTTAAATAAACTAAAATATATCAAGTTTAACTTTAAGTTAAAGCGAGCATTCCTTCCGCGTGCGCTGAAGGTCCTTGTAACCATACGGTCTGTCCGGGTCAATGAAGTCCAAAATGCCATCAACGTGGAGGCCAATAATCGCCTCCTTTCCGTCGTTTGACTCCAGGAACTGGAGGCTCTCTTCACAGTCCTGGAAACCGTTCTCCGAGAGCACGCTTGCACAGGCAGTCTTCTTGAGAATCGTGAATTCTGCCTCGATGTCCGGATCACCGTCCGTATAGTCCGTTCTCAGCCGGTGACCGGGGAGCCAGAGCCCTGCTTGTTTGTACAGGCAGTCGGCCAGTTTGTCTGAACGCGTCTGGCCTTTGCAAGTGTAGGCGCTCCAGCCAGTCGCATTGTACCAGCGGTCTCCTTTGCCGGCAGCGTTCACGTGGATGGAAACGCAGAGCACATGGTTCTTGCCAAGACGGTCACACCAGCTGTTCACGCGAAAACACCGGGCACTCAGGCAAACGTCGTACTCTTCGGGTACCAGGAGCTCCGCGTCATAGCCCAGGTCCGTCAGGTCGGCAACTATGCAGCTGGCAATATACCGCGTCCAGGCGTATTCCAGAAACCGCCCGTCCGGGGAGCGTTTTCCCAGCGTGTTGCTGCCGTGGCCATTGTCAATCAGAAGCTTTGTCTTCGTCTTGTTTGGATGTAATAAGTTGTTGAGGTTCATATCATTACGTTTTACCAATTAAAGTCATCGTCACCCCCGACCTGCTCGGGGGTCTCTCCGTCATGCCCGGCTCGACCGGGCATCTCTATGCGTTTTTGGTACCGCCCGAACGCCACCTTTTCCAGCGCTCCGGACTTCGTCCAATCCGCCAGATAGCGCTCCGCGCTTCGGCGCGGGATGTTCAGCCGGATGGCAAACTCCTGCGCCTTCGCCGTGTCAAACTCGTCCGGCAGCAGTCGCAGCAGCTCCTGCTTTCGGCCGGCGCCTTCGGCGGCCGAGTGGGCCAGTTCTCGGCAGGTCAGTTCGCGATAGACCCGCACCGTGTGGCATAGCGCCACCCGGGCAATGGTCATCGCAGAGGTGAAGTCATCGTCGCTGCAGTAAAGCAGTTCCGGATGCTCCTTCTTATCGGCCAGCCGGATCACGCTAAGAACCATCGCCATCCGGAAGGTGATGAGTCCCATCCGTCGGACGCTGGCTATGAACGTATCGCCCAGGCGTTTCCAGTACTGGCGCTGGGCGCGGGAGAAGTAGGTGTTGAAGACCCGTTTCTGCGGGCCGGTGAAAGAGAAGCGTATCTCCGGGCCTGCCTGGAGCCGCTGGTAGAGCGCCAGCACTTGCTGGCTGATGGTGTCGAAGGTCTCGTCCAACACGTCTCCCTGCCCGTCGAAGACATTGAGCCAGGTGAGCTGAAAGTCCACGCAGTAGAAAAGGAAGCGGCTGAAAAGGCCGTTCTCTGCATCGGGGATGAGGGAGGCAATCTGTCGGGGCGTCCCGGAGAGAACGGTGGAGAGCTTGGGCTGCATCAGTTCCACATACTCGCGGTCCTTACGGCGCATATAGGAAATGGGCTCGTGGTGGAAGACCTTCCGGAATCCGTCGCTGTAATCGCCGTACTCGGAGGTGAAGATATTGGCCAGCGTATCGCCCTCGGTCTCGAACATCAGGCCCCGGCCGCCGTTGCCGGCCAATATCTGGTAGAACATCGTGGCGCTGGAGTTGGCCGGAATGATGTGCATCTTCCAAACCGGCTCCCGTGGCGCCTTGGCCGAAGGATCCTGCTTCCGTTTCTTCTCATACGCCGTCCGTTCTTTGCGGTACTTCTCCAGGTCCTGGTTGTACAGGTTGCGCAGCTGGTCCTGGATTGGCTGTACCAGCCGCCGGCAAAGCGTCAGCCGTCCCTTGCCCGCAGACGCGGGCGCCGTGACAAAGAGGAAGAGGTTCGGGAACACCGCCCGTTCGCCGTAGATACCAAACACATTCGGCAGGCAGCTGGACAGCGTCACAATCGTCCCCAGAATCAGCACGTCCGCATCCTGCTCCGAGTTCCCGTTCCGCGCAATCGGCTCCACCATCCCCGGCAGCTTTCCCCGGAGTTCCTGACTGAATGTCGGCATCCTCCTCCCGTCACCCCCGACCTGATCGGGGGTCTCGTCATGCCCGACCCGCTCGGGCATCTCCTTCTCCGCCACTTCCGCCAATCCGCCATTGGCGGTTCTGCTGCGCACCACTATCCCTTCCTCCTTCGCATACTGGAACAAGGTGGCCAGCCGGATGCCGGTCCCGTGCGCCCGCAGGCATTTGTCGTACTGCCTGTCGGCTTCCGCTTCCGAGTAGCCGGGGTAGAACCGGCTCAGCCGGTGGAAGAAGTCCCGGCCGTTTTCGCCCAGTCCCTCAACCAACGCAAAGCCGATGTTCAGCCATCGGTGGTAATCGCCGGTGATATCCAGCCCACGCGCCTCCACTCGCTGCGTCAACACCTCCACATCATCCAGCTTCCCGTCACCCCCGACCTGATCGGGGGTCTCCCTCGGCTTCGCCTCCGGCGGCCACCAGTCCTCCGGCCTGAACGTCTTTTTCATCGCCAGGCAGGATTAATGAACGCCTCCGGGTCATAGGGGAGGTAGCAGGCCCGTCCTACGTCCCGGCACTGCTTGTCTGGCGTAATGCCGTAGGTCTTCCGGCAATACCACCAGAGCGCGTCAAAGAAACGGTCGTGCGTTGAGGCTCCCAACTCAATGGGTATCACCCATTTCAGTCCATCACCGCCCGGGCTCCGGAACAGCAGCATCGTCTCAAAGTACTCGTCCTTCAGCAGCCGGTCGCGCAGCGCCTGCGGCTTGCCCACGTGGTCAAAGTCCAGACAAATCAGTCCGCTGTGCCGGATGAGTCCGTCCTTCCCGCGCTGCTTGAACGTGCCGGAAAAAGTGGCGTAATCGAAGTGGCAGGCCTTGAACACCTGGCGCTCTTTCTGGTCTTTGATGGCGCGCAGCTGCCGGGTGGCCTCGGCCGCGTCATCGCCGGTGATGTAGTGCCAGGCATCCAGGATAGTCCACTGCGCCTGCGGCTGCAGGTTCTGGATGGGCATCCGGAAGTACGAGAAGAAGGGCGCATTAATTCTCATCGTCTGGTCCTCCTTCCTGCTGGCCTTCCGGGTGCTCCCCGCGCTCCGCCCGGCGGATTTTGAAATCATAGTAGAACACGTGACCGTTCTCGTCGTGCTCTTGAATCAGATACCCCTTCGCGTGCCAGTGCCACATCGTGCTGCGGCTCTTCACGCTCAGGCGTTCCATCGCCTCGGCCAAAAACACCTTCCTCCGTCCATTCTTGGTCTCGTATTCGTCGTTGACCTCCTTGAGCACCTTGCGTACAACGGCCTCAACATCTTCTTTGGCCATCAGGCAGGTGCGCAGCTGCTCGGGGATGAGGATGGGGAATCCCACCGCCTGCGGCTGCACAGGCGGCATCGGCTCTGCTGGTGGCAAGGGCGCCGGCGCCTTTTTCGGCCGGCCTCGCTGCCGGGCCTTTGCGGTTGTGGTTCGGGAGGCAGCGGCCTTTGCCCTGGCGCGGGCCGCATTTTGCTGGGCAGTATTTCCTTTGATCATTCGCTCTCCGCCCGCTCCGGTGCTCCCGGCCCATCGGGAGCCCGTGCGGTGCGTGCCGTCCTTCCGGTCAGTTGGGCCACCTGCCATCCGGACGGCACTGCGAATGTACAATCTTGTTGCATAACGATTTATGGACGTTTATGGAATTCCATAAGTCCATTGTGTTGGAATCGGGGGAGCACAAAAAAAACAGTCGGCTAAAAACCGACTGTTATAGAGTGCGGGATTCGAACCCGCGAGTCCGTTGAGGGACTGCCTGAGTATCAATCAGGTGCCTTAGGCCACTCAGCCAACTCTCTAATTGTTATTATTTCAATAATCGTGCCATATTATTGATATTTAAATATTTGTCAGTATTTGGCAGGCATTGGTGATTTCGTCTAAATCGTCACTATCATTGTATGCCAAAGGCTCTCCCGTATACGCATAATACAGCGACTTACTGCCCAGGCATCCCGGGAACTCCGCATCGGCCGCAACGAACGGCGGCTTTTCCAGCACCCTAGCCTCCACCGCTGCTTTGATATACAGGATGGCCTTCACCCGCTGGCGCCCATCTATCCACTCGTGCAGCTTTGCCAGCACTTCCGCTTTCGCCGGTACTCGGATGTAATCGGCAAACGGCCGCGTCGGCTTTGTGTCTTTGGGTTTTGCCGGTAGCCCGCAGCCGGGCATCAAGTTCTGAATCCGGCCAAGCTTCTCGGCCAGCTCATCCACCTTCGCCTCCAGGCGCTCCATCTGAGCACTCTGCTTTTCCAGCCTTTCTAAAACCATAGACAGGAGGACCACCTGCTGATCTGGTGTCTCCTCCTGTCCATGCCGCTGTGAATATGTCTCCCGGCTTACTCCGCCACCGGGGTCTTTCTGGGTCTTCCAGGTCTGCGCTTCGGGGCTCCAGCTTCGGCGGACCGGTCCTTTTTGGGCCGGCCGGGTTTGCGTTTCGGTTTCGTCTCCGTCTTCTCCTTCCTCGGTCTCCCCGGTCTGCGCTTCGGGGCCGAGGACGCCATAGAGCCGTTCAAAGAATCCGGCGTCGGGGTCGTAGTCGAAGTCAAACTCGTCGAGTTCGTCGGCCCATTCACCAGCTTCCTCGGCCTCCCACGCTTGGGCTTGGGTATCACCGGCTCCGGTTCCGGCATCGGCTCTGTCTTCCGCCTCCCCCTTTTTACTCGCGATAAGTCAGGATTTACGTGGTAGGCCTTCTGGCCAAACGCCGCGTTCATCAGGGCAAATCGGTCGGGAATCTCCAGGTTCGTGTACCTGTATACCGAGTCGCTGCCTTCCGCGTGCAGGCCAGCGACATACGCGTTCACCTGCACCTTGTTCATGATGTCCACGTGCGTCTTGCGCGCCAGTCGGCTGGAGGCAACCTCGTAAAGCGGGAAGTACTCGTTCTCGCCCTTGGCCTCGTTGAACTTGGCCACCGGCCGGTCAATGCCGCAAAGCTTCAGCAGTTTCCGGAGCTCGCGGTTGTACACGGCCACGCTGTAGTTGGCTTCCTGTTTATTGAAGTTGAACTGCGTCCGCATCACAATGTCGTAGGCAATCCGGACCAGCGGAGTCTTGATTTCCACCACGTTCTCCAGGTACTTCATCGTCTTGTGCGGGATGTAGTGGATGTAGGGGATACCCTCCGGCGAAACGGCAATCCGATCCATGTCGAACCGCATGAAGTCGCCGATTCGGGCGCCCAGGCAGCAGTTGAGGACGAAGATGTCCTTGGCCATCTGCAGCTCCGGCGGCACATCCGTGTTCACCACGGTCTTGAACTCACTGGCGCGGAGGAAGAACGGCTCGTCGTTCTTGAGCCGCATCATGGTCTTGAAGCGCTCGTGCGAGATCTTGCGGAAGGGCGATTTGAAGATCTCGTCGGTGTTCTCCAGCTCATTGAAGAAGGCCCGCAGGCCCTTCATCTCGTGGACCACGGAGTTGTTGGAGATGCGTTTGGTGGGGTAGCGCTTGCGCCCGTCCTTGACATAGAGCTTCGGGTACTGCGGAACGTACAGGTACTCGTCAGCGATGAAGGCCCGGTAGTCCATCAGCATCTTGACGTCAAACTGCTCGGGCATCATGTTCGAATGGCCTTTGATGAAGAGGAAGCGCTCCATCCTTCGCACCATCGCGTCATAGTGCATGTGCCGATGCTCGCCGATGATGCCATCCCTGAAGGCCTCTTCGACATAGCGATGGAAGCGCTGGATCAGGTTCTCTTCGCCGGTGGGGTGGAGGATGGCCTCCGGGGTGTCCGGGTTCAGGATCTTGTCCACTTCGGCCTGCAGCACCTCGCTCCGCATGTCCATCCCCGCAATCTTCATGTGGTTGTAGGCTGCGTTGATGGCCGCAAAGTACTCTTCAATCTCGCCCTTCAGCTTTGGGTTATACACCGTGACCCGGGGCCGGAGCGTACCCTCAGGCGTGAACACCGCCAGCTGTTCATTGGGTATCTTCCGGCCGGTCGAGTAGTACATGGTCAAGGCCCTTCCGTCCGTGACCCGGAACCTCAAATTGGTGGTTCCGCGCGCCGATGTCGTTCGGCAGTACATTGTAATTCGTTCCATTTGGCTCTATTTTATTTATACATTTTGTCTCTCGTCCTCAAAAAACCCCTCAAAAACCCTTCGAAAATTCGAATTTAAATTATTTCCAACCCGTCAAAATTAGGCCGTTTCAGGGGTGTTCGTAACCATATTAATCTACCAAAGGTAGATGATTCGCACAACATAACAAAATCCCTTGCACAACTTTCAAATTAATAGTGTGCAATAATGTTCTCTAAAATGCTAAAATAGAGCGCTTTGGCTTAAAAATAAAACAAGATTAATTCATCGTATTTTATTTAATTGTTCCTTGCTTAAAGCGCCTATGTGGGTTCCTAATGAGTCGGACAACGGCGTTTCACCAAATATTGAGAACCAAGGCGTTTCAGAAAAAGGGTTGTTCCACTTTTACGGAAATCCTCCGGCTGTCTTGGATGCGCTTTTTTCGAATGGTTGTTCAATTCGGGCTTATATAGGAGAAGGGCTCTCTATTTTTGCTCTAATCATAAAAAAAGATGGGACGCCTGCTCGAAACGCGAAGGAAGCAAAAGAGATCGTCTTTCCACCTGTTGAAGTGCTGCCACAGATATCTGCTCTGCTTGAGAATGAGAAGAAATTGGAGTATAAGACTGTTGCTCAGAACAAGTCGACACGCCTTACGTCCAGGAATTTTCGGAATCAACTCTTATATTACCCTGATGCTTTCCCACGGTTTAAAGCTTGGGTAGAATCAACATGGGAGGGGCTTCAAGTTAATCCAGTTGATTCGGTCCTAACAGATGAAGGACAGTATTTGTCTTTCGTGGTTCGTAACAATAGCTTTGCAGCTGAGATTGGCTGGATGGGACATGGCTTGCAAATGTGGGTACAATGTATGTGGTTTATTTCTCAATGCAGTCCTGAGGCCGTAGTCATATTGGATGAACCAGATGTGTATATGCATGCGGATCTTCAGAGGCGTTTGATACGCTTGGTGGCACCTAAGTTTTCTCAGCTAATAGTAGCAACCCATTCTGTTGAGATTATGGAGGAAGTCCTTCCAGAAAGTATTATTCACATTGACAGCAAAAGAAGAATTATCAAATCAATCGGAGGCCATGATTCGCTGCAACAATTGGTGGATGGAATGGGAAGTGCCTTCAATTTGGACTTGGCCCGTCTTTTTATCTCTAAAAGGTTTATTGTATTGGAAGGCCCGGATACGGATAGAATGATCCTATCTAAGTTTCAAGCCGTTTTATATCCACATGGGTTGCACGCAATAGGCTCTTTCCCAAAGACTTATGTGGAAGGATGGGGTGGATGGCAGAAGGCTATTGCGATAGCCTCTGTCTTTAATCATAATCAAGTCCATATTAAATGCTATTGCATTTTTGACTCAGATTATCACACCCCGAATGATATTGCAGAAAGAAAGCAAGACGCGCGTACTAGGCACATCAATCTTCATATTTGGAAAAAGAAAGAGATAGAGAATTATGTCATTGAGCCAGAGGTGTTATTGCGCTATTTACAAGCAAAGAAAAGAAAGGGGAAGATTACTTTGGATATCCTGCAAAATAAGATTAACGAGATAGTAAACGAGCTAAAAGAGGATGTTCAAGACGGGATGGCTTCCGAAATCCAAAAACTAGATAAGTCTTTAGAGTTTTCCACGGTTCGCAAACAGGTTGCCACTAGGATGAAGGAACTCTGGAAGAATCCGCTGAGTATAGTGCCGGGCAAAGCTTTTTTTAGAAGATTGTCAGCATGGGCAAAGAAGGAATATGGTGTTAACTTGCAGGTGATAGGTGTTATCCCATTCTTTAAGCCGGAAGAAGTTCCGTCTGAAATGAGAGAAGTGATTGCTGCTATTGTAAATGGGGAGAATTTCACTTAAGGCGTCATTTGTGGAATCTAAGAAGGTGATTAACAGGGAGCTGTAGACCTTTCGGACGCTCAATCCCTAACTTCTTTTTGAAGAAGCGTAGAAGCCATTCTATGATGCGAATGCGAAAGACTATAAGCTCATTTTGACACAGACATGATTATTGACACACCCTCCCTGTCATCATTGACCTCCCCCTCCTGGACTCATTGACCTCCCGGGCGAAGGCCTCGCCGCGGCTGCGGATGAACTACAACTTCCATCAGAGCCTCGACGACAAGTGCCACCGGATGTTGAACGCCATCGAGCCGGGATCAGACATTCCTATCCATCGGCATCCTGACAAGGATGAGTCGTTTGTGGTTCTGAGAGGAAAAGTCCGGAGCACGACCTATCATGATGACGGCTCGGTCATAGAAAGCGTGGTGCTTTCGCAGGAGAATGGGCTGTACGGGGTTGACATTCCCAAAGGGGTCTGGCACCGGCTCGAGAGTTTAGAGACGGGGAGCGTGGTCTTTGAATGTAAGGAGGGACCGTTCGTGCCGCATGAGGTGGAGGGGATCTTGGAAGTGGCGGGGGAGTGAGGAAGGGGGCATGGCGTTTGACGGTTCTGGAGGGATCTCTTTTGGGGGCAATGGGGCAAGCATCAGACGTAACAGATAGAATGACAATCAAGGAATTATCAGTCCTCTCAGAATCCCAGGTCTCGGAGGTCCTTTCGTTGATGGGAGAGTTGACCTCGAGCATCGTGGTGACGCCTGAGATGGTCCTGCGGACAGTAGCCTCATCGACCTCCCATTTCTTTGCGGTGATGGCAGATGATGGCCGCATCATCGGCTGTGCAACGCTTTGCGTGTTTGATTCCCCCACCGGCCGCAAGGCGAGCGTTGAGGATGTGGTGGTGAGCGTTCAATATCGCGGCCAAGGCCTTGGAAGGAAGCTGATGGAGCATGTGATCGACTATGCCCGCCGCGAGCTCGTCGATGTGGACTTGCACCTGACCTCCAAACCGCATCGGGTCGCGGCGAATAATCTGTATCAGCACCTCGGATTCCGGAAGAAGGAGACGAATGTGTATGTGATGGAAGCGGAGTCGATAATAACAAAATATCTAAAATAATATAGATATTTGTAGAATATCTAATAAATATTCGAAATCTGAAGTCATTGACATGGATTCCACCATATCCCCGAACAACATCCACCTCGAGTCCTCATACCGGGTCCGGAAGGAGGATTTCGAGCGCGTGTTAAGGGAAATCCGGGAGCGGTCTCCGGAGAGTTTGGTGTGGAACAGGCCGATGGAGTCGCTCAAGCGGGAATGGGCGGTGCACAATGCCCTTCATGCGATGGGCATTTTCCGCAGCCGGACCGCCCATATGGATTTGAACTGGCCGCAGCCCTGGCTCGTCCGTGCTGGCTACGCGATCCTCGGCAGGCTTGCTTGGCCGTTCATCAAATGATCACCCTACCGGGGCGCGGCGAATAATCTGTATCAGCACATCGGATTCCGGAAGAAGGAGACGAATGTGTATGAAAATCGGGCGTAATCAACTGATTACGCCCGATTTGGCGGTGAGGAAGGGATTCGAACCCCCGGTACGCTCACACGTACACCTGTTTTCGAGGCAGGCTCCTTCAACCACTCGGACACCTCACCGTTGCGGGTGCAAAGTTACGAATTTCTTTTCAATTCGCAACCTTTTGTACCCTTACTTGAACCACTCGGTCAGGTGGTCCTTCGCGTAGAGGTAGTAGACGGCGAGGCCCACCCAGCTGGTCGCCAGCACGAGGATGGCCGTGATGACTTTTCCCACGAGGGAGATGGGCTTCTTGATGATGTCCAGGACTGCGAGGACGGCCAGGACGACGCCGGCGATGTAAATCAGAGAGGATAACATGGCTTCAAGTGTTTGTCGTTAAACTTCTTGTGCCCAAAAATACGAAAAAGTCGCGTTATGCGCAAACACTTTTTCGCTTAACGTGTGCTCCCTACAGACCCGCGGCCCGGGAGATACTTCAAAGCTTCGTAACCCCGATCCCCGGCCTGTCCGGCAGGACGAGCTTGCCTTCGGCGAGCCCAACGCCGTCGAAGAGGTCATTGGAGATGAGGAGGTTACCGTCCAGGTCGGCGAAGTCCACGGCGGGGGAGAGCTGGGCGGCGGCGGAGACGGCGCAGGAGGTTTCCGTCATGCAGCCGAGCATCACCTTCAGGCCGAGGCCGCGGGCCAGGTCGATCATCTTGTGCGCCGCCCGGAGGCCGCCGCACTTCATCAGCTTGATGTTGATGCCGTGGAACAGGCCCAGGGCGCGCCGCACGTCCGACAGGCCCTGGACGGACTCATCGCCGAACAAGGGCAGCGGGCTGCGTTCCTTGAGCCAGGCCAGGTCTTCGTAGCGGTTCACGGGCAGGGGCTGTTCGACCAGCACCACGCCGTGCTCCTTGAGCCAGTAGATCATGTCCAGGGCCTGGAAGCGGTCGGTCCAGCCCTGGTTCGCATCGACGGCGAGGGGGAGGTCGGTCACGCTCCGGATGGTATTGACCATGTCCTTGTCGGAGGAGGTTCCCACCTTGACTTTCAGGATGTTGAAGCGGTCGGCGCATTCCAGGGTCTTCTCGCGGACCACTTCGGGTGTGTCAATGCCGATGGTGAAGGTTGTGGAGGGCGCCTTGGCCGGGTTGTATCCCCAGATCCGATACCAGGGGGCGCCGAGGAGTTTGCCCACGAGGTCGTGGAGGGCGATGTCGACGGCAGCTTTCGCCGCGGAGTCTCCTTTCGAGAGCCCATCGACATACTCCAGGATGTCCTCCAGGCAGAACGGGTCCGAGAACTGCTCCAGGTTCACCTTCGCGAGGAAGGCGGTCACCGACTCGACGCTCTGGCCCAGGTAGGGCGGCATGGAGGCCTCGCCATAGCCGATGTAGTCGCCGTATTCGATCTCCACCTGCACGCCCGGGGTCGTGTTCCGGCTGTAGGTGGCGACGGTGAAGGTATGCTGAAGCTGAAGTTCGTAGGGGTAGAAGCGCAGCCGCATCCGCTCGTTGCCGGTGAGGCCGACTTTTTCGACCGGTTTCCGGCCGCCGTTGCATCCGATGGCCAGGCCCGCGCCCAGGGTGGCCAGGCCGGCCATCTTCAGGAATTCGCGTCGGTTCTGTTTCATGGGTCTATTCCAGGTAATAGGGATTGGTCAAGGTGGTATTCAGCCCTTCCTGCAGGTCAATGTAGGGAAGGACGCGGGAGGCGAACAGATATCGGCCCGCATTAAAGGCGTCGTATTCAGGCGCTTCCGGGCGGAAACTGCCAATTTTCACGCGCCCGAGGGAGTGGATGAACTTGCCGTCGCCCAGGTAGAATCCCACGTGGGAGACCTTCGGCCCGGCGGGATCGTTCCGGCCGAAGAAGACGAGGTCGCCGGGGAGGAGGTCCTCCAGCCCCAGGATCCGCAGACCGGTGCGCGACTGGGGCCCGGAGTCCCGGGGGATGATGATGTCGTGCATGAACAGGACGGTCCGCACGAAGCCGCTGCAATCCGTCCCCTTGGGGGACATGCCCGCCCAAATGTACGGGAAGCCGTTCATGCTCAATGCCGTAGCAAGAATTGCTTCCGGGCTCTTGTCCAGCTTCTTCCGCCAGGCGGCTTCGGGCTCCGCGAGATTCTTGCGGAGGTAGCCGATGCGGCCGTCGGGAAAGCCTACGCGGTAGTAGCTTCCCTTCCGGCCCAGGTCCTTGAGCCGGGCGCCGGCCACGACGTCGGAGACGGTGGCCGCGCGCTCGGAAGCATCGGCCCGGACGATGCCCGTCAGGGCGGTCACGATAATCTTCGGGGCCGCGTTCCAGGCGTGGTATTCCTCGAAGGTGAGCCGCTGGACGACATCCCAATGGACCCAGCCGGTGTAGGTGTCCGGCGTCTGGACCTGGGGCCAGTCGTTCTTCTCGGCGGTGGCCAGGATATGGACCGGGGTGCCCAGGAGCGCCTGGGAGACCATTTCGGCGTCAAAATCGGGGGTTGCACGGAGGTTGCACACGGATATGTTCACCACACCGTATTCCTGCGCGGAAACCGTCAAGGCCGCGAGGACAGCCGCAAGGGCGGTAAGCCATCTTCTCATAGGAACAAATATAGTTCTTTTTTCGTAAATTTGCAGGGATATGGAGCGAACGTGTATGAAACAAACCCTGCCCCGGACGGTCATCTCCCTGATCCCCGTGATCGTCCTCGTAACCCTGCTGGCCGTGAACATCGCCCTGTACGGCAGCGATGCGATCCTGGGGGCGAGCCAGGTGGCCCTGCTCACCGCGGCCGGCGTCAGCGTGCTGCTGGCCACCATTTTCTTCAAGACCCCCTGGAAGGCGTTCGAGGAAGCCATTCGGAACAATTATGCCGATGTGGCCGGTGCGACCCTCATTCTCTTCCTCATCGGCGCGGTGTCGGGAACATGGACCCTGAGCGGCGTGGTCCCGGCGTTCATCTATTATGGGGTGCAGGTCATCAGCCCCAAGGTTTTCCTCCTGACGGCCTGCGTGATCTGCGCCGTCGTCTCGGTGATGACCGGCAGTTCCTGGACCACCATCGCCACCATCGGCGTCGCCCTCCTGGGCATCGGCCGGGCCGAAGGGTTCTCCGACGGGATGATTGCCGGCGCCATCATCTCCGGGGCCTATTTCGGCGACAAGATTTCCCCGCTGTCCGACACGACCGTGATGGCGTCTTCTGTCAATAAGGTCCCGCTCTTCACGCACATCCGCTATATGGTGTACACGACGGTGCCGTCCATGGCCATTGCCCTCATCATCTTCACGGTTCTGGGCCTGACCCATACCGGCGGCGGGGCGGTCCAGACGGAACTTTATACCGACGTCCTCGGGGAGAAATTCACCATCACCCCCTGGCTCTTCCTCGTGCCTGTCCTGACTATCGTTATGATTGTCAAGCGGATGCCGGCGCTGCCGGTCCTGGCCATCTCCGTCCTCGTGGCCGCCGTGACGGCCCTGGTCTTCCAGCCGGACATCATCGCCGGTATCGGGGAGAAGGTCACTTCCGGTTCCCGCGCCCGCCTCCTGCTGACGGGGACGGTCGAGAGCATCTACAACACCGTTTCCCTGGAAACCGGCCATGCGGAAGTGGACGGCCTCCTGACCACCCGGGGCATGCTCGGGATGCTGAACACGGTGTTCCTGATCCTGTGCGCCATGTGCTACGGAGCCTGTATGCAGGCCAGCGGGATGATTGCGCAACTCGCGCACCTGCTGGACCCTCTTACCCGCCGGCGTACCGGGCTCGTGGCATCGACCGTCGTGACCGGCACGGTCCTCAACGGCATCGTCTCGGACCAGTATCTGTCTATTCTATTGACCTCCAATATCTTCAGCGGCACCTTCCGGGAGCGGGGCTATGAGCCGCGCCTCCTGAGCCGTACCGTCGAGGATTCGGCCACCGTCACCTCGCCGCTCTTCCCCTGGGGCAGTTGCGGCATGACCCAGGCCACCATCCTCTCCGTCCCCACGCTCACGTATGCCCCCTTCTGCTTCTTCAACCTGATCAGCCCGCTGATGTCCATCTGCATCGCGGCCATCGGGTGGAAGATCGTGCGGCCCGGGACTGCGTCTCCCCAGGAGCCTGCGGATGAGGCTTCTGCAAATGCTTGAGAATTAGCGGAATATAAAAAGAGAATCCGCAGGCTCCCCAAATAACAGGAGGCCTGCGGATTCGTTTATTGTAAAGCCTTAGAAGACGTCCGGCTCGTTGTTCTGCTCGGGAGCGGACTCCTCGAAGCGCGGCTTGCGGGGGGCGTTGTGACGGTCGTCACGGCGCTCGCCATCCCGGCGGCCACCTTCGCGGCGCTCACCGTCCCGGCGCGGTCCGCGGTCACCGCCCTCGCGGCGCGGGCCACGGTCGCCACCTTCGCGACGGGGACCCCGGTCACCGCCTTCGCGGCGCGGTCCGCGGTCGCTGCGGCCCTTGGGCTCCACGTAGCCTTCCGGCTTCTCGGTGAGGGCGCGCATGGACAGACGCATCTTGCCCGTCTTGGCGTCGATCTCAAGGAGCTTGACATCGACCTCGTCGCCCACCTTCAGGACGTCCTCGACCTTCTCGGTCTTGGTCCAGGCGATCTCGCTCACGTGCAGGAGGCCTTCCTTGCCCGGGAGGATCTCGATGAAGGCGCCGAACTCGAGGATGCTGACCACCTTTCCGTGATAGACCTGACCGGCCTCCGGAACGGCGCAGATGTCCTTGATGCGCTGCAGGGTGGCATCCATCGCGGCCTTGTCCACGCCGAAGATGTCCACGACGCCCTTGGTGCCTTCGACACCGTCGGTACGGGGCACTTCCTCGATGGTGATGGTGGTGCCGAACTCCTTCTGCATGCCCTGGATGGTCTCGCCGCCCTTGCCGATGACGGCGCCGATGAACTCGGACGGGATCTCGATCTGGACCATGCGCGGCACGAACGGCTTGTAGTCCTCGCGCGGCTCGGCGATGGTCTTGAGCATCTCGCCCATGATGTGGATGCGTCCCTGGCGGGCCTGCTCGAGGGCTTTCTCGAGGACCTCGTAGGAGAGGCCGTCCACCTTGATGTCCATCTGGGTGGCGGTGATGCCGTCCTTGGTGCCGGTCACCTTGAAGTCCATGTCGCCGAGGTGGTCCTCGTCACCGAGGATGTCGGTGAGGATGGCGTACCGGTCGTTCGGGCGCTCGGCGTCGGTGATCAGGCCCATGGCCACGCCGGCCACCGGCTTCTTGATCTTCACGCCGGCATCCATCAGGGCCAGGCAGCCGCCGCAGACGGAAGCCATGGAGGAGGAGCCGTTGGACTCGAGGATATCGGAAACGACGCGCACGGCGTACGGGAATTCCGGAGCGGTGGGGATGACGGGCTTGAGGGCGCGCATCGCCAGGTTGCCGTGGCCGATCTCGCGACGGCCGACGCCGCGCTGCGGCTTGGCCTCGCCGGTGGCGAACGGCGGGAAGTTGTAGTGGAGGACGAACTGCTGGTCATCCTGGATGAGGACCTCGTCCATCTCCTTCATATCGAGCTTGGTGCCCAGGGTCACGCTCGCGAGGGACTGGGTCTCGCCGCGGGTGAAGATGGCGGAGCCGTGGGCGCAGGGGAGGTAGTCCACCTCGCACCAGATCGGGCGCACCTCATTGGTGGCGCGGCCGTCCAGGCGGCAGCCTTCGTCGAGGATCATGTTGCGCATGGCTTCCTTCTCCACGTCGTGGTAGTAGCGGGCGACCATGGCAGCCTTGGCCTCCTGGTCCTCTTCGGACAGGGTGGCCAGGAAGTCGGCCTGGATGGCCTCGAAGCCGGCCTCGCGCTCGTGCTTGGGAGCGGCGCTCTTGGCGAGGGCGTAGCACTTGTCATAGCAGAACTCGCGGACGGCGGCGCGAAGGGCCTCGTCCTGCTCGTCGTGCGGGTAGTCGCGCTTGTTCACGTCGGTGCCGAGCTCGTGCATGAGCTCCTTCTGGACGCGGCAGTGCTTCTTGATTTCCTCGTGGGCGAACTTGATGGCCTCGAGCATGTCGTGCTCGGAGACTTCGTTCATCTCGCCTTCGACCATCATGATGTTTTCCTCGGTGGCCGCGACCATCAGGTCCAGGTCGGCGCGGGCGCCGTCGGCGAAACCGGGGTTGATGACGAACTGGCCGTCGATGCGGGCGACGCGGACTTCGGAGACCGGGCCGCCGAAGGGCAGGTCGGAGGTGGCGAGGGCGGCGGAGGCGGCCAGGCCGGCGAGGGCGTCGGGCTGGATGTCCTTCTCCGCGGAGATCAGCATAATGTTCACGAAGACCTCGAGATGGAAGTCATCCGGCCAGAGGGGACGGATGGGACGGTCCACCAGGCGGGCGATGAGCACCTCGTAGTCCGAGGGACGGCTTTCGCGCTTGAGGAAACCGCCGGGGAAACGGCCGGCAGAATAATACTTTTCGCGGTAATCCACGGTGAGGGGCATGAAATCGGTGCCCTCCTTGACTTCCTTCGCGCAGGTGACGGTGGCGAGCAGCATCGTGCCACCCATCTTCACCACGGCGGATCCGGCGGCCTGCTTGGCCAGTTTGCCGGTCTCGATCTCGATCACCCGTCCGTCGGGGAGTTCGATCTTCTTGTTGATGATGTTCATTTTGTTTTTACTTCTGTTACGTCTTACGTCTTTCTATCGTCTTAGATTTCTCCACTCGCTTCGCTCGGTCGAAATGACAAGTGGTGTCATTACTTGCTTCGCTCGGTCGGAATGTATGTCATTTCGAGCGGAGCCCGAAGGGCGGAGTCGAGAAATCTCTCTTTTCATCGAAAAAGGGGGAGAGATCCTGCCTTGCAGTCCTCTACCCCCGTTCGTTTTCCTATCCTGATGCTTATCGGCGGAGACCCAGCTCCTTGATGATAGCCCTGTATCTCTCGATGTCCACCTTCTGAAGGTAGTTCAGAAGCTGGCGGCGCTTACTGACCAGGCGGAGAAGGGAACGACGGGTAGCCACGTCCTTCTTGTTCTTCTTCACGTGCTCGGTAAGGTGAGCGATACGGTAGGAAAATAAAGCAACCTGACTCTCAGGAGAGCCGGTGTCCTTATTGGACTTCCCGTACTTCGCGAAAATCTCTTGCTTTTTCTCAGGCTGTAAATATTCTGCCATGATGCAATGAGTTTGTTTGGTTATAACTTGCGGGACCCTCCCGCAAAAAAGCCTGCAAATTTAGGCATAAAATCCGATATAACCAAACTTTTTCCCCTTCAAATCCACCCGGCCTTCCTTGTTCTTTTCCCCGTTTTTCCGTAAATTTGTCCCGATTTATTGCCTAAACAAAAAAACTGCATAATTATGAAGAAAAAAGAGCTCTATTCGGCCCCTGCCGTGCGGTTTGTCGACCTCCGCTTTGAAGGCAGTTTCATGCAGTCCACCACTGCTGGCCCCATCGGTGATTGGGAAGAGGATGACAACCCCATCAACTTCTAAGTCAAACCCTTAAAGAATCAAGCGATGAAAAGATCACTTCTCTTTGCGGGTTTGGCTTTTGCCACCCTCTCCTTTGTCGGCTGTAACAAGGAAGCCGATGTGAAAGGCCTGGACGGTTATCCGATCGAGATCCAGCTGTCCGACATCGACACCCGTACCGTCAATGACGGGATGTCCACCAAGTGGGCGGAAAACGATGAGTTGAGCGTTTTCTATGCCCCTACCGGCACGGCAAGATGGTCCGCCAACACCAAGTTTACGGTGACGGATCCTTCCGCGAACCGTGCTGCCGGTGAGGTGGAACTGACTGCCGCGGCGTATGACTGGTATCTGTTCTATCCGTACGACAAGAACCTGGTGAATCCGACGTCCCTGAATGATGCGGGCCAGAACAAGGGTTACATGTACATTGGTTCCGCTTACAATGGCAAGCAGACCCAGGCGGGTCTGGACAGCCAGGCCCATCTGGCCGGGAAAGACCTCCCCGTGTACGGTGTCCGCAAGAATGTCGCGGCGGATGTGACCCCTTCCGTGCTGATGCAGCACATCACTTCCGTGGTGGCGGTCAATGTGACCAACGGGACGTCCAAGCCCCTGACGGTTACCGGGATCGATTTCACGGCGCCGGAAGCGATTGTCGGCACCTTCTTCATCGACTTTTCCGGGGAAACCCTCGGCTTCAAGGGCAGTGGCGACAAATTTGTGTCCAGCACCGCCACGCTGGCCGTGACCGGAAACGAGACCATTGCCGCCAACGGCTCCGCAAAGTTCTACCTGGCCATCAAGCCCTTCGCGGCCAAGGCCAATGACAAACTGGCACTGAAGATTTCCGCGGCGGAGGGTTCCTTCGAGAAGGAGATCACCCTTCCTTCCGCGGTTGAATTCCAGTCCGGAAAGATCAAGACGCTCAATATCACGTATTCGGGCGGCACGGAGATCGACGCTTCCACCCTGGCGCAAATCGCCGCCATGGATGCGGGTACCGACGTCAAGACCCAGGAAGTCCTGGTCGTCGCCAAGAGCGCCCGCGGCGTCATGCTCGCCCAGAACGGCACTTTCCTCCAGGCTTTCCACTATGTCAGCGCTACCGACTGCGGTGTGAATGCGGCCATCGGCGATATCGTCACCATGACCGGCAAGGTGTCCGAATATGCCGGCATCAAGCAGATCAGCGACCCGGTGGTGACGTTGGTCTCCTCCGGCAATACGGTCGCCCTCCCGGATCCGAAGGTCCTGAGCGGTCTCGACGATTATGCTTCCGAGAAGGTTGAACTGATCCAGTTTGCGGGTACCATGAAGGTCTCCGGCAACTATTATAATGTGGAGGTTTCCGGCTCTACCCGGAAGGGCTCCATCCAGTATCCGGTCAATACCGAAGAACTCACCGCTTTGAATGACAAGGCGGTCACGGCGACCGGCTTCTTCACCGGCATTTCCGGTTCCAGCACGAAGTATGTGAACATCATGTCCACTTCCGTGGGTGAGACGGACAGCCCTATGTTCTACGCCGACATCTTCGGTTCTTCCGAGGTTTCCGCTGCCACCACGTCCGTCAAGATCTCGATCACGGGTAATGTTTCCTGGTCGATCGAGAAGGAAGATGACAATGATCCGCTGACCTTCAGCAAGGCTTCCGGCGAGGGCGCCGATGAGGTGACCGTCTCCTTCCCGGTGAACACGGCTTCTACCCCCGTCACGTACGCCGTCCTGGTCAAGACCGACAATGCGGTCCTGGTCGATGCCGGTTTGGACGAAGTCCGGCTTACCATCACCCAGGCCGCGGCCGGTTCCTCTACGGGTTCCCATTATGCGAAGGTCGCTTCCATCACCAGCGGGAAGAAGTATCTGATCGTGGGTGGCGGCCAGTCCTACGCGATGGTTCCGCCGACCACCTCGGCGGCCGGCCGCCCCGTGGGTGCACAGGTTACCATTAATGAAGGCAAGATTGCTTCCACTACGGAAGTTGATGCCTATGCTGTCACGATTACGCTGGCGGATGGAACGTATTCCATTGTCCTTCCGGATAACAAGTATCTGGTCTATAGCGGCAGCAGCACGGGCTTGTCCACTGCTGATACCGCAACCGATACCTGGACGGTCAGCCCTGGTACTTATGGCACATTCCGCTTTGTGGCTACGTCCAATAGCGGTCGCATCCTGTCCTATCGTGCCCAGAATGGCGAATTTGGTAATTGCTTTGGCGCTTACGCCACATCGAATGTGACGGGGAATGAATACTTCGACCTCGACCTGTATGAACTGGGCGGAGAGGTTGCCACCGGTCCGGTGGATCCGGCTTTCACGGTTCCGGAATCCATCACGGTCGGAAAGGGCAAGACCGCGCAGATCACGGTTACTACGAATTCCGATGGCGCCAAGTCCTTCCAGTCCGCCAATACGGGAATCGCGACCGTCGCCGCTGACGGAACCGTGACCGGTGTTGCCGTCGGTTCGACGACCATCACCGTCTCTGTGGCTGCTACTGACAATTACAAGGCAGCATCCGCCACGGTGGATGTTACGGTGACGGCCGATGATGCGAAGACCCTTCCCTATGAGGAAGCTTTCTCGAATACGCAGGGCGAGTTTACAACGGATAATAAGGAGATGCCTTCTGCGCTGACGTATGTCTGGACTCCGACAGAAAAGTATGGCATGAAGGCCAGCGGCTATGTGGGCGGGACTGCCTATAAGACAGAGTCCTGGCTTATTTCTCCGGTGGTTGACATCCCTGCCACGGCCACCAGTCCTGCCCTTTCTTTCGACCAGGCGCTCAACCAGTTCACGTCCATTGACAAAGCCAAGGAAGAAGCGACCGTGTGGGTGCGCATCGAGGGCGGTTCCTGGACGGCACTCACGGGAGTGACTTATCCGACGACCCTTAGCTGGACCTTCGTCAGTTCCGGCTCCGTCGACCTCGCAGCCTATAAGGGCAAGAAGATCCAGATCGGCTTCAAATATACCAGCACCGAGACTAAGGCCGGTACCTGGGAGGTGAAGAACTTCAAGATCGCCGAGGCGACTTCCGGCCCGGTCGATCCGACCCTGACGGTTTCCCCTGCTTCCATCTCCATCGAAGAGGGCGGCAGTGCGAAGATTACGGTTACCACGGATTCCGATGGCGCCAAGTCCTTCGCGTCCGCCAATACTTCGATTGCTACGGTGGCTGAGGATGGCACGGTGACCGGCGTTGCCGCCGGCACCACGACCATTACGGTCTCTGTTGCTGCAACGAGCAACTATAACACGGCTTCCAAGACGGTGAGCGTGACGGTGACTGAGGCTCAGACCGGTTCCTTCTACGGCAAGGTGGCTACCATCACCAGCGGCAAGAAGTACCTGATTGCAGGTGGCGGTTTTGCAAAGGTCCTTATTCCTGAGCTCAATAACGGTAAGGCGGCCAGTGCCAGTGTCACGATTACTAACGGCAAGATCACTGCCGATGCTACCACGAATGCGTATGCCGTTACAATCAATGTTAAGGACGGCAAGTATTCTATCGTTCTTCCGAATGGCAAGTTCCTGCTTTACAACAGCTCAACCAATCTGAAAATTGCTGACGATGCAACGGATACCTGGACGGTAGGCGAGGGCGTGCAAGGCGTTTTCCGCTTTACTTCCACCGCCACTGAAGGCCGTGCCCTGGCATTCCGTGCCGGTAGTTCAAATCAGTTCGGCGGCTATGCGGTCTCGAATATTACGGCAACTTCTACGGAGTATTTCGATATCGACCTTTATGAACTGGGCGCTGAACCGACGGTGGTTTCAGAGGTTGTCCTTTCCTCCATTTCTGTTACCGGAGCAAAAACAGATTTCAAGGTAAATGATACCTTTACCCTGGGCGATGGTGTTGTGAAGGCTATCTTCAGTGACGGTTCCGAGATCGACGTTACCAGTTCCGCTGAGATTACCGCTCCGGATATGACGACGGCTGGTACCAAGACCGTAACCGTCTCTTACACGGACAAGAAGGGAACGGCGAAGGAGGTTACGAAGACGACGACCTACGAGATTACGGTTGCAGATTCCGGGCAAGGCACTGATGATAAGGTGATAATCATTGATGGCAGCCAGCTGACTTCGACGGCGACGACCGCTGATACTGAAAAGACGTATGAAGGCGTTACGGTTGTATTCAGCGCGGGTGCTAAATTCCAGACTTGCCCGACAGACGCCGAAAATGAGTTTGCAGAAAAAGCGATCCTGATTGGTAAGTCCGGGGCCTATATTTATAATAAATCGGCCATGCCCGGTAAGATCACCAAGTTTGAAATGTACGTGAACAAGGGCGCCTCTGCGAAAGTCAGTGTCGGTATAAATTTCAGTGATTCCCCGATTTCGGCCTATAATGCAGATGCCGCCAATACTTACACGGCGACTTTGTCTAATCTCGATACGGTCATTGACCTCACGGATAAGCTTTCGTCCAATGCGAAGTATTTCTGGTACCAGGTAACGAACGCCAACAATTCCCAGGTCCAGTTCCGTATTGAATACGAGTGAAACTCATCCGGCGGAGGCGCCGGGGGTGAAGAGCCCACAGTTTCCACCGGATCCGCGGATAACGTAAGCGCGACAGGGGCAACCCTGTCCGCTTCTTATTCGGGAGTCCAGTCCCATCAGGGAGCAGGTTTCTACGTCGGAACCTCTTCCAACCTCAGCACGCTGGTCAGTTCCGGCCAGGCGGTCTATACCCAGTCCGTGCCCACCATCGGCAGCGGTTCCTATTCTGCGGCCGTCGGGGCGCTGGAGTCGGGCAAGACGTATTATTACGTGGCCTTCATGGAGGTTCTGGTCAATGGAACCTACAAGGAGGTGTACGGATCGGTGAAGTCCTTCACGACCTTATCTGCATCGACTGCAACCACCCTGAACAAGGACTGGCTGGAGCTTCCGGAGTCTCCGGCATCGCTGGGCGGGAAGGAGTTGGTGACCATGCGCGGGAAACTGAACAACAAGTCGGTCCGCAACTATTCGATCCTGTATGATTCGTCGCGGTATGCGTCCCTGTGGACGGCCTATGTCTATGCGGACGCTTTCCACGGTTCCGGCACCGGGAACGGTTGGGCGGTGAACCCGCAGATTTCCGCCAGCAAGCAGACGAGCGTGAAGTCGGCCTATCCCTCCGTGAACGGGGTTACGTATGACCGGGGACACCAGATCCCGAATGCGGACCGGAATGCGGACAACAGCCTCCAGAACCAGACCTATTACTGGACGAACAGCACGCCGCAGCATGCGAGTTTCAACCAGGGCGTCTGGAACACCCTGGAGAACCAGGTCCGTGGCCTGGTCTCCGGCTCCGATTCCGTGTATGTGGTCACCGGTCCCGTGTACCAGACGGCCGGCGGCAGCGAAACGGTCCGGACGTTCGTGAATGCTTCCAACGATGACAAGGTGGTTCCCATCCCGAACTACTACTACAAGGTGCTCCTGAAGGTCAAGCGTTCGGGCGGCTCCATCACCGGGGCTTCCGCCATCGGCTTCTGGTTCACCCACGAGGCCCATTCGGGCGCGGACTGGAAGGATTTCACGGTCAGTGTCGATGTGATCGAGCAGAAAACCGGTTTCAATTTCTTCGCGAACCTGCCGCCTTCGGTAGAGGCGACGGCGGAGAAGAACGAAGATTGGAACAAGTTCAAGAACTTCTGATACGGAAATACCCTGAAATGCAGCAGGTGGTCCAGTGACTGGACCACCTGCTATGCATAATGGCTTCCGGGAGGCCTACAGGTCCCAGTCCGACGCCTTGAAGGTGTTCTTCGGGGCGTTCGGGACATTGGGGAAGTAGGTGACGCCGGTGATCTTCTCGAGGTCGGCGACGGACATCAGTTCCTTCTTGGAGACGGACTGGCGGACGTTCACGTGGGCGCGGACGAAGGCGACGCACTTCAGTTCGTCGGCCGTGCAGTCCTTCAAGGCCTTCTTGGAGTTGCCGGACTTGGTCCGGAGCAGGACGTAGTAGAACATCGTGGGCATGGACACGTCGTTCCGGCCGCAGTAGGAGATCTTGGAAGGCGTCTGCGTCTCTCCGTAGGCGTCGGTGTACTCATCGAAGTAGCAGCCGAGGACCTCGTAGAGGGTATCGGCGCAGACCTGCGTATCCACATAGTCCTCCAGCACGTTCCAGCGGCCGCCGCCGGTGTTGAAGTTGGAGGACAGCTGCGGGGCGATGTTCGTGTAGTAGAACACGTCGCGGTTCGTTTCCTTGGAGGAGGTCCGTTCGGCGGAACCGAGCATGTGGCCCTTGTTGCAGCCGCCGCCGGTCTTCGTGGAGGAGTACTGGATGTCGGCGGGGATCTCCGGATCGCGGCGGTAGTTGTCGTTGCGGCCGGAGTTGCCCACGTACATGGCGTGCCTCGGGGCTGCCACCCAGACCGGGCAGTGATGCTCTGCGCTGAAGCAGACGGTGTAGTTGCGGGCCGTCTTGCCGCCAGGACCCTTTTCGCCGCCGGTGCACATGTGGATGGCGTAGTACTGCGTGGGGTCGGAGGTGTTGAACATGTACTTGTCGCTGTGGGAGATGTTCATCACCGGCGTCTCGTACCAGCCCGGCTGGTCGCCGCCGATGATAATTTCACTCGAAAGCGTGGTGAAACTCTTGATGTCCCCGTAGTAGTACTGGTAGGTTGCGTCCTCCAGAACGGCGATATACGCGCGGTAATAATAGGTGTGTCCGGCGCCAAGGCCGTTGATGCTCACCTGGAAGGCACCGTTTTTCAGATAGCTGGCCTGCCAGTCTTCCTCCAGGTCATCCGCGGAAAGGCCCCACTCGAAGCCACCATAGGCCGGTGTTCCGGTGAAGGTGGCCGACAAAGTGGCTTCCGTCTGCGTCACGGAAGAAGATCCGCCCGTGGTGACGGTAGGCGGGACGGGCGTAGGAACCGTTCCGCCGCCGGAAGCCTCGCCGTTCAGGCGGAAGAACTGGACGTCCTGCTGGCCGCCTGTGTAGCAGCGGAACTGGTGGGAACCGGAGTTATACTGCAAGTACCGGTTGGAGAACTTGACGTTGTAGGCCCGGATCGTCTTGTCTTCGAGCTTGAAGGTCCAGCGGGCATTGTCGGAATCGTCTGTCGTGCTGAAATTCAGCGCATTCTTGTTTTCCTTCAGCGACAGGTAGTTGTCCCCGAGTTTCATCGAATAGCCCGAACCGGACTTCGCGATATGGATGTTCCACTCCTTGGCGGACTCGTAGGCGATCTTGTTGCCCTGGATGGTTACTTCGGCATGGGTATTGGCGCTGCCGTCGCTGTCCAGCACGAGGGCATCCTCCTCATAGACAATCAGGTAATCGCCCGTCCAGTCCTCCGGGGTGTTCGTCACCTTCTCATAGAACTGCTCCTTCACGGTCTTGACGGCATCGGCCATATTGATGCCCAGGATGTTCCGGGCATTCTGCCCGAAGGTTTTGGAGATGCCCTTGAAGGTCTTGCGGTACGTGGCCTTGTCGGTTTCGACCGTCACGGTGAGCTCCGTCAGGGTCGTCGGGAAAACGCTGATCCAGAAGCGGAAGTTGTTGTCGTCGTCGGGATAGAGGTTGTCGCCCAGGACGGTCACGAGCGGGGAACCGGCGGTGGAAAACTCCTGCGGGTTGGCGAGGTCGATGACCACGTCACCGGTGAGATCGGCATTCGGCTGGGCCTGCAGGATGATGTTCGTGACGGCCTCGCCTGCTTCCAGGACGAGATTCTTCAGGGTGATGTCGCCATGGGCCGTCAGGCGCGTCCATTTCAGGGGAACGGCCGATGTGGGGAGGCTCCGGTACTCCTGCACGGAAATGCCGGCCATCAGGTCGGCTGCCGGGTCGAAGGTGTCGGTAGCCGGAGTCTGGATCCGGGGAACCGTCGCGGTGACATCGGGCGCGTCGTTGAAAGCCGTCGTGGCGAGGGCCGGGTGAATCGCGTAGAAGCGGTAAACGCCTTCCCCGGCGGCGGAGAAGTTGCCCGGCACGGAGAAATGCGCCGTGGGGCCGCCCTGGCTCAGGGGTTTGGAGGGGTACAGGGCGGGACCCGCCCAGACGCCGTCCACGGTATAGGCCATGCTGATGGCGTCGCCGGCCGACCATTCCAGGGTTTCCCCGTTCCAGGCGGTGCGGGTCTGCGGGGCCTCACTGCTGAATTCGAGTCCGTCGACAGGGACCTCGGCTTTGCGCTGGCAACCGCAGAGGGCGAGGACCGCGCAAACAAATGCGAAAATCGTCTTTCTCATGGCTAGTCCAGGTCTCCGAGGTCAATGCCGGGATTGTAGCCGTCATCCGCCCTGTCCGTCCCGGAAATCTGGAGCAGGGCTTGTTCGAAGTCGACGGGGATCGGGCGCAGCGCCGGCTTCTGATATTCCTTGAGGTTTTTCATATCTGCAAAGATAGCAAAAAGAACTGGGAATCGGGATTGTCTGAGAAAATTGCTATCTTTGCAAACCGACAAAATGGAAAAGATACGGAAAATAGGGCTCCTGGGCCTGCTCGTTGCCGCTTTGCTGGCGGTGTCCGGCTGCGCGATCACCAAGATCCGGCAAATCCGGGTGACCTCCGTGGGCGTGAAATACATCGTCCCCACCTCCACCCGGTCCGTGGACGGCGTCCTGCTGCTGGGCATCGACAATCCCTCGATTTCCTTCACGGCGCAGGATGTGGAAGGCACGGTGAAGTACTACGGCCGGGAGATGGCGCATTTTACGGCCGGTCAGCTTCCGGTTCAGGCACGCACCTTGCAAGTGTATGAACTTCCCTGCACGGCCGCCCTGGCCGAGAAGGTATCCCTCCTGGACGTCCTGGCGCTCGGCGCCAAGCGGTCGATGGAGGGGATGACGGTGGATGTGAAGCTCCGGGTCGGACTCGGAAGCGGGAAGGGGACGGTGCTCACCTTCAACAACATCGACCTGTCCCAATTCAGTCAATAAGAGCGTATGAAGAAGTATTTGATAGCGGTTCTCCTGATGTTGCTCCCGGGCGCGTTGCTCCGGGCGCAGGACTACCGTGTGGAAACGGAGAATTCGGCGCAGGTGGACTCCTCCCTCGTGGGGCGGAGCATCCTGTCGGTGATGGGGACCGGGGTGACCGTGAACCAGAGCCGCACCCTGCGGACCGCCTTCGACCAGTATGTATCGGCCAATGCGTCCAAGAAGATGACGGGCTACCGGATCCGGGTCTATTTCGAGAACGGACAGAACGCCCGCGGCCGCTCCGAGGCGATTGCCAAAAGCATCTCCGGGGCCTATCCGGGCCTGGGCGTATACCGCAGTTTCGAGAGCCCGAACTTCAAGGTGTCCGTGGGCGATTTCCGGACCCGGGACGAAGCCCTCAAGATCTACCATTCGCTGAAGGGTCAGTACCCGACCGCCCTGATCCTCAAGGAGACCATCAATTATCCGCGCTAGGTTATGCCCACGGTCAAACAGGGACTTGAACAGAAGCTTCAGCAAAAGCTCTCGCCGCTCCAGATCCAGACCATCAAGCTGATCGAGATGCCGGTGCAGGCCCTGGAACAGCATGTCCGGGAAGTCCTCAACGACAATCCCGTCATCGACGACACCCCTGCGCAGGGCGGTGACTCCGATGAGCCCCGCGACCTGTCCATCTCCGAGGTGGAGGACCGCGAGAACAGCGGCGGTTCCCTGGAGGACAACTACAACGCCTATACCGACGACGATCCGACCCCGTACTACAACCGCTCCGTCAACAACTGGGGCAAGGACGAGCGGCCGGAATACAATACCTTCTCCGTCAAGCAGAGTTTCACGCAGAGCCTCCAGGAGCAGCTCGGCTACCGGAATCTCACGGAGCACGAGCGCGCCGTGGCGAATTTCATCATCGGCAGCCTGGACGATGACGGCTACCTGCGCCGCGACATCGAGTCCCTGGTGGACGACCTAGCCTTCCGGGCGGGCATCACCACGACGGCCGATGAGGTGGAGGCCATGCTCAAGATCATCCAGCAGTTCGAGCCTTCGGGCGTGGGCGCCCGCGACCTGCGCGAGTGCCTCCTGATCCAGCTGGAGGACAAGAAACAGACCCCGGCCGTGCGGAATGCCGTCCGCGTGATCCGCGACGGGTTCCCCGAGTTCAAGGGCCGCCATTTCCAGAAACTGATGACCCGGCTTCACCTGGAAGAGGACGAACTCAAGGCCGTCCTGGAGGAGATCCGCAAGCTCAACCCCGCCCCCGGCGGCCAGATCGACGACAGCTACAGCGACCAGGCCCAGCAGATCGTGCCCGATTTCCTCCTCGATTATGAGAACGGGCAGCTGATCCTGTCCATGCCGCGCTTCAGCATCCCCGAACTCCGGATCAACCGCCGCTATGCGGAAATCATGGAGAACGGGCGCTATTCCAACGACCGTTCCCAGAAGGACGCCGCCACCTTCGTCAAGCAGAAGCTCGACTCCGCCAAGTGGTTTATCGAGGCCCTCCGGCAGCGCCAGAACACGCTGGAGAGCACCATGCGGGCCATTATCGAGTACCAGCACGACTATTTCATCGACGGGGATGAATCCTCCCTGCGCCCCATGGTCCTCAAGGACATCGCCGAGCGCACGGGCTTCGACATCTCCACCATCTCCCGCGTGGTGAACAGCAAGTGGATCGAGACCCACTTCGGTGTGTTCCCGCTCAAGTACTTCTTCTCCGAAGGCCTCGAGAACAGCGACGGCGAGGAAGTCTCCACCCGCGAGATCAAGAAGGTGGTCCGCGAACTGGTGGACAACGAGGACAAGCACAACCCCCTCACCGACGACGACCTCGTCGATGCCCTCACGGCCAAGGGCTACAAAGTGGCCCGCCGCACCATCGCCAAGTACCGCGCCCAACTCGACATCCCCAAGGCGCGCCTCCGCCGGGAACTCTGACCCGCGGCCCTTTCGCCCGACTTATGAACAAAAACGGTCCGTTTTGCTTACGGACCGTTTGTTTTGTATGACGGATGGGCAACAACGCACGGTTTTGCCCATGGAATGAACACTCTGCACGACTTATGTGCAATTCTAGCCCTATTTGCCCACGGACAGCCAATGCTCAGGTATTCTCTTCCTATTCATGGCGCGGAAGGGTTCTGTGATCGTAAAAAAGTGCAAAGAATCATCGAAAACATTAAAATCGAACTGAAACAACAGACAAAAGTGTCGGACGTACCCTGATTATGCGTATGTTTAACAAAATAGTTTAGAATTGTAGAGATGGATCAGTTCGTAAAAAAGCCGCTGATGAGCGAGCGGCAATTCAAATGGATGCAGGAGCAAGAGTTCCGTGAGTCCGGCCCTTTTTATCATCTTCACACCAAGCCGCTGGAGAAAGACCTCTTTTTTCAGGATGACGAGGAGCGGAAGGCAGCAATCAACTTTATCGCCATTACGGCCAAGGAAATGCACATTGACATTCTTGCTTTTGCCTTGATGAGTAACCATTTTCACTTCATCTTTAAGGGAGAAAGGGTCAATGGACTGGAGTTCTTTCAGCGCATGAAGAAACGATTGGCTGCTTTTCTGGCTCGAAAAGGGCGACCGGGCGTGCTTGCTCCGGTAATCGCAGAGGCAGACGTCATTGCCGATTTGACCCAGTTCAGGAACGAAGTCGCTTATGTCATTCGCAACCCCTATGTTGTCATGGTCGACGTGAATCCCCTGGCCTATCCGTGGTGTAGCGGCTATCTGTACTTTAATCCATATCTATCCCGGATGGCATCAAGGCCCGTGAGCGACTTGACTTACCGCGAAAGAAGGGGCATCACACGATCTGCAGAAACCGGACTTGATGCTTCATTCCGTATTTGGGACGGAATGATTCTTCCTGAAAGCTTTGTGAACTACCGCTTGGTAGAGCGTTTGTTCATTAATGCCAGGAAATACACCTGGTGGGTGTTTAAGAGTATTGAGTCGCAGGTTGGGGTAGCCAACAGACTGGGCGAGCACCCAAACTTATCGGATGACGAACTATTTATCATTACGATGCGCCTTTGCGAAGATCTGTTTGGTGCGAAGGGCGCTAATGAACTGATTGATCAGCAGAAAAAACAGCTTGCCGTCCTTCTGAAAAATGATTACTACGCCTCAAACGGTCAAGCCGCCCGCCTGGCCAAGTTATCCCTCCAAACCGTCAACGAAATGTTCCCTTTCACCGCTAAGAAACCCATAACGTGAGCAAAACCGCCCCGTTTTGTTCACGGAGTGGTCGCTGCGCCCGACTTATGAGCAAAAACGGTCCGTTTTGCTTACGGACCATTTGTTTGGAGTGACGGTTTTTTCGTATCTTTGTGCTACCATGAAGAAAGCCTATATCGAGACATACGGGTGTCAGATGAACGTCAATGACACCGAGGTGATTTTCGCCATCCTGGCGAAGGAAGGATATGAGCGGACGGAAGCCATGGAGGAAGCAGACCTCATCATGGCCAACACGTGCTCGGTGCGGGACAATGCCGAACAGCGGATCTGGGGACGGATCGAGCAGTTCAACCTCCAGCGCCGCAAACGTCCGGGCGTCATCGTGGGCATCGTGGGATGCATGGCGGAACGCCTGAAAGACAAGCTGTTGGATACGCGGAAGGTGGACCTGGTCGTGGGGCCGGACGCCTACCGCTCCCTCCCCCGCCTGCTCCAGGCGCTCAAGCCGGACGCCCCCCAGATCGACGTTCTCCTCTCCCGTGACGAAACCTATGCGGACATCACGCCCGTGCGCACCGACAAGAACGGCGTAAGCGCCTTCATCTCCATCATGCGCGGCTGCAACAACGTGTGCTCCTACTGCGTGGTACCGTACACCCGTGGCGCGGAGCGCTCACGCGACCCGCACTCCATCGTGCGGGAGGCGTGCGACGTGTTCCAGCGGGGCTACAAGGAGGTGACGCTGCTCGGCCAGAACGTGGACAGTTACCTGTGGAAATCGGCCGAGGAGACGGTGAACTTCGCGGAACTCCTGCGCCGGGTCGCCGCCATCAGCCCCGAACTGCGGGTCCGCTTCGCTACGTCCCATCCGAAAGACATCAGCGACGAGGTCATTGAAACGATGGCCGCGTATGACAATATCTGCAAGCACATCCACCTTCCCGTGCAGTCCGGCAGTTCCCGGATGCTGGAGAAGATGCGCCGCAAGTACGACCGGGAATGGTATCTGGAGCGGGTCCGGAAGATCCGCAGCGTGATGCCCGACTGCGGCCTGACCACCGACGTCATCGCCGGTTTCTGCTCCGAAACGGAGGAGGACCACCGGGACACCCTGAGCCTGATGGAGGAGGTCGGCTTCGACTGGGCCTTCATGTTCGCTTACTCGGAACGGCCCGGCACCCTCGCGGCCCGGCATTATCCGGATGATGTGCCGGCCGAGGTCAAGACCCGGCGCCTGAACGAAATCATCGACCTGCAGAACCGCAAGTCCCTGGAGAGCTACCGCCGGGACATCGGCAAGCGCTTCCGGGTCCTCGTGGAGGGTCCTTCCAAGCGCAATCCTGACGACCTCTGCGGCCGGGCTTCCAACAGCAAGATGTGCGTCTTCCCCGGCGGCAGCCACCGTACTGGCGAGTACGTGGACGTGGAAGTTGTGGACTGCACCAGCGCTACGCTTATTTGCAAGCTTCTATAAACCACATAGTTATGGAAAAGTACATCCTGGCCCTGGACCAGGGGACGAGTTCCTCCCGGGCCATCGTCTTCGACCACGAAGGCAACATCCGCTCCACCGCGCAGATGGAGTTCACCCAGTATTTCCCGAAACCCGGCTGGGTGGAGCACAACCCCATGGAAATCTGGTCCTCCGAGGCGGCCGTCATCGCGGAAGCCATCACCCGGATGGGCATTAACGGCAAGGACATTGCCGGCATCGGCATCACCAACCAGCGCGAGACCACCATCGTCTGGGATGCGGAAACCGGTGAGCCGGTGTACAACGCCATCGTCTGGCAGGACCGCCGCACCTCCGAATTTTGCGACACCCTCCGGGACAAGGCCGATTTCATCCGGCAGAAGACCGGTTTGATTGTCGATGCCTACTTCTCCGGCACCAAGATCCGCTGGATCTTGGACAACGTCCCCGGCGCCCGCGAAAAGGCCGAAGCCGGCAAGCTCCGCTTCGGGACCGTGGACACCTGGCTCGTGTGGCAGCTCACCCGCGGCGAGGTCCATGTGACCGATGTCTCCAACGCCTCCCGGACGATGCTGTTCAATATCAACACATTGGAGTGGGATAAGGAACTCCTTGCGCTGCTGGACATTCCCGCGTCCATGATGCCCGAGGTACGCTCCTGCTCCGAGGTGTACGGGGTGACGAAGACCACCATCTTCGCCCATGAGGTGCCCATCGGCGGCATCGCTGGTGATCAGCAGGCGGCCCTTTTCGGCCAGATGTGCACCGAGCCCGGCTCCGTGAAGAACACCTACGGCACCGGCTGCTTCCTCCTGATGAACACGGGCGAAAAGCCCATCCTCTCCCGGAACAACCTCCTCACCACCGTGGCCTGGAAGATCGGCGACAAGGTCCAGTACGCCCTGGAAGGCTCCATCTTCGTCGGCGGTTCCGTAGTCCAGTGGCTCCGCGACGGGCTCGGGATCATCCGGAGCTCCGCCGAGATCGAGGCTCTGGCGGCGACCGTCCCGGACAACGGCGGCGTGTACTTCGTCCCGGCCCTCACCGGCATGGGCGCGCCCTACTGGGACCAGTACGCCCACGGTACCATCTGCGGCATCACCCGCGGCACCACGGCGGCCCACATCGCCCGCGCGGCCCTCGAGGGCATCGCGTTCCAGACCATGGACATCGTGGGCGCGATGGAAAAGGACGCTGGCGTGCGGCTCTCCGAACTGAAGGTCGACGGCGGCGCCTCCCGGAACAACCTCATGATGCAGTTCCAGGCCGATGTCCTCGGGACCTCCGTCATCCGCCCGAAGGTCACCGAAACCACGGCGATGGGCGCCTGCTACCTCGCGGGTCTCGCCGTCGGCTACTGGTCCTCCCTGGACGAGATCAAGGCCCAGTGGCAGGCCGACCGCGTCTTCACCCCCTCCGCCGCCGACACCGCCGCCCTCAAGGCCGGCTGGGCTGACGCGATCACAAGAACCTTAACCCGATAGATTTCTCCACGCGGCCTCCGGCCTTGGTCGAAATGACAGGGGCTGTCCGTTGAACGATGCGTGTCCTGTCATTTTGAGCGGAGCCGAAGGCGGAGTCGAAAAATCTGAAAAACAACCACTATGAATCCTTACGTATTCGAATTCCTCGGGACCCTCGTGCTGGTCCTCTTCGGTGACGGCGTGTGCGCCGCCTGTTCCCTGAACAAGTCCAAGGCCCAGGGCGGCGGATGGGTGGTCATCGCCCTCGCGTGGGGTCTCGCCGTGATGATGGGCGTGCTGGTCGCCGGACCGGTGTCCGGTGCCCACCTGAACCCGGCCGTGACCCTCGGTCTCGCGATCGCCGGCAAGTTCGCGTGGAGCCAGGTCCTCGGCTACTGCGTCGCCCAGATGCTCGGCGGTTTCGCGGGCGCCCTGCTGGTCTATGTGTTCTACAAGGACCACTACGATGCCACGGCCGACGAGCCCGACACGATGCTCGGTACTTTCTGCACGATGCCGGCCATCTGGAATCCCTGGCGGAACTTCCTCTCCGAACTGATCGCCACCACGATGCTGGTGTTCATCATCCTGGCCATCGGCTTCGAAGGCAACGCCTTCCAGGTGGGTTCCCAGGCTGCCTCCACCGGTGCCATCGGCGCCTGGCCCGTCACGTGCTTGATCATGGCCCTGGGCATGTCCCTCGGCGGTACCACCGGCTATGCAATGAATCCCGCCCGCGACCTCTCCCCGCGCTGCGCCCACGCCATCCTGCCCATCAAGGGCAAGCGCGACAGCGGCTGGGCCTACAGCTGGATCCCCGTCGCCGGCCCGATGCTCGGCGCCTGCCTCGCCGCCGGCATCTTCCTGCTGGTCTTCTGACCCTTCCATGGGCAAAACCGTGCGTTGTTGCCCATCCGTCATACAAAACAAACGGTCCGTAGGCAAAACGGACCGTTTTTGTTCATAAGTGGGCAGGACGGTCCGGGAAGGGCGTGATTTATTGCTATCTTTGCAGGAAACAATCTGAAAGATGAAAAAACTGGTAGTCATTGACGCGTGCATCCGGGGCGGGGAGTCCCGGACGCGGCGGATCGCGGAGCCCGTGATCGAGGCGCTGGCCAAGCGGTATGAAATCACGCGCTACGACCTCACGAAGATGCAGTTGGCGCCGCTCACGCCGGAAACCTATGCCGAAAGGGCCGCCGGGGTCATCCCTGCATGGGCCCTGGAGGCGGCGAAGACGGTGGCGGAGGCGGACCGGATCGTGGTGGCGGCTCCTTTCTGGGACATGAGTTTCCCCGCCGTGGTGAAGGTGTTCTTCGAGCACATCTCCCTGTTCGGGGTCACGTTCATGGACAACGGACACTCCTGTGTGGGCATGTGCAAGTGCGAGAAAGTGATGTATATCACCACGCGGGGGATGAATATCCCCACCGGGGACTCCCGCGAGCAGGGGTCTTCCTACCTGCAGGCCCTGTCCCGCCTGTGGGACCTCGGGACCGTCCTGACCGTCGCCGCCTGGAACATCGACTACAGCACCCCGGAGGAAATTGAAGAAAAAATCGAAAGTGCCACGCGATTCGGCCTCCGGCTCGCGGAAACTTTCTAATTTTTTTTCTTATCTTTGTGAATTCACAAAACGATTGACATGGCAAAGCGAGAAATCAAATTCTCCCTGGTTTACAGGGATATGTGGCAGAGTTCCGGCAAGTATCAGCCGCGGGTGGACCAGCTCGTGCAGGTGGCGCCGGCCATCATCGACATGGGCTGCTTCGACCGTGTGGAGACCAACGGCGGAGCCTTCGAGCAGGTGAACCTGCTCTACGGCGAGAACCCCAACGTCTCCGTACGCCAATGGACGGCCCCGTTCCACAAGGCGGGCATCCAGACCCACATGCTGGAACGCGGCCTCAACGCCATCCGCATGTATCCCGTCCCGCTGGACGTGCGCGAGCTGATGTTCAAGGTCAAGAAGAAGCAGGGCACCGACATCGCCCGTTCCTTCTGCGGCCTCAACGACCACCGCAACCTCAAGGGCTCCGTCATCGGCGCCAAGAAGGGCGGCATGATCTCGCAGGTGGCCCTCTCGGTCACCCATTCCCCGGTCCACACCGTCGCCTACTACATGGACATCGTGGACAAGGTCGTGGAATACGGCGCAGATGAGATCTGCCTCAAGGATATGGCCGGCATCGGCCGTCCGAACGTGCTCGGTGAACTCGTCGCCGGCATTAAGAAGAAACACCCGCACATCAAGGTCCAGTACCACGGCCACACGGGCCCCGGCTTCTCCGTCGCCTCCATGCTGGAAGTGGCCCGCGCCGGCGTCGACTATCTCGACGTCGCCGTCGAGCCGCTCTCCTGGGGCAAGGTTCATCCGGATGTGATCACCATCCGTGAGATGCTCCGCTGCGACGGCTTCCAGGTCAAGGACATCAACATGGACGCCTACATGGAAGTGCGCCGCCTGACGCAGTCGTTCATCGACGACTTCCTCGGCTACTGGATCAATCCGACCAATTCGCAGATGACTTCGCTCCTGGTGGGCTGCGGCCTGCCCGGCGGTATGATGGGTTCGATGATGGCCGACCTCAAAGGCTTCCAGAGCGCGATCAACGCCGCGCAGCGGGCGCATGGCCGTCCGGAGATGAGTCTTGACACGCTGATGGTCAAGCTTTTCGAGGAAGTGGAATATGTCTGGCCGCGCCTCGGCTATCCGCCGCTGGTGACCCCGTTCAGCCAGTACGTGAAGAACACGGCGCTGATGAATCTGTTCAACATGCTGAACGACAAGCCGCGCTGGGCCACAATCGACAAGGATACCTGGGGCATGATCCTCGGCAAGATGGGCAAGCTCCCGGGTGAGCTGGATCCGGAGATTGTCGCCCTCGCGAAGGAGAAGGGCATGGAGTTCTATACCGGCAATCCGCAGGATATGTATCCCGACGAGCTTCCGAAGTTCCGTCAGATGATGAAGGAAGAAGGATGGGATTGCGGCGAGGACGACGAAGAGCTCCTGAACATGGCCATGTTCGAGCGCCAGTACCGCGACTACAAGAGCGGTATCGCCAAGGAACGCTTCAACAAGGAACTGGCCGACTTCAAGGCCAAGGCCGGTGCCCCCATCGTGGTCACCCGTCCCGTCGTGGAAATGCCCAAGTTCAAGGTCGAGGACTATGTCGCGAAGTATCCGAAGGCCACCCCGGTGCAGGTTCCCGTCAAGGGCCAGCTCCTGTGGCAGGTCGATGTGGACGACGCTTCCGCCGCGCCGGTCGTCGGAACGGCCGTGAAGGCGGGCGAGGTGATCGGCCACGTGCAGGCCTGGTACGGGATGGAGGAGATCGTCTCCGCCGTGGACGGCCGCATCGTCGCGGTCACCGGCAAGCAGGGCGAGCAGGTGGCGAAGGGCGAGATCGTCGCTTTCGTGCAATAAGAAACAGATAAAATACCCCCTGAAACAACACAAGTCATCTCCGGCTTGTGTTGTTTTTCGTTTCTGATCTTTATCTTTGGCGCCATGAAAATGAAGGATTGGCGCGTGGAGGACCGGCCGCGGGAGAAACTGCTCCTGCAGGGGGCGCGGGCGCTCAGCAATGCGGAACTGCTGGCGATCTTCATCGGGTCGGGTACGCCGGGGGTGAATGCCGTGGATGCCGCGCAGGCGCTGCTTTCCTCGGCCGGCGGCCGGCTTACGGAACTGTGCAAGCGGACGCCGAAGGAGCTGACCAAGTACCGGAGCGTAGGCCCCGCCCGCGCCGTCGCCATCGCCGCGGCGCTGGAACTGGGACGGCGGTATCTGGCGGAGGCCCCGTCCTTGAAGACGGTGATCGAGGGCCCGGAAGACGTGTACACCCTGATGCTGCCCCTGATGAAGGGGCTGGACCACGAGGAATGCTGGGCCATTTACCTGAACCGGGCGAACCGGGTCATCGGCCGGGAACCGCTTACCACCGGAACGGTGGATGAAACCCTCATTGACACCAAACGGATCCTTCGGGAAGTCGTGGACCGGCAGGCGAAGGCCGTCATCCTGGTCCATAACCACCCTTCCGGCAGTTGTTTGCCCGGGCAGGCCGACATTCTCGCGACCCGCCGGGTGCAGATGGCGCTCCGGGCCTTCGATACGCAGTTATTCGACCATGTCATCGTCGCAGACGGGGAGTACTATTCTTTCCAGGATGAAAGGGTTGGCAAATCGGAATAATTCCCTATATTTGTATTCCGAACCAACACGAAATCCTATGAAAGTCGTCAACCTCGGAGAGAACCCTTCCGTTCTCAACAATTTCATCGCAGAAATGCGGGATGCCGCCATCCAGAAAGACAGCCTCCGTTTCCGGATCAACCTTGAACGCGTCGGTGAAGTGTTTGCCTATGAAATTTCCAAGGTGCTCGCTTATTCCGACAAGGACATCGTGACGCCCCTCGGCACCGCCCGTGTGGCCACCTGCGACACGCCGCTGGTGATCTCCACCATCCTCCGGGCCGGCCTGCCGCTCCAGAAGGGCATCTTCAATTTCTACGACCACGCCGAAACGGCTTTCCTCGCGGCCTTCCGCAAGTACGGGGCCGGCGATTACTTCAAGATCCGGGCGGACTACTGCACCACCCCTTCCCTGGAAGGCAAGACCCTCATCGTGGCCGACACGATGCTCGCCACCGGCTCTTCCATCGAGATCGCCGTTGAAAAGCTCCGCCAGGAGGGCGGCGAGCCCATCGCCATCCACCTCGTCTGCCCCATCTCCAGCACCTACGCCGTGGACCATCTCTCCAAGCGCTTCGGTGACGAGGTCACCCTCTGGGTCGCCGCCATCGACGAAGAACTCACTAGCCACAGTTATATCGTCCCCGGCCTCGGCGACGCCGGCGACCTCGCCTTCGGCGCCAAACTCTGACCCTTTTCACTTTTTTCGATATCGGCGGCCCGTGTTTATTCACGGGCCGCTTTTGCGTTTTGCCCTTCCTTCCCGTCCTTTCCCGTCATGCCCGACCTGATCGGGCATCTCTCTCTTTGACTCTGTCCGTCACTCCCTTTCGCTGCTCGCATAGGTCCAATCCATGTACCCTTACGAGCGTTTTTCGCCTTTTTTGCTTGTATGGGTCCAAACGCTGGACCTATACGGGCACTCCGCCATTCTGTAGCAGCGGAACGACACTGGTTCGGACTGGGGTGCGTCGGCTCCATGCGCCTTTCAGCGGCTACGCTTGGTCGGGAAGGCGCTTGACGGCGAACTCGCTCAGTTAGTCCCGCGAGCGGTCCTAACTAGCGCTCAAACAAACGCCGTCATCCCTGCGGGACCGCACCTTCCCTCCCGCTCGCTGTCGCTGAAAGTCGAATTCCGCCGACGCACCCCAGTCCGAACCTCCGGGCGCAAAAGCACCCTTGGACGGGCTACCAAGTTTGCCAAACTGGCGCACCGGAAACGGGCCTGGGTGCGTTGAGTGGCATGTTGCGGTGCTCGGGGGCTTGATATCGGGCCTTGGCGCACCGGATTTTCCAAATAAATGCCTCCCATGGCCTTCAGATAGGGGGTGCTGTGCGCCAGTTTGGCAGAATTCCCCAGGTACAAAAATAGAGAGCGACTTTCAAAGTTGCTCTCTGAACCATTTGGGGTGGATGATGGGGCTCGACCCCACGACACTCGGAACCCCAAAATACGCCTCTCAGATGCCTCAAAGGCTGTTTTTCTTGTAGCTCTCTCCGCTGCAAAAGTTACTTTGTCACATATAACGTCACAAGTCCGTCCGATTTGCCGGAATTCACGGTCTCCGGTGCACTTTATGAACTCGATAGTTTTCCTTTTCAAAGTTCGGAATAATCCCTGAAATACCCAAGATGGCCTTGTCGCTTTTTACAGGAAGAAAGCTTGTAATAAGAGTGGTAATGTGTGGCGAAACCATGTATTCCAAATCTCCAATCATAGCAGAATCAAGGTTCTATTGTAGTTTTACTTGCTCTCCTTTTCTGTGTTCTCTTTTTTTTCTGTAATTTTGTGAGTCAACGCTAACCGCATATGAAGTATAACACGCCTAACGAGTCAAGGAGCGACTATCAAGCCCCTTCCTTGAGACTCATCAATACAATCCTGGAGACATCATTTCTCCAGTCGAACCTCGAACCT